>Ga0247832_1007043_pt1 | contig 11980 bp, 11 predicted proteins | sample LaCruzMarch2015__10_FD_192407 | JGI IMG/M metagenome (GOLD analysis project Ga0247832, IMG submission 192407) | Freshwater microbial communities from meromictic Lake La Cruz, Castile-La Mancha, Spain - LaCruzMarch2015_4m | ecosystem: Environmental > Aquatic > Freshwater > Lake | place: Spain...
CTGCAACCAGCGACTGCTTATTGAGCGCGTGCACAATGGCAGTGCAGTGCAGCATGGACGATCCGGAACGCGCCGTGGGCAGGGCACTCAGCCGCCCGAGCGCTGGCGCGCGACATAGGCGATGAGGTCGTCAGGATCGAACACTTGACCATCGAAGAACCCGTCTGGCCCGAGCGTCAGTGTCCCGCTCGACGAGCCGACGCCTCGCTCTGCGACGAGTGCGCCTTCGACCTTGGCGTTGGCGGCGGGCATGGCGACGCCAATGTCCGAGAGCGCGAGACGATAGAGATCGGGCCTGAAGGTTCGCCGCGCGGTGTCGATCACGTCAGGGTCCAGACCCACCTCGCCCCAACGCACCATTTGCGAGAGGAACCACATCGCGTGACTGGTCCAGGGGAACGTCGCCGCATGCCCGGCGAATCTCAGGAGCCCGGCCACGTGACACAGCGATCCGTCTGGCGCGGACAACGTCCGCGACAGACTTGGCAGGATGTCGCCCGCGGGGCGCGCAAGGTACTCCGGCCGTGCCAGCAGTGCGGTGAGTTCCCCGCGGTTGGCCGAATCGTCACACCATTGACAGGCGGCATGGACCGCTCGCACGAGTGCTGCGAGCGAGGCCGGCGCGAGATCGGCCCATGCGGTACGGACCGCCAGGACCTTTTCGGGCGACCCACGCCAGATGTTGGTGTTGGTGGTCAGGATTGCACCGACGCCCTCGGCGACGGCGACACTGCCCCATGGCTCGCCGGCACAGAACGCGTCGACACGACCGCTCGCCAACGCCGCCGGCATCAGCGACGGCGGCACCACGACAAGGTCGACGTCGCGCCCCGGCACGACGCCACCCGCCGCTAGCCAATAGGCAAGCTGATAATGATGTGCCGAATGCTGGTGCACGATGCCGAACGTCAGCGGCCTGTCGCCTGTCGCGCGCCGCGCCCTGACGAGCCGCCCGAGCGCTGCGATGGCACCCGCCGGCTCGAGATCCGCCAGGGAACCGTGCCGGGCGAGGTCGCCCCACAGCGGCCGCGATACAGTGACGGTGTTGGCACCGGTGCCGAGCGCGATCGGCACGACGAGGTCGCACGCGAGCGGCCCGAGGCCTAGATTGGCGGCGAGCGGCAGCGGTGCCAGCGCATGTGCGGCATCGAGATGTGCCACGGCCAAACGGTCGCGTATGGTGGCCCACGACGTCTCGCGCGACAACTGCAGCTCGATCCCCTCGGCGGCGGCGAAGCCCTGCTCGTATGCGACGATCAGCGGTGAGGCGTCGACCAGTGGAATGAAGCCGATGCGGATCAGGTCGTGACGCGAGTTCATCGGTTGCCTCCCTCGTCGAGCAGGCCGTGCGCGAGGATCAGGCTCTCGGCGATATCTGCAATCCGGCGGTTCTGATTCATCGCGGTCCGGCGCAGCAGGGCGTATGCCTCCGGCTCGGTCAGCGAGCGGCTGCGCATCAAGATGGCCTTGGCGCGATCGATGCGCTTGCGGTCTTCGAGGGCGCTACGCGCTTCGTCGAGTTCGCGCTGCAGCCGGTCGAAGGCTCGAAAGCGGACCACCGCCATGTCGAGGATGCCCTTGACGCGATCCTTGCGCAGGCCGTCGACGATGTATGCCGAAACACCGGCCTGAATGGCCGCCTCGAGCGAGGCGTCGTCCGACCGGTCGACGAACATGGCGATCGGGCGCTTCACCGCGCGCGAGACCTGGAACATGTGCTCGAGCTGGTCGCGGCTAGGATCTTCGAGGTCGATGACGATAACATCGGGATCGATCTCGACGATCCTTCGCATCACCTCCTGCGCATCGTGCACAATCACGACGGAATCGAGCCCGGCCTCATGCAGGCCCTCTGCGATGATGGCGGCCCGGATGCGGTTTGCATCGACGATCAGGACTTTCAGAAACTTGGCCGTCATTCAGGCTCTTGGAAACGCCGCCGGCGGGTAGATCGGCGAGGCCAGCGGCTTGCTTTCGCGTGAGCATAAAGCAAGGCGTCAGCGCTCGATGCACGACTGTTGGGCAGCGCAGCATAGAAATTGAGGCAAGCTATAGCCTGTGGACCCGAGACCCGGAGCCACGAAGCTTGGCACGCGGCACAGACGCTATTGTTGCACAGCTTGCCGACGCCCCGTGGGCCGTACACGAGCCAACTTTGTCCGAGCAGGTCGAGAGCAAGGACGTCAACTCTCTGATTTCATTGGTGACCCCGACAGGATTTGAACCTGTGACCCTCAGATTAGGAATTATCCGAATCGGCAGAAAGTAAGATTTTGACATCGTTGAGTTTTCCAGAAAAATACGCTTTAAGACCAGTGGGTTATTATCACCAACTACCATCACCTGCCCTCGCTGGCCATACGCGACTTGCGTCCTCCCGTGTATATGTGGTGTATATTTTGACCCCATAATGTTCATCAGATTCGCGTCTGAGGGTCACGGATGCCCACCATCACCAAGCGTTTTCTCGACAGCATCAGACCGAACGGCAGCCTTCAAATCATCCGTGATGACCAGCTCACCGGCTTCGGGGTTCAAGTCACCGCGAAAGGCCGGGTGAGCTTCTGCGTGACGTACCAAGTGGGTTCCAAATCCAAACGTCGTGTCATCGGCGCCTTTGGCCCTATGACCGTCGACCAGGCCCGGAAGGCGGCCTTGGCGCACCTCGCGGTCGCCTCCAAGGGAGAAGACCCCCTCCCCGACACCGACCGACAGTTCACCACCGTCGCCGATCTGTTTGCAGCGTGGATGAACGGGCATGTCCGCATCTACCTCAAACCAAACTCCGCGAGCGCCTACCAGCATTCGTTCGATACCCACTGCCGCAAGCTGTTCGGACACCTGCCGCCGTCCAAACTCGATTACGCAATCCTCCAACGCGCCCATACGGCGCTTTCGTCGACCCCGACTGCCGCCAACCATATGATCCGCACGATGCGGGCGATGCTGAGCTGGGCCGAGGCGCAACGCCTGATCGCCTGGCCTGCCGGCAATCCAGCCCGGGGCCATCGCCTTTACAAGGAGAACCCGTCCGATCGCATCCTCACCGTGCCGGAGATGCGGGAGTTCATCGCCGGGTTACCGCAGGCGCCCATGGATGTGGCTACGCAACGCATGCTGATGTTGCAACTCCTGCTGGCTCAACGATCCAGCGAAGTCGCTTCCATGCGTCGAGCCAACATCAACCTTGACGCCGCGACCTGGACCATCACGGACAACAAAAGCCAACGCCCGCATATCGTTCCGCTTCCCCCGTGGTCACGGGAGATCATCGCTGCCGCCATGGGCGATGCCGAAGGCGCATTTATCTTCCCATCCCCGGTTGGCGATCCCACCGCCACCGACACTCCGCCGATAGCTGGCCACGCCCTCGCCACGGCCTTGCGCCGTGCGCAACGTCCCTTGGACGAACCAACCAACCCAGTGCCCTCGACGGCAGCGGATCGATGGGTGTTTGATTTTCGGAATCGCGAAAACCAGCCCAACCCTATATCGCCGCATGATCTTCGCCGGAACTGCTCGTCCTATCTCGAGTTGCTCGGCTACGGGGATTTCATTCGCGGGGCCATCTTGAACCACTCCCAACGGCGCAACGTCACGGCCAAGCATTACAGCGCCGCCGAACTCACCAAACTCAAGCGCACGGCTCTTCTTCACTGGGAGGCCTCCCTGCGCCAGATCGTGGCTGGCAACGACCCGTTCGCCTCGGTGCTGGAAGATGACCGGGAGGAGGAACGTCGGGTGTTAGGAATTTAGCGAATGCCGGTTGTCGCAGGTTCACTATGACGATGCTTTTGACTGGATTATCGTCGCGATCACACGATAGATCATCATCAGCCACTACGCCGCAACGTGGACGAATATAAATTGTTGTTTTTATATTCTTAACAGGTTATAGCCACTTCTGAGGCGAGCGAATTGCGGCGGTCGATTCGGCAGCCTTCGCTAAAACACGAGGAGATCATCAATCAATGGCACGCCAGTCACCTGCCGTGAAGCGCATTTCCAAGCACAAGGAAGGCAAATCACTTCCGCTCAAAACCCCCACCTCAGTCATAACAGGTAGAATCGAAATGGCCCTGAATATTGACAGAATGAGCCTCAAGGAACTGCAAGAGCTTGAGGCAAGAGTGAAAAAGGCACTTGTTGTGGCCCGTGATCGGGAAAAGGGTGAGCTGAAGCAACAGGTCGAATCGATGCTAGCCGAAGCGGGGCTGTCACTCAGCGAACTCTACGGTGAGCGCTCCGCAGCGCGTGGCAAGACCGTTGCGGCGAAGTACGTGAACCCCGACAATCGGAGTGAAACGTGGTCCGGCCGTGGGCGCAGGCCGCTCTGGCTCGTGGCGAAACTCGACAAGGGCGCCAGCCAGGACGAATTTGCCATCTGACAGTGCTGCCATTCAGGCGTTCCCGTCGTACCTTTGGCGGGGACGTATTTTTTTGGATCAGCCACAGGCGGCGATTCTCCGATTATACTCCACATTTCGGGGGGGGCATGATTGAAGATCTTGCGATATCAGTATGGAGGGGAAGTCCGGCGCAATCTGCACTCCCGATCCCAGTCGGTAAGCGGGAACGACACTATCCACACACACAGCCTTCCGGGGGAAACTGGAGCTCGGTATGTCCCTTTTGAGTGTGTGTGATGATGCTGGCGGTCCAATCGCCGTAAGAGATCCTCACCCGATCATCGAGGCCAAGGTCAGTCCATTCGATATCGTGAAGCAGGTTGCCCATTCGGCCGTGGTCATGTAGCAGTTTGCCCATCATTTCGGCTGCGCCGAAGGGCCGTCGAAGCGCATCGTCGTAGCGGCGCAAGCACGTATCGTCGTCGTAGCGCATCTCCGTCTCTGCGGCGGGCAGGTGCGCCTGCATAACCGGGCCTACGGCTCTACGCTGGCACGCATAGCCGCCTCATCGCCCATGTGTTTCTCCGCATGTCCGTGAGGGCGGCAACCCCACTTTACGATGGTACGTTTGTCCGATGGCACGATTTCACGCTGTCGCGTTTTTCCGTTGAGTCGGATTGCCGCTCTATCTCACGAGCGCAGTTGCGTAAGTGCGCCTGTCAGAGTTTGTGCGTTGACGCTTCGCCGCATCTGCGCCGTGCAGCAAGTCCGCAACAGTGGGTGGTCGCCTTTGCGGCAATGCATTTGACCGTACCGGCTCATAACCGCACTGTCGCACCTAAGGAAAGCTGGTTCGCCGCAGAGGCGGGTCGCCGGTCAACCGCAATCTAAGAAAGTCGCATTTCATGATCCTCGGTGTCCTTCAGCAGAAGGGCGGCGTCGGCAAGACCACGCTCGCCCTCAACCTAGCCGCTGCCTACGCCAGGGAAGGGCTCAAGGTGCTGCTCGTCGACGCCGATCCGCAAGGTAGCGCCATGGCCTGGTCCAGCGTGCGCGAGGCCAAGCCCATCTTTGCCGTCGTCGGCATGGCGAAACCGACCCTGCACAAAGAATTGCCGGCGGTGGCCGCCGACTACGATCTGGTGGTGATCGACGGTGCGCCGCGTGTGAACGAGTTGGCCCGTTCGGCCATCCTCGCCAGCGACTACGTGCTGATTCCGGTGCAGCCGTCGCCGTTCGACGTGTGGTCGTGCGCCGAGATCGTCGCCCTGGTGACCGAGGCCCAGCAGTTCCGGCCGGAAATTGCAGCCGCATTTGTGATCAATCGTAAAATCGGAAACACGGCGATTGCCCGTGACGTGACATCGGCGTTTGCCCAGTTCCCGTTCCCGCTGCTCAAACCGAAGATCTCGCAGCGTGTCGCCTTCGCCGAGGCCGCCGCCCAAGGTTTGACCGTTATCGAGACCGCGCCCAGTTCGCCGGCCGCCTGGGAAATCTTCGAGCTGGCAGACGCCCTTAAAATCGCAACCAACGAAAGAGCCGCCGCATGAGCAGCAAGACCATCGCCTTCAAGAACCCCGTACCGTTCGCCAAGCCCGCCGAGGATTGGGTCGGCGCCATCGAGACCGCGAAGCCGGTCGCGCCAGCTGCGCCCAGCGGTCCGACCAAGCGGCTGACCGTCGACATCCCCGAGGACCTGCATCGCCGCATCAAGGTCGACTGCGCCCAGAAGGGGACGCAGATCTCGGACATCGTCCGAGAGATTTTGGCAACGTCGTTCCCAGAGGCCTGAACGTTGACGATCACCTTCAACAGAATTCCGGCCGATAGGCCGTCAATACCTTGCCCAACGTTATAAATCCTGAATCCTTTGTTGCGGGTCCGATGAGCCGATATCGACATCCTTTCCACATCTCCATCCATTCCCAGCCATACACCACTCAGTTATGGTAGGCTCTTGCGATGTCTCGGTGATCGGAGTGGGTGTGTTATATATTCTGTTAAGGTAGGTTAAGCTCCCGGAATTCATTGTAACGCCTTGCATTTACGGGGTTAGTTATCCCCAGGCGTCCGCGATGTCCCGCAGCAGCGTCCGCAAATCCCGCCGAATTGTTCCTGAAGTCCCGTTGCGGCAGGGCGCGATCCTACGACGCTTTTCGACGGTTCCCATGACGCAGGGAAGGGGAGTGGTACAGAAACACGTCCAGGACCGCTCGGGATAGGCGTCGCGGCCGATTGCTCGTCGAGGGAGGTATTCGTCGTCAGCGTTCGCGAAGTCCCGTTGGATGGTTGGGTGTTCCTGAAGTCCCGCATTATGCTGGCGCGTTCCTGAAGTCACGAATAAATGCCGATTGTTCCCGATGTCCCGTATGAGAGGCATATGTTCGCGATGTCACGAATAATGTCCCGTTTGTTCGCGATATCACGAATTCTATTGACAGAGTTCGCGATGTCCCGAATTCTAAACTATGTTGCACGAGACCTTGCCCGCTTCCATCGCGCCGTCCGGTGACGAGGCGAGTGCGCCGCTGCTTCCGGTCCGTCACCCTCAGCGCGAGCTATTCCTCTGCGACGTAGCCGATGCCGTCCTTAAGGACGACATGGCGTCGATGGAGCATCCGTTCTTCGCGCTTACCACCAAGCCTGATCGGCGCATTCGCCGCTATGAGAACGGCAACACCTGGCTGGAGGTCGTACCGAGCGTGAAGGGGCTTGCCACCATCTACGACAAGGACATTCTGATCTTCGCCACCAGCCAGCTGATGGCCGCCCGCAAGATGGGCCGGCCCATCTCGCAGGAGCTGTTGTTGACCGCCCGTGACGTGCTCGTCTTCACCAACCGGCACACCGGGGGGAGGGACTACGAGTTGCTCGGTGAGGCGCTGGCGCGGTTGCAGGGCACGCAGGTGCAGACCAACATCAAGACCGCCGGCAAAGAGGAGCGCCACATCTTCGGACTGGTGGATAGCGCCAGCGTGGCGCGCGACCCCAAATCCGGACGGGTGACCGAGCTGCGCATCAAGTTGTCCGACTGGTTCTTCCGCGCCATCGAGGCCCAGGAGGTGCTCACCCTCCATGCCGACTACTTCCGGCTGAGGAAGCCGATCGATCGGCGCATCTACGAGATTGCCCGCAAGCATTGCGGCGCCCAGTTCGAGTGGAAGATCGGGCTCGACTTGCTGCGCAAGAAGTGCGGCACCGCCGACACGTTGCGGAAGTTCCGGTTCAACCTGCGTGAGTTGATGGAATCCAACCACTTGCCGGACTATGAGGTTCAGTCGAACGACAAGGACATGGTCATCTTCACATCCCGCAAGGCGCAGGAGAAAATCGAAGGCGCCGCCGGCTTGCACCGTTTCGCGCTCGACCCCGAGGTCTATCACGACGCCCGACAGGTGGCCCCTGGTTGGGATGTCCATGTGCTCGAAGACAAGTGGCGCCACTGGATGATCGACGGCGGGCTTGATGCGCCGAAAGACGCCGGCAAGGCGTTTGTCGGGTTCTGCCGGAAGTTCTACGAGCGCAACGGGTCGCCGTGAGGCTGTCGGTGTACGGCGTCACTGCAGGGGTTGGCGTGGTGGCTGCCAAGTCGCTCGCACACGAGGTTGGGGGTGGAGGTAGCCTAACGAATTCGCGCGTGAATTCGTAAGACGGGCGGACCGAGGCTGCGCGAGCTCCTCCGACCTCGTGACTTCTCTTGTGGCTCACGACCCACCGTTATCGGGCCTCGCCGACGCTGGTCGGCCCACCATCAGCAGCAGATCGGTGCGGCGTTCCGCCGCATTTAGTCCGCTGTCCACCTTGTCGCGTCAGGCCGGAACGACAGGCAGACTGTCTGTAGTGGGCCAACTCCGGAAGTCCTCAGACAAGGACGATCAGACGGCATGTGCTTTTCGGGTCCATCCGCCGCGGGCTTCACTGCCCGATGTTTTCTGCGCTGCAACCGAAATCTGCGAACGTCGTGGCAGACAACGTCGGTCCTGGGGACACGCCGTACATTGCAGTGCTTGCACACCGAGTCCCCGCCATGGACGCGCCTGGCCGAAAGCCGGCTCAACGTGTGCGCAACGTCTCTGTTGCGACACGGTCCGGCACCCACACGATCACCCGATGCAATTCGGAAAAACTCGGTCAGTAGCCACGCCCATCTGGTTTCATTTTTCGTCTCGATGCTAGACTCGTTTTTTTCCCAACCGCCGTGACGTCCAATGCACGATCGCGTTGCTCGACGTCCGCCCGAATACCGGAATCAAGAGCGACCGACAGAGACTTTAACCTCCGTTTCGGGGTTCAAATCACCATTTGGATCCGCTAGCGCTCCCGCCGGAAAAAAGACGCTCACGGGTTGCCCGTCGGCCCCAACACAGAGTTCGTGATTGTTGTCATTATCGTTCAGGTCTGCGACCGCAATTGGCGTGACGGTCGCCAAGCCGCCGTCGGCCTTGTGGACCGTGACGCGATAGAGCTGGCGTTCCTTACCATCGATTTCTGCGCCACCGGGTTTGGTGATGCCGCCTGCCCAGGTGACCCGCACAACGCTTCTGACCCCGCTGCGAGGACAGTTGCCGCGCGTGCCAAGGCGCCAATTCTGTTGCGGTATCACCTCCGCCAGAATCATGGTCGGTCCGGCTTCGAGGGGGATCACATCAGATTTGGCCCCCTTGAAACTCACTTTGCGATCAAGGGACATCAAGCCGCCGACAATTTCCACTTTCACGGGTGGATCGTCGACTGATCCAAATTCGCCGATCATAAGAACGGTCCGTTTCTCGCCTGGCTCATCTGCCGGCCGGAGCGTCACGCATCCTATCCGGCCGATTCTTCCCGACGCCGTAGTGATCCGGAAATTTTGTGCATCGAGCGTTCTGCTATCGATCTCCTCGGAGAAGATAACCGGCATGCCGTCTCTGCCGTTGACACCGCGGCACGGTAAAAGTGTCCGCACACGTATCCGCCGCGAGTTGTCGAGGCCATAGAAGGCCGAGAGGATGTGGCCGCGCACGCCTGCGGCCTCTTGGGCAAACGCGCTTGCGGACGCAAAGGCAAAAACAAGACCCGCCGCAGATCCGATTGCTGCGGCAGAGATTGTGGCCCTCTGGGCCCCATTGTTGATGATCATTAGCACTTCCCTTTCATTCGGCACGAACCGAATGCCTGCCTACTGGCAGTCCCGAAATCCGTCGCGCAACACAGGTCACTCAATGTCTTGCACGATTCGAAAACCGACATGGGCGGTGCTGAAGTCCGCTTCGAGATTCTGCCGCGCAGCAACGCGATACCTCTGGCAATAGTTCTCGCTGCATAGGTATGACCCGCCCTTGATGGTGAACCTGGGGACTGCTGGCGCGAATTGGCTGTCCGTCCACTCCCAGACATTACCGATCATGTCGTAGGCGCCCGTTAGTCCGGGGGGGAAGCAACCAACCGGTGCCGTTCCTGCAAAACCATCGCGCATTGAATTGATCACAGGGAAGAGGCCTGTCCAGATGTTGGCGCGCGGCGCGCCATCTGGTCCTCTGATCCCAGACTCCGGGTCATTGGGGTCAAACAGACCGAGGCTTGCTGCGTACTCCCACTCGACCTCGGTTGGAATGCGCCCGCCCGCCCATTTCGCATAAGCGCGCGCATCGTTGAGTGTCACGTGTACGACCGGGTGCAGCGCCAGGCCATCGAGATTGGAGCCGGCGCCTGTTGGCGTTTTCCAGGTTGCGCCACGATCGACTTTCCACCATGAGAGGAACACTTGGGGTGTTGCACTTTCGACAAACTGAGCGGAACCCTGGCTTCGTTCAGCTTCAGTCACGTATCCGGTTGCCGCCACAAAGGCCGCAAACTGGCTGTTTGTCACTTCATGAGCATGCAGGCGAAACGGCGAGACGAAAACCTTTTTCGGCGAGCCCTCTTCCGGGTACAGGGGTTCGGCGCCCTGCACGAACCCGCCCCCGAATATATAGACAAAGCGCCCAAGATCGCCTTGATTGAGCACGCAGGCTCTGGCACCGGTTGGACTGCCGCCAAACGGCCCGAGACCGGTCACCGCGCCCGCGGCAAGCGCGATAACGGCAGTAACCGCGATCGCAAGCAACTTTCCTTTGCCGAAGCGCATGTCATTTGGCCGCAAGTGGTTCCAGGATGCGAAGGGACGTGTCGTACCCACTGGTCTGGTTCCGGCTGGTGACGAGGTTGTCGCACACGACGGTATGTCTCAGGATATCCCCGCTCTCCGGGAGGCGATGGATTTTTCCGAAACTACGGGTTCCTTTGGGTCGCCATCTTTTCGAGAATACGATGTGACGTCTCGTATCCGCTGTTCTGGTTCTGACCGGTGATCAGGTTGCCGTCGATGGTCGTGTGGGTCGCGAAAGGATCGCGCCAACCGTGCTGGCATTCGAACAGGCCGCCGGCCCTCCTCAACTCTTCTTCCGGATGCTTGGGCGTGACGGCGATGCCAAAGTGATTGATCTGAGCATTGGTCACACCTGTGACGCGTCGGCCCTTGACCAAGGGTTCACCATCGATTCCCTTTGCGCTGCACAGGCCCAACGCGCCGTGACAAACCGAGCCAAGGATCTTGCCCTGGGCATTGGCCTGGGTGACGAGGTCGGCAAGGTCTTCGCTCTGCATCAGGTCATAGGCGGCCCCCCAGCCGCCGGCCATAAAGATGACGTCGTATTCATCCGGCCTGATGTCGCTGATCTTCCTGGAGTTGTTCAGCTTCGCCATGGCATCCTTGTCCTTCATAAACCGGCGATCATCGGCGCAGGCGAGCGGCCATGACCAGGACGGCGGCTGGATTGGGATCTTGCCTCCTTTGGGAGAGGCCATCTCGACATCCATCCCCGCATTGATGAACGCATAGTAGGGAACGGTGAACTCCGACCCGAAGGCGCCAGTGGCCCTTTTGAGGGGATCAAGGCGGTCGTGGCTTGTGCACACCACCAGCGCGCGCCGCCCTTTCAAATTGAAATCTGGAATGGTGTAATGCCGGTGCAGGCCCATGATTGCCAGGATCTTCGGCAAATTATAGATTGCGGTTGCGAGAGCGGCGAGCAGCACGCCGACAATGATCAGCCAAGTCATGATCTTCTCCGTACTTGAGTCTCATGCATCCGGCGCCGCTTCTGGCGCTCGAGTTTGCGTGACAGCGGACGTCACTGTGCCGCACGTTGGACCGTAAACCGGATCAGTCGGAAAACCGCATAGAGGGCGCCGAAGAGTACCAAGAGTAGTCCCAGCAAATACGGCCAATACTTCTTCAGTGATTTTGTCGCGATGTTCTTGAAGAGCTGCTTCGTAGCATAATCGTCGGGCCCCAACTCGAACACGCCGACTTTTTGCGAGTAGGACTTGTATTCGGCAAGCATGCTCTGAAAGAGATCCGATTTCTGGACTGAAAGATCTGTCGTTTCACCAGGATCGACCGACAAGTCATAAAGTCGCCATTGGCTGTCGCCGACCGGCTTGGAAACGCGAGTGATCTTCCAATTTCCACGATACAACGCCGCGTTGCCGCTGACCTCGAACCCGAAGCCAGTGTCTGCGCCATAGGTCGTTGTAGACTGCCCAGACAGAACCGGCATGAAGCTACGCCCATAGAAAGAGCCGGCGTCATAGCGCGCGCCGGCAGCGTC
>Ga0247832_1007044_pt1 | contig 11979 bp, 7 predicted proteins | sample LaCruzMarch2015__10_FD_192407 | JGI IMG/M metagenome (GOLD analysis project Ga0247832, IMG submission 192407) | Freshwater microbial communities from meromictic Lake La Cruz, Castile-La Mancha, Spain - LaCruzMarch2015_4m | ecosystem: Environmental > Aquatic > Freshwater > Lake | place: Spain...
GAACGCAGGGCACGGTCCAGGCTAATGAACGATTACGACATCGGATCGAAACGTCGAGAACGAGGTATTGCCGATTATCGAACGTGGCACGATGGTCGATTGATGGAATTACGACATTTGGTGGACGTGGAATCGGTAACGCACAATGACGACGTCGAACGGAGCGCGAGGTCGACGAGGGATGCCTTGCTGGCATTTGCGAACGATCGGCTACGATCGGTATATCGACACGTCACGTATGCCATGTCGATATTGGAACTATTCGACGCTGATAAACCGACATCGGCGACGACGACGACGACATTCTCTGCCATGGCGGCCACGAGACCAATGTCGATGTATGACGTGGCCACATTCATCATAGCGCTATGTGGTCTATCGGCGGAACTCACGCCATATGCGTACAATGGTGGAAAATGCCGTACATTGGAGTATGCCAGTTTAGACATGGGGATAGTATGGTACGACGAGGATACTACCAATACCGATGCATCGTCATCGGTGGTATTGCCAATCTACAAGAAAGTCGATATTACGACGATGATGACGACCGAGAAGTCGGATAATGATGATGTCGTGCCGTTGGAGTATGCCGAAAGGATTATGAATTATTTATTACACGACAAGAAGACAATGACGACGAATACTGACGCAAGCAGTAGCAGTAGTAATAGTAATAGTAGGAAGGCACGACGTTCAGAAGAACGACATCAGAAGAATAAAGCCAAGCATGATGATTCATCTTATGATGATGATGATGATGATGATGATGAATATCATGATGAGGAGGATGTGGAGGAGGGGCATGATCATTCTGAGGAAGTAGAAGACGATGGAGAAAAGAATGAGGACGGGGAAGGAGGAGGAAAATGGAAACCCTCGTCGCACCACGATGAGAGTATGGTGAAGTTACTCTTGGACAGAGTACCACTAAATCGGACTCTATTTCAAACAAAGAGTCATCTAATACTGCAATATACTTTATCGGGGGGAGAGACTAAATCTGAGACTGATGTCAATGATGATGATGGTGCGACTGATGAGGAGCTAATCGATGCTGCCGTCGATGCCGCCGCTGCTGCTGTTGTTGTTGACGATGCTACAGACGGTGACAACGATAAGTCAGATGACAAAGAGGCTAGCGGCGTGGATCCAATGGCCATAACAATGGTCAAGTCAACAATATCCAAATATCTTTCTCAAATTACACGTGGTGAAATGTCAATGAAATCGGCTGCACGATATGTATCATCTGTCATACAACAAAGTGGTGAAAATGCAAATGATGAATTGCATATATTGGCTATGTTGACAATCTATCATAGTAATTTAGCGTGGGAGGATATTGCTGAACTTGTATACTCAACGTCAGAGGTTCTTCAGATTACCAAGGAGAAGGAAACGACAACAACTCTGTCGTCCTGTTCTCTCTCTTTAAGCAATGACATGATGACTTGTCCCCCTCATACGGTACAGGTGGGGGAGAAGACGTATCCACCTTCGTCTATCGTTTATGCTGCCCAAAAGAGATGCGAACAGCGTGAAAATATTACAGAGGAAGTAGATGGTAGTGGAGTGTGCACCGAATCAGACGCAGGAGGAGGGGAGGAGAGTTTCAAATTCCCCACCACAATTACCGATGGTTATCTTAACTACCACCCCCCAAAGTCCCGTGGACCCGAGGATGTACTTATATCTGTCTTTTCTGCCCTCGAAGCTCTACATGAACCACCCTTGAATATAGTACAGTTGAGACAACGCGAGGAGGATCTACGTAGTAAGCAGACATCGCTATTGAAGAGAATTGCTGATATGCAGAATGATCTCGGCCAAAATGATATTGATAGAGCTCGTAAGTACGGTGTCGATGGAGAGTTGTATGCCCTCAGAGATACATGTCACAAATTAGAGTATGGACAGTATGAGTATGAGGTATGTATCTTTGGTAGGGCCACACAACGTGATATTGGTCAAAGTGATGGGGGGACGAACCTGGGATCATGGAAGGCAGCGTATATAGATGAGATGGGTCGACGGACACTCGAGTGGGAGGGGGGAACGAAGTGTTGGAATGGACCTAATCGTAGTGCAGAGGTTACCGTCACGTGTGGTGCTGATACGAAGCTCCTTACCGCCGATGAACCGGAGACGTGTAAGTATGCCTTTACCATGGAGAGTCCAATCGGCTGCGATGAGACCTTCAAGGCAAACAATTCATTATAGTAGATTGTGTTTCAGTCTGATGAGAACTTATTAATGGTCCGGTTAATGCTCTTAAATACTCTTAATTCTTGAGCTCAGACTAAAATTTCTCTTTCACACACACACATAACACTAAATGAAGATTTGCCCTCGGTGCCTTCAAAAATCAGCTAATTTGACTCATGCTTACAACCATGCGCAACGAATCTGATCAAATTGATGATCTGCTGTACAAGTAGCGATCCTGCGCCGAACGCAATACTGTAACCCCATAGTGCGCTGTTCAAACCACCCTCGGAAACATGCATGGCATCACCACCAAATTCAACCATTATTACTTGAAGAATGGCAGAAAAGACAACAATAACACAGAACAGCCGATTATTCAAAACGCCCTTGAAAACATTGAACTCTCCATGCAAAGACCTGGCATTGAATTCATTGAATAGCTGCATCCAAACAAACGAATTGAAGATGAATGTGTAATGAATGGAATTTGCTCCCGTCTTTTCAACCAAGTCACCACGCTCTAAACCAAAAACCTGTGGTCCTGCAAACAGCAGGAAGAAGGTCACTGTAAGTTGATACGCTGCATGTCCAAGCATGTTACCCCACATACGTGTTGTGATGATACTTCTTGAGCGGTTCACTGGATCACGCTTAAGCAAATCATCCGTCGGTGGTTCAGACGCAAGAGCCAGGGAGGCAAGAGCATCCATAATCAAATTTACCCAAAGTAATTGAATCGCCGCCAAGGGAGACTTGGCATACGCAAATGACCCCACCAATGCTGTTACTACCGCAGAAATATTGACAGTGAGCTGAAATTGAAGGAACTTCTGAATCGATGCATACACATTCCGGCCCCATTTTGCGGCAGTAACAATTGACGCAAAGTTATCATCGAGAAGAATGATATCAGCCGCATCCTTGGCGATCTGGGTTCCAGCAATACCCATCGCAAATCCAATATCTGCACGCTTTAGGGCAGGTGCATCGTTAGTCCCGTCGCCTGTCATCGCAACCACTTGTCGATCGGGGAAGACACTAATGTTATCTTCATTTTTAAGCTTTTCACATGCAGCCTTATCCTTGTACAGCAAAGACTGATTGAGGCCGTGAGCCAGCGTGAGCTTATCATCGGGGGAACTCCTCGCCATGACACGCAAGTGGGGCCAAATCGCATCAAATGCTGGTTGATCGAATTCTTTACTGCCATCACTGTTTTCCTTATACACCATCTTCCTGAAGACTTTGCCTTCAATGAGAACATTGGGTTTGAGATTGATTGCGATCTTCTCTGTCTCTCCAGCCTTGAAGTGGAAGTCCTTGAGGATCCCAGCCTGGTATGCGATACTGACTGCGGTATTCGGAGCATCTCCTGTGACCATGCGGACGTCGATACCAGCCTCGTAGCATTTCACAATCGCACCCGGTACCTCGGACCTCAGCGGATCCTCAATTCCCACTAGTGCGACGAAGGTTAGGCTTGTCTCGACCTCATTCGCCTCGGAACCATCCGCATTGAGCACACTGTCACTTTTCGCCTCAAAGTCGCATTTAGCAGGAAGATCACGGTACGCAAGTGCCAGCGTTCTCATCCCTCGGCGAGCGAACATCTCAGCACCTTTCAGAATACCCTGACGCGAGCCTTCGTTCAGGTCTGCGGACGCACTACCTTTCGTCATGTGATGAGTACAACGGGCAAGCAGCACTTCTGACGCACCCTTGCAGTAAATGCGATACCCTCCTTCGGTCAAGGGGACGGCCCAGCTCATCATCTTCCTCGCAGACGAGAATCCGAATTGCTTTCCCTCCACCAAGAATTCGGATAATTCTCCCTTATCACTGCGTCCACGCGTGTTATCACGAATATCCTTATAGTTCGCTGCGGTCAAAGACGATGCCAGCGCGAGTAGAGCAACTTCCGTTGGATTACCCGTAGATGCCTTAATTTTATGATCCGGACCAATGTCAACGGTAGTTTCGTCCATGGTGTTGATGGAAATCAACTTCACAATCATATCAAGCGAAGATTCGTTCGGGCAGTTTGTGCTCGCCTTCACAAAGTCTGCAAGTGTCACTGCAGGATCAGTGGCGGTAAAGTCTGTTTCGCTTGTATAGATGGCACGTGCTGTCATCTTATTCTCCGTGAGCGTACCCGTCTTATCCGTGCAAATGGTTGTGGCACAACCCATCGTCTCGCATGCATCAAGTGTCTTGACCAAGTTCTGATCCTTCATCATCCGGTTCGATGAGAAGGCAAGTGCGAGCGTTACGGCAAGAGGCAGTCCCTCGGGCACGGCCACGGCCAGAACGGTAATGGCCGTGACGATGTATTCAATTAGAACATCCCCCACTTTCTCCTTATTAATCGCAAATCCCCGAATGCAGTTCACGACGAGTGATACTGCCGCGGCGCCTGTGCCTGCCATACCAATTTTCTTCGCCAATGCCTCCAACTTAACAAATAGGGGAGACTTAACATCCCCATCAAGTCCATCTCCACCAGAATCAGCGTAAACACGAGCCTTGATTTTGCCCGCGACACTATTCAAGCCAACGGCAACGACAAGAAGCTTCGATGACCCCTGCACGACGGTGGTACCACTAAGGACGATGTCACCGGGGTTCTTGGTGATGAGTACTGACTCACCCGTCAATGATGCCTCATCCATCCGAATTCCTCCACTCGTGGCCGGACCAAGGACGACACAATCGGCGGGGATACTCGCCTGATTATGTGCATTCACACTGAGAATGTCCCCCACGACAATATCATCATCCATAACACTCATTTGTTTCCCGTCCCGGATTACCATTTTCTTATTCGTTTCATGTGCTAGCTTCGATAGACGGACGAATGCAAATTGCTTCCGATAATCAATCGTTGCTGAGACTAGTACTACAATTAATACAGCCGCGAGGATGGCTGCACCCTCGAGCCAGCAGTGACCACATGTCTCACCCACAGATTCATCGACACCCACGGTCGTCTCAACCACAATACCTGTATCAAGTTGCATCATTATTCATACAAACAGTGAAATTGTAACCATGAATAATTGGTGGGGGGGGGAGGGGGGGAATGAGGTAATGTCGGAGTCCCAACGAGGAAAGAAACTTACCAATGATCCCCAATACAATGAGCATAATCAATACAAAGTCTTGCACAGCACTCCAACACAAACTCAAGAAGGAATCCAATTTCTTCGGTGCTACAGCATTCGTACCAAAAGCTTCCTTCCGAAAATCCAAATTGGCAACATCATTCGTTATCCCCTCCTCGGGCTTACTACGTAATATTACAGTGGCTAGAGCATTGGCCGCCAATTCCATATCCTGTGCATGTTCGTCGGACTTTAATGTTCTGTCATCAATCTGACCCTCTTCGGTGCCTAGACGGTTGACCAATTTTTGAATCTCAACAGTACAAAACTCGCCCTGTTCGGCGGGTGTGGTGGGGGGCATATTCTTCGATGCCTTATCCAGTACCCGCCCGAGTGCGTAATGTGTACGTTCACTCGATAATTCACCTAATTCTTTTGCCGTGAGTGCAAAGGGGGCATTCCATGCTAGGGATGGCTTTTGGAATAAGACATTTATCAACGCCGATGAGGCACTTTGGATGGAACGCATGGAGGATGATACAAAGCCAGCAAGACCACGGCCTGGTGGAGGACCAGCGCCATTTTCTACTTCGGTCTTTGCTACATCACCGTTAGTCTCTGCCATTATATTTTAATCATCCTTTTCGTAATTTTCTTCCGGCCTCGACACTCCGAACGCATATCCTCCTGTCGTGCAGGGTACGATACGGTACGTAGGTCTTTTAGATACCAGATAGGTTAGAGGGCATCGTTGCTTCTATGAATTCAATGTGAACAATACATACAACTTTCACTGCTAACATAATTTCATATGGAGACTATGGTTCTGACCCTTTACACCCAAGAAATTGTAAACCGCTACCCGCAAGACAAGTACATTACGTATACTACATGCCCAATAATCCAAAGGTTCTGCTTGAAGCTGGTGTAAAAGGGTAGGAATTCGTTGTGCATGTATTATGGGATAGTCTTCTTCACTACTGTTGGAATTTTGATGGCAGTGTTTCTACCAAGGGCAGTGAAACTCACGGCTCACGGCCGATGTGCAAACTATGTAGCGCCCACAGTTCGTCCATGGATTCACGTATTGACCTTGACCAGAGGTATTGTTTAATGAAGTTTACTCAGGATGCTGCTTGTAGAACAGTTCGCAGGATGTGCAAATTACAACTATCTACAGCAGAACATTGCAGAACAGTGCAAGCAGGATATCAGGCACTTGTGTACTGTACAAATTTTGGGATTAAGCTTTACATTCAATAACAACATATCCACTGCACGGCTCTACTCTTTGTCCACTAAAACATTCTCGACTCCTCCATGGGTTTCATCTTGTTCTATCATCTGTGCGTAAGCGGTTGCATCGGCATCCACTTCACTTGTGCCTTCCTCTTCTTTCTCATTTTTCTCAAAAGCATTATAATCACTCTCTTCCTCTTCTTCTACTTCCTCATTCTCGACTCCTTCATTCTCACTAGTATTGTCATTCTCGTCTTCTTCTTCTCCTCCTCCTCCTCCTCCTTCTTCTCCATCATTCTCACTAGTACTAGTACTATCCACCTTATTCCGCTCGGATGAATGTACCCATAATGAGTAATCATCATTCTGTCCATCAGTACACTTTGGCGTACGTGCCTCATCGTGTACATTATGGTTCAACCATTCCTTAAACTGTATAAATAATGAATCGACACGTGCTCTTTTAAACTGTGCCAAATCGACATGGGCAGCATTCTCGGCAAGGACGGTACGTGCCACCTTCGACGTCACGCTAGCAAGGGGTTCGGGTTTCTTATTCCATTCTATACGCGATGGACTGTCCAAATGTGGATAATGGACTAGGAATGCACCGCCCAATTGCGTGAATTTATATCCCACCCTGCGTAATTGCATCGCCCATGTCATTTTATTCTTACCATACCCGGTAAAACCTTCCTGAAATGGTGGTAATTCGCTGCAGTATCGAACGACCAGGTACGGCTCATACCTGTTACTCTTTATACATGGCAAATCAACGAATGTGGATGCGGGCTGTTGTCGCCACGTCTGGTACTTGGTACTACCGTGTCCGCCCGTATTTGTTGGGTCGAATGCACTCGCTCCCCGACGACCGATTAACCAAAGCAACCGTTCTTTATGTTTGGGCATTTTAGGTATATTATTATCCTGACAGTCCTTATAGGCACGACACATGCGTATCATTTGAAATACGGGTATGACCACTGCTAATTTACTATCCGTGGCGAGACGGTCTTGAACGGTTGCATTGGCCAATATGGGATATAGGTCCGAGGATGGCCAAAAGTCCACATCGGCATATACCGCATGTGACGTCGTTACTGCGCTGAATGCCAAATTGCGCATCAAATTGACAGGATACTCGGTCCCGCTGGGATCGTACTTGGTATTGCTCACAGTCTGGACGGTAAGTTGCTCATTAGAGCAGCCTTTTAATACTAATGCCGTTTTCACTTCGTCTGCCGGTCGATCGGTAAATACCACAATTGACATGGGATGTGTTGGTCCCCATCGTTCGCAATGATATGGGACCATCCATAGTCGGTCTCCTGATAATTGTGATACTAGTGTAAATGAAACTTCCTGGGCAGTTAGTGGGATGGAACAGGAGGGTGCATGTGGTGTGTACATTTGGAAATCACTTGGTGATTGATTCCCAAAGAGAGATAATTCAAATATATTGGCTGCTTCTTCTGCTAAAGGAGGTGGTGGCAATATTGGATTCTCTTCTTCGTTTTTGAGATGTAATTCTTGTAACGATTTAGTCATGGAATCATAATTTCGAAGTAATTTGTTTTTCGTGAACTCGTCCTTCGTTGGGATGCCCATCATCATTCGCTCATTATTGGACGAGGAGGATGAGTTGCCAGGGAGAACACTTCCTCCTCCTCCCTTGGTTACCGACATTAACGCACATAACCAAATTAGCAGTAATAATGTTACTGCAATACGTAATAGTAACCAGCCTCTCTGCTCAGTTCTGATTGTTCTCGATCGCTGCTGATCACCACTACTACCGCTACTAAAATTATTCACAACATTGATGGAACGTATGTTGGTGATGTGCCGTCCCGTTCTTTTATGTGCCCATCCCTTGGGGGTCATGCTTGATGAGGATGTTGCATCAGCAGCAGCGGCACCGCCGCGTAGACGAACTTTTGATTCGGACGGTGGTGATGATGACGACGCTGAGATCATGCTACCCTGGATGTCGTTTAGTACTAGATCGACGTTATTTCTGAACATTGTTGGCACTCGCCAACCTAAAAAAAGGCGGCTTTTCCTCTCTGTGGAAAAATGAAAAATGTTCCGAGAGGCCGATTACAGCCTTACAATGACGATACGTTTTGTTGAGCATGTGTACTCATGCGGTCGTGAGCACGAAGATAAGAACCGGATGCAGGTGGGAATTAAAATTATCATGTAAGTAAGAGAGTTAGACATGGTGTTTCTACTTACTCCTATTACTACACAACAACAATAATTGCCAAACAATGGACATCTAATAATTCCATCAATGAGACAAGGTAGGTACTAATTCAACTTTATTCTTACTCAATGTCAAAACCGGTCGCAGAGGTTGCTATTGAAATTTTCAACTTTTCTAACAATTCTTCTTTGGAACCATATACAGGTAGATCTAAACGATTGAAACAGGTACTGAAGAGAAAATACCAAGAAGAGAACATTGAGTTATGAGTAAATAATGATACAAGAAATTACTGCGACAAGTGAAAATGAATGATAATGTAACAATTTCACTCACTGTGATCTTGGGTAAAAAGAGTCTTCCATCTTAATCCCATTGATACAAAACTTGCGTATGCTGCCATCATTCCCTTGCAGTACTGCAAACCCACGAGAAGGAACACCACTCGTACCAGTAACAAATTGTAATAGTCTTGCTCTTGTCTCCTGGTCAAACTCATCTCGCAAAAGCTCCCAAAACCATTGAACAGTCTTTGCCTTGTCTTTCTTTTCCTCAAATTGTCCAAGGTAGCTTGTGTTGGCCATCCAATCGTCAATATCTATTACTGGTACGCCACACATGAGCAATTCAAGCTCTTGAAAGTCAAATATAGTAAGCAATGATTCTGGTATGACATCGTAGAACCCCAAAAGTAGTTCAGTTAGCTGTGGCTTTACTCGGTCCAGTAGATGGAACTTTAAATTCGCTTCTAAGAAGTCGGGTAAATTGTCATTCGTTACGGGTACATCCTTCCCCCCCTCCATCAATTCTACTATACGATTCTCGCCCAATGCACTTTCGGTAAATGTAAAGTCAACGCACAAGTCCTCAACGGTATCCACCTCCAAAAGAGATTTTAATGAATGATAATACTCCTCATCGGGTAACTTCAGATCCTCAAACATTACCGGCCATCCAAGCATATGCTTATACATATGTCGTACCATGTGTCCAGACACTAAATGTCCATCAAACAATGCCTTGCCCATGACCCGTCCGAGAAAACGAAAGTAGATTAAATGATCTTCCGGACATGAGATTTTACTCGCCGGATTAATACGCATGGCCATTTGATTACTCGCGCTGGGTAGCCATAATCCCATGTCGGGATTAAATACCGCCTCGGTTACCAGTTGGAACCATTCGCGTGCTAATCCACCGGCATCGATCCCGGTCTCGCCCATGAATTCGAATCGCCAATACTTGCGTAAATCATTCCGACCCAGGCTCATGACCGCCTCCATGGAATCGTGGAGTAATGTTGTATGTCCACGTCGAACGAGGATGCGTAAATGTCCATCGGACCACTTGATGCGTAATCTCTCACGACATATTTCCTGGAACCACACCACCTTCTCGTCGTAATGCCGACGTTGATTTGCGGCAGCGGCAATTTCGGCATATTCCACCACAACAACGTGTTGTCCGGTATGTGTCGTGGTAGTTACGCTCGACTCGACGCCATTCGATTCATTCGCCGGTCCTAATGATAATACACCCGTTCGCATACGTGGATCATTCCCTTCCAGGAAGATTAGCCGACGCGTATACGCAGAATGCTTATTATCAAACTTTGTAATTGCATTGCCGCCATCGTCGTCGCCACCACTGCCAATCATTGGAGTAGTGGGAGCAGTAGTATTATTATCCACAATGTTACCATTCACATCCAATCGTACCCAAACGAATTTCATATCGGTCACGCGTAACGTGCGTGCCCATCCATCCTTGACGGATTCATACTCCAATTGGACGGCGGCACCCGTAGATGATGCCGACTTTCCGCCGATGTCATTGGCAAGTAATGGAGAACTGATGGGTAGTTGGAATCGTACCTTCATCCCCGGTCGGACATTTGGAGGACAGGTTACCAATACGCGTTGACCATTGGCTAGTAGACTAAATGATTGATTTGGGCGCACGCCAGGTGGTACGACAACTTCAAACATTTGCATCATATGTTGTTGTTGTTGTTGTTGTGTTGACGATGCAGAGTTCGGTTGGAGTAATGGTGATGTAGGCGGTGGAGGAGGACGATCGAGTGCTGTACCCTGTGCTGTACTCAATGTAGTATGAGTAGGAGGTGGTAGTATCCGTAAACTCATCCCAGCCTGTACATCTGGTGGACAAGTGACCATCATCCGTTGTCCTTCGATATCCACCAAGAATTGCATTCCGGGATATATCCCCTGGGGGATTGTTACCATATATGTCGTCGGTGCGGATGGTGTGTTTGTAATTGGCGGCGGTGATGATGATGGTGGTTGTGGTGGTGGTGATGTTGGTAATGTTGTTGATGATGATGGTAGCGTTGATCCTCCTCCCGCCCCACCTCTAGCCCCCATTTCATCAGCAGCATCACGTTGTAACACACTAGTATTGACACGTGCAACATCTTCATTCATGCGTACCGAACCCCCCTCGCCATCCACTCCCGGATTGGAACACGTTAGTACTGCCATGCCCAAAACGGTACTCGTTCTCGTGACCACCGGTTCGGGTGGGATCGTGATTTGTAAATATTGTCCGCCTCGACTTTCGGTGGGACAACGTACCCGAACCGTCCTCGTGCCGGCCACGACTTGGAATTCTTGTCCGGGTCGGACTTCGTTTGGGATTTGGACGCGATAGACTTGTGTCGGGCCGGCCGGATCGTGACTTATGGAGTATGCACCGGGGCGCGATATGACGCCGTTGGGAGTACTAGCTGATGTTTGCGTTGGCGCTGGCGTCATCGTTGTTGCGTTAGTATTCAATGAGGATGTCGGGTGTGGTGGTGGTCGAGAACCCGCAGCAGCGACTCGTGTCGAGGAGCTTGTACTACTACTACTGCTAGGATTGCGACGATGATTATTATTATTTCGACCACGATTGCTTCCGGGGTAGGTAAATGTTGATGAGGATGCTGACGAGGCAGGAGGACGGCCTGTTGATGAGGATGCTGACGAGGCAGGAGGACGGCCTGTCGACGCGGACGTTCCCATGCTGATGTTATTGTGGAGTCCAATTCAAGAATGTTCTTTACAAGGAGTGAGAGTTTCTATTCTCATTCTGTGTGTCTATTTTACATTTCTACATCTAGTGAGTTATCTAACAATAAACCAACAATTTGGTCGCGAGGCAACAGGAAGTCATAGTGATCAAAGGCTGGTGATGTCTGAGAATGGACAAGCTTTTTGA
>Ga0247832_1007048_pt1 | contig 11975 bp, 15 predicted proteins | sample LaCruzMarch2015__10_FD_192407 | JGI IMG/M metagenome (GOLD analysis project Ga0247832, IMG submission 192407) | Freshwater microbial communities from meromictic Lake La Cruz, Castile-La Mancha, Spain - LaCruzMarch2015_4m | ecosystem: Environmental > Aquatic > Freshwater > Lake | place: Spain...
CGTTCCACGTCCTCGTTCCTCTTGGTGCCCACTGTGAATCCCGGCTTGCTCATCCTCAACGTGTCTCTGGAGTGTATGGTAGTACCCACGAACGTCAAGGGATACACGGTGTGCTGGTACTCATCCTGATACTGCCCTTCGATGTCCATCACATATCTGCCGTTGACCTTTATGCCCGCGTCCTTGAGGTCACTGCCAGAGAACGGAAACATAACCTGTGGCATGCTCTCCTCGCTGCTGGTCTTTTGTTTCACCGGCCTCCGGTCGGAAGATTTCTTGAATCCTGCCTTCAGCAGTGCGTCCGCGCCATAGGTCTCGTTGCCTATCACCAATATGGGTCCTGCCTCTCCCTGGTCGATCTTGGCATATATGTCGTTGTAGATGGATGGGTCTTTCAGCAGCTCTCCCGACGCCAGCGTGTTGAACAGTATGCTGGTGGTGGAGTCCGATGATATAGTGGGGGCCTGTGCCTCCATGGAATCTATGCTGTCCTGTGCATTCTTCAATGCCTCCTGCTCGGTCTCTCCGCCCTGGCGCTGCAGTTCTCTCTTAGTGGATTGTGACGTGATCGTGGCCACATAGGGTGGCTTGACCTTGGTGCGATGTATCTCGATCTTGTAGCCTTTGTATTCAGTGGAAGTTCTATACTCCTGTATCAATTCTTCTTTCAAGAACCACGGCGTCTCAAAGCTCTCCACCTTCATGAAACGATGGATGAGATCCTGATATAATTTTTTGTGTATGTCTGAGCTGATGTCACCCTGTTTCAGATGATTCTGCAGATCCTGCACTCCTGTGAGGAAGTCGGGATAGGCATTGACGTTGGGCAGTCGAACCACGCTGGTGTCCTTCTTGGGAAAGGGTATCACATTGTCTTCTTGGATGAACCATGGTTTCATGGTGTATTTATGGCTACTTCTTCTTGGGCTTGTAGGGCTTCATTCCCTGGAACTTCTTGTAGTCTTCCTTGAGAGCGGCTTCCAGCGTTTCGATCTGTGCTCGGGCACGCTGTATGGTGTCATCCACGGAGCTGTTGACTGGCTGTGCTGGCAAGGATTCTGTGGCCGATGCTTCCTGCGCTTTATAACTCAAATGATCCATGTGGTCTCGAAAATCCTGCGATCGCATGAAATTTTGCACTGTTTTATATTTCTTACTATATTCTGGATGTGTTTTGAATAGCATTTCAGCATGCTCTTCATCTGAACTGGGTGCTGGCAAGGATTCTGTGGCCGATGCTTCCTGCAATCCTGCTAGTTCTTTTATCCTGTTTAACTCTGTTGGCATAGTGCTTTTATTTATCATCTAGCTGTTGTTGATCTTTCTCAATGAGTCGTTGATTTTAATGCTGGTTTCCAGCTGTGTAAACGGTTTGTTTATGATCTCCCTGGCGAAATACGCTAAAGCGGCGGTGTCTTTGGGAAAGCAACTGCCTGCATAGCCACGCAGACCATCCTTGCCCGGTACCTGCATGTGACTGGTGCCCATGCGCGGATCTGCTGCCAATATTTCAGTGAACTCTCTCCAATCTGCTCCACCTGCCGCTTTTAACACATCATACATCTCATTCATGAACGTGACCTTGGTTGCTAGGAAACTGTTAATACAGTATTTTACCATGGAAGCAGTCATGATGTCAGTGTGGAACACAGGACAAGGTCGGCACACAGAGTGATCTTTGTATATCTGTTCCACTCGATCTGTGCTCGCTCGATCACCACCCAACAGCAACATAGGCGAGTTTCGAAAGTCTTCAATATAGTTCTTTTCAGTCAAAAATTCCGGGTTTAAAACGCATTTAAGGTCTATACACTGCTCGGTAATCTCTTTCAGTTTGTAAGCAGGCACAGTGCTCTTTACCACCACAAGATGACCTTTAATACGGTTTAAGTCCTGCATGACCTCAGCCAGCAATTCTGTGTTGCATTCTCCTGATTCTGACTGTGGTGTGGGCACACACACGAAGGTCACGTCTGGTCGAAATTTTGCAAGATCTTTCGTGGTGTTTTCACGGAAGTACTTGGGATCCACTATGAACTTCTTGACATCTCTGGTGAATCCCTGATTCACCGCCGAGCCCACGAAGCCATGTCCTATTATGCCTATTTTCATATCTGTATTATAAAGGTAAAATCCTTCAATGTCTATTGTGTATTTTTACACTTGATCTGGCAGATCTTCAAGGGATTGGTGTCAAAGCTCTTTACCAGCTCTTGCCATAGGCCATCCGCTACCACTGCTTTCAATCCCCTGGTCTTTATGTTGAGTTGTTCTCGATACTTTGCGACGAAAGGATTGTTGACATAGCCACTGTTGAACCACGGACAGGGCAGTATCAATCCTTCCACGTTGACGAACAGCTCTTTCTCATTGTTGATGCATTTGGCCCATGGATGCCTATTGGTCCTATGATCCAGATCGGCCGCGGGAGATTTTTTAAATGTATGGGTCTCTTCGATGTATTGCCCTGCTGTGGCGTAGTGGGTTTCCGGTTTCAGGGGATCATGTCCGTCCACTAGATATTGATTGTCAAACTTTGTGCTCTTGACGGTCTTGAAGTCATCACAGCCCACGCTCTCTGCCAGCTCCCTGATCCTGAACATGTCATATTCATTGTAGGAGAAATATATGGCCTTCCATCTCACATGCACGGCGCTGATTTTTTTCAATGTGCGTATGCCCAGCAGTATGCTGTCGAAATCCGTGTTGACCCTGTAGCGCTCGTTGGACTCCTGGCTCCATCCGTCCACGCTGAAAGTGATGATGTCATGGGCATCCAACAATCCGCCCAATTTAGTCCACCAGTCCTCTTTCTTGTAGCTGCCGTTGGTAGTGATCTTCAGACGTATGTCGCTGTTGTCTTTGATGTATTCCACTATGGGCAGGAAATCGCGAGCATAGATGGGATCACCTATGTCTCCACAAAACAAGAATTCTTCTATTTCTCCCAATATCTCCGTGTCAAAAGCTGCTTGGAAATCCTGCAGGCTGAACTCCCTGTTGAGGGTGTCCGGGTGCAGTTCCGTGCGGGGACAGCGTGGGCATTTGATCACGCACTTGCTGCTGATCTCTAGATGTATCTTCCTGGTGTCCAACATGTACAAATTAAGTATGCCGCCTAATTTTTTTGGAAATATTTCTTCAACTGGTCGTAGCCACCGATCAACTGTTGGTCTATGAACACCTGTGGCAGAGTCCTGGCATGCGGCACTGCTTCCATTAATTGTTCCTTGGTCCAGGCGCCCTGGCTGATGTTGCGCTCCTCGTACTCAATGCCCTGTGTCCGAAGCAGGTCCTTGGCCATTACGCAATAAGGGCATTGGTCCTTGCTCCAGACAGTGGCTCGCATCATTACCTCTTGTTGCCGATCAGTTGCAGCAACGAGACGAATATGTTGATGAAATCCAGATACAGGCTGAGCGCTCCAAAGGTTCTCACCCTTGAGCTGTCACCGCCATCCAGATAGATGTGCTTGAGCTTCTGCATGTCGTATGCAGTGAGCCCAGTGAATATCAGCACCGCCAACACGTTGACCACGAAGGCCAGTGCTGTGAGGTTCAGCCAGATGTTCACTATGCTGGCCACTATTATGCCGATCAGTCCCACGAACAGGAACGTGCCCATGGCTGAGAGGTCTCTCTTGGTGGTGTAGCCTATGATGGCGAAAGTGCTGAACACTATGGCCGCCATTAGGAACGCCGTGATCACGCTGTGCGCCGTGTAGATGTACAGCAGAGCGCCCATGCTGAGCCCCTGTGCTGCACCAAATCCCATCAGCATCATCAAGAGCCCGCGATCAGAGAACCGCTCTGAACCGAAACTCATGATCAATACGAACGCTAAGGGTGACAGGATGATCATCCATGTCAGTGCCCCGCCCGCGTACAACATGGGCACCTTCATGCCTATGTATGCGAACATGGCGGATATCATCAGCGCCGTGGTCATCCTAGAGAACACGTCGTTGAAATAGGACCTAAGTCCTTGGTTCGTCACCGTGTCCTGTGTGCTTGTTCTTGATATACTTCTCATTTTTACTCCTTGTTGTTAATATCTACGTTTTTTGCAAACACATAGAATAATAAGTCAAATGTGAGGAAATTAAGAAATTCCCCCATGATATTTAATCTAGTATTCAACACGTATTCTGGTATTATGAACATATTGAGCGCCAGCAACAGCGCATACATAAACCTAAGGCGCATCGGCACATTGTAAAACAACCAGTTTGTCATTTGTTATTGCTAGTATACTACATTGTTGTGGCGCATCTGTCTATGCGATTATTACCAGATCTAAAGAATATAACATCGTTATATGATAAATAAAACAGTATTTACAATAAAAGGAATAGAACAATGACTCAGAAAAGAAAAATTACTTGGTTGATATACCATGATCCTATAGATTTATTTTTAAGAACAGCCAACGCTTTCTGCAAAGAAATTAATGAATTAACAAACGGACGAATTGACATCGACGTTTATACCACAACTGAATACGCACAAAAATTTAAAAACGGTTCACACTTTGACCCAATGGTTTTGATCAATTCAGGTGAAGTGCAAATGAGTCAATTGCACGTGCTTGAACTAGGCAAACAACAAGCTGTGGATTTTTATGCTCTTGAGCTTCCTTTTTTATTCAGGGATCACGATCATGCAGCCAAAGTATTAGAAGGCAACATTGGACAAAATCTTTTAGAAAATACTCTACCTAGCAAAACTTCAGTGAGAGGTCTAGCATTCACATACTCGGGTGGATACAGAGTCATGGCTTCTTCTAAAGAGATCAAGACAGCAGAAGATATCAAAGGACTAACAATTAGTATTAAAAACAATCCTATTTTTGCTGACATGGCAGAAGCATTTGGAGCAAACTATAATTTAATACTAGAATCTGATAAAGATGAACTTAAATCTTTATCATCTAAATCAGATACAGTGCAAACCACTCTATCTAGATATTATCTAGAAGCCAACAATAAGATACACAAACATGTCACCAACACTCAACACAATCTTTATTTGACCACTATCGTTATCAATGACGCTTTTTGGAATTCATTATCCATTGAAGATCAGATGGTTATCAAACAAGCATCTCTAAACAGTGCAAGAAAAGAGAGAGCGTGGTCGATCGAGGATGCTGAGAACATAGCTAATAGCAAACAAGAAAAAGAAAAACTTGGAATTCAAAGCTATCACGAACTGCCAGCGACAGAAGTTAATAAATTAAAAGACTCTGCTGCAAAAGTTCATGAAAAATACGACAGCTTCTTTAGCACAGGTTTGATAAAATCTATAATTAATTCATAATTTTTCCTTATGGAAAATATCACTATAGAAGAATATGGTGACGATAACCAACCCACGGAAAAAAAATTATCTGATATATTAAATCAGAATAGAACATTGATTTGTTCTATAACTAAACCACATCCTAGATTAACTTACCTGTATTTTAGGCATCTAGAAAGATGTGTCAAAAAATATTACGCAGCGGGAGTTAATAATATCTACATTGTGGATTCTCGTGCTAATAAATGGACAGTGGCCATAGTCAAACGATTTTTTCCAAAATTAAAAGTCATATTGGATCACAAACAACAACTTATAAATTTTTTAAAAGATAGATATCAAAAGAAACAAACTACTAAATTCTTACAAGCAAATTGGGTATATCAAGTTCTTTTTAATAAAGACACCATTGAAACATTCCATGAACAACCCACCGAAGATCGTTTAAAACATGCAAAAAATAATCTCATGAAATTAAACTATTCTAAACTAACGAAACATCCTGATAAAAAACGAATTTTATTATATCAATTGCCTATGTTACTCAAACAAGATGAAAATTTAGTATTTGATATGCCTGGATCCGTTCCTAACTTATATAGTAAAATAATTTTTTATCATGAGCTCTGGCCTAATACAAAATTAGAAGAATACCTACAGATCAAAAAATAAGATTAATTTTTAATGTCGTTCTCCACTCGAGCCAATAGAACAGCTATTCGAGGAAATTTTTTAATGCCAATCCTGTGTAATCTAAATCTGGGATACCATTGTAGGAATCCTGGCCATGATTCTGCTCTCTGCATGTTTAGATGAAATGATCGCACGGAACAGTGACAGGATTGCAACTCAGAGAAATACTGATCTGCCAGCAAGGGATATTGACTCAGTCTCAGTATCACTGTGTTTATCCTTGCGATGGCGTAGTCCAGGCTGCCCACCAGCATGCCATAATCACCGATGCGGTGTGCATGTCGTAGGTATTCTATGATGTCCTGGTTTTGTCGCACCATGGCATCTAGACGCTTGACGAGATTCATATTATTTCTGCTTCTGTACTTTTACCTGTAGGGGGAAACCTTCTTCACGAGCTAGCAGGGTGGTCTCTATGCCCTTCTGTTCCGCTATCTCGAACAGGTATGTGCCCACTATGCCCTGTCCGTCCTTGTGGATCGCTTCTGTGATCTTGATTGCTTCATCCTGTGTCTTATGGAATATCTGTTTCAGCACCGTGATTACGAATTCCACAGTGGTCACATCATCGTTGAGGAACAGCACGTCATACATGCCAGGTTCTTCGATCTTGATCTTCTCCCTGGTCTCTGTTTTAATTGCTTCTGCTATGTCTGGCATCATACTCTCCTAATTATAGCATATTTAAGAAATATGTCTATGGGATAATATAGGGCGATGTTGCCACCGCCCTATCTATTATGATCGTTACTTGATGTCGATCACTCTGGCTTTTTTGCTCTCTGGAACGATTCTTTCCATGGAAACAGTCAATAGCCCATCCTTTAATTCAGCACCTTTGATTTCCACATCATCGGACACTGTGAATGATTTACTGAAGTATCTCTTGGAGATGCCCTTGTGTATGATATCGCCATCCGCGTCCTGTTTGTCAGACGCTGTTTTGTCTTTGCTCTTGATGGTCAATATCCCTTCTGCGAACTCCACAGACACATCGTCTCTGCTGAATCCTGCCAGGGCCACTTCAACGTTGTAAGTGTTAGCACCAGTCTTTACAATGTTGTAAGGCGGGTAGTTAACGGTTGGAACGTTAAAGAAATCGTCATTGAACATTCTTTCGAAGTGATCAAAAACGTTGTCAAAACCCACAGTTATGGGTCTTAACTGATTAAAGATAGATAGTTGATTTTTAGTCATTTTGCTTTCCTCCTATTGTTAGCAAGGTTAATGAACAGCCTATCTGTAGCACTGTTCAATTTTATTTATACAACTTATATATAGTGGCTGGGGGATATTTTTACGACCTTTTTTCCAAGAAAAAAGTGTTCTAAAACAAGGGCTTATTTTTTACGTTTGTTCAGCCATGGATTTATTTCTTCCTGGCGCTTCTTGTTGGCCCTGCGTTTGATCATCAGCGCTTCCTTGCGTGCCAACCTGCGTTTCTGGCTGCGTGGCGTGAAGGTCTCCCGCTCTCGCATCTCTTCAAAAAACTTGTCCTCTTTCATCATCTTCTTGATCTTGCGATATGCCCTGATTGCGTCACCGCCCGGGGGCACCTCCACTGAGTAGCCGCGATACTGTTTCTCCTTGGGTGGGAACCTGCGATCGTCGCTCTTGTGATATGGATTTTTATTTGGAATTCTGTTTATTATGTTTTTCATCAGTCTTGTTTTTAAATATTAGCACGGGATCCGCGGACTTGTCAATACACTCCTCTGTGATCTCGATCTTTACCACGCCCTTGTTGCGCATCTCGTGTGCGTCAAATTGATAGGGCAACAGCACTGTGTCCAAGATGCTCTTGAGCCCCCTGGCGTTGGTGCCCAGTTCTCGGGCCTTCTTGGCGATGGCCAACTTGGCTCCCTTGGTGAGATTGAGCTCTATGTCGTCCAGGCTGAACAGATATTGGTACTGCCTGATCAGGCTATTTTTTGGTTCCGTCAACACGCTTACCAACTGGATCTCGCTGAGGTTGTTCACGTGTGTGACCATGGAGAACCTGCCCACGAATTCAGGTATCATGCCGTACTTGATCAGATCCTCGGGCTTGACCTCTGCCAGGAAGCTGTGTCCTTCGCGTGTCCCCACCTTGGATCCAAATCCCATGCCACCCCTGTGCTTGCCCTCCAATTGCTTTTCGAGATCGGTGAACGCACCGCCCACTATGAACAGTATGTTCTTGGTGTCGATCTCCACCATGTTGCCGTCTGGGTGCTTCCTTCCCCCCGCGGGCGGTACACGACATAATGTGCCCTCCACTATCTTCAAAAGGCCCTGCTGCACGCCCTCGCCGGAAACGTCTCTGGTCACGCTGACCCCTTCGCTCCTCTTGGCTATCTTGTCTATCTCGTCTATGAACACTATGCCCTTCTCACACAGCTCCTTGTCTCCCTTGGCCGCCGCATACAGTTTGCTTATCACGTTCTCCACGTCATCGCCCACGTAGCCCGACTCTGTGAGGCTGGTGGCGTCGCTGATGCTGAATGGCACGTCCAGGTACTTGGCTATGGTCCTGGCCAGCAGCGTCTTGCCCGATCCCGTGGCGCCCAAGATCAGCACGTTGCTCTTCTCCAGTTCAAAATCTTCAGGTGGCATCATTATGCGCTTGTAGTGATTGCTCACTGCCACGCTCATCACGGTCTTGGCCTTGTCCTGCCCCACCACGTACTGGTCCAGGAACTCCTTGATCTTGACTGGATTCAGCAGCTCGCCGCTCTTGACCTTTTCTTTCTTAATCTTTACGTTGTCCTCTTCCAGTATCTCGTTGCACAGCCCTATGCACTCGTTGCAGATGCTGACCTTGCTGGATCCCACGATCATCTTGGTCACGTCTTTGCGGCCCTTGCTGCAGAAACTACATATGAGATTTTCCTCGGTCATCTGGCTTCCTTGTTGCCGTGCAATCTCTCAAACATCTTTGGAATGGACTCTATCCTGTTCCTGTTCAACACATTGAATATCTTTGCTTCCTTCTCGTTGCCGTTGATGAAGTATGTCTTGGCCAATGTCAATATGTAGCCGCTCCACACCAACAGTGGACGGCTGATGTATTCCATGTTGATTATCACCGTGGTGGCCGCGTTGCAGGCATTGAGCAGCCAGTTGTAGTCTCGGTTGTTCTGGGAGTGCTGCCAATTTTTGATGTATTCGTCGTAGTTGGCATCATCCTTGTCGATGGAGTCCCCCACGCTGAAGTTGTTGTCATCCCATAGGTACAGCGTGATCTCCTGCTGCGACATGTGAAGGTTAAGCTGCGAGGCGAAGCTGTCCTTGTCTCGCTTGCTGAAATTGATGAGGCAGAAACTGCGGTTCTGGTTCTGCACGAAGTCAGGTGGAGTGACCAATGTTATCTGTCCCATCTTTGCCTCTGTGGCGATATTATTCATTGTTGTTCATTATGCCAATTATGACTTGTTGATCTTCCGGCGAGAGATCCAGCAGCTTGATTTCGCCCTTCTCTATCTTAGTTATCAGGTCGTTGATCCTGTCCTCTATTCTGCGCCTGTACTCGTCGTTGCTCAGCATGCGGATCTTGTGCTTGGTAATCTTGTCCTGTGCTATCATGGGCTCAACTTTTATGGCGTCGGCTATGGCGTGGATGTCAGCGGCCGGGGTCTCTGGGATCGGCGACAACAGCACATCATTCTGTTCTGGTGTCCTGACCTCTGCTATACGGCTCCATCCATTGCTGTCCTGCTGTTCCTCGTTCTGCACATAGGCCACGTCACCTCGCTGCTCTCTCCTGAGCTCTTCCGCGGATGCGTCCTGGAACGGGCCATTGTCTTTATGGAAATTGTCTAATTTTTCTTTTGCACTGTCCTCGGCTTTCACTACGGACTTCTTCTTGACGAACACCTGTCCCAGCCTGCCGACAAATGAAGTGGCCTCGGGCTCGATCACTTCCGTGAAGTTGGGCCTGCTCCTGCCGCTGTCGGGCAGTGGTTCATTATGTTGGGTTATTACTTCCTCAGGTCTTTTTTTTTCCGATTCTGCCTCGGCAGCATTGACCTCGATGGCGTCCTTGATCACGTAGCTCACTGTGTCATCCACTTTGTTGTCCTCGACCTTGACCGGCACTATCTCCATCTCTTTTGCCATGGGCGCTGGCACCTTCTCATTGAACCGGGCCAACTTCTCCTGCCAGTCTTTCAACTGTGATTCGTATTTCTTTTTCATGTTGTCAATGATGTTACTCTTGGGTTCTATCACCGGCGGTGAGTCCAGGTCCGGTCTTTCCAGGTCTATGATATCTCGTGGCTTTGCCATCAGTGTGGGGAATCTTCCCGCGAAGCTTTGGTTAGCGGCCACCAACATCAGAACTGCCAAGGGATCAAACACAAATATGATTATGATAATAACCCATCTCACGGCCGCTTCCACATCCACCACTTTCGCCAATCCCACATCCACTGCTAGAGCACCAATGTATTTGATTGGTCCAATTTCAGCATCGATCTTGATCTGTGCTGACTGTAGTGGAGCTCGCTGACCTATCAGCTGTTGTATCCGTTGTTGGCTGCGAGCAATCTGAGATTCTGCCGCGGAGTTGTTGCCGGAGTTGGCAGTGGTCAGCTGTTTGATCTCAGCGTCGATCCTGTCTCGCTCGGGTTTCTGTTGATTCTTTAAATCTATGCCCTTGGCAACCTTGTCATTGAATATGGTGCTGGTGGCTCCCTGTGACGTGTAGGCTTCCACTTCTCGGTCCAGCTGTTTGATCTTGTCTCTCAATTGGGCAATACGTTCTCCGGATCCGCCGCCCACACCCGAGTTACGTTTGATAATTTCCTGCTGGCGATCTATCACATCCTGCTCGGCCTTGATCTGGCTGTTGATGATGCCGATTGACTGAGAGTTGTTGCTGCTTTGAAAATTCGTTTCCAGATGTGCCTTGGACAGGAATCCAAAAATGCCCATGCTGGTGATCAAGCACAGCACTATCACAGAAGCAAATAGATAGGTCCTCAGAGCTTTGTTGGTCACATTCCAGTTCCTGTACAGCCATGAAGCACACACCAGTTTGCCTGCTTCCAGCACTGAACCCATTAAAATCACAGGCCAATAGGCTCCGGGGAATATAGTGGCCAGTCCCACTATGCTGTAGAATGCTGCCACAGCGGATATGCTGAGCGCTGATATGAGTGTCAGTATGGCAATGAACATATAGGAGTATTTAATCAGGCATGATAATGAGTTAACTGCTACTGATTTTTTACTTTACCAACTTGGTATAAATATGATTACAATGAGCGCAAACGGAATATCAGATCTATCAACCAAACAGTTAAAACAAGCGGCCAAACTAGCCATTGCTGAAGCAAAAAGACAAGGCAAGACGGTAGCTGACGATGGCACTATCACCGGTGCTGTAGATTCTACTAAAACCTATTATCGTGCTCGTGACACTTACGATCTTACACAATTGCCAACACAATACAGTAACAATGCTGTAACAGACAATGCCAACACAGGCGGATTAGTCGTCGGCCGTCCTTGGGTTAGTTATTCCGTTGCTCCTCGTGCTAATTCAGTTGATGAAGGTTCTGGTTTAGGAACAGTATTTGATATTACTACCATTAATGTAGCAAATGGAACTACTTTGTATTTTACTGTAACAGGTAGTGTTACTGGCGCTGACTTTGTTAGTGGTAGTTTACCATCGGGTAGTTTTACAATTACTAGTAATGCCGGTACAGTGTCATTTGATTTAAAAGCTGATTTATTAACAGAAGGTCCTGAAAATTATGCATTACAAATTCGCACCGGATCAACAAGCGGCCGGGTAGTTGAGACTAGTAGTCTAGTTACTGTCAACGACACTTCATTGACTGCCTCGGGAAATACCGCTGGCTTGTACAGAACCACTTACACAGGCTACTTTGCTGACAATCCCGCATTCTTCGCTACGGCCACAGTGAGCAGTGCGGCAGTAAATCTCAGCCCCATTGGTGATGGTGATCCAGGTTTTGAACCCTTCAGTGTGCA
>Ga0247832_1007050_pt1 | contig 11971 bp, 10 predicted proteins | sample LaCruzMarch2015__10_FD_192407 | JGI IMG/M metagenome (GOLD analysis project Ga0247832, IMG submission 192407) | Freshwater microbial communities from meromictic Lake La Cruz, Castile-La Mancha, Spain - LaCruzMarch2015_4m | ecosystem: Environmental > Aquatic > Freshwater > Lake | place: Spain...
CCTCGTCACTCAAGTCGTGGGGAGATCACCTTGCGGGTTTTCACGACGCGCGCCTTTGGACGGTTCGCGCGCAAAGAGCGCATCGCGGACTCGATGCTGTGCAACGCGGTTCAGCGCGCCGAGCGCGGCCTCATCGATGCCGACCTTGGCGGCCATGTCATCAAGCAGCGGGTGGCGCGGGCCAAGCAGGGGCGTGCGGGCGGTTATCGCACGCTGATCGCCTTTCACATGGCGACGCGTTCGGAGTTCCTGCATGGGTTCGCGAAATCCGACCAGGACAACATTTCGAGCGACGAACTGGAGGTGCTGCGACAGGCCGCCGCCGAGGTGCTCGGCTGGTCTGACGAGGATGTCGGAAAGCTGCTCGCCAGCGGTAAGTGGACGGAGGTCGACTGCGATGACTAAGACGTACAAGAGCGGGTTGCTCGCCTCGGTGCATGAGGCGATGCAGGACGCGCACGACGCCGGCATCGTCGACAAACAGACGATGCGCGAGTTCGATGCTGCCTGCCTCACGCCGGTGGAGAAGTTGTCGGCTGAAGAAATCCTGGCGCTGCGCGAGCGCGAGGGCGTCAGTCAGGCGGTGCTCGCCCGCCATCTCAATGTCGCGGTCAAGCTCGTCGGCGAGTGGGAACGCGGTGAAAAGCGACCATCGGGGCCATCGTTGAAGCTGCTGGCGCTGTTGCGCGCCAAGGGATTGGCCGCGATCCTGTGATGTCGAGTCGACGGCACGCGTGACAGCTACGGCTTGTCTCAGTGCTCGCTCTCGACCGTGCACCGCCGCAGCGACAGGCGCCGTGTCAGTTTGGCTGCCTTGAGCGCTGTAAAGAGCGCGCCGCTCAACAGGAAGGCATTGTCAAGTCTTGTCTCCATCCACAGGCGACCCCGTCGAACGCAGAAGGCGCCAGCACGACGTCACCGTCCTTATAGGCGCCTAGTTGGAGATGCCACAGATCTTGCCCTGGATACGGCCGTTCCAATCGCGACAGCTCCGGCAGCAGCGTGTCTTTGGTCTCACCAAACGCGAGCGTGAAATACTCGCCTTCGATGGGGGTCTTGCGATCGAACTGGAACGCCTGCACCGGATAGAAGCGCGTCCGGCCGAGGTTGAACTGGCGCAGCACGTCGGCGAAGGCCCGGGACACCGTCCAGAAGCCGCCAGCGTTGCAGAAGTCTGGAAGTTTTTTGTTCTTCTTAAAGGGGAACATGCCGAAAATCACTTGCGGATAGCGGTCGGCGGGAAGCGGATTGCCCTGCCCTTGGCAGCGTTGCGCTTCCACCACGAGATCCAAGTTGCTGTCGTCGACGTCCATTTTGGCCGATTTGATCAGCGAGCTGTCCATCATCGCCCCGCTGACCCACACGCCGCCTTGCTTGCTCATGTTAAGTGTCCTGGCTCAGCCTCCTGGCGCCCACGGTCGATCGACGCACGCCCGGCGCTCAGCCTACGCCCATAGGGTTGAGGAATGGGCAACGGCAGAAGAGGTGGGAGTGAGCATCGGGGATAACGGGCGGCTTGTGACCTCGGGCGCCTTGATGCGGCCCTGGCGGACCGCTAGGCCTCGAAGCCTGATCCTGCCTCGTACCCTCGTCTGGATCGCCCGACCGTCTGGTCGCGTCGCGTGGCCACCGTTCGTGGCCGGCGTTCAAGAGCATCGTGGGGGTATCGTATGACAACGTTGCAGGCATCAACCCAGAACCAGCTTCGCCAGTTCGTCGAGCAGCTCGAGCGGCTCGAGGAAGAGAAGAAGGCGATCGCCGACGACATCCGCGACAAGTTCCAGGAAGCCAAGGCCGTCGGTTTCGACGTCAAAGCGCTGCGCCAGATCCTGCGCCTGCGCAAGAAGAACACCGACGAGCGCCAGGAAGAGCAGTCGATCCTCGAGGTCTACATGCACGCGCTCGGCATGCTCGATGAGGCGGCTCCGGCTGCCAACGGCTACCGGCAGGACAACGAGATGCTCGACGCAGCCGAGTAGCTGCAACCTGATCACTGGCGATATACATCGCTCAGCGCTCTATTGGACGGCCGTCGCCACCCGGCGGTCATCGGCCGGCGGCGGGGCGGGAGACGCGGTGCTGCCGATGCGGCCCTGATCGAACGCTGAACGCCACAGCGCCTTGGCGGCGGCGAGGCCCGGCCGCAACTGCAGGCCGGGGCTGCTGGCGTCGTCGTTCAGCAATTCGAGCGTACGCGCCGGGTCCGGTGCCACGAGGCCCGCCAGCGTCGGGTCGTCGATCGACGGCGTCGCAGTCAGGTAGGGCCCGATCGGGAACGGCCGGTAGGTCAGTTCCTCGGGATGGTCGTCGTCGAACTCCGGCGCCGCGACAGCGACGATCGCCTCGACAGGCGCCTGAGGTGTCGCCGGCTTTGCTGACGGTGAGGGCTTGGCCGCCGGCAACGTCACCAGCGACGCCAGCTGGAACAAGCTCTTGCGATCAAGTGCCGGCAGGGGCGGCGCGAGACGGCTCGGCCGCTCGATCAGCCGTGGTGGCGTGGCAAGGCGCGGGGCGGGCTCAGGCGGCGCCGCAGCCGCCATCCGCACCGGAGCGGCTTGGGCCGAAGCCGGCGCACGCGAGGGCATGGCGGCCAGCACAGGGGCTCGGGCGAGCGTCGGGCGGGCACTTTCGGCGGGCAGCCGGGCTGCCGCCAGCAACGTGCGCTGGGCGGACTGGCGATCACGGTGAAAGGCATCGATCTCGGCCACCAATTCGCCGCCGGAAGCGCGGGCGCGCGCGACATCGGCCTTGCTCAACGCGCCGCCATCGGCGGGGCGATGCTCGGTGTCGCCCGACGGGAACAGCAACGCCAGTTCCTTGCGTGGCAGGCGCGGCCAGGCGCGCACGCTGCCGGTGTCGATGTGGACGAAGGGCAAGGCCGAGGTCGGATAATAGCCGACGCCGCCCTGCTCACGGATCAGCGCCGAATAGCGGAGCCTCTGCACAGGCACGTCGGGAAAATGCACGTCGGCGGCGCTGCCGATCATGTGGCGTGACTTGGTCGCCTGTCCGCCCGTCGTCTGCCGCAGCATGGCGTTGGTCGCCGGCGACCGATAGCCCGAAATGATGTGGATCGGCTCCTTGCTGCCGAGTTCAGCGTGAACCTCCCAGAGGATGTCGATCAGTTTTGGATCCATCTCGGTCGGCTCATTGCGCCGCCAGTCGCGCAGGATCCAGTTGATCTGCTTCATCCCCTCGGGAACGAATTTGCCGCCGCGCTTGTATGCGATGCGCAGCGTCTCCTTGTTGTGGATGTTGTAGAACGCGATCGTGCGGTCGCCGGGCAGCGTGTCGGCGCGGGCGGGCAGGGATGCCGCGCAGAGCGCGAGCAGGGCCGTGAGCCACAGAGCCGCCGAATGTGGGCTCGCCGTTCGCATGTCTCCCCCGTTCCCTGCGCAGATACCCCGTTACAATCCTGCAGACGGGTTAAGGCGGCGTGAGGGCAAGCCTCGGGCAACGCGACACAATTCAGGTTCTGAACGCAAACGGGCCGGTCTTGCGACCGGCCCTTTCAGATCTCGCGCGAAACACGCGATCAATCGTTGCGGAAGGCGTCTCGGGCCCACTGCTTGTTGCTCGCGCCGCCATTACCGCTGCTCGCCGTGCCGCCGCCCGAAGACCAGCCGCCACCGCCCCACCAATTGGACATGCCACCCTCGCTCAACTGCGAGATGGCAGCCGCACGAACCGGACCAAGGTCTTCTTTCTTCTTGACGATCAGGTGAGCCTTGCCGTCGAGACCCATCTGCACGACCTTCTCGTGGCCGTACACATCGTTGAAGTAGCGCACCTTGGCGTCGTCGGCGACTGTTGCGGTGAAGTAGACGAGGTGCACCGGGATCTTGCGATCCAGCTTGACGTTGTTGTTCTCAGGCCCGCTGTCGAGGACCGACGCGACCTTCGCCGGCGTCCAGCCCTTGTCCTCCCCGAGCAGCACTTCGGCAAATTTGATCGGGTTGCGGACGCGCACGCAACCGTGGCTGAAGGTGCGCTGCGACGACGAGAACAGATGCTTGGTCGGTGTGTCGTGCATGTAGACCTGGTGCTTGTTCGGGAACATGAACTTCACCTTGCCCAGCACGTTGGCGCCGCCCGGCGGCTGGTAGACGTGGACGTTGCGGATGTCGGTCTGCGCCCAGTTCACGCTCGAGGGGTCGATGTCGCGGCCTTTGTACTGCATCTTGAGGCCATTGCGCGCGAGTGAGTTGGCGCCGCGGGCGAGGCCTGGAAGAAGCTCCTTGACCTTGATGCTGTCGGGGACGCCCCAGAACGGATGGAAGACCACCGTTTCCATCACGTCCGAGAACATCGGCGTCTGGTTTTCCACCTTGCCGACGATGACGCGCTCTTCATGTTCGACCGTGTCGTTGCGCACCACTCGAAGCGTGTACTCCGGGATGTTGGCGATGACATGGAAGCTGCCGAGTTCGCGCGGCATCCAGCGCCACATTTCCATGTTGCGCACCAGCGACGCGAGTTGCTGTTCGCGTGACAGCACCTTGGCGGCCGGCTTCGCCGCAGGCTTGCCTTTGGTGCCCTTCTGCGGGGTGGCTTCGGGGGCAGGCTGCTCTTCGGTCGCAGCGGCCACCTTGCCGTCGCGCAGCGCGACGTAGGCAAGACGCAGGCGCTCGAACTGCGCTTGGCGCGGGTGCTGCTGGCGCAGGAAGATTTCGATGCTCGGGGCCGCCGCCATCTGGCGGACGGCGGCGTCGGGCGCGAGCGCATCCGGCGTACGATCGATGGCGTGCGAAAGGTCGTTCGGCACGGTGCGTCCGCCACGGGCTTGACGCACATATTCGAGAGCGGCGAGCGCCAGCTTGATTTCACCGGCGGCGAGTTCGGCTGGCGAGGTGTCCTTGCCGAGCGAAGCAGGCAGCGCAAAATCCTTCGCCTTGAGGCCCCAGTCGTCGGCGGCGGCGATCAAGCGGGACGCGGATGTCGCGCGCTCGCCGAAACCGGCCGGCGTAACGAACAGCGGCGTGACATCGTCCGCTTGATAATAGGCCGTGAGCGCGGCGCGATGGGCCTGCTCGGTCTTCGAAGATGTCGCGGGCAGGGCGTTTAGGTGGCGACGGATCGCGTCGACCAGGGCAGGGCGCACGTCGATCTCGGCGGGGGCGGCCGCGACTGCCGGAGCGACGGGTGCAACCGGTGTAACGATCACAGCCGGAGCCGGAGCAACCGATGCCGCTTCGGCGGCCTTCGGCACCTCGGGCGCGGCAGGCGCGACAACCGCGGGCGCCACAACAGCCGGGACCTGTGCGGCGGTGTTGGGTTCGGCCTTCGGTTCTGTGGATGCGGGCGCCGTGGCGGGCAGCGACGTCGCAGGCGCGGCCGGTGTCGTCGGGGCCGTCACGGCGACGGCCTCGGTCGCCGTGCTTGCAGCGGGCGTGAACGTCGACTGCGCCGGCCGGCTCGCAGGATCGGCCGGAACAGAGCCTGTGACGACCACCTGCTCTGATTGAGCCTGTTGCGCGCCAGCTGGTGCGAGCGGGGTTGCAGCCGCGAGGACCGCAGCGAGTGCAGCGGTGATGCGTCCGTTCGCTGGTGTGCGCATGCCTTCATTCCATGGTTGCCGGGGTCGCTACTGTTACCCACAGGCGACCCGATTTGACCAGAGTGTAGCAATCGCGAACACGGCAGCGTGATGGCGATGCCGTGACCTGTTGCCGGATTGCACTCGAAAAAGCGACGGCGAAGTCCGCTCGGACCGCGCCGTCGCACGTTGGCCGCCAGCTCGGTTCACGCAGCTCAATGCGGGCGCGGTTCCAGGCCGTATTCCTGCATCTTGCGGTAAAGCGTCGACCGGCCGATGCCGAGGCGCTTGGCCACCTCCGTCATGTGGCCCCGATAGCGACCGAGCGCTAAGCGGATCATGTCGGCCTCGACCTGTTCCAGAGGGCGAATGTCGCCCTGATCCGTGACCGCCGCGATGCCGAGCGAGCCTGAGGCGTCGGTGCGCGAGATCTCGATCGTCTGCGGAACGAGGCCTTCGGCACCGAGCAGTGCCGGCCCGGTAAATGCCGGTACCTTGCTGACGTTGGCGGGTGCGGCTGGGATCTCGGCCTTGAACCCCTCGACGTGGGCTGCGATCTGCGGGAAGTCGGCGACCGTCAGTTGGCCGCCGTCGCACAGCACGACGGCACGAAACACCGCGTTCTCGAGCTGGCGCACGTTGCCGGGCCACGTGTAGGCGCTCAGCAGCTCGACCGCCTCGGCACTGATCGCGGTCACGCGCTTGCCTTCTTCGGCCGCAAAGCGCGCGAGGAAGTGGCGGGCGAGTTCGGGCACGTCGCCGATCCGCTCGCGCAACGGCGGCACCCAGATCGGGAACACGTTGAGCCGGTAGTAGAGGTCCTCGCGGAACTTGCCGTCCTTGACCTGCTGGATCATGTCGCCGTTGGTCGCCGAGATCAGGCGGAAGTTGACCTTCACCGGCCGCTTGGCGCCGATCGGATCAATTTCGCCTTCTTGCAGCGCACGCAGCAACTTGACCTGGGCGTCGAGCGGCAGTTCGCCGACCTCGTCGAGGAAGAGCGTGCCGCCGTCGGCCTCCTGGAACTTGCCGATGCGCTTGTCGGAAGCTCCGGTGAACGAACCCTTTTCGTGGCCGAACAAGATGCTTTCGACCAGGTTCTCGGGGATCGCGCCACAGTTGACGGTGATGAACGGCCGGCCGGCGCGCTCGCTCTCGCCTTGCACGGCGCGGGCGATCAGTTCCTTTCCGACGCCCGATTCACCCTCGATCAGGACCGGGATGTGGGAGGAGGCGGCTCGCTTGCCGAGAGAGACGACGCGCTGCATGGCGTCGCCGCGGATGATCAGGTCTGAGAAGGTGAGGGTGCCCTCGGCCTTCTTCTTGATGCGGGTGATTTCACCGGCCAGTGCCTCGATCTTGAGGGCGCTCTTGATGGAGACTTCGAGGCGCTCGGGAGACGCCGGCTTGACGACGAAGTCGGCGGCACCGGCCCGCATCGCGCCGATGGCATGGTCGATCGAGCCGTGCGCTGTCTGCACGATGACCGGGGGCGTGCCCGCCTTGCCGGCCAGCCGCTTCAGAACCGCCATGCCGTCGGTGCCGGGCATGACGAGATCGAGCAGCACGAGGTTGATGGCATGATCGGGGCGTTCGAGGATTTCGATCGCCTGGTCGCCAGTGGTGGCGGACCGCGTTTCGTAACCGAAACGCTTGATGACTTCTTCGAGAATGCGGCGCTGGGCCGGATCGTCATCCACGACGAGAACGCGCTGGGACATCTTTACACTCTACACGACGCTACGGGGACGCACTGGATCCGACAGGCCCGACGGGGTGGAGTTGGTAACCACGCAAGTTGGCGTGATCGCTTTCTCCGGGGCTTCGATGTCCAACAATGGGGCACTCGGGTAAATGGGGCGTTAGCAGCGGCATCAAGTTGAGCGAAATTCGCTCCATCGTGCGCGCGATACGCGTGGAGTTGTTGTCCACGAATGAAACCGTCGCAAACGACGCGACGTCCTCATGCAGTGGCATCGTGGAGCCTTGTAAGGGGATGGCCGAGACGCCAAAGTCTGGCATCCGGCCACCCCGGCCAACGAACGAGATGAACGAGACTTACGAGGAAAGCGACATGCGAAATCCCGCTCATTGCGAACTCACGCTCGCCGCCGCACCCGAGAGCGGGTCCGTCACGGGGCTTGGGCCCCGGCTCGGCGCCATGCCGGAATGGAACCTTGCGGATCTCTACGCCGGCCCCGACGCGCCCGAGGTCGCTCGCGACCTCGCGAAAGCCCGGTCTGAAGCCCGCCGCATGCGTGACACATATCAGGGCAAGCTCTCTGGCATCGGTCGTGACGGCGCGCGGCTCGCCGAGGCGATTGCCGCCTATGAAGCACTCTCGGAGATCATGGGCCGGCTCGGTTCGTTCGCCGGGCTCTATTACTATGGAAATCAGCAGGATCAGGCCCGCGCCAAGTTCATGGGCGATACCTCCGAAGCGCTGACGAACATCTCGTCCGACCTGATCTTCTTCGAGCTGGAGTTGAACCTGATCGCCGACGCCGATCTCGCCGAGGCGATCAAGGCGCCAGCACTCGCCCGCTACAAACCGTGGCTCGACGACCTGCGGAAGGAAAAGCCCTATCAGCTCGACGAGAAGCTCGAAACGCTGTTCCACGAAAAGGGCCAGACCTCGCGCGGCGCCTTCAACCGCTTGTTCGACGAGACGATGACCAGCCTCCGCTTCAAGGTCGATGGCATTGCCGAGCCGTTGACGCTGGAGCCGACGCTCAACCTGCTCACCGACGCCAAGCCGGAGCACCGGCAGGCGGGCGCCCAAGCGCTCGCCGCGACACTGAAAGATAATACGCGGCTGTTCACGCTGATCACCAACACGCTCGCCAAGGACAAGGAGATTTCCGACCGCTGGCGGGGCTTCAAGGATGTCGCTGAAAGCCGTCATCTCGCCAACCGCGTCGAGGCGCCCGTCGTCGATGCGCTGGTTGCCGCAGTGCGCGCCAGTTATCCGCGCCTGTCGCATCGCTACTACGCGATGAAGGCAAAATGGCTCGGCATGGACAAGCTCGCTCACTGGGACCGCAATGCGCCGCTGCCCGAGAAGCCCGAGCGTGTCGTGCCTTGGATAGAAGCCGAGGCGATCGTGTTGCGCGCCTATGCCGGCTTCTCGCCCGAGATGAGTGCCATCGCCAAGCGCTTCTTCGATAAGCGCTGGATCGACGCGCCGGTTCGCCCCGGTAAGGCCAATGGTGCCTTCGCCCACCCGACGGTGCCCTCGGCGCACCCCTATGTGCTGCTCAACTATCTCGGCAAGCCGCGCGATGTGATGACGCTCGCCCACGAATTGGGCCACGGCGTCCACCAAGTGCTCGCCGCGGAGCAGGGGTTGCTGCTCTCACAGACTCCGCTGACGCTCGCCGAGACGGCCTCCGTGTTCGGCGAGATGCTGACCTTCAAGGCGCTGCTGCGCGAGACCACCGATCCCAAGGAGCGCAAGGCACTGATCGCCGGCAAGGTCGAGGACATGATCAACACGGTCGTGCGCCAGATCGCGTTCTACTCGTTCGAGCGCAAGCTGCACGAGGCGCGCCGGCAGGGCGAGCTGACCAGCGACACCATCGCCGAATTGTGGATGAGCGTGCAGGCCGAAAGCCTCGGGCCGGCAATCGAGATGAAGCCAGGCTACGAAGTGTTCTGGACCTACATTCCCCACTTCATCCATTCGCCGTTCTACGTTTACGCCTATGCGTTCGGGGACTGCCTCGTGAACTCGCTGTACGCGCGCTACGAGGAATCGCACGACGGATTCGTCGAGAAGTACTTCGCCATGCTCAAGGCCGGCGGCTCCAAGCACCACTCCGAGTTGCTCGCCCCGTTCGGCCTCGACGCCACCCGTCCCGAGTTCTGGCAGAAGGGCCTCGACGTCATCTCCGGCATGATCGACGAACTTGAGCGCATGGAGCAGGTGGCGTGAACGTACCCGTCGGACCTGTTCGACGCTAAGCAAAGCCGCAGGTCCGGCGATCGCCCGGTCCCGTGTTGGCGGCGTCCTATGCGTTTGGCATCGCCAAGAACCACCCGTTCATCGATGGCAACAAGCGGGCCGCATTTTCGGCCCTGATGGTGTTCCTGCGCCTGAACGGCGTCCGGTTCGCGCCTGATCCAGGTGTTGCGACAGTCGCGATCATAAACTTCGCCGCCGGGGAGGTCGACGAAGAGGGCCTTTCCCGCTGGATCCGCGACAGCTGGCCAGCGGGGTGAACCCTCCTCATTCCCCCAAAAACAATGACCCTGACCGGAGAACCGGTCAGGGTCATTGAAACGCGTCAGGCCCAGGCGCCTACCCCGTAAGGGAGAGGCCCCTCGGCACTCAGCGCCAGTAGCACACCACGCGGCGGCGACGGCGCACGCACACGCGACGGCGACGGCGCCAGTAGCGGCGACGACGGCGATACTGGGCCTGTTCCACAGGCGTCTCGGCGAGGACGGCGCTGCCGGCCGGTGCGCCAGCGAGCGGGGCGGCTTCAGCCGAACCGGATGCGAGCGTGACGCCGGTCAGAGCGACGGCGGTCGCGCCGAGCGCAAATTTGAGCATACTACGACGATCGAGCAGGGTCATGTGTGTTTTGCTCCAAGTGTTGCAAAGCCCGTCTGCGCGCCCCTACGACGACATGTTGGACGTCCCATCCGATCCGACGCGCGCAGCCACACTAGTCCCTAACTGAAAGGGGAGATAGCGCAAATCGAAGCGAATGGCGGGTCGCAGTGTTGCGCCCGCCGCGCACTGTTGGGCTGCTCGGTTCAACTCCCGTTCACCCGCCGGTCTTGCTACACTGATGTGGTCGACCCGACTCTCGAGCGATCCTCGGGCGCATCCCCCGAGTGGACCTGTTCTGACGGCGCCAACTCGCGGCGATATCGCTCGGCGAGATCGATAGTTGCGCGATGTCCGACGTCCGCCCGGTGCTTCTCGTACCAGAGCGACGCCTCGCCACGCCCGGCGTTGAACAGGTAGGCGAGCATTGCGCCGTCGGGGCGTACCTTGCTGTCGGTGCCGAGGCTCGCGGTATGGCGGCCGGCTTCGATCAGGTGCATGCGGTGGCGCTGCAGCTTGCCGCGCTTGCCGGCTAGGCCGACCTTGCCGAGCCAGCCAAGATCGGCGTCCTGCGCGGCAATGAGTGCGTCGATGTGGGCGATCAGCGGCTGATTGAATGTGATGGTGTTGACGCGATCTTCGATGTCACGCGGGGTTTTCGGAAGGCCCGGCTTGGCGACCGGGTTCAACTGCACCAGCAGCGTGTCGGCGGCCGGGCTTTCGCTGGCCAGCGTGAGCAGGTCCGGATTGGCTGAAAATCCGCCGTCCCAGTAGGCCCGCCCGTCGATGGTGACGGCGTGATGCAGCGTCGGCAGGCAGGCCGAGGCGAGTACCGCCTCTATCGTCAGGTCGTTACGGCGGAACAGGCGCGGCCGGCCGGTCGCGACATCTGTCGCCGCGATCAACAATTCGATGGCGCCGTGTGCGCGAATGGCGGCGAAGTCGATCGTCTCGAGCAGCACCTTCCGCAGGGGGTCGAAGCCCAGCGGATTGAACTCGTAGGGCGATAGCAGGCCCGACACGTTCGGGATCGGCGCCGACCGCGCAAAATTGAGCAGGAACGGGTTGAGCCGCAGCAAATCCGGCACGCCGGCGCGTTCGACGGCGCCCCACAGCGTGCGCAGCGTGCCGCGTGCTGTCGCCGGGCCGCCGACTGCGAACCCGTGCGCGACGGCAACTGCGTTGATGGCGCCGGCCGATGTGCCACTGATCCACGCCGGCGTGAGTTCCTCGTCCTCGAGCAGCCGATCGAGTACGCCCCAGGTGAATGCGCCGTGCGCGCCGCCACCCTGCAGCGCGAAGTTGAGTCGCGTCACCCGCTGTCCGAACACGCGCTGATCACTCCGCTGCTGCCCAACGTAGAACCCTGTCGCCAGTGTGTGAGCGTCATAGCACCATGCGGGTGGGCGGCGCAGTGGTGGATTTCCCTCAGCCGGCGCCCAATGGCACGGCATCAGCAGCGGTTTCGACATGGCAGCCGGGATCGGCCCGTGCTGCCGCCTGCGCTCCGGCTCGACTATTGTCCTCGCAAAACGTGGGAGGATGCGATGAACTTCATGCAACTGTTCAAGCCGGCACACGACAACCCGGTGTCCGCCGCCCTCGCCGGCGCCGGCGAGTTCGGTCTCTCGCTGATCGCTCAGTCGCGCCGCATGCGCGGGCTGACCATCACGTCGGCCGTCGACCGCGATCCGGCACGCGTCGCAGCCCGCCTCGCGACCCTCGGCGTCGCGTACGCAAGGTGCGACAGTCCGCGCGAAGCAAAGGCAGCGCACGCTGCCGGCAAGCTCGTGCTGGCCGAGAGCATCGAGGTCGCGCTCGCAGTCGCCCCCGACATGCTGGTCGAGGCGACAGGGCATCAGGACGGCGCCGTCGCGCAC
>Ga0247832_1007053_pt1 | contig 11967 bp, 10 predicted proteins | sample LaCruzMarch2015__10_FD_192407 | JGI IMG/M metagenome (GOLD analysis project Ga0247832, IMG submission 192407) | Freshwater microbial communities from meromictic Lake La Cruz, Castile-La Mancha, Spain - LaCruzMarch2015_4m | ecosystem: Environmental > Aquatic > Freshwater > Lake | place: Spain...
CAATCCATTTTGTCGCCGGTGCACAGAGACTGGACTACCGTAATCGCCAGCGGGGACTCCCTTAAGACGTGCTCGACTGCGGTCACGCAAACGGTGACCTCTGAGCGCTGAACTGCTGTGATCTTGGCCTGGCCCTCCTGGCCCTGACCATCAAAGAGTGTGACCAGCTGGCCCGCCTGGGCCCGCAGGACCACCGCGAGGTGGTGGCTTGTTGGGGCGTCGAGTCGGTGCTCGCCAATCGCGAGCGTCTGAAAAAGGATTCTGGGCTGCATTCCTGCCGGCCTCTTTTCGTGGTCTGGGAGTTATTTGGGAGTTAAAATCAAAAGCTTGGCATTTCAAATTGAGATCCAGCGCTGGCTGATAGATCTAGGGTTTTCCAGTAAGCGACGCTTATCTCTTCAATCAGGATTAGAGACTTTAACTTAACAATCGAAACTCCGAGAGTTTGTGGGTGAACTTCCCAGAAACCGTCTTTTGGAATCCAACGCTATGCAATTTCCTGCCTCTCATCTTCCCGTAGATACGACACAAATGGCCAACGCGATCCGCGCCTTGGCGATGGATGCTGTCCAGAAAGCAAACTCAGGTCACCCTGGAATGCCCATGGGAATGGCGGATATGGCAGTGGCCTTGTGGGCAGGCCATCTCAAACACAATCCTGTAAATCCGCAGTGGGCAGACCGCGATCGCTTCGTGGTTTCCAATGGCCATGGCTCGATGTTGCTCTACAGTCTCTTGCACCTTGCGGGTTACGACTTACCGATTGAGGAGTTGCAGAATTTTCGTCAACTCCATTCCAAGACTCCGGGCCATCCCGAATACGGAATGGCACCGGGCGTTGAAACAACCACCGGCCCGCTCGGTCAGGGCATCACCAATGCGGTGGGCTTTGCCTTAGCGGAGAAACTTTTAGCAGCGCAGTTTAATAAACCTGGCTTTGATCTCGTTGATCATCACACCTATGTCTTCTTGGGGGACGGCTGCCTGATGGAGGGAATCTCTCACGAGGCCTCCTCCTTAGCAGGTGTCTGGGGCCTATCGAAGTTAATCGCTCTCTATGACGACAACGGAATCTCGATTGATGGCCAGGTCGACGCCTGGTTTCGGGATGACACCCGCAAACGATTTGAAGCCTATGGGTGGAATGTAATTGGCCCCATTAATGGCCACGACGTGCAGGCGGTCAGCCAGGCCATTACAAAGGCCCGGGAGTGGTCGATCAAGGGCAATCTTGGCCGATTAGCACCCACCATGATTATTTGTAAAACGGAAATCGGTAAGGGCTCGCCGAATCGCGCAGGCACAGCAAAGGCGCACGGTGAGGCCCTCGGTGCAGAGGAGATCGGTCTTACGCGGCAGGCGATTGATTGGCCTTATGCGCCTTTTGATATTCCTCAGGCGGTGAAATCCGCATGGGATGCTCGTGCAACCGGCGTACAGCGCGAAGCCCAGTGGAATGCCTTATTGTCGAAGTACACGGCCACCTATCCCCAAGAGGCTGCCGAATTTACGCGACGCATGCGGGGCGATCTACCGGCTGATTTCGTAGAGAAGACTCAGGCCATGATTGCCCGAATTGCGGGTGAGAATCTCACCGTTGCAAGCCGTAAGGCATCTCAAATTGTTCTTGATGATATTGGGCCGCGAACCCCGGGAATGCTTGGCGGTTCGGCTGACCTCACGGGATCGAATCTCACCAATTGGAAGGGTGTGACGGCCTTGCGTGTGAATCAAAAGGGTGAATTAACGCCTGGCGATCACATTAATTATGGTGTTCGCGAATTCGGAATGGCAGCCGTGATGAACGGAATTGCGCTTCATGGTGGCTTCATTCCCTTTGGTGGAACCTTTCTGACATTCTCAGATTACAGCCGTAATGCCATCCGCATGGCGGCGCTGATGAAGATTCGGGTGATCCATGTCTTTACCCATGACTCAATTGGCCTGGGTGAAGATGGCCCGACTCATCAGCCCGTTGAGCATTGCGCCTCATTAAGGCTAATTCCAAATTTACATGTCTGGCGGCCTGCGGATGCAGTAGAAACGGCAGTGGCCTGGAAGGCAGCGATTCTGCGTCGCGATGGCCCGACTGCACTCTTGTTATCACGTCAGAATCTTGCGCCGCAGATTTGCCATCCCAGAACGGCGGAGCAGGCGCAAAAGGGTGGCTATGTCTTATTTCCGCAGGCACAACCTGACATCGTCTTAATGGCGTCGGGCTCTGAAGTGTCTTTAGCGATGCAGGCCGCAAAGCAACTGTTGACAGAGGGTATCCATGCTCAGGTGGTGTCGATGCCGTCGACAACGGTTTTTGATCAGCAGAGCATTGCGTACAAAGCCTCGGTCTTGCCATTCGACGTTCCACGGGTAGCAGTAGAGGCTGGTGTGACCGATGGCTGGTGGAAGTATCAGCCTGCAGCGGTCTTGGGTCTGGACCGTTACGGGGAGTCTGCACCGGCAGGCGAGCTCTTTAAATTCTTTGGAATTACGGCTGAGAGCCTTACTGCAACCGCCAAAGCGGTGCTCGACCAATAAATGTTTTTAATTATGGAGAAAGTAGAATGACGATTAGAGTTGCAATTAATGGATATGGCCGAATTGGCCGCAACGTGCTGCGCGCCCACTATGAGGGCGGCAAGAAACACGATATCCAGATCGTGGCCATTAATGATTTAGGCGACCCTAATACCAATGCTCACCTGACACGCTACGACACAGCCCATGGAAAATTTCCGGGCACGGTTGCAGTAGAGGGCGACTCCATGGTGGTAAACGGAGATCGTATTCGGGTCTTTGCCAATCGTGATCCGGCCGCACTTCCCTGGGGCGAATTGGGGGTTGATGTGGTGATGGAATGCACAGGATTTTTTACGAGCAAAGAGAAGGCATCAGCCCACCTGAAGGGTGGCGCTAAAAAGGTAATCATCTCTGCGCCGGGCGGCAAGGATGTCGATGCGACTGTGGTGTTTGGCGTGAATCACGGTGTCTTGAGATCCTCGCATACGGTGATCTCGAATGCCTCATGCACCACGAATTGTCTGGCACCCGTCGTGAAGGTATTGGATGCGGCCCTCGGTATCGAGAGTGGCCTGATGACGACTATTCATGCTTATACCAACGATCAGGTGTTAACGGATGTCTACCACGAGGACCTCCGGCGTGCCCGCTCGGCTACGATGTCGATGATTCCGACCAAGACGGGCGCGGCTGCCGCAGTTGGCCTGGTGCTGCCAGATCTCAATGGAAAGCTTGATGGGTTCGCCATGCGGGTTCCAACGATCAATGTCTCGGTGGTGGATCTAAGTTTTATGTCTAAAAAACCGACTACTGTTGAGGCTGTCAACGCCATGATGAAGGCAGCGAGTGAGGGAGAGTTGAAGGGTGTATTGGGTTATAACGTAGAGCCCTTAGTATCAATCGATTTTAATCACGATCCGCGCTCCAGTATTTTTGATTCAACCCAGACACGTGTCTCGCCCGATGGCAGGCTCGTCAAGATTCTGTCCTGGTACGACAATGAGTGGGGGTTTTCGAACCGAATGCTCGACACCACAGTCGTCCTAATGGGAGCAAAGTAATGAACAATATCCCCCGCGCGACCAAGATCGTTGCAACGCTTGGTCCAGCGTCATCGTCGCCGGAGACGATCGAGCGGTTAATTGCTGCGGGGGTCAATGTTGTGCGTCTTAATTTCTCTCATGGTACGGCCGATGACCATCGCCAGCGTGCGGCGATTGTTCGTGCGGCAGCGGACCGACTCGGTGTTGATGTGGGGGTCTTGGTCGATCTCCAGGGGCCGAAAATTCGTGTCGGAAAGTTTGCCAATGGCAAGGCCGCGATTGAGACCGGCGCAAGGTTTACTTTCAACCTTGATTGCGAACTCGGTGACGCCCAACAGGTGGGCCTTGACTATAAAGAATTGGTCAATGATGTCGCGCCCGGCGACACGCTTTTACTCAATGACGGCCTCATGTCGATGCGGGTGGAGGCAGTGTCACCTAAAACAATCGTGTGTACGGTCTTAGAAGGCGGTATCTTGTCGGATCGCAAGGGGATTAACCGCCAGGGAGGCGGCCTTTCTGCGCCGGCATTAACGGAAAAAGATATCGCTGATATCCAGGTCGCCGCCGAGATTCATGCGGACTTTCTCGCCGTCTCGTTTCCGAAAGACGCCGCTGATATGCATCGTGCCCGAGAGCTGATGCAAAAGGCGGGAGGTCACGCTGCGACTGTTGCCAAGATTGAACGGGTCGAGGCGATCGCAAACCTGCAGGAGATTATCGACGCCTCTGATGCGATCATGGTTGCCCGGGGCGATTTGGCCGTTGAGGTGGGTGATGCAACCGTTCCAGCGCTTCAAAAACGGATGATTCGTATGGCCCGGGAATCGAATCGGGTCACGATTACGGCGACTCAGATGATGGAGTCGATGATTAATTCACCGGTACCAACCCGCGCAGAGGTCTCAGATGTTGCCAACGCAGTCTTGGATGGCTCGGATGCCGTGATGCTCTCCGCAGAGACCGCTTCAGGTAAGTATCCGATTCAGACAGTTCAGTCCATGGCGCGGGTCTGTGTTGAGGCTGAAAAATCTACGCAGATCACTCTTGAGACTGATTTTTTGAATCGCACCTTTGATCGGGTCGACCAATCAATCGCGATGGCCTCGCTCTTTACCGCGCGGCACTTACGGGTAAAGGCGATCGCAGCCCTGACCGAGTCGGGATCAACGGCGTTATGGATGTCACGTCTAAACGCAGGTGTGCCGGTCTATGCCCTCACACCGGTTCAGGCGAGTCGCCGTCGGATGGCCCTGTATCGGGATGTATCGCCAGTATTTTTTGATTACAACTCACGCGAGCGGGAGGAAGTCTTGCAAGAGGCAGAGCAACGTCTGGTTGATGAGGGCATTGTGTCGTCTGGTGATCTCATTGTGGTGACGATTGGCGAGCCGGTAGGACAGTCAGGTGGCACGAACACGATGAAAATTGTTCGGGTCCAGGCGAGTCCGCGATCGGGGTCTAAGGCCGTGTCAAACTTGAATCTGGATTTAGGATAACGTCACACCAAGGAGGAGAGCGCTATGCCCCTAGTATCAATGCGACAGCTGTTAGACCATGCGGCTGAGCACGGTTATGGAATACCTGCGTTTAATGTCAATAATCTTGAGCAGGTGCAGGCGATTATGGATGCAGCTGCTGCGGTCGATGCACCCGTGATCATGCAGGGGTCTGCTGGTGCGAGAAAATATGCGGGCGAGGCGTTTCTAAAGCACCTGATACAGGCCGCCATCGAGGCATATCCCCATATCCCTATCGTGATGCACCAAGATCACGGTCAGAGTCCGGATGTCTGTAAGGGGGCGATTGCCCTTGGGTTCTCGAGCGTAATGATGGACGGGTCATTACAAGCAGATGGCAAAAGCATTGCGAGCTATGACTACAACGTAGATGTCACGAAGCGGGTGGTGGAGATGGCCCATGCCACAGGCGTTTCGGTTGAGGGTGAGCTCGGTTGCCTGGGTTCGCTTGAGACCATGAAGGGCGATAAAGAAGATGGGCACGGAACCGATGCAGTGATGACCCACGATCAGCTCCTGACGGATCCTGAGCAGGCTGCTGATTTTGTAAAGCGTACCCAACTCGATGCGCTCGCGATTGCAATCGGAACGAGTCATGGCGCCTATAAATTTACCCGAAAGCCAACCGGAGACATTCTCGCAATTGATCGGATTAAGGAGATTAACCGTCGAATTCCGAACACGCATCTCGTAATGCACGGCTCGTCCTCTGTGCCCCAGGGGATATTGGAGGAGATTCGAAAGTATGGTGGTCAGATCAAGGAGACCTATGGGGTTCCTGTCGAAGAGATTCAAGAGGCGATTAAACACGGCGTGCGGAAGATCAATATCGATACCGATATTCGTCTGGCGATGACCGCGGCGATACGACGAACAATGGTAGAAGACCCGTCAAAATTTGATCCGAGAGATTTTCTTAAGCCCGCGCGTGAGGCTGCAAAGAAAATCTGTATCGAACGTTATCAGCAGTTTGGAGCGGCCGGTAAGGCGAGCCTGATCAAGGCGGTATCCTTAAATGAAATTGCCAAGCGTTACCAATCAGGGGCGCTTGCCCAGATGGTTCATTAATGTCGGCACTGTTGGAATCGAAACTCCGGTCGTTGCCACTCTTATCCCGTGGCAAGGTACGCGACATCTATGCGGTGGGTGATGACAAGCTACTGATGATCACGACCGATCGGCTGTCTGCCTTTGATGTGATTATGAGTAGCCCCATTCCTGACAAGGGGGTTGTGCTTAACCGGCTCACGGATTTCTGGTTTGCTCGGCTTGGTCATATTGTTCCCAACCACTTGACGGGGATCGACCCGGAATCGGTTGTGGCCGAATCCGAGGTCGACCAAGTGCGTGGCCGCGCGGTGGTGGCCAAGCGGCTGCGCCCAATACCGGTTGAGGCAGTCGTGAGGGGCTACCTGATTGGCTCGGGCTGGAAGGATTATCGGGAGACCCAGCAGGTCTGCGGCATTTCATTGCCAGCGGGTCTGCGTCAGGCGGCAAAACTCGCGGCGCCCATCTTCACGCCTGCGCACAAGGCAGAGATGGGATTGCATGATGAAAATATTTCTTTTGAAGCGATGTCGAATCAAATCGGTAGGCCACTGGCAGAGAAAATTCGCGAGACTAGTCTAAAGCTCTATCAGGAGGCCAGCGACTATGCAGCATCGCGCGGCATCATCATTGCGGATACCAAGTTTGAGTTTGGTCTTGATGAGTCCGGGGTATTGCATCTGATGGATGAGGTCTTAACGGCCGATTCATCACGGTTCTGGCCCGCTGATGAGTACCAAGAGGGAATAAGCCCGCCGAGCTTTGATAAGCAGTTCGTGCGCGACTATCTTGAAACGCTCGACTGGGATAAGACGCCACCGCCACCACCGCTACCTGCCCAGGTCATTGAGCGGACTGCTGCGAAATATCGAGAAGCCTTATTTCGTATCGCTGGGGTTCGTCTGCCGATTGTCGGGGTGGTGATGGGTTCGCAATCAGACTGGGAGGTGATGCGGCATGCCGTGAATATTCTGGATCAATTCGGTATTGCGCATGAGGCCCGGGTGGTCTCGGCCCATCGGATGCCCGATGCCCTCTACGCGTATGCCGAGGCCGCGCAGGCCCGGGGTCTTCGGGGAATCATCGCCGGTGCGGGCGGTGCGGCCCACCTACCCGGAATGCTAGCGGCCAAGACAACGGTTCCGGTTTTTGGGGTGCCAGTGCCTTCAAAATATCTACGGGGTGAGGATTCCCTTTATTCCATCGTACAGATGCCCAAAGGAATACCGGTCGCCACCTTCGCGATTGGTGAAGCAGGTGCGGCTAACGCTGCGCTTCATTTAATTGCCACGCTTGCCTGTGAGGATGATTCCTTACGCGAGCGATTGGCTGCGTTTCGTTCACAGCAGACACAGGCTGCGCAGTCGATGAATGCAACACTGGGTACTGCCTAGTGCGGCGTCGGATCGTGTGGCAGTGGTCGGGGCGGTGGCAATGATCGGTTTGTTGGGGGGTGGCCAGCTTGGCCGGATGATGATTCAGGCCGCCCATCAGCTGGGGCTCAGAGTCGCGGTGCTTGATCCGGACCCCAATGGCCCGGCAAGTCAGATTGCGGATCACGTCATCGTTGCGGCCTATGATGACTTTAATGCGCTTGCGCAACTGGGGCGGTGGGCAGACGTATTCACCACAGAGTTTGAGAATGTACCGGCCGAGTCTCTGAGGTTTTTGGCTAAGAGCGGGCCGACAATGCCCGATGCCCACAGCGTCGGGATCGCCCAGAATCGAATTGATGAGAAGCGATTTATTCAAGCAACAGGTGTGCCCGTAGCACCCTATGCGGTGATTAGCCGGGTCGAGGACTGCCACGAGATCTCCCCCCAGCTTTTCCCCGGGATTCTTAAATCGGCCCGTCTCGGCTACGACGGTAAGGGGCAGCAGAACGTTGATTCATCTGCAGAGGTGACGGCCGCATGGGAGGCGATGGGGTCTGTTGATTGTATTGTCGAGAAGAGGCTTGCCCTTGACCGAGAGATTTCCGTAATTTGCGCCCGCGATCGTTTGGGTCATATTGAAATCTTTCCCGTGGGAGAAAATACGCATCGCCAAGGAATTCTCGCAGTCACGCAGGTGCCTGCCAGAATCTCACCTGCGCTAGAGCAGAGGGCCCGTGAGCATGCCCGGAAAATTATCGAAGCACTCAAATACGTTGGTGTGATGTGCATCGAGTTTTTCGTGTTGTCTGGCGAGCAACTGATTGCAAACGAAATTGCACCCCGACCCCATAATAGCGGGCATCACACCATTGAGGCCTGCAGCGTGAGCCAGTTTGAGCAGCAGGTCAGGATCTGCGCCCAACTGCCACTGGCTCAGCCGTCGCTTAGATCACCAGCAGTGATGCTTAATATTCTTGGAGAGAGTTGGTTTAAATCCTCGGATCATCCCATCGAGCCTGACTGGGATGCCGTTCGGGCGCAGTTCGGTGTTCATCTGCATCTCTACGGCAAGTCAGAGCCCCGGCCCGGTCGAAAAATGGCGCATGTCACCTGTCTGGGCGCAACACCATCGGAGGCTCGTGCACGTGCAATTGTTGTTGCCGATATTCTTGGTCTCGATACTGGCCGGGCGTTGGCGTGACCAGTCTAACGAATGCAGCGCGCGCGCTCTGTGATGGGCATTTGGTCGTCTTCCCAACAGAGACAGTCTATGGTCTAGGTGCGGATGGCCTGTGTACATCGGCAGTCGAGGGAATTTTTCGTATAAAGGGGCGGCCAGCCGATCATCCGGTGATTTTGCACGTTGCAACGATTGATGCTGCGAAATCATTAACAGCGAGTTGGCCTGCCCGTGCACAGCGTCTTGCTGAGGTATTCTGGCCCGGGCCACTCACCCTGATTCTGAAACGGGCATCCCATGTTCCCGACGCAGTCACAGGGGGCCAAGAGACGGTTGGCATTCGAATCCCCGCGCAACCCGTGGCGCTCGCCTTGCTCAATGAGTTCTCACGAATGGGTAGCGGTGTTATTGCCGCACCCTCTGCAAATCGATTCGGCGCTGTCAGTCCTACGCGGGTTATTGATGTTCAACGCGATCTCGGTGATCGGCTTGGGCCGGACGACTGTATTCTCGATGGAGGGGATTGTACGGTCGGGGTCGAGTCGACGATTGTTGATCTCACTGGCACACAGCCCCGAATCTTGCGGCCTGGCGGTATTAGCCGTGATCGGCTAATACAGGTGATGGCCGTTGAACCAGCCGCTGATTCGGAAATTCTATCGAAGGCCTGTGCAACGCCACCACCCCGGGTATCGGGGGCGCTGCAATCCCATTACGCGCCAAACGCCAGGGTGATGCTTCTTAATTCCGAGGAGTGTGAGTTGGGGCTACAGCAGTTGCGTGCAACTAGCCCTGCATCCTCGATTGGATGCCTCCTGATAGAGCCCTTGAAGCGCGAGCCCTCGGGCCAGGGAATAACGGTAGTGGTGATGCCATCGGATGCGCAGCGTTATGCGCATGATCTCTATGCCCGTTTGCATGATTTAGATCAGTTGGGCTGTCGCGTGATCGTAGTCGAGAGACCCCCCCAGTCCATCGAGTGGGAGGCAGTCCAAGATCGATTGAAACGTGCAGCAGCGGACCGGCCCAATCCCGATCACGCTCAGTAGATCGCCTTCGCACAGACCTTCGGGAGTTCTGCAAACAGGAGCGTCGCCTGGGCGTCACGGGTAGCCCGAACCTGCTGCGACATCTCACGATGGGCCGCTGACCAGATGGAATCAGGAAAGAAGGCATCATCGGACCAGCGGGGAATGAAATGCCAGTGCTGGTGTGGTGTGTAGTTGCCTAGGCTTGCGATATTTATTTTTTCTGGTGCGAGGGTATCCCGCATGAGCGTTTCAATAGCAATCATGAGCTTAAAAAACTGCTGTTGTTCGGGCTTTGCGAGTTCGGTGAACTCTGCGCAGTGGCGATTCAGAATTAGACGCACATAGCCGGGAATATGGGGATCATCAATCGACACCACGCGCCAAAATGCTCCCCGCCAAATCAATTGGCCGCCCTCTGAGGTGCACAGTGGGCAGTCATCCCGGGGAGCAGACGACTGCTCATTTCTTGAGCCCCCCATAAGAATCGATAGAATTGACATTGCAGACTAGCTTCGGATCTGGCCTATTTACCCGAGCAGTGGCCGCTGCTCGAGGCCTCACCGCTTCCAAGGGCAAATGGTTTTGGTTCAAGGCGAGGTCGATCAGTGAGGCGGTAATCGATTCCGATGACGAGCACGAAGATTGCCCAGAAAATAATTACACCGCGCGTCATTCGATTCTCGCTTTCATGCGGGCTGCCACACCACCGATTGAGCCAAGAAATGCAAAGGCAAACCATACCCAGCCGTGGATACTGCCTGACGCAACACCACCGAGATAGGCGCCGACATTACAGCCATAGGCAAGTCGTGCGCTGTAACCCATCAGGCAGCCTGCAAATATGCTGATCAGGAGTTGCGTTGCGCTAGGCCAGGATCTGCGAGTTATTGCATCCGTATTCCAGCGATTCGCGATGAGCGCGCCATAGAGAAGACCGATATTCGTGACGGATGTGACATCCCATAAAACCGGCTCGCTGATACGCTCGATGTGCGGAGCAACTCCCCAGAAGGTGTCGGCTGAGAGGTCTGCGCCGAGTGCGGTCACGAACTTAGCACCCCAGAGCCCAAGCCCATACACAATACCCCAGGGCTGACCGGCAACGACCAGGTGAATCGCATAGAGCACCGCAATGACCACTGCACCCCAGACCCAACGGGATGGAACCGCAGGGATTTGATGACCTGTCTGCGTGGTGGATCGTTTGGCGTAGAGATAACTGGCCGCGGCAACGGCAGCACAACCCAGTAACGTGAGGGTCAGGGCGATGGGCATTCCGGATGCGGTGATGAGGTCAATCGGAGCGGCTTCTTGCTGAAGTCCAATCGCCTGAAGGGGACCACCGAGGGATTCCCATGCGTGCTGATGCGATGCTCCAACAAAGCTGCCGGCGATGAATGCGGGCAGCACCACCCAGGATGTTGGCGACGAGGCGCCAGCTTTATAGAGTGTTCCTGATCCGCAGCCATCGGCGAGTTGCATTGCGAAACCGAATAACACGGCACCAATGACCAGCCCCCACGTAATGGGCGCGACAGCGCCCGCAATCTCATGACCGAAGTTTGCGAGTAGCGGGAAGGAGAGCACAGCACAGATCGCCATCATGATCATCTGGCCAATCATTCCCCAGGGATCTTTTCTGACAATGAGATTGCGCCATCCCGTCGTAAATCCGAATCGGGATGCCGAGAGTGCAGCGCCAAAACCAAGGCCTAGCAACAGGAGAAAACCAGCGCGCAGGCCAGCCTGTAGGGTGACTGCGATCCATCCCAAGAAGGCGGGGCCGAGAAGAAGAAAACGATACATTATTTCTTTGCGGGCTCGTTGGCCATGGGGTTGCGTGATCGCGACCAACCAATCGCAGACTCGGGATACATACGTACATTTTTCTTGCCGAGAACCTCGGACAGGACGAACCAGGTTGTTGCGCTCCAGTGCCCCGTGTTGCAAAAACTAATCACATCACCTGTAGCCAACAAACCCGCATTCTTTGCGAGTGATTCGAGCTGTGCCTTCGGAAGTAGCTTGCTGGTATTGATCTGAAACCATTCTTCGTGATCAAAATTTGTGGCGCTAGGAATTGTTCCGGCCCGGGCGGCAACAGAGTGACGCTCCTTGCCGGAGAAAAAATCCTCAGACCGTGAATCGGTGAGTGTGAATTTTCGGCCACCTCCCGTACTTGATTTAATGAGTTCGGCAAGCTCATTCGTTGTCACAACCTGGCTGCGGTCCAGTTTGAACTCGATCTTCGTC
>Ga0247832_1007062_pt1 | contig 11959 bp, 13 predicted proteins | sample LaCruzMarch2015__10_FD_192407 | JGI IMG/M metagenome (GOLD analysis project Ga0247832, IMG submission 192407) | Freshwater microbial communities from meromictic Lake La Cruz, Castile-La Mancha, Spain - LaCruzMarch2015_4m | ecosystem: Environmental > Aquatic > Freshwater > Lake | place: Spain...
ACCATACTCAGTACCTGCTGGATGCAAAATCCTTCCCAGGAAGGGCCTTTTAAGATATCCCCTTCCAATTCCATCGACGAGGAAATACCCCGCAGATAGTGCAAAATACCGGTATCGCGGATGTATAACTTAGGCGACTTCACCAATCGTTTTTGCACATTGGGAAAATACGGTTGCAAGGTGCGCAGCAGAAACGTATGCTCAAAAAATTGCAGGTAGTTTTTTACGGTGGGCAGGGACAGTTGCATCATCTGCGACAATTGCGCATAATTGACCAATTGACCGTGTACAGAAGACAAAACGCGCAGAAACAAGGCCAATTCCATGGGGGAGGTGCGCAGTTTGGTAACGCCCAGTTCCCGCTCGATGTAAGTACGCACAAAATTATCAATCCAGTCGAAAGCGCTGTCGTTGTCCGTGGCCAGAAACGCAGATGGAAAACCGCCGCGTACCCATAGGTTGTTCATTTCTTCTGGCGCGATTTCCGCCATGCTAAAAGGATGCAATTCCTTATAACTGATCCGGCCAGCCAGCGATTCCGACGATTGGCTGATCAGCAGGTCGGAGGCCGAACCCAGGAGTAGAAAACGGCCGGGTGTGCGTTGTTCGTCGATCAATGCCCGAAGGATCGGAAACAAGGTCATCATCCGTTGCACCTCGTCGATAATGACCAGTTGGTCTTTATAATTGGACAGGAAATACTCCGGATCGGAAAGCCGCGTCCAGTCAGACGGTCGCTCCAGGTCCAAATATATTAGTTCCGGCTTTTCGTTCTGGAGCTGGTGCAAGGCAAGGGTGGTTTTGCCTACCTGCCACGGTCCCAAAATCGCAACTGCGGGATATTGTTTAAGTGCGGCTTGAATCTGGAGTACCAAAAGTCTTGGAATCATGTTTTTCTTGCAGATCTATAGGTATGGTTTATGATTTGCAAGGAAAATGGGGGATATTATACTCTAGGCGATTTTTTGGTAGGGTAGGGTAGCTGCTTGAATGGATACTTGCTGGTTAGTAACTAGGTGGGCGAAAGGAGGGCAGAATTTGGATAAGTGGTTTCGAATGTTATTCGTATACTTTACTTTTTATTACGCTTAATTTGTGCCCAGTATAATCCCACGTACTCATGTATTACATCATCCATCATCGAGAGTTTTTTAATGGAAGGTAACCACCAGTTTTTAGATGACTCAGGATCTACCTTAACCAAGAAATCTGTTGGGGCTGGTATAGGGTAAACACCCAGTTGCTGAAATAAATACATTGCTCGTGGCATGTGTATGGCACTGGTAACTAATATTAATGAACGAGAAGTACCAAATCGTTTATAATATTGTAACGCCTCTTCCTCAGTACTATTCGTATTGGATAATTCCAATGTGTCGGAAGGAGAGACACCTAGTTCAATTGCTGCTTGTGCAACTACTCGAGCTTGTGATGTTAAGGAATGCCTTCCGCTACTTCCAGAGGTAATTAAAATCGCAGAATCTGCTTTCTGATAAATTCTAATTCCTTCAATAAGTCGACATAGCACCGTATTGGAAAGTTGTTTTAGCGGATCTAAGTATGGATCTGATACTTTCCCGGCACCTAAAACTAGCACCATTGGCCTATTTTTCTGAGAAGATAATTCACTAATGGTGAAAGTTTGATACGTCCGTTCCTTCTTAATTGCAAGGTTTTTGGCCAAGGGGGTAAAAAAAACTAATAATACCCATAAAATAAAGAGAAACCCTGAAAGTGATTTTATCGTGTTGTATTTAAAGTACTTAGATATTAACCAAATGAAAAATAAACATGTACCATGAAGTCCAGGATATAGTATAAAATTAATCATTTTACTAATTGTATTTTTTAATTATATACTAAAGGTAAATATTCCAATTTACATATTCAATACTACAAATATCCATATGGCCGGGGCAAATTAAATCATCAGGATTTAAAATATTTTTAATTTTTGAAATACTTTGCTTTGCTTGATCTTTATTACCCGATTTTAATTTTGTAACAACAGGAATATTGGGTATTAATGAATCCCCAGTAAACAAAAAATTTCTAATCTTGAATGATATTGAGCCGATATTATGGCCCGGAGTTTTATACACTGAAATTAATTCATTTTTAAAAACTTCTATTTGGTCGCCTTCGGAAACTAAAATCACGTTATTATTGTGATATTCAATTGGTGAGTCATGATAAAACGATAAGTTTGTTTTGGATGAGACTAATCCAACTGACGCATTTTTTGAACAATAAACAGTTGAATTGGGGAAGTGGGATACAATTTCGTTAAGAGAATAAATGTGATCGTAGTGAGAGTGTGTTATGAATATCCAATTTATCTTTTCAATTTTAAGATTAAGGAAATTTGATTCACTAAAGCAACCTGCATCAATCAAGCAACCTTCTCCTGGAAATTGATCATGCATGATCAAATACATATTTGAGCCAAATTGGGTACACTGAATTCTTTCAACTTTTATCACAGATTTCTACACGATTTTTTTTAAATAATTTTGTAATTGATTTATTTTAAAACAATTATTCAATATAATTAAAATCGTTATTTCACATTAATTGCTAATGCGAAATAACGAATAAATTAATCGTTTTTATTTAGAAAAATTACAATATCATTAACCGTTTTAAAATCATTAATTTGCTCAGCGGTAAGTTTTTTATTAAACTCCTCGTCACTTAGAACAATTAATGATAACTTTGCCATACTATCGAATTCGGCGAGATTGCCTAACTCCATCGTTACCTCAAGAGAGTTTTCATTCATTTCGAAAATCTCTTCCAATTGTTTGAGAATATCAGATTCTGACATGTTAAAAATTTTAATGGTGAATTAAACAGATTGACTTTGCAAAAGTAAAAATTAAATGGTAAAAACAATAATTTCATACAGGAATAAAATAAGAATTGTTAATCAATTAGGAAAATAATGCGCTTCGCTCCCAAAAAAAATTTTAAAAATATATGTAGTGATTATAATTATTAATCAACGATAAGCATGTTATGGAATTAGGGTTAAATACATTTTAGCTAATTAGCCTACCACCATCAACAGGAAGGCAAGTTCCGGAGATCATCTTTGCTTCATCTGATAACAGAAATATAACGGCATCAGCAATATCCTTTGGTTCACAAATTCCGAGAAATTGTCGTTCTAAAATTTTATTAAGCGTTTCTTGGCCACCTGGAATATTTTTCAGATCTTCCATCATATTTGATCTAGTAGCACCTGGTGCAACGGTATTAATCCTGACTTTTTTATTTGCTAATTCTTTGGCTAAACATCTGACTGCCGAATTCATTGCTGCTTTGGATGCGCAATATGCAGTTTTCGTAGAATTTCCCAAGAAAGCGCCAGTTGCTGAGATTCCAACAATTCTCAGATCTTCTTCACGGGCATTTTTTTCAATTATTGATCGAATGATTTCAATAAATGAAAAAAAGTTTACATTCATTACTTTTGCCATGAACGATGGTGACGTAAGTTTTATAGGTCTAACTTCTCCATTGCCTGCTGCATGAACGAAACCTGCATACCGGCCAAAGCTTCGAACAGAGCTGTTAATCACTTCTGAAATTGAATCTAAATTGTTTAAATCTAACTCGATTGCATAATGCCCAATTCCAACCAACTCATCTCGTAAAAATGGTTCAATTTTTTTAACATCTCTCACTCCTAGTACAAGATTTGCACCTTTTAAGGCTAATTCTTTAGCAATAGCGCCACCTATTGAACCAGTCGCCCCTGTTATCAGAAATCGTTTGCCTTCCATTTTTTTATTTTATAAGCTATAACCACCATCTAGTTTTAAAAGCGTACCTGTCATTGTTTTTAAAGCGTCAGAAAGAATTAAAATGCATAATGTTGTTAATTCTTCCGAAGAAGTCAAGCCCAAATTTGATTTGTTGGAATCATCCTGACCAATTGCAAACATGTCTTGAACATGTTTTTGTTCCATATCAGTAGTTAAAGCACCTTTTAAAATTGCATTAACTCGAATCCCTTTTGGCATTAACTCTGCTGCCATATTCAGTACAGCGGAATTCAATGATGCCTTCGAGGCTGCATAAGCCATTTTAGATTTAAGCCCACGTATACTGCTTATTGAAGATAGTGCTAATATGCTTGAGCCCTTATTTAACTTCTTCGTTTTTAACACTAAACGTATTAATTCTACAAAAGTTAAATAATTCACTTCCAACATCTGCCTACTCACATTGATATTTGTCATTCCAATTGGTCTTAAAGTCCCTTCGCTTAATGCAAAAAGTATTCCATCAAAGTTTTCACTATTTCGCAAAAATGGTTCTAATATATTTACATAAAAGGCAACTGATTTTATCTGGTCAAATTTAAAATATTGACCATTTTCAAAATTATCTTCTAATATTTCTCCTGAATTAACCCAAGTAACATGCGCACCTGCATGATTTAAACCAGGAATTAGTTTATTCATTAAGACCAAGTCTCCACCAAATACTAATATTCTTTTTGATTTTAAATTCATTTAGATTCTTGCAGTTTTTTGCACATATTGTAAATTGCGTCAATTGAGTTAAAGTTCTCCGGATCTAGTTCTGTAACTCTTATTGCAATATTAAAATGATCATTCAAGTCGGATATAATTGAAACAATATCAAACGAATCCAGTAGCCCATCGTTGATTAGATTTTTTTCCGAATTAAAATCGATGTCAGGTCGAACCTCTTGAAGAATCTTCAAAATATTTTCCATGGTTATGTCATTAATAGTGAAATTGAACTCTTGTTGATGTATTGAAATCCGAATTCTGAATAAAGCCTTACTGCTGGTTGATTATCGCTAACAACCCATTGCTGGAATTTTTCGAATCCCAAGTTTATTTGACGTTGAATATAATTTTGGATTAGAGCAGTACCAATGCCTTTACCTCTGTAATTTTGTGAAACAGCAATATGGCCAATCCAAGATATATTATTTTTAGTATAAAACCTAAGAAAACCAATAAGGGTTTTGTTGTCATAGGCACCAAGAATCTCCTCAGATAATATACTACTTTCAATTTCTGGAATAACTAACATATCTCCAGTGAAACGATCAAACGTTTTTTCAATCATTTCTAAAATTACACCTGCATCATGAATGCTCTCAACTATTTTACATTGTACAGGACTTATTGAGAAGTTTAATGCTCGAAATGTTTTGTAATTTAATGCATACAAATCTCGATTAATATGCTGTTTAAAACCATTTTTTTCCCAATATTTAATTACTTTTAAAGGAAAGAAATTTGGCCCTCTATATGGGATTTCAATGACCACAGGGACTTTATTATTTATTATAAAAGGGGTATCGATGTCTTTTATAAAGAAAAGTAAGTCCAGAAAATCGCCATTAAGTTTTTCAAGTAATAAACCAAGATTGTCTCCTTTTTGTATATAATAAAGTGATTCCTTCTTTATTAATTCAATAAAACCTGCTTTTAAAAGATAACAGTTGGTTTCATACTTGATGCCTAAAAATGAGGCAAGTAATATATCTAGTTCTTTTTCAGATAAGATCTTTTGCATTGAGCCATTGATTGATAATGTTTCTATCTATTTTCTCGTTTGCATTCATGGGCATTTCTTGTAAGTACTCAAACCTGTTTGGAAACATATACTTAGGTATGCGGGTTGAAATTTCTTTTAAAAAAGCCTCAGGGCTGATTTCTTCATTAGCAGTATAGAACAAAACAATTTTTTCACGTTTTTTATCATATGCACACACCGCCTGTTTTACACTGCCAATAGTATAAATTGCAGCCTCTATCTCGCCGAGCTCAATTCTGTTACCCATATGTTTAATTTGGAAATCTTTACGACCAATAAATTCAAATTCTCCTAAAGTATTTAATTGGACATTATCACCAGTTTTATATATGATATCTTTATAATGGTTGTGTTTAGGATTCTGAATAAAAGACTTCGCAGTTTGATCGGGGTTGTTAAAATAGCCTAACGCAAGACCTGTGCCTCTAACCGCTAATTCACCTGGTCCATTTCCTTCAACAACTTGATTGTTTTCATCAATCATTAAAAGTCCTTTGTTTTCACATGCCTTTCCAATTGGAACAACTTCATTATCTTTAAAATCACGATCAACAACGTAGTATGCACAATCAACCGTAATTTCTGTAGGACCGTATAGATTTATGTATTGACAATAGGGCAGGTTTTTTCTCCAGATATTTAAGTGAGTTCCAAACATAGCTTCACCAGCAAAAAATATTTTTTTCAATTCGGGCAAAGAAATATTTTCTAAAATACCACTTTTGGCTGTTAATACCATTGCTGATGTAGCCCAAAGGATAGCAGATATTTTTTCATTCGCTAAGGTCTCAATTAAAATTTTCGGAAAAGAAAAGCACTTGGGTGGAATAATAAATAGGGTAGATCCTGTTTTAAGTGAAATATAAATGTCTTTTACAGAACCATCAAAATAGAAAGGTGTTTGATTGCCTAATATGTCAGTTTCATCAAATGCAAACGTTTCGATAAGCCAATTACTCAAGTCTAAGACTGATTTATGGCTTATTACAACAGCTTTAGGTACACCTGTTGATCCGGACGTAAATATTGCGTAAACAGGATCAACATCAAGAGCGGCTTTTCTAATAGTGGTTAATCTTTCGAAATCAATGGAGTTTTCTGTAAGATCGAAATAATTTAAGTACTTTATATCTAGTTCAAGACTTTTTATTAAATCGTAGTCTGATGAATTAAAGCCAATAGCCGCGATTGGTTGTAAGACATTAATAATAGATAATAATCTTTCTTTTGGAGTGCGATTATCTACAGGTACGTAAAAGTTGCCACTATAGATTACACCCATAAATGCGATTAAGGGCTCAATTTTACGATCAACAAAAACTATAATAGGTTTAGAATAATTTCTTTTAAAACTCAAAGAAATTGAAGATCCAATATTTTGTGCCAAACTTTGGTATTCTAAAAAAGAGACACTATTGTGAGTATCTTTTAAAGCTACCTTATTTGGAAATTTATGGGCGGTAATTTCTAGTAAATTTAAAACACTTTTAATCATTACATCATTCCTTTGTAGAGTTCATTCGGTGAGTTAATGACACCTTCCTCAAAAATAGTGTCATCTTCAATTATAGGATAAATGAAACGTGTATCTACTTTTGCCGAGAACACACCCCAAGATAATCCAATTCCAAATCCGCAAAACAGCGTTTTTACAGTTTCTTTTTCCGACTTGTTTCCGTATGCTTCTATTAACGAAATTAGAGGAGATGCGCCAGATGTATTGCCATATTTATGGAGACTAATAGGCATTTTCTCCATTGGAATTTTAACTTTTTTCGCAATTTTTTTCAATATATGCAAATTTGCTTGATGAAATGCGAATACATCATAATCTTCAACTGTAGTTTCTGTGAGCTCAAGAAATTCATTAAGAAGTTTTGGGACATCAAATATAGTAAATGTAAATACGGCAGTACCTTGAATAAATGAATTATACAAAGTACGCTTGTTTCCATCTTTACAATCAATAATGTCTTTTGGTGGATCAAGGTAACGATATCCTCCCCCTGGAATAATCATATAGCTGAATCCATTTCCATCGGATTTTACTAAGGATTTTATTGGATTGTTATCATCATCTGTTTTTTCTAATAAAAGCGCTGCACCGGCTTCTCCAAATAGCATCACTGATGATCGATCCGATGGGAAAACGGATTTCCCGGCAGTATCACCAGTAATTAGCAGCGCTTTTTTAATATCAGAGTTTTGCATCATTGAGCTCAAGACTTGCACCCCGTAAATTAATGATGAGCACCCTAGGCTAATATCAAAAGCTGCAACATGATCAGCCAATCCTAATCTTTTATGCAACACAAATGCAGTTGCTGGACGGCGATAATCTGGACTATGAGAAGCAAAAACTATTGCTCCGATTTCATTAATATCTAAGCCTCGCTCTTCTATAATTTTTCTTGCTGCTAAGAAGCCCAAGTCCGAACTAGTCTGATGCTTGGTAGTCCTTCTTGTTTCTTCTATTCCAGTTAACTCTATAAACTTTCTGACTTCTTCTTCCCCAAAAAGTTCGTTGTATTTTGTTGTTTTTTCAATATTGGTAGGAACGGCAGCGGCAATTCCACCAATTTTTATATTATTAAATGTAAACTGCGCCATTGTTAAAAATTTAGTTTTTTTGCTGGATTCCCCATAACCTTAGTACCGGGCTTTACATTTGTTATTACCATGCTTCCCATTCCTACATATGCCCAAGAGCCAACTTTTTTTCTTGGAGCAATAACTGAATTACTACCTATAAATGCACCTTCCCCTATTTCGACATTACCATTTATAGAACAATAACCAGTAATTGTACAGTAGTCATTAAGAATTGCATCGTGACCAACTCCTGATCCAAGTAGAGTAACAAAATTTCCAATCTTAACATTAGGAGAAATTTTTGCATTTGCAGTTACAATCACGCCAGTTCCAATATCACAAAAGTCAGACAAAGTAGCTTTGGGATGAATAATATTGGCAAACTTAGCATTTTTGCTATTCAAGAATTCAACTATATTTTTTTTTATTAAAGGATTTGCAATTGCTATCGTAAAAAAATCATCCTCATAAACACAATAATCGGATATTGTACTTATTATAGATTTGTCGCATTCAATCCCATTCAGAGCATTTAGATTGTCATCTATAAATCCTTTTACATTCCATGTTGGCTCTACTTGGTTATTGATGTGCTTTACCCACTGTAGCACTTCTCTTCCAAAACCGCCTGCACCGACAATGATCAAATTTTTCATTATAATTAGTTGTTTCCATTAAAAGTTGGCATTGTATTCGAGTCACTTGAATTTACACCGCTACCTTTCACGACCTTGATCAAAGTCAGATATATGATTTTTAGGTCAAGGAATAATGATAGGTTATCAACATAATAGATATCAAGTTCAAATTTTTTTGACCAAGCGATGGCATTTCTTCCATTAACTTGAGCCCATCCTGTTATTCCTGGCTTAACTAAATGCCTTCTTTTTTGCTCATCATTGTAAAGCGGCAAATATTGCACCAATAAAGGTCGAGGTCCAATTATTGACATATCACCTTTAACTACATTGATTAATTGAGGTAGTTCATCTAACGAGTACTTCCTAAGCATTCGTCCTAAAGGGGTGGTACGCTCAATGGTCGGCAATAAATTTCCATATATATCTTTGCGATCATTCATGGTTTTGAATTTAACTAGTTTAAAAATCTTTTCATCTTTGCCTGGCCGATCCTGAAAAAAGAAAACTCCCGATCTTCGATTATAAATTAATAGGCCTATCGATACAATGATTATGACAGGTGATAGTAAAAGCAAGCCTGTTAAACTAAGACCAATATCCAAAATTCGTTTTAGAAAATTGCGGTAATTCATTTTTTATTTTGATAAATTTCATTTAAACCATTCCATATTGTTTCATTCCTAAAGTTTTTAGCCCATTCGATACCGTTTTTTCCCATTCTTAGACGTTTCTCATCGTTGTTTTTAATTTCAATCATCGCATCGGCTAATTGATTAGTACTTTTCACATCAACAAGGATACCGTTAAAACCATCGCCAACGGCATCTCTGGTACCTGTTCCCTTTGTACTGATTACTGGTATACCCATAGCAGCAGCTTCCACTAACACATTTCCAAAACCCTCCCACCAAGCTGGAAGTACAAATACATCTAAAATTGAAAGATAAAGTGGAACGTTATCCGTCCTACCTGGCATTACAATGGCAGGATGGTTTTGTAATTTATGCACTAAATCTTTATCTGAGATTTGCTCAAATTCTAATGGACCAACTATAAGGAGACGAATATTCTCATCTGTAGCATAAACAATTTCAAAGGCCTTAAACAATTCAGAAATCCCCTTTCTATCAATCAACCTACCAACAAAACCATAAATAAAACTATTACTTAACCCCAATTCTTTTAGTAGTGAAAGCTTAGCTGATTCATCAACTACATTGGGATTAAATCTATCCGTATTGATACCATTACTACTACCTTTAAAAATCACTTGACATTTATTGGTATTGAAAATACCATCACTAATACCTAGTTCTTTTACAGAAGGACTGATACAAACTATTTCATTTGCACACAGACTTGTAACACGTTCCATTATAATTAACACTTTTCTCTTCAAGCCCTTTTCGTGCTCATATCGAAATCCTCGACAAGTGTAAATCCTTTTTTTGACGCCCAGTAATTTCGCAGCAATCATACCAAGTAACCCCATTTTGGGAGTTCCGACGTTAACGATATCGGGGTTAATTTTCTTAAAGATGCTAATTATAATAATAAGTGCTTTTATGTCTTGCCAAATAGAAATTTCGCGCGCTATATTAATGCAAAGATGCTGACATTGTTCTTCCTTACAATAATTTAAGACACGTTCACTGTATGGCGCTAATAGGTAAGTATCATACCCTAGCGATTTAAAATGCAAAAGCTGTCCTCGGAGAAGGTTAACTGATCCTTCAGCAGTAATACCGACAACCAGTTTCTCTTTCATGACTTAAATTTTCTTTGGTCAATATTGAAGTATTGCAATATGGAACTAAACTGAACATCATTTCCACCGGATAATACATTATTATTAACCAATTTTTCAAGCTGGCTACTTTTAATAGTAATAGGATCCTTATTATACCTTTGGTTTGTTACTACCTTTTTATTCATTAATATAGTTTGAACTTTTAGCCAGAGATCATCGGCAAAAGGAATTTTTTCTTTTATAAGAGTAGTATCTGAAGATGATTTATGCAAATCACCAAATTCGTAGAGTGTGCCAAAGCCTCCAGTTTGTACGAGATTGAGAGAGGGTTCTTCTTTGGTTACATTATGGTGCCACTTTCTATAAGGCAAGATAGATCCATTTTCGGCGAATTGAATCGCATGCCCTCTATTGGTCACAACAGATTGTGGGTATTTTTTTTTCATAAGAATTAGATTTTCCAATATGCCACTGTCATAATATAAATCATCATCAACTGTAATAATATAATCATTTGGGAATTGTTGCAAGGCGTAAATATATTTTTTATGTGACTTTAAGTCTTCTTTTACAAATGATATTGTCAATCCTCTATCAATAAGTCTGGCAAGAGATTCTGGGATTTTTTTATCTGGAAACTGTTCCAGCGATAGCCATAATATGACTTTGTCAGGTTTAAAAGATTGACGCAACAAGCATTCTATTGCTATCCATACCTCATCTATACGTGCAGGAAAAGAGGTCATGGAAACCACTACTTTTTTATTTCTGAATTCTGTATTTAATCCAATGGGATAGCGATGTTGTGTTTTTAAAAAATAATACGGAACAGTTCTATCCAAAATCCTTTTTAGTACTTTTGCAATAATTCTGTTGAACGCTTTTGTAAAGATGCCTAAGCTGCGATCATGTGGTAATGCAAAATATAAAGCTAATAGATTATCCATTAGATGTTCATAAATTTAGCAATTTCTTCGGCTATGTGTGATGCCGAAAATCTTTTTTTTACCTCAAGTGCCTTTTTACCCATCCCTACCCTAAATTCTGCTTTGGTTATCAATTCTAGAATAGCATCGGCTAATTTGTTTTGACTTCGTACATCAAGGACAATTCCGTCAACACGTGGACTTACAATATCTTCATAGGGAATATCAGAAAAACAAATTGTAGGTAAGGATGCAGACATAGCTTCAATCAATGTATTTGGGAAACCTTCAACCACGGAAGGAAGTACCAGGATGGAAGATTCTGCATACAATTTTTCCATACCATGGACTTTCCCCAAGAATTGAACGTTTTTTGTAATCCCTAATTGTTGAACCAACGCTTTCATGTTTTCCAAAAGTGGGCCGGAACCTGCCATCCTCAAAATCCAGTCAGGTGCATCTTT
>Ga0247832_1007071_pt1 | contig 11938 bp, 9 predicted proteins | sample LaCruzMarch2015__10_FD_192407 | JGI IMG/M metagenome (GOLD analysis project Ga0247832, IMG submission 192407) | Freshwater microbial communities from meromictic Lake La Cruz, Castile-La Mancha, Spain - LaCruzMarch2015_4m | ecosystem: Environmental > Aquatic > Freshwater > Lake | place: Spain...
TGCGCCAACGTGTAGGGTAACAAAATCGTGGCTGATATTTTTCGTTGCCAATTTTTCAAAGACATTTTCAGTAAAATGCAAACCCGCAGTTGGGGCTGCAACCGAACCATTAAATTCCGCATAAACGGTCTGATAAGTTGTTTTGTCTTTTTCTTCGGTATCGCGTTTTAAGTAGGGTGGAAGGGGAATTATTCCGGCGTGATGTAAGATTTCCGCAAAGCTACTATTTGGTTTATTCCAAGAAAATTCAATTAAAAAGGAATCCGATAAACGCTCGATTTTTTTGGCTGTCAAAACGTAAGATGCAGCATCCACTTCGAAATTCATTTCCAAATCTTCATCGCGCCATTTTTTTGCTCCACCCACCAAACATTTCCACCAAATAGTATTCGTTTGCAACATCGATGATGTAATATCGGAATAACTTTCGTGCGGTTCTAAACAGAAAATTTCAATCGTGCTTCCGGTATTTTTTTTGAATAACAAACGCGCTTCTACAACTTTGGTGTTGTTCATTACCAAAAGCGTATTTTCTGGCAAATGTTCGTGTAATTTGGAATAAATATCGGATTGTATTTTTCCATTTTTATATACCAATAAATTACTGCAATCCCTCGGTTCTAAGGGATATTTAGCAATGCGTTCTTCTGGAAGATCGTAATCGAATTGTGCAATGGACGTGTTTTGCGCAGCGGTTTTGTTGGTGCTCATTTTGTATGATGAAAATTATCCGTGTTGTAAAAATAAATCGGCAGGAAGACAAAAGAAATCTTTTAATTTTTTTGCCATTTTTAAAGTAATTTCTCTTTTACCTGATAGAACAGCGGAGACGTGACCTTTGCTTCCGATTAAAGGCTCTAAATCCTTTGCCTTTAAACCTTGTTCTTCCATTTTTGATTTAATGACATCTAAAACATCTATTTCCTCAAACACATAATTTTTACTGTCATAGTCAGAGATGAGTAATACGAGAAGCGCAAGTTCATCTTCCTCTTCTAAGTTGTTTTCTGCTTCGAAAAGTTCCATCAATCGTTGGCTAGCTAGTATGTAATCTTCTTCGGATTTTAGTATTTTCCAATTCATAATTTGTTTAATTTTTTTGTTAGTATTTTGACATCAAAACTTATTGTTTCAACATTAATCTTATCATATTCTTTATGTGTTCCAAACCATATTACGTAGCACGTATTTTGAAAAAAATTGATTGACACAACTAAACGAAAGTCATTTCCTTTTATATTAAAAACAACACGCTTGTTATTGACAATACTCGCACTTTTATATACAGATTTTAATTCGTTAAAATTTGAAAATTCGTGCTTTGAAAATTCTTGATGCCAAATCAATAATGAAGTTGAAGCGTTTTTATATAGCTGAGAATAATAGAGAATGGTCTTTTTAACTAACACTTTCATTCCTCAAAGATACAAAAGTTTGCAAAAAGCAAACAAAAATTCATTATATTTTAAATAGTTAATCTTTTCTCCAACAACATAAAGTCTCATTAATTAAGCATTCATTATTTCATTCAATCAGCGCCCTCCCTTTTTCTGTTAGTTGATAGGCTTGTTGCTTGTCTTTTGGATTGGATTTATTGGTCCATTCAATCAATCCCAAGTCAAAAAGCGGTTTTATAAATATGCGTTTATTTCGAGATTGATAGTTCAATCCTAAAGCTTCTTCTAACAGTTCTTTTCCTTTTTTGGGTTCATTTTGGCAATGTTTCAAAAGCTTAAGATGTCGGCTTGTAAGCTCCTCAATGTTGGTAAATATTTTTTCTGCTTTCTTCTCTTTTTTATATTCAGCTCTTGGTTCATTAACTAACTGATTGTTTGTTTCTTCAGGTAAATTATTAATAAGCCATTCGATATATTTTTCTGTTTGTCCAGCTAAAAAATAGGGCAAATTCAGAAGGTGGATTGTTTTTCCTTTTGGTGTTTTTATTTCATTCAAAGAAAGTTCTCCAGCGAAAAATCGTATCGCATAGTTCAATCTAGATTCATCTAAAAAATTCAATAGAGAACGCAATCTACCAGAGTTTCCTGATTTCACTTCTATCGGAACGGCTTTGCCTTCATAAGGATAAACGAAATCAAGTTCTGCATCTGAGCTGTTTTTATCTCTTACCCAAAAGTTTAGTTTTTCAAGTGGTGTACTTTTGTGAGCTATCAATTCTTGTCCAACCAAATGTTCAATCATTGTTCCTTGATAAACGGAGTTCAAATCTTTTGTTCCCAATATTTCTTTTTGCAACCCAACGCCAAAATTTAACAATCCAGTATCTAAAAACTGTAATCTTGGTGATTTACTTGAATCTCGAAATAATGGTATTTCAAAAAAGGTTGTTGGATAGATTAAATTTAATAAGTGCGTTTTTTGTAAACTCTCCAATATTCCTGAGACTTCTTTAGAGGTAAACTTCTTATTTCCAAAACTTTGAAAGGTTATTCGTTTTCCTGCAAGAAACAATGATTCATTGATTATGGTTCGTATTACTTGAAGTTGACTTTCGTTTTTAGCATATTTTTCAGCATCTTCAAGGTACGAGTTTAAAAGCGACTCATAGATTGGTTTTAAGGAAGTTATGTCTTTTTGCTTAGCATATTGTTGGATTACACTTGGCATTCCTCCTAATAGTGCGTAGGTGTGAAAGAGACTCAAAAGTCGAATATAGGCATACGATTTTAGGGGTACTTTTTGAAGTTCCTCTAATGCCAAAGTTTCATCGATTGCTCCAAGAAATTCCTCAAAAGATACAGGTCTAAGTATTTTATATTCAACTCGACCAACAGGAAAACTGATGTTTTTTCCAAGTAGGGTTTCGAGCATACTTCCGGCTGTGATAACGTGTAATTGCGGAAGGTCTTCGTAAAAGTAGCGCAAGAAGTTTATTGCTTTTGGCACTTCTTGTATTTCGTCAATAAAAAGTAAGGTTTCTGAAAGAAGTTCCCATTTTTTTCCTTCGATAAAAAAGATGCGTTGTGCGAGTAGCTCTATGTCACTCAATGTTTGAAAGAGTTGCTTGTATTCTTCTTTTTCAAGGTTGAGGTAGATATATTGCTTGTATTGTTTAGAAAATTCGTGAACCACGGTTGTTTTTCCAACTTGTCGAGCACCACGAATTACCAATGGTTTTCTGAACTCATCGTTTTTCCAATCCTCTAATTCTTGAAGTATTTTTCTGTAAAACATTACCTTAAATTTTCATCAAAGGTATAAAATAGTTTTGAATAATAATTAAAATGAGGGATAATTTTTTGAAATAATTAATTAAAGTGAGGGGTAATATAATTTTATATTCAATTAAGATGAGGGGTAAAATTGTTATCTATTTAATTGAAATGATAGGTAATTTCAATTATTTGAACATAATGATACAAGGATTACTTCTGTGAGCTTATTATTTAAGGATTAAATAATTTACTAATACAATTTGATTAGAAACAAAAATTATTATATTTGAATACGCGAAATTTATTAACCTTTTGGTCATTTCAAGTCGCCAAGCCCAAGAACGAATTTGTTTTTGGGTTTTTTATTTCCAAAAGTTAAAACAATTCTAATGTCAACAAATAAACAAGCAACAATTAGGTTTTTTACACTTGACAGGTGCTTTTCAAATCATCATAAAAAGTATTTCATAGAAGATTTAATTGAGGCTTGTAATTTGGAACTATTTGAATTAACAGGAATAAATAATGGAGTAAAAAAAAGACAACTATTTAATGATATTAGTTACATGGAAAGTGATCAAGGTTGGTCAATAAATTTACTTAGATTGAGGGAGGGAAAAAGAGTATATTATAGATATGAAGACAAAGACTTTTCAATCAAACACGTTGGAATAAGCAATCTTGAATTAAGAAAAATAAACGATGTACTATCAATCGTAGATAGATTTAACGGCTTACCCGGATTTGATTGGATTGAAGCGACTAAAAGTAGCTTAGAGAAAAATTACGCACTTAAAAATGATGAATCCTTTATCTTTTTCGAGCAAAATGATTTTTTAAAAGGAATTCATTTTTTTGGAATTTTAGTGAACTACATAAAAAACAAAATCGCAATCGAAATAACTTATAAAGGTTTTAAAAATGATTTTCAAATCTCAAAAATTATTCATCCATGGTTTTTAAAACAATATAATAATAGATGGTTTGTTTTTGGTTGGAGTGAAGAATTTAACTCTTTATCAAATTTTGCATTAGATCGTATTATTTCAATTAAAGAAAGTAATGTAAAATATATTCAAAACTCTTTGATTGATGTTAAAGAATATTTTGAAGATGTCGTTGGTGTGACTGTCTTTAAGGATAAAGAAATTGAAAAAATCATTATTAAATGTAAAAAGGAGCATTGGAATTATATTGAAAACAAACCTTTACATGGCTCTCAAAGAGTTATTAAAAGAACTGATGATACAATTGAGTTTGAATTGGAACTAATAATAAATTACGAATTAATATCATTGTTGTTTTCACATTTAGATAAGTTGGAAATTATTGAACCTAAATCACTTAGAAAACAAATTTATGAGATTTCAAATGCTATTTGTGAAAAACATATTTGAAATGCAGTTCCAGTGCATAGTTAGATTTCAATTTTGTAAAAAAAATAAATATGAAAGCTGAATTGAAAAAAAATGAGATAAATAAAATCAATGACTTAGCTAATGATATTTGGTTTATGTCTGGTGAATTACGTGGAAGAATTCCATCTAATGATTATGCATTGGTTCTATTTATTTTGACAGCTTTTAAAGACAATACGTTAAGGAAAAAGGAGATAAACGAATGTAAAAATTACAAGGAATTTACATATTTTGTTTTTGAAAGTAATTACCCAATATTTAAGCAATTTCAAAGTTTGGTTTTAAATAATGAATCAACTGTAAAATTATTATTGGGGAGCTTTGAAAATCTAAATAAAGATTTATTACGAAAATATTTTTCTGAAATTTTCGAGATTTTACTTTTTAAGATTCAAAAATTTCAAGGTAAGTTTTCAGGATATTTTTCACAATCAAATGAGTTATCAAGGTTTATAGTGAATTTTGCTAATATTTCAGCAGAAACAAAAGTCTATAATCCTTTTTCAGGAATTGCTTCATATAGAATATTTCTAAATACAAACCAAAATTATATTGGTAATGAAATAAATTTATATTCTTATGAACTTGGAATCTTGAGACTATTGGCAAATGGAACAAGTATTAAAGGATTTTTAAATGAAGATGTTTTTCAAAATTGGCCAGAAAATGAAAAATGTGATGTGATTTTATCTACTCCTCCAATTAATTTGACTAATAAAGACAAAGATCAAAATCCAATAATTATTGAAAAATTTCTAACTGAAAATGGTGACAAGATATTGTCTGAAAATGGTAAGCTCATTTTAACGTTACCAATAAGTGTTTTATCAAAATCTGGAGTTTACTATGAATGGAGAAAGAATTTGATTGAAAATAAAAGAATTGAATCTATTATATCATTTCCAGGAGGGTTATTGAATAATACTAATATTTCAATAGTTGTTATTGTAATTACGAAAACGAGTAATCAAAATTTAAAATTAATTGATGGCTCAGAATTCGTAATTAACTATAAATCAGGAAATAAAACCTTAAATGATGTAGAACTTTTAGATTCAATTAGAAACCAAAATTTAGATCAATCATTCATTAAAACAATTGAAGAAACTCAAATTCAAAATGAAGATTACAATTTAAGTTTACCAAGATACTTTCAAAAAAGTTATAGTGGAGTACAAGTCTCAGAAGTATTAGAGTTAATCAAAAATTTGAACACGGTTAATGAAACATTTTCAGGTAAAGAAGTAAAATCTTCTTATTTATCTAAAAATGAAATAGACTTTGTTTTGAATATTGAAACTCTTGAAACCAAACAGTTAAATGCCAAAAAGGTTAGAGAAATTAAAGAGGATTGTTTGCTTATTACAAATAAAGGGTTAAAGTTAAAACCAACTTTATTTTTTTATTCTGGAGAATCAATTTTTATTGAAAGGGATATTTTAGCTTTTAAGATAAATAAAAGTTTGATAAATCCGCATTTTTTGGTGCTCGAAATCAACTCAAATTTATTTCAAGAACAAGTATCAAATTTCAGAGTTGGTGAGATTGTACCAACCATAATTGTTAGTGATTTTCTGCGTACAAAAATCAATATACCATCATTACATGAACAAGAAGGTTTAATAAAAAGTGGATTATCTGATGTTTTCGAAATTCAGAAAAAAAACATTTATGAATTAAAAGAACTTAGGGATAAGGAAAGTGATGATAAATTTGGTGAGCTTAAACACAAGGTATCAACCCCTATTTTAAATGTTGTTCACTTCAGTGAAGAGATAAGTAAATTTCTGAATAGCTTGGATAACAATAGTTTGAAATTTGAATTTAAAACAGTAGATGAAAAAGAAAGATTATTTGAGAATTTAGCTATAGTTGTAAGCAATTCGATAGAAATTCAAAATTATTTTCTGTATTATTTTAATGATTCAGAGGAAACGACAAACCTTTCTATTTTTAAGTTTCTTAAATATTTTATCGCTGAGTGTCGTAAAGAAAGTACCATATCTGGAATTAATAGTTTTAAAACAGTTTTTGACTTCGAACTACTACAAAATGATGGAATATTGGATATTTTAGTTGAAGTAAAAGGTTTGAAAATAATTTTCAATAATTTATATGAAAATGCTATTAGACACGGGTTTGGAGATAAGCAAAATAAAAAGAATATGATAGAAATTCGAGCTGAAATAAATCAAACACAAAACAGCGTTAAAATCTATTTTTGCAATAATGGAAAACCGTTACCAAATGATTTTAGCATAGATAAATTTAAAAGAAAAGGTTATACAGAGAATAGATTAAAAGGGAGTGGAATTGGAGGTTCATTAATCTATGATACTTTATTATCATTTGATGGAAATATAGATTTTGAAGACTTATCAAATAATAAAGAAGTGCCAATGAATACTTGCTTTGTTATTACAATTCCAATAAAAACAATTAAAACAATCAACGATGAAAATTAAAGTATTACTAATAGATGATGAGCAGTTACTTGCGTTTAAAGATATAGCCGAAAAAAACCGCATTGAAATTATTGATGGTATCGGAAGTGCAGATAAAGCAATCGAAGAATTAAAAAAAAACCATAAAAATTATGACGCTATAATCTTAGATGGTATCTTTTTTCTAAATGAAGAAACTACAAATTCTGAACAAGATAAAACCCCTTTAATTAAAGTAATTAAGTATATTGACAAAGAGTTAGGGTCAAGAATACCTTGGTTTATTCTTTCAGGAAACATTGCTTTTAATAAAGATGTTAAAGAAGATTTAAAATCGTATGTAGAGAATGATTTTTCAGAAAAAATATATGACAAATTAAATAAAAAAGACCTACAAGACCTATGTGATAACATAAAAAGATGTGTAGAAAACAAAATATCCTTTAAAATTAAAAAACAATACCAACAAGCATTCGATAGTTATGATGAACTTTTTATAGGTTCTCGAGAATTTGAGGAATGTAAAAAGGCTCTTCTAGATATCTTGACTAATATTTCTGAACCAAAATATGATTTTGATTATTTAAACTATTATCCAAAACTCAGAATAATTATTGAATTAATTTTTTGGAAAGCACATAAATTTGGTCTTATTCCAGATATTGTTTTGAAGAATGATAAGATAAATTTAACTTATTCAAGTTTACTTCTTTCTGGAATAGTTCTGGATGTAGATGGTACAAAACATAACCTTAGTAAGACTCATTTTGTTGAAATAATTAGAACTTCAGTTAAAGAAATCTTATCTATTGTAAATCATAAATCACATGCAAATGGTGAAAATACTAGTAAGAACAAAAAACTTTTTGAATTTGAACAAAGAGTTAAAAATCCCCATTTGCTTTATAAAATGACGTTTGAAATATTGGATATTATCATCTGGTTTAATAGTTATTTGAAGGACAATAATGACTATGAAATAAACAAATCTTATTGGATTCAATCAGAAATTAAATCCTTCTATAAAAAGGACTAATTCAAACTTTTGTTTCCTATTCAAACTTTGAAAATTTAAAAAAGTATGGCATTAAAAACCTTAACAGAAGTATTTAGCCAATCATTTTTCAGAATCCCTGATTATCAACGCGGTTATTGCTGGAACGAAAATGAATTAAATGATTTATGGATTGATTTAGAAAGGTTACGCAGCGATGCCTTGCATTTTACAGGTACAATTATTCTTCAAAATCTTAATAGAGATGAAATCAATGATGATGTAGAAAGATGGATTGAAGAAATTGATTTAGATTTTTTCTTTTTTGATGAGACTGAACAAAAATGGAATATTAAGTTACCCAATCAAAGAATCTATAAACCATATTATATTGTTGATGGTCAACAAAGACTTACAACACTAGTAATTCTATTAAAATGTATCGCTGAGCAACTTAAAGAAATTGGAAAAGTAAATCTAGCCAAAGAAGTAGAACAACTATTTATTTTCGAAGAATATCAACAAAATAAACTGTACTTTTTTGGATATGAAAAGGATATACCTTGTCACCAATGGATGATTGACAAAATATATAATTCAGAAGTTGAAAATCCTGAACCGGAAAGTTATTACACTCATAAATTAGATTTTGCAAAGTCATTTTTCCGTAACAAATTAAGAGAAAATGATGATTTTAAATTTATTGAGTCGTTGTATTCCAAAATATGCAATCAACTTAAATTTCACATCTATGAATTAGATAAAGGAATCAATGTTTCAATGGTTTTTGAAACATTAAATAATAGAGGTAAATCACTTTCAACTTTAGAAATTCTAAAAAACAGATTGGTTTACTTAGTAGATCAAATTCATCCTAATCATTCTGCTGAATTAAGAAGAGCTATTGTACTTGCTTGGCAAGAGATATATCAAAATTTAGGTTCTGATGCTAAGCTCTTGGATGACGATGAGTTTTTAAGAGCTCATTGGATTGTATATTTTAGTGATTTACATAAAGAGAATTTTACGAACGAAAAGTTTAAACAATATAAAAGTTATTTATTAGACACATTTTTTGTGTTTGACAATTATAGAAATTTGACAATTGATAAGATTAAAGGTTATTTAAATTCTATTTCAGAAGCCTCAAAGTATTGGATAAAAATCAAGAATCCTACCAACGAAAAAGTGGATAATACTACAGTGAATTTTTGGCAACAAAAAATAAATACCCTTAAAAAAGATGGTGGCGGTTTTTTTGAACCTATTATTTTAGCTTCTTATTTGGTTTCTGACATTACTGTAAATCAAAGAGTTGAATTATTGAAAGGAATTGAGGAATATATTTATGTCGTCTTTTCAATTTGTAATTTTAGGAGTAATTACTCTCGTGAACATTTTTATAAAATGGCATCTGAATTTTATTTTAAAGGATCTCAATTTTTAGATAATGTGCTGACAGAAATTCACAATAAAAAACAAAATTCTTATTCTGATGATAGATTTCATACTAATATTCATGATAATCCTCAAAACACAGAAGCGTTTAAGTCGTGGAAAGGTCTCGATTATTTATTAGTTGAATATGAATACAATTTATCGAACGAAATAAAGGATGGAAATTTTAAACAGATATTTCCTAATCCCAAAGAGAACAATGTAAATGGCTGGGGAAATGTTGTATTAAATTATGGTGAAACTAATTTACAAAAACTGCATGAATCATTAGGAAATCAATTTTTCCGAAGTAAAAATCAAAATCAAACACCAGCAAATTATACGCTATTCTTAAATCGATTAAATCTTTCAAAAAATCTTTTTGCAAGTGAAATTGAACTCACTCAACGTTGTCCAGATGATTTTACAGACTACGATATTTTTCACAGAGGCGAACGTTTAATTGATTTTATGGAAAAGAGATGGGGTTTTCAAATGGCATCAAATAGCGTTAAAAAAATTCTATTACCAAAGTTTACTTTTAATCAAAACCAAAATGAAGTCAATAACTTTATGTGAAATTTAGCCTAGTTATAATTTATTTGCTTGGATTCAACCTTTGGATTTCTACTAGTTTGATTTAATCATTATTTTTTGATACCCTTGGTCTTTAACTTTTATTTCTAACACTGAAGGCGACTCAAAAACACTCTTTAGGAAATCCTGTTTTTTCGTCAATACATTATTGTCAAATTTTAAATAATTTTCAGAAAACGCTTCAATGGATTTAAGATTTAGAAAACAAGTCTTATCCTTAATACTATATTTCAGAAGGTTATTAGCTATTAGTAATTTAACAAAACATTCCATTCTTTCAGAAAAATATAACCGATTTTCCACATTACTTTCTTCTTCTGTTGCTTCAACATATAAAAAGTGATCACGATTTGGAAAACTAGTCAAATTATTGATGATGCTGTTTATTTCTTTTTGAAATAAAATGCTTAATAAATCTGACTGTATTTCTACGACTAGCCCTGGAAGTACCGAACTTGTAATATTTACAGAACCAATTTTGTTCAAAGTCTTTACAAAATAGAAATCTTTAAGTATTTGATATTCTTCACTTTTTTCATTCATTTCTTTATCCCAAAATTCAACTTCTTGATGGAACTGAATAAATAATTTAGTTTCATTCAGTTTATCTATAAATTCTTTTAAGCTCTTCATTTTTTACTATTTTAAATATTACAGCAAAACTATACTCAATTAAATTCAACTCCAATTTTATAGGATTTCCTATGTTTTTTTTATAGTTTCAACAAAATTGCAAATTTTACCACGCCGCAACTAGACAAAAAAAACAACCGCGTACTCGTGAAACCTTACGAGAACATGATGCAAGCCGATTTTGTAAGCATGCCTAAAGATTTCTTTTATGTAAACTTCCCTAAAGAAGCTACTGAAGCGTTGAAAAAGTCGTTGGAGGAATAAGTAAGTGTGTATTTTGAATTGGTCTTTTCTTTGGAATTATAGATTGATAAATAGTTGATTTAAAATGGTTAACATTTAATCAATAGTCACCCCTCTCAATCTTCCGTCTGTTGACGGAGAGAAGCAGTTTGTGGGTCAGCTAACATTATTGGAAAAGTTAGTGATTTCAACAAGGATTAAATTCATAAGCTATTAAAAATCAATTTATTCCTACGTGCGTTCGCCTCAGCGAAAAAGCTTCCTTCCGTCAGCTGACGGAAGGAATTGAGGGCGGTGAAGATTTTACCCTTTAAAGAGCCTCAACTGACTTGGGATAAATTATTTAATATTTGTAAAACCTACAGAACAACTACTAAAATTCCTCCTGATGAAGTTGTAATTTACTATCTTGCAATTCATTGAAATTCAAACTTATAATTTACTAAATAAACTTATTTCGATGTTATTAACCTGTTTAAAATTCATTCTGAAATTTCATTCTGAACATCTTTTGTAGGTGGCAAAAAGTTTTCTCCTGTAACAACGCTTTTCCCTGTTTTTGCTTCCAACTCTTTTCTTGCATTTTTAGCAATTGCACCTCCTTTTTTACTAGCTACCGCATTTTCATCGAGTCCTTTTGCCTCGGTGGATTCTGCAATTTGTCTTGAGGAAAGTTCTGCCAATGCTGTGAAAATTAATTCAGCTTCTGACATGTGATCTCGTAGGTTTTGCGATTTTAAATTTTTTAAATCTTTATGTTTTCCTACTGAAAGACCAGTCCATTCCTCATGAATTATATTTGTTAAAAGAGCAAATGTCAGTGCCTGAAATAAGTTGACCGTTTTTAAGAGATATTTCAATTTTTAAAAATTAATATAAATGGCAACGAGACAACAATTTGAGTTAAGCACTGAGGAGCGCAAGAAGCGCACTTTTAGCGAAGAATTTAAGAAGCAAAAAGTAAAAGAAATCGAAAGAAAACAAACAACAGTTTTGGAG
>Ga0247832_1007072_pt1 | contig 11935 bp, 8 predicted proteins | sample LaCruzMarch2015__10_FD_192407 | JGI IMG/M metagenome (GOLD analysis project Ga0247832, IMG submission 192407) | Freshwater microbial communities from meromictic Lake La Cruz, Castile-La Mancha, Spain - LaCruzMarch2015_4m | ecosystem: Environmental > Aquatic > Freshwater > Lake | place: Spain...
CTGGAGTACCGTCCAATCGCAGCGTTTTCCTCTTGGCCAATGCCATATTGACATCAATTGTTATTTCCGATGTAACATCGGTGTTATCGAAGTATGACAGTCCCTCATTGTGATAACGAGTTAGCAATCTCTGCACGACACACGCCCTATCAATAATGGACGGATCCGTAGGCACCTCTCCAAAATCCATTACCAATCGACGACGTAGTTGGAATGTACTCAGTGGCTCAAGCTGTGAACGCAGTAGTAATGGATTGCGCATGGCCGCTGATGCACCAATGTATGATGATGAAGTTGTTGTTGTTGTTGTTGTTGCTTTTAAATTTGACATGCCCCCCTCATTCTCCACTGCCTCCTCATTTCGGTTGGTGGTGGTGTTGCGGTTGCAAATTTCTTCCCACACAGTAATGACAACCTCCACCTTGACAGGATCAAGTGCAAGACGTATCGTTTCGCGATGATCTGATCTACGTATCTTACGATTGTATGAAAGTTCCAAAACTTGCAGGTTCGTCAATTGACGTAGCTTCTCATACCGAAGAGATTCCTCATTAGGACGAAGGAAGTTACGCGATGCATCTATATATTGTAAATGAGTTAGACGGCCAATCTCATTAGGGAGGTTGGCAAACCAATTCCGTTGTATGGATAATCGTGTGAGATTTGTCAATAAATCTAATCCAGGGAGGTCAAATAATTCATTGTTTGATACATCCAGCGATAACAATGATGTCAGGAACGACGACATGGTCGAATTGTCATTCAATCGAGAGATAGAATGACTGTTGCAAAGTAGATCCGTGTGAAATTCTTTCAATCCCATTTTTCGAAGAGATGCCGATGTAGTTGTCATAACTTCTTTTCCATCGTCGTGACATTCGTTACTATCACCACGATCCACGACATCGTTGACTGCGTTCACTTTAATATCACCAATTTCAATGTTTGGCGCACGACAAGCAAGGTGAGGCAGAGCCTTGACTCGTTCTTCGGACTCGATACGGTCGAGATATGCAACTACGTCATGGAATTCATTCATTGTGGAGGGGTGGTGGGACGTGAGTGCGGGAAGCCTCAAATCGTCTTGAAGGCAGAGAGGAACAAGATGAGGAAGGTCCTCCTCAACAGCAACAACAGCAACAACAGCAACAACAAATGAACGGGGTGTCATCATCATCGACGTCGACGACGACCCCAATTGCTGGCGGCATGGTTGCTGCATTGATAATATTTGCATCATCGTTGATTATAATACAACCTGTAGATGGGTTCGTCGTCGTCCCTGCGCTTGGATTCGCTCCGCCATCGCCACTCTGCGTCGTTCGCAGTAGCAGCGGCACTAATCATCGAGCAAGGTCGTCACCATTTCGACTATGGTCTACCACACCTGACCCTCTTGCCACCGAGGGGGATTGGTCCGCCTATCTTGATACCGATCGGACGGGCTACGTGTATTACTTTAATGGGGTGACGGGCGAAAGTTTATGGGAACCGCCCACGACGACATTTCCCATCGTAATTCCACCAGAATCAACCAAGGAGGATCGGAGGGCGGAACGTCAGAAGAGACGTGAAGAAAAGAAACAATTGGACTTGACGTCTTCCGCTGTAACAGGAGTTGAACCCACCTCCTCCTCTAACAGCGAGGAGAAAAAGGGACGCGGGGGATTATTCGGTCTCTTTGGCGGCGGTAGCAACAAAGACGCTGCCACTATCGCAACAACAACTTCATCAAAGACACAGAAATTATTAGAACTGGGTAAAATAGCAAACAATGATGAATTTTTAAGTAATGTTGATGCTGTAATTGCTGAGGCAGAGGAGGCTATTGCCATTGCTGCCAAAGTTAATGAAAAAACAACTAAGGGTCAGCCGTCATTGACGACGAAGATTAAATCAGAGAATGTTTTCTCATTCGAGAATGTCTTGTCGGGGTTAAACCTCGGCGCTACTCGTAAGGAGGATGCTCCACCATCGTCTACAGTAATAACCGAGGAGAATATATGGGTAGAGGGTCTAAAGAATCTATTTAAGAATACCTTCGATGCATTCATCCCTCCACCACTGACTGCTACCACAATGTCAGAGGAGGAGAAGAAGAAAGCAACATTCTTTCCTGGTACTACAAATGAGAAGAAGAGGGAGATGAAAGTAGTTGCCTCGGTTGAAACACCCAACAAGGAGAAGAAATCAAAGGTGTCCGATTCCGAATTTTTGGATGTAATATGGGGTGCTGAAACATCATCCCGACCAACGTTAAACATTGTCGAAATGATGAAGGCATTTCAGATTCGTCCGACTGAGACGGAGGTGGCAGATAAATCAACCGAATTTCGTGCACTAACACTTGATGCTGCGTTAGAGGTACGTGCTCACCCCGAGAAGGTTTCGTGGGGTGGGGAGGATGCAGGGTTCATCGTTGGACGGACATTCGGTGTCTTTGATGGTGTGTCAGGCGCGACTAAAGAAAAGGGTAAGAAGTTGTATTCACGATGCCTCGCGGATACTATGAAAAAATCGGTAGGCAAAACTACTACTGCATCATCAACGGGGGGAGAGAAGAAGGTGGGAGGTGCAGGACTAAGCATACGTGAAATGACCGATTATCTAATCGAGGCGAAGAAACTTGCCGATGTCGAAGCGACAGGTGCCTCCACGGCAGTTATCGCATCCATTGGCGAGGACAATGTCCTACGGGCACTGAATCTTGGTGATTCTGTCTGTCTTGTATTGCGTGACGGGGCCGTCGCGGCACGTACACGTGAAATTATACATTACTTCGATTGTCCGTATCAATTAGGCGATGACAGTCCAGACAGACCGGGTGATGGTACTACATTGCAGGCGGAGATATTTGGTGGAGACATTGTAGTTGCTGGGAGTGATGGGGTGTTTGATAATCTTAGTGATGCCGACGTGTGTGAAATTGTGAGTTCATTTGGCCCACGGACCAAATCGTCATTGATTGCAAAGAAGATTGTAGATCGTAGTCGGACAGTATCGCTAGACACAAATTCTGTAACACCATACTCGACAGTTGCTAGAGGGAAGACAGGTTATGCTGCATATAAGAATGGCAGGGGTGGTAAGGTTGACGACATTAGTTGTCTCGTGGTAAAGGCATCGTAGTGTGAGCCGTTACAGTTCGCTAAATAATGACCAGCCTGTGGTCAATGACGAGGTCCAGCATCCTAAACTCAAGCGGACAAATGCTTACAAAAATGCAAAAAGGCATGAACAAAAGCTTCAATATCCATGCAGCATTTTTCGTCATTGATCGCGTAGCCGCTACACTTCTGCATTTGTTTAGGAATACAAATCAGCATTAGTATTAAGAACTATTCCTAGTTTTAAGCATTCTTATTACAATATGATCATGCTCGTTAGGTTACTCTAAATCATTTGATGTCTACAATATTCTATAGGACAGGAACTAAGCTTGTATGAATCAATTTCATGCTTGAGTTAAATTTGCCTTGTTGACCTTTGCAGACGATTTCAATCCGACATCTCGAAGAGTCCTACTTAGCTTCTTGTGCATGCATAGGAGTACGAGACGTTGAATCGACCGAGATAGTTCATCATCATTCTCCATCAGCTTGAGAAGCTTGGGTGTAAAGATCCGAAGCGCAGATGCCCCATTCGAACCGACTATGCAGCTGCTTGGAGGGACCTCATTCGAGCTGGACTTGTCTTGTCTGTTCAGGAATCCAAGATCCAGTTGTCCAAGAAGGCCCTTGTTATTCTTCTTGTTCTTGGCGTATACGGATGCGTCCATTGCCATGGCGAATTCGATATCGCCAAAGACTCTGTAGCTCACGCATGGATCAACGATATCGTCGCCGGTGTAAGAAATGTCCGGTGCGATGATATCTGTGCTAGTACCGATGACATATTCGTCATCGCCGATCTTGGTACTTGAGACTGGGATGGTCACCTCTCCTGAATATAGAAAGTACATGTACTCTCCATTCAATATCACTGATTCACTCGGCTGATATTCAATCCAGTCCAAGGCTCCCGACGTCAGCAGAGTCTTGAATTGAAGTATCGTCAATCCTACCTTTCGGAACATGAGAGCATACGCTCTACGATCTCTAACGGTCAGTGACGATGTTGATAATTCTGCATTGATCAATGGCCATGCACTTTGTATGAACAAATGAGCAGCAACTATGAGCATGAAACTTTGAAAGGTCCATTCCACGGGAGATATATTATCACTGCCCTGAATGTAATCGGCAGTAAGGATAACGACTCGACCGATTACATTTGACAATCGTAACCATGCCGTGTTTGGAGCAGTTACTGTTGATACATCCAACGCGAGAATGGACACATCATGTAAGAGGGATACCTCCGATGTAACCGGCATCATCATTGGTGGAGATAGATCTTGAGTTCGTGGGTTCCTTAGCAGCGGTCGATGTACTGTGGCAAAGCCTTCTCCGAACTTGCCAGTCGTCGACGCCATCAATGCAAGAGTGGCCATGAGTACTCTGGAATATCTTCGTTGCAACTTCATCATCGTCGGCTAGTTAAAAATAATGGCATAATTCATGAGCCTCTCCGTCCGCACCTCTTAAGAATTCTTCCCCTCTTCTTCTCGTCACCGTCGATGCGTTGTCGGCACCGTCGATTCGTGTCGTATCGGTTCAAAAATCTTTCCCCGAGTTGATCGTCGGAGAGGATCTCTTTTTTGTCTCTGCATATTGTGAGCGGTGACGGGCATGTTGAGGTGCGACAAATTACTTTCCAACCTCACCTTCTTCGTTGTTCCAATCAAATGACGCGTCGTGTTTTCTATTCTATTTCATGTCGTGTGGAACACACAAAGGGCAAACGACGCGTCAAACAGCACACACAACAACATGCGCGGAGTGGATGAGATATTTATCATAATAGTCAGCCATAATTCTCATTTTATCTCCGACTATGCTAAGATTGATATCATCTCTCCTCCACGCCAACAATGAAAGGAACAATCGCATGTATCGCAGTCTCCGTCGGCTTTGCTGCCAGCAGCAAAGGCTTTACGACGGCGACGGCATTTGTCAACCCGACATCGACAGTATCAACAAGATCTTCAAGTAGTGTTCTCCACGCACGCCCAACAACAAGAATATTCTTCAGGGATGACCTTGATCGACCGTCATTCGACGATGTGGGCTTGGAAGATTTTGCTACCAAGATGAAAAGCATAGTCGCTCAACGAACAACAGCAGCACGACGGCAACAACAAATACGTCCAGGCAACATGAAGACATGCGACACACTCGACGAATTTTCCAATCTTATCGATGAAGGACGACGTGATGGTAAAGTCGTAGTCGTACGCTTCCATGCCTCATGGTGTAAGACATGTCATGCCATCCGGCCAGCGTTTGATAGATTAGCCATATCACATCCCGAGGTAATATTCGTCGATGTACCTGTCCTTGAGAGTAACACGAACTTGCATCAAGGCTTGGGTGTTACGAGTATACCTTTTGGTCATATCTATCATCCTCGTAAGGGATTGGTGGAAGAGAAGAAGTTGTCAAGGAATACAGCGACACTGTTTGAAGATTTGATTAAGGAACATTCCGGTTGGTTCCCTCACGAGTAAGATTGTTAATATGTAGAGATAGAGAGGAGAACCTCAGTTGTCCACTAGCTTCTTCCACTGGAAAATGTTGCATTTTTGTTAGTTTCTTATAGAGTAGGAAGTTGTAGAGGGATACATACTTAAAGTAAAAGGTATCACTGTAAAATAGATGACAGTATTGTTGACAAAACTTATATTTACTAGAATCTTCCTGTCGGGACGTCTATACCTCATGCTACTCCACTAAGGACACAGCCTACACCTAGGTCAGTCAGTTTTGATGACGACCCCGTGCCTATTCGTCAAGGATTGCACATCAGCAAGGTCTTGGTCAGGTCAGATTCCAAGGGCATAGCTTCATGCCCACTCGATTAATCAATGGAGAGAAGAAGAAGAATCTTCCCAAGGCAGATCCTAAGATCGATTGAACGTGATGCAAGGTTTGTATTGCTGTGATTGTTTTGAAGTGTGTGTTATCGTAACTGGAAGTAACTCTTTCATCGTCCTCGATGAGGTGTCCTGGTTATTGATTGTGTTATTTGATTATGAGTCTGAAAAAACTAAAATCTAGAAATCGGCATCAAAGTCAAGAAGTCCAGAACTTGTAGAACAAGCACCACCTCCATGATTACTCCCCTCTAGATTGGCCATGACTCCACTCTTTTGATACTCGGCCACTCTCTTTTCAAAGAAATTTGTCTTCCCTTCTAGACTTATCAGGTCCATCCAATCAAATGGATTCTTACTCCCGTACAACGGTTCATATCCCAAGTCTGTTAGCATCCTATCGGCAACGAATTCGACATATTGTCCCATAAGACTTGAATTCATCCCAATCAGACTCACGGGCAAGGCATCACAAATAAAGCTCTTCTCGACGTCAACGGCCTCACCTACAATCCTATTAATCTCAGCTTGTGTTAGCTTTCGCTCTAGTTTGGCATACAACTGACAAGCGAATGAGCAATGTAATCCTTCATCTCGACTAATAAGTTCATTCGAGAATGTTAAACCGGGCATCAATCCCCTTTTCTTTAGCCAAAAGATGGCGCAGAATGATCCCGAGAAGAATATCCCTTCCACGGTCGCGAACGCCACGAGACGTTCGGCGAATGTAGCATCGGAACCAATGTACCTTCGTGCCCAACTCGCCTTCCGTTCGACGCTGGGGATGGTGGCGTGCGCCGAGAATAGCCGTCCGCGTTCCTCGGGATCCGATATATACGTATCAATAAGTAATGAATATGTCTCTTGATGTATACTCTCCATGGCCATTTGAAAACCGTAGAAACATCGTGCTTCTGGGACCGTTACCTCCCTGCAAAAGCGTTCGGCTAAATTTTCCATCACTATCCCATCGGCGCCGGCAAAGAAGGCCAATACCATGGACACGAAATGCCGGTCGTCGGAGGATAGTCGATTATGCCAATGATCTAAGTCGGCACTTAGATCGATCTCATCGGCGGTCCAGAACGATGCCACGTGCTGTTTGTACATGGACCATAGGTCGGGATATGCAATTGGGAAAAGACAGAACCGTGTTCCGACATCGTCGGTTTGACATATAACCTCATTGACATCATTGCCTTTTTTGTTATCTGTTTTAGGATTAGGATTGTTGTTGTTGTTGTTGTTGATGATGTTGCTATTTCGAGAAGATGTGGCAGTCGTTGTTGCTCCCCCGCGAAAAGGAATGGTTGTTCCATTACAAATTGAGGAGGAGGATTGTTGTTGTTGTATTTCCAAATCAACATTATCATCTTGCAAATATTCCGAAGAAGAAGATGATTGAGAAGAATCGTCATCGCCCCCGCCTCGAGGGACGCCGCTCCATGGCATAATTCCACTAGAACTTCTTCGTCGTTTATGCACCCACGTCGCCGACCCTACATCATCGGTGCGGCGTGGATGAAAGCGCGAGCGTGTCATCATCGATGATGATGTGGACATCGAGGAGAGTGACGCCGATACCACATGTCCAGTACAGAAGGCGGCGACCGCTGCCAACGTGCGGCACGACCGCCGTCGACTCATCTTGTGGTGGGACGGAAAACTTTTGGAGGGAAACTTCTCCCGCCAAATTTCAGCGCCGTCAATCAACCATGGCGATGACCAACGAGTATCGTACTCCATCTCAGAATAGTACCGTGAGAGATAATGACGATGATACCGATGATGGAAACAATCACAGACATGATGATGATGATAATCCACCCAAAAATGACAGCCGAAACAAGAATACTACCACGACCAATGACAACGAGACTACGAATCTCCTATTTTCGTGTCAATGTGATTCGGCACGACAAATTGCCACGCTCCTATCTTGTTTACGTCGTGTAGTCACTTCATCCTCGACATTGGGCGGCGGTGGCGGTGGTACCAATGACTACTACGCCTCGTCGACTCAACGAAATACGGCCACGACACAACCCAACTCCTCGACGACATCCTCCTCTAATAATAATAGATTACAACATGCCACGGTATACGCGGGACCATCGGGACTAACCTTCCACGTTCAACACGGATTGGCCAAACAGGCACAATGCTCAGTGGATATGCCAACATCGTTATTCCGACATTATATTGTGGGCGAAGAAGAAGTTTGGTTAGAAGAAGATGAAGACGAAGATGATGATGTTGATGATGATGAAAATAATGTTAAAGATGGTACGACTAATCCAAAATATACAAAAGAGATTGTACAGGGAGGCGAATTTGGTATTAATTTAACTACCGTGTTGGAATGTTTTGCTGTATTATCCAAAAAGACGACGACGACGGGGAATCATAATAGTAATTATACTAACACCAATACCAATTACAAGGTTGGTCGACCACCAACTTCTGGTAGTGTTGATCATGGATCAGGAGCAAGTGGTGCAAGTTCTGGCAGTGGTGGTGGTGGTGAATATGCATCACTTGCCAACGTACCATTATGCATGTCCTATGATCGAGGATCTGCTACGTTTCATTTAGAATTTTTAGACAAGGGAGAAGTTGGTGGAGGTGGCGGTGGGTGTTTGGTAACCTGTGAGGTACCAGGTGTGGCAGTTGCCGATGATGATGCTGGACATGATGATACTGCTACCAATAATAATGACGACAACGAAGAAGAGAAGGGTAATAATGAGTACTGCAATTCGTCGTCGTCGGGACTTGCCATGGCATTCCGTGCCTCGCCACTTATATCACGTGCTATATTACATTCGGATGCATTATTGTCGGCCGTATCAGAACTGTATGATGTACCCGGTGCAAGTATCGTGGAGATATCACTCACACCCAAGGGGTTAGGATTTGGCTGTATTGGTCCACGAAGTGAAGTTTGGGTGAATGTGCCATATCATCGTGGTCAGGGGGGATTGTATGTTGGTCTAGAATGCTACGCACTACCAAATAACATATCACCTGACAACACTGGTCGTAGTGGTAGTAGTAGTAGAAATGGTGGTGGTAATGATAATAGTAACATTGTGAGGAGGTACCCTCTTGGTGCATTCTTGAGTGGGATGCGTGGACTTGACATTGGCATTGAAACATGTATTAGTGTCAATTCACGTGGTATGATGGCAATACAACATCAAGTATCTCGTGATGGGCATTATCATGATTCGTCAGAAGGTGGTAATCCAGCCCGTCCAAGTTTTGTTGACTTTATTATGACTTGTATTGAAGACGTTGATGAGGATCAGGAGGGGGTTGACAATTATCCCCGACCTACCACGCACGAACTACGTTCCCGTCATGACAATGGACTACAGGATATTACCAACAGCACTGATTCTGAAGATTTGGGTGTTGCTAGCAGGAAGGCACGTGATGCTAGATACAGAGATAATGGACCTCGTACTGCTACTACAACAAGAACGGCAACAAATATTGACGAAAGGGTGGTAATGTCATCAGATGAAGAAGTGAGGGACACGGCTGATGACTTTCCTATCAAAAAGACTCGGAGGAAAGATACACGACATTATGTTGACGATGACGGAAATAATGATAGAGACTTAGGTGGCATGAACGAGGATGCATTCAACGGAGACGATTGTTCGTTGGGAGGAAAAGGAGAAATCATTGGTAATGACATGTCATCATCAAATAAAAGTAAACCTCTTACTGATCTTGGAGGACGAAAGAAGGCACTCGATGACATTCGACGACGACGTCAGGAACGGCATCAGCAAGAACAACAAACGCCGCCGGTACAACGAGAAAACCTGACACAAACCCAGTCTGACGACGATGATGGTGATACAACTGAACCGGAGGACTCGTTAGACGTCACTGCCGAAATACCAAACTTGTTCTTGAAGCGTTCGTCATTGCTAACTTCAGCTCGTGCTGGTGGTGGTAAACGTCGAAAGAATATGACTAATGACAGTTACAACAGTGATAATGACGAGAGTGATGGTGAACAGGAACCAAGAATGATGTACGGTGATACTAAGTTGGAATTCACTCAGGATGGGTATTCTGATTAGGATGCGAATTGGCTTACTTCAATAGTATATGAGCGTTTTGTAGAGAAAGTATGGAATCAGGATTCCTTTTTATAGAGCATTGACAGAAATTCATGAACTATAAGTCATTATATTTATCGCAAAACACTTATAACTTAGATCAGCTCGACATTGATCATTGTCTACACATTCGCGAATTACATGTCGACTATATTTGTGTGGAACGGTACAGCAAGTTAGTCTTTCTTCGCAGTCTCACGCAGTCTCGTCCTTAATTCCTTCATCTCAGTCTCGCCGACGTCTTTTCTTCTCTTCTCTCGCTCGTCGATCTTCCAATCGCAATTTAGCCATACGATTCTCAAGCTCCTTCTTCGCGGTAGAATAGGCATGATTGAATTCGCCATACTCCTCCACGGTAGGCACATCAAGGATGTCCTCGAGATACTCATCAATCTTTTGATTGCATTCGTCTGAATTATTTGCTCGACCCATGTAACTCACAATCCCATCAATGTCGTCCCAAGATATCAAAGGTCCGATCTTTTCTGCGTTACCACCCCCGCCGTACGCTGCAACTGATTGATGTTCACGCCAAACGTAACACCTTTTTAATTGTCCACCATATCGTGCCCAGTCCTCAGGGGAGAATTTGGAGATGGCATTGCGTGGATGATGTAATACGGCGTCGTATCTATCTCTGTTACTTTTATATCTAATAGTTGTGGCATTCCAGCATCTAGACAAACTCCGTGCTAATGCACTTCTGCTACTTAGCGTGCTACTTGACGTGCAATCCCAACATGCAAAGCAACCGAAGCTCCATTGATGTACAAACTTACTATCCCGTCCAAGTGCACAGAAACAGAATTCACACTTTTTACCGGTACATAAACGCAATAGTCGGTGTGGAGAAGGGATGTGGATCGAATTGGCATACGTGTACTTGTACAGCTCTGCCATGGTCTTATTCGATTCCTTCGTACCAGTAATAAGTGCTGCCCGGATGACCATTGTGGTCGTTAGCGAATCATGACATGCTTTCGATACACGAGTAAACGTACTAAGACTTGAGAGGTTCAGGACTATTGATTACGATTAATTTATCAAGTGAGATTTTAGAAAAATGTTGGCTCATGTAACAATTCAGATCATCAGCGGATTACTTGCGGATTACTTACATTGCATCACTATCACCCATACCTCAGGAGGCAGCGATTGACTTTTGTCCATGGTTGACGACACTCCCTCTAACCCTAACCCTAACCTTTTTTTGCCACTTGCGTCCCGCCAGAAGAGTCAACGTCAACACGCGAAGGCGATCAAAAGAAGGATGCAAATAAGGATGCAAAAGGCAAAGTGAAGGACGAGGAATAGGAAAAGAAAACAGGGTGAAAATTAAGCAAGCCATGAGGTTTAAAATAGAGAATGTTTATTACATTATTTCCACCATAACATGCCTTCTTGTCCGCAGGCTTGGCTGCAGCCTTTTAGCATTGGTGGCCTTGGCCGCAGGAGCAGCAGCAGTGGGCTTTGTTTCGACCTTCTTCTCGGGCTTTGCCGACGAAGGGGCACATTCCTTAAGGAGAAGTCCACAAGTAACTCTTTTTTACCTGAAAAATGGTAGCTTTTTGCTTCTACCGAAGCTATTTTCAAGTGCGTATGGGGGGGGGTATATTCGATATTCTCGCGTCCCCTGAATACATGTCCTTAGCAAAACCCTTGAGCACGACACAAGAGAAAGATCGCCTACATCAAGAAGCGGATGGGAGTGCTCACCAATCACCTTGGTAGCATAAACCCTTTGTATTTAGCGTACCAGTTTTAGACCTTCCTTGAGTACCTACTGTAGAAGATCATTGGTGATTTATGAGTGCCTCCATCA
>Ga0247832_1007079_pt1 | contig 11922 bp, 10 predicted proteins | sample LaCruzMarch2015__10_FD_192407 | JGI IMG/M metagenome (GOLD analysis project Ga0247832, IMG submission 192407) | Freshwater microbial communities from meromictic Lake La Cruz, Castile-La Mancha, Spain - LaCruzMarch2015_4m | ecosystem: Environmental > Aquatic > Freshwater > Lake | place: Spain...
AGGCATACTCCAACTGAATCGGAGCGGTCGCAGCAACCTCATTTGTGCTCCACAAAACGATCCCTGTCATCGGCTGGACGTTCGCAATGGTTGATTGCAACCGTTGAGGTCGAAAATCATCCGCTAATAGTTCGAGCGACACAACAGCCAGCAAAAGCACCGCTGCATGGAACCTGAATTGTGAAAGCACTTTTTTTAAAACCTTACGGACGAGGGTAAAGGTCAACTAAGCACATCCGCATAAGTTATTCTTACCAGCCGTTGGGCGATAGCCCCGGTTTTCCAATTGCTCGACATTCGTCGAGAACCGGGGCTATCGCCCTTCGGCTATCAGTTTGTTTCACTCGAAGACTCATACCGTGGCGCTTAGAGTAGTCAAAACAACTCAAGTTGCTGTAGCTTCGAGCTAAGAATCGGCATTTCATCGTGCTTAAGACTTCCCAAGATTCGACCAGCTAAAGCAATTCCGCTCAGAAATGCTCCTTCAACTCTTGGACCTGCGCACCAATCGCCGCATGCACCGATCAACATTTTCGGCTCGAAAAGGCAATTGTCTGCAAGTGATTGCACCGGAGTGGCGTACCGCCATCGATGCGACATACTCATATGCAATGGAGTTGGGACGTGCCCAGTGGCTCTCCAGAACTCCTGTATCAATTGACGCTCAACATCATCCTTCGAAGCTTCTATGTGGGACTCTGTCCAGTCTGGCGAAGCATGGAGAACCCATGTCTGGCAGTCATGCGCTCGATCGGGTTTGCTGCTGTCGCGCGCAATCCACGTCAACGGTGACTGAGAAATGAATGCGCCATCAAAATCGAGTCGAAGTGGTTCGGTCGTGGAGAGCATGACGCACCAGCAACCCCTCATGACAACTCGCTCGGCACGCGATGCGAGTTGCGGTACGGCTGGCATGAGAGTTGCTGCTTGTGGGGCGGGAGTCGCAACCGCAACGATATCAAAATCACCCAGTTGACGACCATCGTCACTTACCAATTGCCACTTATTTCCAACGCGTTGCAAAGGCGCAACGGTTGTTTGAAGATTCACGTCGAGATCTGTTGCAAGGTGTTTGCCGATACCATTCATTCCAGGCGAGGCCACGTACCTTTGCGTATTACTCTTGTCCTCGCGTATCGAACCTTCGACCAATGTAACGATGCGACCATTCCATGACTTGACAATACCGTCATGAACCCACGAATCTACACTGTGCTGAAATCGTGAATCCCGAACGGTGAAGTACTGAGCGCCGTGATCAAAAGAGATACCATGATCTGTTCTGCGTGTCGCCATACGACCGCCTAATCCGTTGCTCTTTTCAAAGAGCTTTACACTTAAACCGTGATCGACAAGCGTGCGGGCACAGATAAGTCCCGAAATACCGGCACCGATCACCGCAACCGTAGGCGTCGGACAACACATCGGTCTTGCCGCTCGCTCCATGTAAGCTTGGGGATCAAGTCGCCTTGAGTGCTCTTGTGTCGAGCGATCGCGCACTGTCCCAAAAACAGGACGTTTCGGCGGAAACGGCCGATCGAATTGCCCAAGGCACCAAAGTATTCCGCCATACGACGCTGGGTCTCGTCCATCAAGTGCGTAGCGATGATTGAGATCGATCATCGTTTCCAAAGCTAACTTGGCGTTCGGCGTCCAATTCAAGAGCGATTTGCCCCATGTCATTCGGACGTTGTTATGAAGTTCACCATGAATCAGCAGCGAGCGTTGGCCAGCATCCCATAACATGTCACCCGTTCGCCCACGAGCCAGCGTTTCCATGGAGAACAATGCTGGTCGCGGATCCCTCTCGTGTTCTGCTAGGGTTGCAACAGCCCAGTCAGGCAACGCCGAAAGCCGTTCATGGTCGGGACGGTAAAAGCAGAATGCATAAGACAGCTCTCGCCAAATGAGAAGTTCGTCTAGAAACTTCTGGGCGCCTGGGTTCTGGACGTTGGCGGCTTCGCGAGCGATTCGCATCGGCGATACCATCCCGTAGTGAAGATATGGCGACATGCGACTAACGCCATCCAGCAATGCATCGTTTCGCAACCGAGCGTATTTACCAAGCCCATTGCATTGAAATGCCTGCCAACGTTGGTAGCCCGCAACGGACCCGCCGACTGTTTGCGGTACTGGACCTATCGCATGATCGATTTCGCAGGTTGAAATCAGTTCTGCAATGTCCGCATGTTGAAGATCGAGGGTCTCAAATGGAATGATGTCAGCAACTTTGACGGAGGAATTCGCTGGGATGGACTCGGATTGACGTTTCAATCGCTCCGCGTAAAGCTTGCTAGTCGCATCGCGAAACTCGAAAGCCCGATCATAGGCTCGTCCAACCAACTGCATTGGGACGACGCAAGCGGTGTCAACGCAAAGGATTGGGGTTGTCACACCTTTGCTTAACGCTGTCGTCCAATTGCGCAGAGGAGATACAGGCATCTCTTCCGTGACAACGACACTCGCCAAGCTGGCCAAAGTCTTGAGATGGGGCTCGCGTTGCCCCGACCGCTCCAAATGAAAACCATACTCGACATTAAGTTTGCCGATCTCCGCCTGGACATCGCGAGCACCTTGTAGGATGAATGTATGATGACGATCCGAAGCATACGGATAGCGTTCTGAAAGACCGTGATAGACGAGGACCGGCAATTCCAATGCGTTGGCGATACGAATGGACACATCGAGAGCGGGATTTTCGTCAACTCGAATCGCCGTCCGCATCCAGTATAGTACGAACTGCCCAGTTGCCCGTGGGGCTTCCATTTTGACGAAACGAATTCGCTCTTTCAAAAACTCGGGTAAGAACTCAAAATTTGATTGCATCGTTAATACTGTTTCCCCGACGTCTGCTCCAAGTGGGCGGTAATATCAAGGAGCTTTAAAGATCGAGGAAAGACCTCCATCGACACCATAGATTTGCCCTGTGATCCAACCGCTCTTATCCGAAAGCAAAAATTCAGCTAAGGCGGCGCAGTCATCGGGTAATCCAATGCGAGCAAGCGGATATATGGTAGCCATGGCTGCTCGTTTGGACTCGGATGAGAGTAGACGCTGGGCAAGGGGCGTGTCGACGAGAGCCGGAGCAATGCCGTTGACGCGAATCTTGGGAGCGAGCTCCGATGCCCATGTTCGCACTAACGCTTCGATGGCCCCTTTCGAAGCCGCAACCGACGTGTGCATCGACATTCCCAACTGGGCTGCGACGGAACTAAAAAATACAGCGCTGGCTTTTTCCGAGCGGCTCATCGACTTCAACGCAACTTGAAAGCAAGTTGTCGCGGACACGACGTTCAACTCAAAGTCGCGTCGCATTGTCTCAGGATTGCATGCCCGGAGTGAACCAAGGCTGATCGATCCGGGACAGTAGACGAAAGCATCAATACGTTCTGGCAATTGTTCTTCGGAAAGACGATCGGAACAAACGTCCGCTACAATGTGTGCGAGCGAGCCTGATTCGGCAGCGGCGAGCTCTAAAAGCCTTCCTACGGTACGCGAAACGACTGTCACGCTCGCCCCTTGGTTCAATTCTCGACGAACAATCTCGAATCCAATTCCGTGGCTCCCACCGACGACAACTACATTTTTCCCTGCCATGAATTATTCCCTTTCGTGATGCGTTCGTTCCGAGAAGACCGACATCACCGGTGAACTCGCTTGGTTTCGACTGTTTTTATTCTCGCCGTCGAAATCCAGTCTGAACGTTTTGACTCGGTTAAACAGTATCACAAGTCCTACAAGACCTTCGTCAGGGAATCGAGATGGTTTTCGATTCAAGATTTCAACTCCTTGAACTTGACCACAGCATACACTCGTTACCCTTTGTTGTGTCGAACGTCCTCGGTCTACCGAGAAGTGAACGGTAAAGATAACCATTTCGCGTTTTTCAGCGGGGAATTTCTTTTCGTTCCCTCTTGGTTTTCGCACTTTTCGGCTAGGATTTCTCTTGTCTCAAAACGCAGATCAACGAATGAGCCACTCCGTTTTACTTCTTTATCCTCACCAGCTTTATCGTGATCATGTCACGCTTCAGTCCGCCAGCGTCGTCTGGTTGATCGAAGATCCTCTGTTTTTTTCGCAATACGCGTTTCATAGCAAAAAGTTGATTCTGCATCGTGCGTCGATGAAGAATTTTGCACACGACCTTGTCAAAAAGGGCAAGCTCGTCCGCTACGTTGACGCTTTGGAACTGACCAACAGTCAACAAATTGCTGAAATTCTTTCTTCCGAGGGAGTCGATGCCGCACAGGCGATCGAACCAAACGACGCATGGCTGAAAAGTCGTGTTCAGCAGGGCTGCGACGAACATGGAATTCGGCTGAACTGGGTGGCAGATCCGGCCTTTTTGACTTCACATGAAGTTCAAAAGGACTGGCTGGGAGATCGTCAACGGTTTCCCTTCACCGATTTTTATCGACAACAGCGAACAAGGCTTGGCTATCTGATGGAGGGAAAGAAGCCGAGTGGTGGAAAATGGACGTTTGATACCGAGAATCGAAAAAAATTGCCCAAAGGTATTAAGATTCCAGAACCCTGGAAGCCTGTTGAGCATTCCTCCGTCGACGAAGCGAAAAAATACGTTCGACGCGCATTTCCAAATGCCTTAGGAGACGCAGACGGTTTTGCATATCCTATTTCTCACGCCGATGCAGAGTCCTGGCTTGAACATTTCCTCGAGGATCGATTTGCGTCGTTTGGAGACTATGAAGATGCGATCGATCGCGAGCAAACTTTTCTTTTTCACGGTGTTTTGACGCCAATGTTGAATATCGGACTCCTGACGCCAAAACAAGTAGTCGATGGAGCGCTCGCTTTCGTCGATACCTACCCGCTCAATTCCGTCGAAGGCTTCATTCGACAAGTTATCGGTTGGCGCGAGTTTGTTCGAATGATCTATTTGCATGTCGGCAGATCGCAACGAACTCGCAACTACTGGAACTATGACAAGCCCATGCCAGCGGCTTTGTACACAGGAACAACTGGAATAGTTCCCGTCGATCGGGTTATCGACCGTGTTATCAAGCATGCGTATTGCCATCATATCGAAAGGCTGATGGTCTTAGGGAATTTTTTCGTACTTTGCGAGATTGATCCGGACGAAGTCTATCGTTGGTTTATGGAGTTATTCATCGACGCCTACGATTGGGTTATGGTTCCCAACGTGTATGGAATGAGTCAGTATGCAGACGGTGGCCTGATGACAACCAAACCTTATATCAGCGGTTCGAGTTACATCTTGAAAATGAGCAACTTCGAGAAGGGGCCGTGGTGTCCGATTTGGGATGCCCTTTATTGGCGTTTTATAGAGATGCATCGGGATTTTTTTAAGTCGAATCCGCGAATGAGTGTTATGGTTAGCCAACTCGATAAAATGGGCAGCAAGCTATCTGAACATCAACGAGTTGCAAACGAGTTCTTAAAACGCCTGCACGGAGTTTAGTGGCGATGCGGCGCAATGCTTTTTCCGTTTTGGAGCCTGTCGTTCTCGCAGGTGCACTGCTCGTCGCGAGCGGATTGCTTCATCTTCTTTGGATGTGGGGAACCAACGCCGAATGGTCCGGTCCATTGTCGCCACGCAAACCAGCCCTATTCGGCGTTTCTGGTGGACTCACGATTTGGTCGATCGCATGGTCGATCAAACAATGCACACCGTTTCGCTATGACAGGATCTTTGCTCGACTGATGGCAGGTGGCCTGCTCGCTGAAGTTGGTCTCATCACTGTTCAATATTGGCGAGGCGTTCCGTCTCACTTCAATCGAACCACGACACTCGACATTTGGTTCGAGTCGACAATGTTCTTGCTCATCCTCTCAGTCACATTAGGTCTGGCTTGGCTGTGCTGGCGTTCCTTTTGGCTGGTCCCGATGCCGCAGGCACGTTCGATCGCAATCCGTGCAGGTCTTTGGCTGCTTCTCGTCTCGTGTGGGCTCGGTTTCATGACGACTATTCTGGGCGAAGTGAATATTGCGAACGGGCGATCGCCCGAAATCTGGGGCCGCGCCGGAGTTTTGAAGTATCCGCATGGTGCAGCACTGCACGCCATTCAAACTCTGCCGATTGTTGCAGCACTTCTTCAATGGTTGCAAGTATCGCATGCGGAAAGGATTGTTCGCCACGTGGCGTTTTCGCATGTTTTCTTTCTGGGATATGCGATTTGGCAAACCGTTGTTGGCCGATCGCGATTCGATGTAGACCTTGTCGGCGGCGTTCTTCTGCTCGTCTCCGTATTACTGCTAGTGCTTCCCTGCGCTACGATTGTCTATGAATTGGCCGCAAAGTTACCGCGAAGCCCAACTGTAAAGTAGGCCGCTTCCAATGCCCTGAGCAGAGGGACAAAAGTTGATGGGTAAGCGGTCAGGGAGAATAGAAAAGCCCCACTCAACTTAGATTGGTCACGCCCGATATCCAATCTTGGGTTGAGTGAGGCAAGCTTCGTTGTCACTCGATTTGTCGTCGTCAAAGAGAATCTTGACGCATCCTATTCCGAAATTTAACCCATGAACGTCATTTTTAAAAGCGAAAATAGAAAAATTCAGGGGCGAATTTTTATGCTAATCGCGAGCGAACGATGTTGTAAGCTCCCTAACCGGCAAAAAATGCATTTTGAACTGCTTCGGACTCGGATTAAGTAGTCGCCGCTAGTCAGGTAATGAATTTTCGCAAGAATCACGCGTTGGCGAGTTTCGCTACAATTAGGCAAGATTGTCCTTTTACTCCGCCTTGAATGCGAAATTCTCATGCCTGGATATTTTCGACGACTCGCCACGTTTCGATGGCCCATTATCGTTTTCCTGATTGCCCCATTTGGAGGTTCCAACGTTGCCATTGCTCAGGACCAGAAAACGCCGTCTGTGCAATCAAATAGCCAATGGCAAACTCTGGTAGTGCCGGATACCAAAGACGTGCCACAGCTTGTGGCGTTCTTGGATCTGACCAAGAAACTTCAACCGATCACTTCGGAACAGTATGTCGAGATGCAGCGGGCATTGCGAGCGACCGCCAAAAAGTTGATTGAAACCATTGGTGATCGCAAATCGCCCGAATTCCAAAAGGCCGAAGCTGAATTGATAAGTGCCTCAGTCATGTTGCTGGGGAATGAAGGGCCTGACGCGCAGCGAAAGACGTTTGAGCGATTTCGAGACTATCTAAAGTCGCGTTCCAAGATCGAGTTTGCGGACATACAAATGGCCGTATTGGCTGGACAAAACTTAGAACAATTGTCCGACTACAGCTTAGCCAAGGAAGCTTACAAGACTTTCGCAGATGTCTTCCGAAACAAAAAGGACGAGAGTTTGGTGGATGTCATTGCGTTGCTTGAATCGAACGCTCGACGCCTCGATCTGCCTGGCAATCCATTCCGGCTCGCGGGATCAACGATGTCGGGTGAAGACTTTAACATCGAGTCGTTGCGAGGCAAATATGTTTTGATCTATTTCTGGTCGTCTATCACCAAAGCTTGCGAGCAAGAACACCCCTATATGCTCTCGGTATACACCAAGTACAAAGATAGAGGTTTTGAAATCGTTGGCATCGGACTCGATGAGAAAAAAGATTCGGCCCAGTCGTTTCTCAAAAAACTGGAAACGCCTTGGATCAACCTTTGGGATTCCAGGAAAAACGGAGTTTCGAAAGTCATGGAGAACTTTGGAGTCAGTGCAATCCCTACTTCCTTTTTGCTCGACAAGGACGGAAAAGTGATCACGATCGAAGCCCGCGGGCTGTTGCTCGGAAAGGCACTTGAGAAACTGTTGCCGGACGACAAGGCTGTTGAGCCGTGATGATCATTTTCTTCTCTTTTCCACGTCGATAAAGCAATCTTGAATCTCCTTTCGAAGTGGCACCGACGAACAAACGAGCAATTCACCGAGCCACGGATCAAAAGCTTGACCGTTTTGTCTGCAAATTTCCGCACCAGACTCCACGGCAATGAGTGCACCGGCAGCGATGTCCCATGGCTTTAGATAGTTCGCCCAATAGGCATCAAGCCGCCCGCGGCCGACGTAACATAGATTCAACGCTGCCGAACCGAGGCGGCGAACGCTCTGACTTCGAACCAATATCTCGATAAACTGATCGACTTCTACCCAATCTCGTTGCACTTGCGGTGGGAAGCTGGCCGCCACCAATGCCTGGTCGAGACGCGTGCACGAGCTAACATGCATCGGCTTTCCGTTGACGGTCGCTCCCTTTCCATGGACCGCTGCATACATCTCACATGCCATCGGATCAAAGACAACTCCGAGAATCGTTGCATCGCCTCGCATCAGTGCAATCGAAACCGCGAAGTTGGGCATCTGATGAACGTAGTTGACCGTGCCGTCCAATGGATCAACCACCCAACGCCATTCGTCTGGTCGCAATAAGTCCTTTTCGTTCAATTCGGATGCGGTTTCTTCTCCTAGAAAGCGATGCGTTGGAAAGGCCCGTTGGATCAGGCCTTGGATTGCATTCTGCGCGGCCAAGTCTGCATCCGTTACTAAATCCTTGGGTGCCTTCTCTCGGACTTCGGCTGTTTCAAGCATGCTGCGGAGAATGTGTCCAGCCGACTCCGCAGCCTGAATTGCAACTCGCATTGCGTCATCAAAGGAAAAGTCCATGTCAGTCCGTCAGTTCGAATGGTTTTGTAAGTCGCAGGATCGATTCACACTTGGTTGTTGCTTTCCTCGCGGCCTGTTATCGTGTACCAAAATGCGACGCGCGAGTTGCATGGTGAAGCAACAACATCCCCAGATTCTACAGAGTTTAATTCGATGGTGGGAAGCTAGTGGGGCCATGTGGAAGCTCGGGTAAGCTTGAAAGCTTCTGGGGCCATCCATCCATGGCAAGCTTCTGGGGCTTTTGGGGCCAATCGGGCATCAAGCTTCTGGGGCCATCCATCTATGTTTGTCGACCGATTTTGTTTTTGTTAAAGTTCTAGCTTGATTTTATGGCGTTGCATTGATCACTTGCCAAACTGGATTGGCCTTCTTCATCAGCTTGTCGACAACCTCGCGCGGCACAAACTCGTTGACTTTGATGGTGCTCCGTTTCGTTCAAAGTGTTAAGGAAGTCTGTCCATAAAACTTGAATCGTCTCTCGAGGCACTCATCACGGCTATCACGATGATCTGATTTTCTTCGACTGTAAAATGAATGAGGTAAGAGAACCGTTTGATCAAGCACGGGCGAAGACCATTGGCAGCTATCGAGAACAGTAATGGGTTTTCCGAAATGCGATAAATTGCCGCGACATATTCTGCCAGGAATTGATCTCCCAAGCCGATTTGCTTTTTATCGTACCAAAGAGCCGCGTCCACGAGGTCGTCTTCGACCTGGGAGCTTACAACAAGTCTCCACATTACCGACGACTCTTCACACGTCGCATTAGCTCTTCGTGAGAAATCGCCGTACTTGGATCCTTGCGATATTCGGAGAGTCTGTGATCAAGTTCAGCCTGTTGCATCGCACTTGGCGATAAGTCGGCATCCTGCGGTAGCGTGTCCCAGATGGCAGACACAACCCTTAGACGAACATCGATCGGAAGCGTAGCAATCTCCAGAATGGTTTGTTCGACATTCATCGCAAAGCGTCCTTCCGTAGCAGGTTGAGTCGGGACTGAGTTGATTCAAGCGATCATCTGCAGTTCTCGACGATTCATGGTCGCGTTCTGATCCCCGAAAGTCAAGGCATTCCCTCAAACTAGCCCCAGCAACGGGTTTGTTGTCCGCCTAGGCAAAAGTAAATGGGCACCTTTCGAACTCTGCAGAAACATTGGGAAAACATCGAAAAGTTCGGTTCCTGTCCTCTCCGCTGCAAAACCCTGGTTTTCCCAGGGTTTTTCGCATTTCTGGCCAGTTCCTTTGGCCGTCTGTAGCGCCCATGCAACTCGGTGCATGGCGCCTGCGGCGTTGTATTTCGGTCGCGCACCGAAATTCGAGTCGTTTTTCGAGTCGCGCGAGTCGGCAAATGGGCCCTTCGGTAGGTGCCTGGCACGCCTGGTGCTGTCTAATGGGAATGCTGTCTAGCTTTATGCCAGGGGTAGTTTGACCTTCGCCCTAGCGTGAAGGTAACGGGCCCTTCGGTAGGTGCCTGGGGCCCTTCGGTAGGTGCCAGCGGTAGGTGCCAGGCACGTGCCTGGGGTGCCGTAGGTGCCAGCGGTAGGTGCCAGGCACGTGCCTGGGGTGCCCTGGGATAAACCCGGGGGCATTTCCGATTCATGCCATCTGGCTTTAAGCCAGTGGTAGTTTGACCTTCGCCCTAGCGTGAAGGTAACAATCCCCTGGGATAAATCCGGGGGCATTTCCGATTCATGCCATCTGGCTTTAAGCCAGTGGTCGGTTTACCTTCTCCCTAGGGGGTTCCCATAGGGCCATCCATCTATGGGTGCAGTCGGCTTGTCCGTGTTGCTTTTGATTAGTTTTATGTCCGCGAAGTTTGCTTGACTCGATATCGATATTGCAAAGAAACGGCACCCGTTTCCAAACGGACGGGCTGGATTTTCGACGGCGAGCATGTCTACCAAGTCGGCGAGATTGGCGTGGTGGTACATAATGCGTATGAGGGCATTTATGTTTTCACAACGACTACAGGCAAGACATATGTGGGTGTCGTCAAAGGAAAAGTCCATGTCCGTCCGTCAGTTCGAATTGTTTTGTAAGTCGCGGGATCGATTCACACTTGGTTGTTGCTTTCCTCGCGGCCTGTTATCGTGTACCAAAATGCGACGCGCGAGTTTCATGGTGAAGCAACAACATCCCCAGATTCTACAGAGTTTAATTCGATGAGTTGGATACTACGAGGTGACGAAGCCAATTTGTTAGGAGCGCACTGGTTTGTTGGTGCGTCCTTCAGAACCGGTATGCCACGGTTCGAGCTTTCATCCAAGCACGACAACTCCAACAAGATCCTCCGAACGATGAATATTCGTCCACTGGAACCCAGTGCAGACAGACACAGTGCAGACAGACACAGTGCAGACAGTTCAATATCCCCGTTACCTTTTGGGGATGCCTACGTTAGGCAAAACGATCTTATCGTTTCCTTTCCAGAGCGTTCGCCGTGGCGTTTTGGCTATCAAGTCGATGTGCGAGTGATGGAACAAACTCAAAACGAATCGCTTTGTCTGGAAGTTTGGATCAGCGTTCAGACTTCGCTGCTCGATTCCCACCCAATGATTTCCGTGGAAATCGCCGACGAGTCCTTTGCTGAAATGTCGGCAGGTATTTGGACTGACGCCGCGAAACGAACAGGAGTGATTATGCATCCGCTGGATCTGGCCGATTGTCGAGTGAACGGCTCAACCAAGGGTTTGACGATGCGTATCTTTGGTTCCTTCATGGAAAAAGGGGTCATACGCCGAATGCGTTTTCGATGGATCGCAACTTCCACGTCGCAGCCTTCCCACGCATTTTGGGAAGAGCAATACCAGGAGTTTTCCGGTAGCCCGTTGCCACTGACTACCTAATACCTCTACAATCTGGCCACACATCAGATACCCAACACGAAGATTGATCGGAGAAGACATTGGCTAAGAAAATTGCAACCGTCAAAACAGCGAAGAAGTCCAAAGTTAAATTAGCTACGAAAGAAGTTGCCAAGGTAGCAAGCCCAACGACGACCAAGAAGCCAGTTGCAAAATCCAAGTCATCCAAAGCATCCAAGCCAAAGGTGCGCAGCGAAACCATCAAGTCATGGTACGACTATCCGGAACTCTACGAACTTGGCTTTTTGAAGGAGACACCTAAAGAATCTTTGTTCATGGGGGATGTTTTCAAGAAGTATGTCCCCTTTCCAGTAAAGCGAGTCTTGGAACTAGGGTGCGGATCAGGACGACTGATATGCGATATGGCGAAACGCGGTTACGCGATGACCGGTCTTGACTTGAACCCGACCGCACTTGAGTACTGCAGAAAGAAACTCAAAAAGGAAAAATCCACAGGGGAG
>Ga0247832_1007082_pt1 | contig 11917 bp, 14 predicted proteins | sample LaCruzMarch2015__10_FD_192407 | JGI IMG/M metagenome (GOLD analysis project Ga0247832, IMG submission 192407) | Freshwater microbial communities from meromictic Lake La Cruz, Castile-La Mancha, Spain - LaCruzMarch2015_4m | ecosystem: Environmental > Aquatic > Freshwater > Lake | place: Spain...
CCCAATATTTAAATTGGGATTCCATATATTCTTTTCTATCAGGTTGACCATCCAGATTTAAGTAATAGATTGGGCCAATACCTTTTAGTTTGTATGTGGATTTATTCTTATCCATCAGATAATTTTCCAACCTTCACAATAAAGATCTGTAGTATTATTATGAATTAAAGGTTGTCCAAACCAATTTTTAGGTGCTATCACACTTTTACTGTTTGCTAACCACGCCCCCCACCAAGAAAATGATGAATTTGCAATAATATGTCCAGAACAAAGTGTCATCAGGCAAAGGTCAACATAATTTGAATTACCTTCGGCAACCAAAAATCTACTATCAGAAAAGATCTCTTGTTGGTTGCACCAATCAGGATCATCAGAAAAAATTATAACAGAACATTTATCATCAAAATAATTTAATGCTTTTTTATAATATTCAATAGTTTGAAGTGGGTGATTTTCATTTAAAACAAAATCACCTCTACGAATGTGAAGTGATATTGGATTTTGAATTTCTTGAATCATATTTTGACATGGTTTTAAAATTTCAGATTTAAAAGAAAAATCTTCTCTAATTTGAAATTCAATGTGCTTGAACCATTTTTCAGATTGAAAAAATCCATAAAGCGAAACTTCGTTAGGACAAAGATTAAAAAGTTCCTCATCAAAATGAAAAAATTGTTCTTTAACAATTGGAGCATGTCCTTGGTCAAGAATGAAAATATTTTTTTTACTCAAGTTTACTAAATTAAAACAATCAAAAAGTTCTGTTTTTAGTTTATTTCCAATTCCATCATCAATTTCATTAATGTAATTGGGCATACACCAATCATATTTCTTATTTGCAGCAATACCTCTCAGAGATGCATATTGAAACATTTGATTTCCAAGTCTACCTAATCTGCCCAAATGATTAAATGCTAACATTTTAATTTCTCCAATTTATATAATTTTGATTCTTATAATAGTTTAAAAAAGATTCTTTTGATTGATTTCGAATCCAATACCACAATTCAGTATTTTTTTTCCAAAGAGGATTGGAAAACCAAGAATCATTTGATCTAGTATGCTCTAAATGATAAACGTAATTATCAATTCTGTCAACTTTATTTCCTAAAAAATTCAGACGATAATGAAATTCACAATCCTCTGGGCCCCAGGCATAAAAATTTTCATTCATCATAAAAGATTTAATATAGTTTTCCCTACGAACAAATTGACACCATCCAATTGTAGAATTATTTTTTACGGAATATTTGTTCAGGCATTCAATATTCATATCAGATTTTATGAATGTTTTAAAAGTTTCTTGAGAATATGTGACTGCTTTTTGATATACTCCACACCCATAAGGATATACTGCATCAGACTTTCCACAGAAAATCATCTCATAGGCATTTAAAATACTTGATTCTGGCAATAAAACATCAGTATCATAATTACAAACTATTTCACTATTTGATTTTTCCAAAAGATCATTTAAAAGTTTTGTCTTATGAAAAAACTTGCTTTTTTGTTTTTCAAAAACATATGTTAAATTTTTTGGAACAGAACCAAATTTTTCAATTAAAATTGGAAGAATATGAGATTCAAATTTAGTTTCATAATCACACTCTTTAATGGATACAATAGCATCAAATTTAGACAGCAAATAGCACAATATGGTTGAAAGATTTCTTACTCTGTCTTGAGACTCAATTTTTACTGGTATTAAAAATGTTAAGTTCATGTAAATCTTTGAACATACTTTTGTTTATTGTAATATTCTAATATAGTTTTTTTATCTTGTTTTCGAATCCATTCCCATAACATAATATTACTTTCAAAAAATTCCTGATCACTATAGTTTCTATTATTAATTCTAATATGATCTAGATGATATATAACATCATTTACCCTACCAATTCGATACCCAAGAGAATTCATTCTAAATAAAAATTCTGTATCTTCATACCCAACAAATATAAAATTTTCATTCCATCCAAATCCTTTTAGAAATACATCTTTTTTAAAAACTTGAGTGTGTCCCTGTACGGATGGAAGTTTTTGGCTACTGCAAATTAAATCTTCAATTTGAATTTTATTTTGCAAAAAATCTTCATATTTTGAATTAAAATTAAGAACATTCCATTGATGTACTCCACACCCATATGGATATATTATATCATAATCTTCATTCTGGAGCATATTACATGCTTTATTATATGTTGAGATAGGTAATAAAACATCAACATCATAATTCCAAATTAAATCTGTATCAGATAAAAGAACAAGATCATTTAATATTTTTGATTTATTAAAAAGACCATCATTTTTTTCAAAAAAATGTGTAATGTTATGATTTTTTCCAACAATGTTTTCAATTTTTGGTAACGCAAATTTTAAAAACTTTGATTCGGAATCAACTTCCTTTATATAAATTTTTGATTCTGGAAAATTTTTTGATAGGTATGAAAATACAGTAACTGCATTTCTAATCCTATCTTCACTTTCAATTTGAAGTGAAGTTATAAAAGTTATATTATTCATCATTTGAAATACTTCAGCATTTTTAATCTAAAATTAATAAAATTCAACAGGAACTGGAGATGGATCATTATAGACTTTAATCCATCTTTCTGGAATCATGTCTTTCATATTACAATGTGAATACGCAGAACCAAACCAAGGATCTGGGGCAATTATTTTTCCAACGTTATTTTGAAGCCATGCTCCCCACCAACTCAAAGAAGAATTTGCAATAATTGCTCCACCACAAAGAGACATAATACAAAGATCTACATATGGAATAGAAGCACCATCATTAAAAGTTTCATAAGAAGAATCTGAAAAATAAAATCTATCTCCTTGAAGCCATTCTTGTCTTTTGCACCAGTCTATAAGATCAGAAACAACAATTACATTTTTATCTTTTGGAAATTTTTTCAAAGATTCTTTATAATAATCTTCTTTACACAATGGATGATATTCTTGTATAAGTTGATATGACCACTTTTCACCTCTTCTTCCCGTAAGATTTGGAGATCCTCTACGAACATGGAGAAATATACAATTTTCTCTTCCACCCAAACTGTCAATAAATTTTTGACATGGTTCCAAATATCCACTTTTAAAAGTAAAGTCTTCACGAATAGAGTTTGAAATATGTTCAAAATATTTTTCTGTTTGATAAATTCCAGAATAATTTATATTATCTAAAGAATTGTTGAGAATATCTTCATTCAAGTGCATATCTCGACATTCAATCGTTCTATAAGAAGATTCTCCAATGTTATTTTCAAAATTACAATTTTTTAATTCAAAACAATCAAAGAGACCATAATTGTCAGGTCTAATAACTTCTGGTCCGGGAATCATCCACTTCAATCCACAATTATTTGCAACCCCACGAATAAATGCATATTGGAACATTTGATTTCCCAAACGACCCTCATTGCCAAGTCCATTAAAAGAAATAGTCATTATTTACTCCATTGTTGAATAATCCAACGTTCCGGTACAATATCGGAAGTGTCTAAATGTGTCATTGCAGAACCAAACCATTTTTTAGGATCTGGAGCAATCACTTTACCTCTATTGTTTTGTAACCACGCTCCCCACCAACTAAAGGAACTATTTGCAATAATGGCACCAGAACAAAGACTCATCAGGCACAAATCAACTTGTGGTAAAAGAGTATTTTGAAGTTTTCCGGTACCATCAGCAGTGCGATATGAATATCTATGATTACTTTCATTAAACAAAAATCTATCTTGTTTAAAAAATTCTTGTTCTTTACACCAATCAATATCATCAGAAAAAACAAAGCATGGTGTGGTTTCAGAAAAATTTTTTAACGCATCTTTAAAATATGAAATTGGTAAAATTGGGTGATATTGTTCTCTACCAACAGCATCTGTTCTTCTAACATGTAAAAAAATAGGGGTATCATCTAAAGAATCAATATACTCTTTACATGGATTTAAATAGTTTTTATTGAAAACAAAATCTTCACGAATCTGATTTTCAATATGAACGAAATACTTTTCAGTTTGAAAATACCCATCGAGACTTATATTATCTAAACATTGTGTAAATAAATCTAAATTGAAATTGTGGTTATTTTCTTGTACTGATTGACCATCAATAAATCCAATGTTTTTTGGACTAAGGTTTTTTAAATCAAAAGTTTCAAACAAATCATAATTTGAATCGTGATTATAATTTTCTGGTGGAATACACCAACCATAGTTAAGATTATTTGCAATGCCTCTCAGGGAAGCATATTGAAACATTTGATTTCCAAGTCTACCATTACTACCAAGTTTATTATATCCAATCATAGTTTAGTTGCGAAATTTTTTGTGTTTTGATGTTGCTTTCCAATCTTAATTATACCATCATTTAAATTATAAATCAACCCAAAAAACTTCTTCACAAGGAATCCCCCATACAATTCTATCATCACATTTAGATTTTACTAGATCATCTACAACATAAACTTTATAATTAAGATTTAGTAAGTCACAGCATAAACGATATTGTTGACTCTCTTCTATAATATCAGTATTTTCCTTATATGAAACATAATGAAAACAAAATGGAAGATTTTGTTCATTCTTATTTACAAACCAATCAACTAAAAATTTAGAATGTTCATCATTAAAATTATCGGTTGTTAGTCCAAGATTATATTCTAGACCGAGTTTCTTTGCATACGCAGCAAAAGAACGATTGTCTCTTGGTAAACAAGGACCACCATAACCATATCCAAATTTTAAATATTTGGAACCAACACGAGTATCATCACCAATTGCTTTAAGAACTTTGGGAATCTCACACTCACGACCACTTAAAGCCATGACTTCACCCACCATATTAGCATAAGTAATCTTGGTTGTCAGAAAGCAATTAACTGCCAACTTCACAAGTTCAGCAGCAGTTGTACTCATAGTATGAACTTTGGATTCAGTCAGTTGTATCTTGGTATAAATTTCTTTAATAACATCAAGATGCTTTCCTTCCCCACCAATCAAAACCATATCAGCATACTGGAGATCTTTAACAATGGATCCCTGTGCAATAAACTCTGGGTTGTAATAAACATCAACACCATAAGCACTTAATTGTTCTTGAAATAATTCACAATCACCGGGATTTGTAGTGCATCCAACAACAAATGTTTTTCCATGAATTGGAAATTCACAATTTTGAAAATCTTTTACAACTTGCCAGGCAGCACTCACATCATAACTCCCATCTGATAGTGATGGTGTTGGAACAAGTGTATAGACAATATCACACTGTTTAATGACTTCCACATTATCAAGAGTTGCTACAAAGTTTTTAGCATCATCAAGCATCTCTACAACTTGTGGTTCGTTTGTATTGATGATACGATTATTCAATCCGGTGACGTAATCATCACGACAATCAGATACGATTACTTCATATCCTGACCTTTCCATAAGAAGTGCAAGGCAGATGCCAAGTCTTCCTGCACCAATAAGTCCTATTTTCATTTTAGTTTTGCTGTAATAAGTAAGTGCCAACCAAGATTTTTCTCAAGAGTTTCAAACATTTCTGTGGGCATTGCATCAAACCAAGGTTGTTTGATATACTCTCCTCGTTTATAAGATTCTATTTGATAAGGAAAGATATGATCCTGTTCAATAGAGATAACCTCGTATCCATCCAATAATTCTACAATATCTTGTTTTGTATATGTATTAGCAATCGGACAACCATATTGTGCTTCTGGTTGATCCAGTCCTGCATCAATCATATAATTTTTCCAAGAATCTTTTGCATAAAGCATAATTTTAAGAACACTGTTCTCATTCATATACTTTTTGGTTTGAGAAACAATCTTTTCTGGATGTGGACTATGATGTATCACACCAAAAGAATAAATCAAATCATAGGTTTCAATGGGAACAAAATGAGAAAGTTGTTCTGCATTACCCAAATAAAACTTACCAGATTGATTATACACCTCAAATCTTTTTTTTGCAATCTCAAGACTTTCTTTTGAAAGTTCTACTCCAGTATAGTCTGAACCATTTAATGCAAAGTTAATTCCAACTGTACCAAGACCGCAACCAACTTCTAAAACTTTCTTATTCTTCCATTGAGGAAATTTGGTAAATTTAAGAATATGGGGTTCAGCACGAAATTTCTTAAGTTCTACTTCATCAAAATATTCTTTTGTTCCAATATCTTTATTGGAATGCTTAATATTACAAGGACGATCATTCCAAAATTTTTTTACTTCTTCAATTGTTGCTTTCATAGTTCTTTATAAAAATGTGTCCAATCATATCCTTTATTTTTTAAATGTGTCCAAGCATGAACCTCTATTCCATCTCTAGAATTTACTTGTTTAAGAATTTCGTACTTATCCTCACTAATATATTTTGGATTAATCCAAAAATCTTCTATCCATTCACACTGTCTCACAAGAACATATCCTTTTTCTTGTAAGAAATTTCTTTGAGGAATTTTTTCAGTTTCATCATACCCACAATATGCATCATGTTCTATAGTAATAGTTTTGAATTCATATTCAGTTTCAAAAACTTTTTTCAAAATGTTGAGTCTTTCTCCAGGAATTTCCAAATCAATTGAAAGAAAATCAATCGGAGACTGAAAATTCAAATCTTCAAATTCTTTTTGATAATTTATAGTAAATGCATCACGATTTAAATATTTACTATTTGGTCTTTCATTTTTCCATTCTGGAGTAAAATACTCTAAATCAACAGCAAACCCTCTCCATCCATATTGTTCTAAAAGATATGTATTATTATGAAATATTGGATGTCGGCAACCAATATCAACAAAAGTACCTTGATGCTGTTTACCAAAGACAATCATTGCATAGATATCTTGTAGACCACCTGCATACATATCGTTTACAGTTTGTAAATTGTAGTCAATCATATCTTAAATGTGGGGATAGGGTTCATTTTATGACTATTCATACTAGAAAATTTCAGAAGAGGTTCTAATCCAGGACCCTCTCCTGTTTCCATTGCTCGTTCTAGTTCCTCATATGTAGCACCAATCTGATCCTCATCAGTTCGCCCATCATCCCAAAGACCGTCTGTGGGTGGAGCATCAATAATTGATTGATCTACACTAAGATGTTTTCCAAGTTCCCACACTTCAGTTTTATAAAGATCTGCAATAGGAGCAATATCAACTCCACCATCACCATATTTAGTATAGAATCCTACACCATAATCTTCAACTTTATTGCCGGTACCAACAACAATACCACCAACGGTTCCGGCGATTTGATACAAAGTCACCATACGAAGACGAGATTTTGTGTTTGCATTGGCAAGTTCATTATTAGTATATTTTGAACCATCGGTCCACCAATTTAGACTATGAATAAACTTATCATAAACACCAGAAAGATCCACACGAATTCGGGTGACATTATTATATTTTTTTTCTAATACTTTTGTGTGGGCATCAGAAAGTTTATCACTATCAATCTTTGATAGAAGTGGCATTGATAAAACATAAGTTTTCAGTCCAGTTTCCGCACAGAGAGTAGAAACTACAGCAGAGTCTATGCCTCCAGAGACTCCAACAACAAGTGATTCAATATCATTTTTAATAGTATAGTTTTTAATCCAACTTAATATTTTTGTTTTTAACTCGTGATAATCGGTAATTCGATTCATTGATTTATTCCTCTATTAATTTTACAAACAAAACATCACCCCAATTTTCACTATGATTAATAATTTGTTTTTCTACAAATCCTTTAGATTCTAAATATAATTTTAACTCATCATACATTACATTGTCAACATAATCTGGATTATCCCAAGTGGCTTCAGTAGTTACATACTTAACATTTTCTAATAATTTTTCAGAACCCTGCAACACTAAAAGTTCAGCACCTTGAACATCCATATTTAAGAGATCAAAACTGCTATAATTCATATTATTTTCTACTAATAATGTATCTAAGGTTATTGTCTCTACTTTAATTGTTTTTTTATACCATTCTATAAATCTACCGTTTGCTTTTAATAAGGAAGAACATCCTTTATTTCCTCTCAAATATCCAGCATCAGGACCATAGTAAATATTAAAATCTACTATTTGGTGGTCCACATTACTTGCTGCATATTCAAATGCTTTAGATTCAATACAAGAATTGGCGTTGGTTAAATAAACTTGCATTTCTAAAAATACATCTGGATTGGGTTCAATCCAGATTACACATTCTGAACCAAGACTTTCATACTCAAAAATTTCTTCACCTCTATGAGCCCCAACATGAATAACGCCATTTATCTTAATACTGTTGTCTCCAAAATAACTAAATCTACTATTCATTTTAAATACTCCTCAAATATAAAATCTTCTGCCACTGGTAGTTTTTTTGCACGTTCAAAGTTATCTTTGATTGCATTCATTTTAGCATAATAAAGTTCTTCTGTCAAAATAGAAATATCAAATTCGTCATCTAAAAATATAATTCCATCTTCGTTGAAATATTCCAACACTCCTCTACAACCATAAAAGATTGGAATCGTACCACAAGCAAAACAGTCTGTTAGTTTTTCTGTAAAGTAAGTGTCATAAACAGCATTCTCTACAGCAATTGAAAACATATAATCTTTAAGACCATCTTCTTTTTTTTCAATTCTATTAAACCCATCACCATAAAAATCAACAAAATTTCTAAATTTATCAACAAATTCCAATCTTTTACGATGTCCAGGAGTATATGATTTATTTGAAGATATCATCGAAACCAATTTTGTTTTATTATAAATTTTTCTATTCTGTACCCAAGGAACTGCGTTAGTGAGAGAATATAAAAATCCAGTATTTTCTGACAATTTTTTATCACAAGTAAAAATTCCATCGCAACGAGAAACAGCAAATTCTTTATTTTCTTCAAAAAATTTATAAATCTCAGGAATAATATTTCTAGATTCCATCAACCAAACATATTTTGGCAAATCGGAAACATCTTGAAAAATATCCAAACAGTGTTGATTTACATAAAAATTTACTTCTCCTCTACCATCAGTTACCCATTCTACATATTTGGTTTCGTTAAATGCAGAAGTTGATGGAACAATATTATCATTACAATATAAATTAATTTTAAACTTGTTCATTTTTCATCACCTCAAATACTTTAGCAATTCCATTTTCGATTGTAGTTTTTGGAATCCACCATTTAGATAGATACATGTCTGGACGATTTTTTTTATCCATCTGAACACTGTCTTTTTCAGTAGATGGCTGCAATTTTACATCATACTTACCGATCAAATTAAATTGACCCTTAATAATATGGGCAATATCTAAAATACTAGTTGGATGATAACTTGTAATATGTAGATTATCTTCTGAAGTAAAGTCATCATAACTTTTCATAATGATTTCAAGTGCTTCACAACAGTCTTCAGCATAAAGAAACTCACGTTCTTCTTGACCATCGGTGAGCATATCAATTACACCAGTTTCAAATCCTTTACGAATAAAATCAGTAATAACATGGGATTTTTCACGATCATTTTCTACACCATAGACATTCCAAAATTTTACAATCAATCCATTAAGTGATTTTGTATAAAGTTCTCCCACATTTTTTAAAACTCCATATGGGGAGTAACTCATATTACTCATTTGAGAAGAAGCAAAAATAAACCTCTTATTGTATTTTTTAAGAAGTCCAAAGGCATTTGCCATCAAACGAGTATTGTTATCAATAAACTGAAAGGTGTGTTGATATTTTTTAAGATAACGAGAACCGCCAACATCAAAAGCCAGAAAGAAAACAAAATCTGCGGACTCGATTGCATCTTCAAGATATTGATTGGGAATTATAGTCATATCATAACTAGAATTTTCTTCTTTATCAAAGTCAATAATTTCATGACCTTTCTCACGGAGATATTCCGAAAGATATGCCCCAATTTGTCCACTAGATCCAAGAATAGTTATTTTCATATTATTGATATGTTAAATGTTTATCATAAAATTCATAATTATAATGCTTTGAAAGGAATAATGATATGTGTGAAACGTTACTATTCATAAGAAACATTTTATTACATTTGGAAAGAATTAATATTTCTACAAACAAATTTTTAAGAGACTCTATTTTTTCTTCATCATTTTTTTGCAAGGTATGAATTCCTGTGGAATAATCATAGTCATATTTAGATTTATCATCATAAATCAATATTTTTTTTTGATATTTTTTAGAGAACTTTGTATATACAGAGTACTCGTCAGAAGTTAAGAATACATAGTCATAATTATCAATTTCATTATCTATAAGAAAGAAAATGTTTTCTGTTTTAAGTAAATGTGACTGGTTTGATGCATGTCCTATTGTTAAATGATCTCTTCCTCTTTTATGTACTCCCAATATTTTTTTATTTTCAAATTTTAAAAAAAAGTTTTCAACTTCATCAAAAATGAAAGACTTTATTTTAATATATTTTTTGCATATAGTTTTATACTTTTCAACAAAGTTAAAGTCACAATATTTTTTTCGGTCTTTAGAATCATATCCTAAATTCCAAAATTCTTCAAAATTTATAAGTTCACTAAATTGATCTGATATTATTGTTTTTGGATTTACATTTGAAAATGGTTGCTCAAACAAAAGTTCCCAAGTATTTTGTTGTAAATTTGAATAGTTACCGTTTCTAATATCAATTTCACATTTAATATTGTTACTAATACAATAATCAATCAAACAGAGAACTATTTGAAAATGCGCTCCAAAACCAACTTCACGGTTTTGATATAATTTAAAGTCATTTTTTGTCATTAATTTGTTGATTGATCCACTCATAAGTTTTACGAATACCTTCTTCAAGTGTCTGAGAATAATCCCAACCAAGTTCTTTACGAACTACATCATTATTAGAGTTACGTCCACGAACACCAAGAGGTCCATCAATATGCTTTTTAGTAACAGTTTTACCAGCAACCTTTGCAGCAGTATCTACAAGTTGATTGATAGTTACCATCTCTTCTGAACCAATATTCACTGGTCCAATAAAGTCGGAGTCCATCAAACGACGAGTTGCCTCTATACACTCATCAATATAAAGGAATGAACGAGTTTGTTTTCCATCACCCCAGACTTCAATAGTTCCACCTTCTTTTGGAAGGTATGATACCTTACGACAGATTGCTGCTGGAGACTTTTCTCTACCACCTTCCCAGGTTCCTTCAGGACCAAAGATATTATGATACCTAGCAACTCTAACAGGGATTTTATAATTACGATGATATGCGAGAAATAATCTTTCAGAAAAAAGTTTTTCCCATCCGTATTCTGAGTCTGGTGCAGCAGGATATGCAGAGTCTTCACGACAATCGGGGTTATCTGGGTCTAGTTGATTATGTTCTGGATACATACACGCAGATCCAGAATAGAAAATCTTAGTGATATTTGTGTCCTTAAAGTCATTAAATTGATGAACAGATTCAAGAACATTAAGATTAATAGTTACGGAATTATACATAATATCCGCATCATTCTCACCAGTAAACACAAATCCGGCACCACCCATATCAGCAGCAAACTGATAGATTTCATCAAAGGGTTGAAGATATCGTGACGGAACGAAATTATAAAAGTTTCCACGATCACCCTTAAATTGAATTACTCGTTCAACAAAAGATTTATCTTTTAAATCACCTTGAATAAATTCGTTTGCTTCCGTAGGAGAAAACTCCGGTCTCTTTAAATCTACACCACGAACCCAATATCCTTCGGATCGTAGTCTTTTAACCATATGACTTCCAATAAAACCACCCGCACCAAGTACAAGTGCGGTTTTTTGATGTTCACTCATAAACTAATGAATAATGTTTGTATTATTTATTATAACAAAAAAAGAGAGTTTAGACAACTCTCTTTCGGGTCTTATTTGACTCC
>Ga0247832_1007084_pt1 | contig 11912 bp, 7 predicted proteins | sample LaCruzMarch2015__10_FD_192407 | JGI IMG/M metagenome (GOLD analysis project Ga0247832, IMG submission 192407) | Freshwater microbial communities from meromictic Lake La Cruz, Castile-La Mancha, Spain - LaCruzMarch2015_4m | ecosystem: Environmental > Aquatic > Freshwater > Lake | place: Spain...
ACATATTTCTTCAGGTGTGTGCACGAGGTGTTAAAATCTCTCTATTCTCACGACACAACCACCCATGGCCATGCTCCCACCGCCACCCAAAGTGTCATTCCCAACCACCCCCAACTCCTCCCATGCAGCGTCGTCGTTTGCCACTCCTACCACCTCCTCCTACTCGCGCGGCGGAGTTGTTGTCCCGCCCTCGTCATCGTCAAAGCAACAACAGCCACAGCAGGTATCCTACGAGGTCTATGCACCACGTACTGCCGAGCAACGTTCACGATTGGCACGTATTGCTGCATTAACTGCAGGTCCTTGCCCCCTAAACGACGTTGAGCGCAAAGTTTCAGGAGGCAGTAGCAGTGGCATTACGCCAACTCCATCGACTACTGCGAATACGACGACGAAAGGAATGTTTACACTCGCAGATGCCATGTGTCCAACAGAATCATCATCCACCAATGATAATTATAAAAATTTTGACATTTTATACGATGACAATAGTATAGACCCAGCCGTACAACAAACACTGGACCATGTACGTTCACGCACAACTGAACTTACGAATTTAATCCGTCGGTCATCGACATTACGTCTAGCACTACGTGCAAGTATTAACATTACCGACGATGTAAGTCGTCGTCATACGGAACTACTACTACATTCGGGAGAATTATCTGCCGCAGCCGAACGATTGCAACATGAGGAAACACTACTAGCACGTCGTGCTGAGGATATAGGCCGGCCATTACGTCATTATGATGCAGTCGACTCATTAGGGCCGATTATGGGGGTGCACTATCGTGATGGCGGGCGGACTGTTGTACGTAGTCCACCACGATTACATGTTGATGATACCGAGGAGTATGGACGTATATTAGAACAGATTGATGAGGCAGTGAATTTCTTTGGTGTAACAACGACGACGGATGGGGGTGGGCGTGCAAAAGGCAGTAGCAGTATACCGGCTGTGGGGGAACAACGCACACTGGAGGCAACAAGTTCGGGCAGTATCGAGTATTATCGACGTGCATGTGCCTTACAGGATGCGGCACTTGAATTACTACGTGTGGGGATTGCCGACAGGATAACACAAACATCCACACAGGTTGCTGATGCGTTACAACTCCCTCGTGTACCCATGGCAAGTGACAAGCTAGAGGCGTCGTTGGTGTACACACGTTTTCATGGCATTTCACGTCGAAGTAATTCACTCATCTCAATTGCACGCCGACGGCTTGATATACTAGGCGCAGGAGGTAGCTCCTCCAATGCTGGTGGTAACACCTTGGCGTCAACGGGCTATGAAGACTTACTTGCATTGTGCCGCAATGCGTACTGTACTGCACGTGAGACGTTACTTGGATCGACGGTGCGACATCATATGGACACACTTCGAGAACGACATGGCCTTGTGGGGATGACGAGGTTGGCTAGTGTATTCTTGATTAGGTTGTGTACCGTTGAGACGGCATTGTATCTTGATTTCTTTGGCAATCCAGATAAGCGACGTCATCCTAGGACCAAGACGAAGGGGGCAGTTGTAGACGATAACGAGGGTAAGGATGCGACAGAGGAGGAAAAGGAACAAAGCAGTGGGTCGGCAGAAGACTCCACAGAACAGGGTGGACCAAATTCTCAGCAATTTCGACGGTCATCGTCTACATCGACATCCCATCCCGCTGCGGCTGCACTTGCTTCTCAAATCTTATCCGAGGACTCAACCTACCGTGATGCCGAATTCCAAACCATGCTCTGCTCACTCTGTTCGGCACTACATCGGACAATCCGTCGAGGACTAGTCTCAGTCCTTGATCTTGATGTTTTATGTCAAGTCGTGAGTGTGTTACGTGATGAACGGAGTGCTGCCAACTCCTCCCCCACAACACTTGCGGCAGCACGTGCAGTGAGTGGAGTCATACAGGATGCACAGGAACGATTAATCTTTTGTGCCAATGATTCATTACATAAAGAGGTGGCACGGTTCAAACCCACGAATGCTGATTTGAATTATCCGGGGAAGCTGCTTGGAGAAAAGCCAAAGGTGTCTATTGTCATTGATGATGATGATAATGCGAAGAAGAAGGAAGCCAACGCGGGAGAGGACAAGACTAACACCGACACCGCCACCACGGCTGCGGTGGACGATGCTGTGTCGGCACAGCTACGCGTGTACGAATCCTGGTTTCCACCCATGCGTAGCGTATTGCGGATACTGTCAAAGATCTTCCGTGTCGTTGAACCACGAGTCTTTGAGGATATTGCTTTGCAGTCGGTGCAGTCGTGTACTAAAAGTCTAAAGGATGGCAGTGTACACATATTAAAGAATAGTGGTCAAATCCATGCTGATTTGTTCTTGGTGAAACATTTGCTGGTAAGAATATTAGTTATATCTCTTGCTTTTCTGACAATGTAACATGGCTCTCAACCTCTTATCCATCTGCTTGTAGATTCTACGTGAACAGCTATCTCCATTCGACATACAACTCCGATCCGTCGAACGGCAGCTCGATTTCAGTGAGGCTGGTAAGGCAGTTACAAGATTTTTGGCTAATCGTAATCGTCGATTATTCTCCATGAGTACAGAGAACGCCCTCGTCACACTCTTGCGGGAGGGCGTCTCCGTTCAAGAATCGTCTGTGGATTCAAAACGTGATCTAGAGGATTGTCTCCGTTCCGCCTGCAACGATTTCATCGAGCACACGTCCTCGTCACTTCTCGGTCAAGTTGCCATCTTCATTGAGCAGTGCAAGAATGCCACTGTCGGATCGACGACGAGTGCGTTAGCGAAAGAGCCGTTTATGGACTCTATTCTTGTGAAGGGCGTGTTCTCGCAAGCTCTGGAGGGCCTGCATGGGGAGCTTGACAATGTTACAACACAAATGACTCTGTACCTTGAGAACACAGCTACACAGGGTATTCTTCTTAAACCGTCCATTCGGAAATTTACAAGATCGTTGGAAGAGGCGAAACGATTCATCGGGGAAGTGCCGGATGGAGAGAATCGTTGGGACACCGATATTAGAAACGAAGTATTGACATTGGTGGACGAGCTTGAGTCCAGAGTGAAGTCGGCATCCTCTAAGAAATGAAAGCTGTACATCTCAACCTGATTTAATGAGTCCACAAGTTAACTTTTTTTCTAGATTAAGTATCATTAGCTACTTTCGTGTGTAGCAGAGGATGAAATGGTATCACAGTCTTCACAGGTGAGACCCACTAGTCAATACACTTTTTCCTTCACCAATCGTTTCTTTAAATGCCATACAAGCCCCATGCACACAACGGCGAATGTAACACCAATACTTAAGGCATAAACTCCTGGCCCCGAGCCAGCATCATTATATATCCGCACGCCGACGTAACTTGACCAGTAAGGTTCCGTGTACATCGCACTGACAGCATCGTCGCCGTCCAAGACATTAAATCTCCCCAGTTTTGTAGCCGCAACCAATGACTCATCTAGTGATGGATGGTAATGCGACCTTGAGCCGCAGATACATTGACCTCCAGCACATGTAGGTACCAACAGTGTCGAATAGGTGGTATCACAATACGTGACTGACGAACAGTCATCGCCTCCCTTACAGCTTTTTAATGTATTTGAATCAAAGTTGGCAACGAATGACCCCCGACCAAGGAAATCATTCAACGTGCCAAAGAGAGACATTTCCAACAGTGACGGTCGGACTAGTACAGCATCACTGGGGTCGTCACCGTATCCCTTCATCGGTGCACTGTCATCCTCCGTCTCACCACCAATTAGTGAACCGTAATACTTACCACTCGCACGGACGATTGACTGTCCATGTGATGAGTCATATATACCCACATAATAGTTCGGAGGCGTGCCCAATGGTACACCCATGCCTAGGTCCGTTCCTGTCCGTGATGCATCATTAAGTCGTTCGACGCTGCCATAATCTAAGAATGATTGACAATTACCATCCTCAAAAAGGCAATTGTATAATTTCACAAATATTTCAGATGACGAGTCAACAGCATTCGGTAATAGCTTTAATGCATACGCCGATGCCGTGGCATAGTCAATACTGGAATCAGCATCCTGATATGCTGCCGCAATGGCCGTGCGTGCCAATAATGTGGCCGCGTACGCAATAGCATCCTTGTCAATCGTTTGTTTGCCACCCGTCGACGTTAATGTCGAATCCAAATGTGAATGAAACAGCGAGTTGTCAATGTAGGCATCATCATATCCGGTAAGAACAATGCCACCCACGGATGAGGATGAGAGTTTAACAAGTGATGACAGTGGCGTGGGTGGTAAAGGTGATGTGCCATCATCATCCTGCCCAACACTTGATGCCTGGGCTGTGAATCCTCCAGTATTGGAGGAATCGTTAGCAGTCAAATCTATCATAACATTACTCATGAATGATGCATACCCAGCTCCACCATCAGTGGCCCCGCCCCCTTGTACATACATGACCTTCTTACCCGATAAATTACCTACCTGATCTACAGCAATCATACCACGTACTGTACCAAGATTCATAAATGTCAAATCTTGCCTCAGGGGGTACAAACATGATTGTGTCATAGTCCCTTCATCCTTGCGTTTGTGTACAGTGGGTATAATCCCATTATCACCATTAGTGCACACAAATCCATTACTATTCTCGTCAATGGTCACATCCTTTAAGAAACGACGTGAACCGATATAACCATAACTTTCACCCTGAAAGAAGGTAAAGACTATACGTCCATACAGTCCATCGAGTGTTGCATCATTCACAGTGGTACCAATAAGATTGGCAGCCATTAGTACAGCGAGGATATTCGATGCTGCCGTATTGGCGCCCGGACTTAAGTCGTGAAACATACTTGTTGAATCAATACTTGTGGCAACAAGTATTGTCGGTTTAGTATTTGCATTATTCCCCTGTTGTTCGACTGATATTGGTACTGGACTACCCGCACTTGACCAAACACTATTCCCACCCAATGGTAAGCATCGTGGTGTCCATGAACCATCAATATCCTTCCATCCTAGACATTTGGGTGAATTAATATCTTCGGGTCCCATGTAATAATTGAATTCAGCGAGTATGGATGGGTACGGTGTTGTGGATAACATCGCATCCACACCGTTATTACTGCCATCGTCACTACTAGAAGAAGATAGAGAATTCGACTGTGATGTTGCCACACTTGATAAATACGATACCAAGCCAGTATCACGTACATAAACGGTGGGTACACCATACCAATCAATATTGATTAATCCACCATTACTCTCCTCACCCCCCTCATTACTACTACTGTCGCTGCCTTGTGTATTCCAAGCGTAGGAATTACCCACGGAAAGAGACGCAGATGGCGTGCCTTGTCCCTGGGGTGTGTATGGCTCAGGCGATGATAATAATGACGTTGTTGAATTGTTGTTCGTTGCAAGTACGACAATCCCACGAAGTGGTCCACCCTCCTCCGCAATACCGTAGTCGCCTCCGACATCATACAATGATGAAAAGTAAACGAGTTTGGCAACATTGATGGAAGTATAATATTGTTCCTCCATGACTGCCACATACGGCGTCACACTCCTCTTCGCTGTCGTACTACTGCCACTACTGCTACTCGTTGTTGTCCCAGAGACCGTTTCCCAATGCAATAGCCGTCCGGTCTGGACGGCATGACCCACGGTTCCACATCCTGCACGACCGGACCGATGAAATAATGTCACGCATGCATAATGCGGTAGTGATTCAAAGTTTGCCGAGTTGAACGGCTCATTGAGTGATGGATTTGCATTGTTTTTGGCAGCATTGACCATGATGATTATCCACGAGATTGCTACGATGGGCAAGGACGAGGATGAACCGGTCTCTAACATTTTTTGGGAACGAAAATTTGGAATAGGCGTTTGAGCTGGTTCCAGTGAGTCCCAACGCTCAAACACCTCTATCTCATGTTGTGGCCGCGGTCGGCGAGGCGTTTACGCCGACGAGAGCGGTCAACCGTCCAGCCATTCACTTCTACTTCATTGATATCTGGACGTCATCATTTTCATTTGACTGTATTATTTTTGTGTTGCTCTTCGGTGATTCGGTGTTCGGCCATCCCCGCGTCGTTATTGGAAAACTCTATCAATAGTGAGGGCGGGGTCGACAATCCTATCACGATTGGCGGCACATATGAGAGAATCCTTGTCGATGAAGTAGAAGATTCGATAAAAGACGAAGACCATATATTGGAGGGCAATGACAAAGACAACGTCGATGACGACTCAGTCACGGAAGCAGTAGTTGACGATCATTTGGAAAATGAGGATGATGAAGTAAAGGACGTTTCGTCAATGACTGGGGGAGATACGACAGTACAATCTCCCAATTTAAGTCCGAAGGTGGTGGACAAAAGTTCAAAGTCGCCAGGAAAGGATAAGGAACAACATTCTATCTCAGAAGAACAGGTTGATAATGACTCTGAAAAGAAGAATTCAGGTCACACGGTGGCAAACAAATCAACCACACCCCGTTGGCCTGATGACGATGATGATGTAGCGCCGCCTGTCAAGAATGTGCATGAAAATGTAAATGATAAGCATGACGGTGTTATTACCAATAATTCACGGCCTACTGTCCTCACGACGTCAAAGAAATCTCCGACAGGAGATGATGATGATGCATTCACGACTGAATCTGCAAGTGCCAAGATGACAAATGTAGGAGGTGGGTCGAATATCAAAAGTAACGATATGATGGATGAACTACAGTCTCAATCGACAGCAAATCATCGTACCAACCAATCTAAGGAGGAGGAAGATGGCATTGTTGATGAAAACAAAAATGACACTTCTGTGACGGAAGATCTAGAATCAACGGCAGATGTCACCGAAACGAGAAATAATGCGGATGAAGGTGCTGGAACAGAGACAGAAATGACTGGGGTTGGAAATGAAAATGCTCAAATTATCCCAGAAAAGGAGATTGATACAACAGATACCGAGGACGATGAAAAACATGAAACTCCCGCCACCAACACCACCCCTGATGACAGCAAATCTAATAATGTGCCATTTGACAACCCCAACGAATCAATACCTCCTAGTCCGGAGCATCCCGAACGGCCACCCATTCAAGATTGGATTGATGAGGATGAAGATTCCTTCTTTGACTTAGTCCAGTCAACATTTCACGTTATACTACTTGCCGTGGGCCTGACGTCTTTTTTTGTCCTTAGGCAGCGTGTTAGAGATCGTGTGCGTGCCGACCCGTCAGTCAGTCTATCAAGTGCTGTCAAAGATGAAGTGGTTGATGTAGTGTCAAGAGTAGTTTCTTGGGCGACGAGCGCATCTAATGGAACCAGAGACAATAGTAACTATGCACAAGTTGGAAATGATGAATCAAGTGGCTACGGCAATTCTAGGGTCGGTGAGACTATTCCTACGGCCACGGACGAAGAATGGGGATGGGATGATGAAGACATGGGCACTAGGTTAGAACTCTCGGCAATGCAAGGTGATGAAGCAAAGGACGATGAAGACCTGGCATTGGCTATCGCTATGAGCATATCAGATTCTAGGAATGGTAGCGATGATGCATCTACTACATCCGTCCTGAAACCTCCATCGAGTAAGAATGTCTCCAAATTTAGTCCACCATCGAATAAAGACAAAATAATACGATCATCAACAGCAAGATCTACAAATACGTCCACTGAATCATTGTCATATTCGTCAGGAGGGGACAGTATATCCGATTTGCTTGGTCAAATGGGAGGTACAGGTGGACCTAGGATAACAAGCTTTGGTCAAAAGTCATCCACAACGACAACAATAGCAAAACCAAAGCCGATTCCAAAAGAGGAAAATGCTGATGACATATTTGCGTCCATGGGACTCATCCCAGCTTATTCATCAACTGCTGGTAGTAAGGCAACAACTAGGCCTCCTCCTCCGACAACTTCCATTGCCCAATCAAAGATCAATGCCCCAACTAGTAGTGCTCCGATATCATCCCTTCTTGATGATGCATACGATGATACCGCCGATGCCGATACATGGGGAGACGATGGTGACTTGGACGATTTGCTCGATGCATGATTGATCCGTATTTACTACTTTTATAGTCACAAATACATTTTCGTACGGAATAACTATCTCTTACCTATTTATAGCTTAATAGAAATCTTTTTCGCTCGGTTCGTCATTACCATCTATTCCTACCCATCCGGTTGGATATTCTCTTGATGCATAAGCAGCATGTGGATAGACTAATGTCGAACAAACGAAGCAGTAACAGACGTGAGCGATTCACATAATAATGAGAAAACAAATAAATGTAGGGATTTGATTTCTTACCCCAGCTATGTGTATCATTCCAATGAGCAGGATGAGCGTAGTACATTCGCTTTCCAGACACACCATGGTAACCTCTCATCCTACCTATATTTTTTACATATGTATTAAAATCAGAAGAAGAAGCTGTGATAGGATAGCTTGAAATAATTGTATGAAACAAACTTACCAATATAAGCAGAGAAACTAGAAAAGTAGGTACCAACAAAATCCCAACCTCGACTTGCTACAACTTGATCAATCATACCAACAAAATTAGGATCCAGCTTATCTAACCCCGCCAACTTGGTATAATCATCTAAGAAGCGTACAGTATAATGTTCCATTAATGGACTAAACCATGTTCGATTCGTTTCATCGGTTGCAATATACAGCAAATGTCCAGCATCTGGTATAAGCCATGTACGAGTATTTGTATACCACTCTTCGGCAGACAATCGTTGCTTCGGCCATTGAAAGTCGCCTACACAAGAAGTTCTTGTCAGAAAGTTGTATGAAAGAAGTACAAGACCTAATATGTTACATCGAAAGCACACTTACCTCGTCGAATATGCATGGAATAATAACCAGACTTATCTATTCCCGATTCAGTAATAAGTGACTTCACAATCTTACCCGCGGCACAAAAAATATCATTCGAATATCTGACACGATCCCGTACTAAACGTTTATAATAATTGTCAATTATTGGATTTGTAAAGTATATGAATGCATAATAATGTACCAGCAAACGTGCATCCTTGGTATGTGATCGGATATGCATTAATGGTGCAGTATGTATTTGGGCATTGTAATATACTGGCGATCGTGTTCCACAAAATCTTTGTATACGTTGCTGCTCTTGCTTTTGCTGCTGCCGTGTCAATGTCGTTGGTTCACCATCTTCGTCTCGTTCACGATCACTACCACCATCACTATTCATGTCTCGAAACCAATTTGTATCATCCATAATTAAACAATCATGTTCACCATGCCAATTAGGACTATAGTTCGATATCATTGTTAAATAATCATTAAGTACGAAACATGAACGATTTGAATATTTATACCATTCACAATTTTGTACAGCATTGGTTACTATTGATCGATTTGTTTCATCTGTTGGTAATGGATATGTTTGTTCATTTAGTACCTCTAATGCAAAAAAATCTTGCATTGACATGGTTGATACAACATCAGTAAATGTATGAAAGAAGGATTGTAATGCACGCATATTTTGACCATGTTCATCTCTGTCTTTATTTAGTAGATATATTGGATTATCGGGAGGCATTATTAATATACGGCCCGTGGCTGCGGCTAGAACAAACATGATTTCAAATTCCATACGTATATTATTCCATCCACCACGATCTGGTTCAAATGACAGGTATCGTTGTTGTGGTTGTTGCTGTTTATTGGGATGTTGCTTATTCAATACTGCAGTTGAGAAGGGTGATTGGAATTTACGATCTGCATTACTGCGCGGATCGTTCCAATATGAAACCAAGTGAGTAATATCTGCATCACATGAAACATGACCTCTTCCTGACCCTAAACCTCTCCCTGGTAGAGGTTTGGGCAATATTGATAATGAAGAGATCGTGCTACTACCACTGCTATGATCATCACTACCTATTACTGATCTACGAAGAAGAAGAGAACTCATGTCTGATTCTATCTTCATTATATAGGAGTATGTAACAAGGATACCAATGGTAAAGAAGAAGATACCAAAGAGTAGTAGACTTTGTACCATTGATTGGGTTGACAACAATGACGACGAAGACAAACGTCGGCAATAATAATTAAGCTGCGTCATTTATTCTCTCTCTAGTAGATGGGCTTCTCACTCCTCCTGGGTTGTTGTTGACCAAGTCCTTTAAGACATCATATTGATTGCCGTTGCCATTCGTCAATCCAGAATCTCCTCCTCTCATCTCTGTAACTACTTGTTCCCCGCCTTTCCATCTCCGCGTCGTGTCACTATCTCGATTAGAATGACGGGGTTTGGTGGAGGATTCGGTAGTGGCTTCGGCCAACAGCCACCCCCAACAAAGGGCATGCCGCCGCAAGGATTTGGTTTCGGCCAGCAGTCACAGCCGCAGCCGCCATTGGGCTTTGGCCAGACAATGATGCAACAACCACAACAACAACAACAACAACAACAACAACAATCATTCTTCGCTGGAAACACCTTCGGAGGAGTACCATTCGGTTCATCTCCATCATCCTCTATCACTATTGGCAGCAACATGTTGCAACCTCTTAGTTTTGGAACTGCTGCCAACACACCTGGTGGAGGATTTACTGGTCAATCTGCTGGTGGTGGATTTGGTGGAGGATTCGTCGGTGGAACAAACATCAACATCAACAACAACAACAACAACAACAATAATAATGCAGCAATGCCATCGTTTGGTACTGCACAGTACAACACGGGCTTTGGGGGTGGTCCAACAATATCAAGTTTTGGTCAGTCATCGTCTTCGTCATCGTCTGGGGGAAATGTATTCACTGGCTTCGGAACAACGAATAATACTAGCAATCTACCTTCTATTAATACAACAACCGGTGCTGGATTTGGCACAGGATTTGGTACAGGTCCTCCTTCAACACCAGCATTGTCATTCGGGTCATCATCCTCGGGTGAATCTCATGCATTTGCTGCTGCACCCATGACCACGACAACAGCAACGACGACAAACAATGCCGCTGCTATTCCATTTGGTAGCAGGCCAGCCGTTTCTGGTCCAACATCGACATTATTTGGATCAGGTTTTATAACGCCTTCAATATCAGCATCCGTTGCTGCTGCTGCTGCTGCTCCGCCGCCATCGTCTTCGTTTGGATTTGGATTTGGTACAATGTCGTCGTCAACGCCACAGCAACAGCCATCATTTAATTCTGGATTTGGTTCATCGTTATCATCATCACCTTTTGTTGCAGCTCCCCCAACACAATTGTCTGCTACTACTGTGGGAGGAGGATTCGGGACTATCACCCCTGGAGGATTCGGACAATCCAATAGCAGTATGGGATATGGTACTACTGCACCCCCGTCCTCGTCGTCATCGTCATTTGATATGCATATTCCACGAAAGAGTACAACAAGGATGGACGATGTTGTTTTGGAAGATGGTGATGGAGGAGGTGGGGACGATGAAGTAACTACAATGACAACAGCAGCAGGGGATGATCAGCTAGCCGCTCTACGTGCCAAGATTCAAGAAAAGAGAAAGAAGTTACTTAAGATGAAGCAGGATGGTGAAGGACAGCAACAGTCGCAGTCGCAGCAGCGTTCGGATGACAATAATAACCCTGCACTTGCCGCAAGGACTGCACTTCGATTTGGCATGGGAGGGACATCACCAGTACCGTCGTCGGGTGGAACGAACGCTACACTTGCTGCGAGGAATGCGGTTCGTTTTGGCGCTACCTCGACTAGTAGTGGCGATGGTGGAGATCCGAAGAAGGCGTTGGGAAGATTGCTACCCGTGGACTTACAGGACCGTCGTTTGAAGGATGAGGATGTTGTTCTGGGCGGTGAGGAGGACGACAATGATGATGATGTTGCTGTGGCCGATATCGGCGACGAAGGAGAAGATGATCTTGATCTTCGTATATT
>Ga0247832_1007086_pt1 | contig 11905 bp, 10 predicted proteins | sample LaCruzMarch2015__10_FD_192407 | JGI IMG/M metagenome (GOLD analysis project Ga0247832, IMG submission 192407) | Freshwater microbial communities from meromictic Lake La Cruz, Castile-La Mancha, Spain - LaCruzMarch2015_4m | ecosystem: Environmental > Aquatic > Freshwater > Lake | place: Spain...
AGGTGAAGTAATGGCAACGTCATGAAGCTCTGATAATTTATAGCCCGATGCCACCCTTATGGCGATTGTTCCGTTATTGACATGGCTATTAATACAAAAGCCGATAGGCATATCAATATTTGGCGCAACGGGTTCAACGTCCGTCCAAACACCTGCCACCGTTGGCGAAGGGTAAAGGATCGCCCCAGCCGCAAAGGTATCAGTATTAACCTTCCTTATTTTCCCAAATGAAATAACGTAACCATCTTCGCCGTTGCTTAAATCGTGTGCCGTTATTCCAAGTAAATATTTTGCATCTATTGAACCGTTGGCGATAAACTTTGCAACCGTTATCCTGCCACTTGCGCCAACCGTGCCATTAGCGTAAACAAGGCTGCCTTTGGTAATGGTTGCGCCTGTTTGATTCTTAACTAACCAAAAGTTTTTAAATCCAAGTTCATTTGAAACATTGTCATTTAATCCAAGTACCACCGTAGCCAAATCGGAATCCCATCGCATTTTCGCCGTATCCACGTTGTTCGTCGGAACATTAACGTTGAAAAACAAGGAATCCACGGGCTGAGCGAAAGCCGAACCACCACCGACCAAGTTCCAAACGTTGGAAGAAAAATCAAACGTATAAAATTTAAGGTTGACGGTATCAAGTATCACCCAGGCGCTTATATTGTTTATCGGTTGAATGGAAGCCGTATCGGACAATGAACCGCGCCAAACCAAACCGTCGCCCGTAGTCTGGAAACCAAGTCGTTGTTTATTGCCCGTGTTTGGGAATTGGGCGAAAAGGCTGAGGGAAAGGAATATAAAAAGAATTGAAGGCAATGTTTTTTTGCCTCCAATCTTCTTAATTAAACTACTCCCAATTTTAAGCAATACCTGTTCAACTAATATTTCACCCACGCGCCCTAATGTTTTTAGGAATCGTCTTTCTTTCTTTGGTTTTATTTCTTCGCTCATAATACTATTCCCATTGTGTTATAAATATCAAACATTTCTTCATCCTCATTACAAGTTGTCTCAGGACAACCAACGGCGCTGGGAATGAATCCAAGAAGGTTGGTTGCGCAAGTACACAAATAATCCTTAATTCTTTTCTTCTTTACCTCCAATCTTTGAAGTAAAGTATCTTGATAAAATTTTAATCCTTCAACGCCTACGTTTTGCCCGTATTCATTATCAATGGTATAAAGCCCGTTTGATCCAAGTTGCATCACCATGTAAGGCGAAGCTTCGTAAAGCACGGCATTGGCGCAAAAGGATTTTAATTGGTCGTCCCAAAGTTGCTGGTAAGCCGTTGAGGTGAACGCCGTGGAGCTTCCTTTGTCCGCAACCAAGGCATCGTAAAACGTTAAGCCAACGGCGGGAACAATCCAACGGTATTCAGCATCTTGAATATGTGGGCTTATTAATGACTTATCAAGGCGTATATCAGCTGGGGTTGGCCGTGCAACGCCGCCAGCTATTACTTCACTCGGTTGTATTAGTTGGCTCATCGGTTGGGGTTGTTGTTGTTTCTATTTCAATAGGTGAATAACCTAATATTTCCCTTTTTTCATCTTGCGTCAAATTATCCTCAACCGCAATATCTCCCATAAAGGACACGGGTAACGTGTTAGAAATGCTAAAGGTAAGGTCAATAAACGCTGGATTATAAGCGCTTATTTCTTTTAAAAAGGGGTTAATAATCTTGGATAACAAAAGGTTTTGCCGTGGCTTTATAACCGTGTTTTGTAAATATTCCATCTCTTGGCGTATCTGTTGATTAGTTCCAAGTTGTCCCGCGGTTGCGAAGCCTGCAAGTGACTTGCTCCATCTGTTAGCCACGACAATCGCCGAGGCTGCCAAGTTTTGCAAGTTTAAAAATTCACCTTCGTTTTCTTTTGAAGTGGGAATCCAATTTGCTTTTAATTTTTCGTCCCTCAGCACTTGTACAAATAACTTATGATTATTTGCCATGCCTGTAAACTTGCTTTCAATTCCTTCAACCAATTTCTTTGCCTCAGCTGGCGTAATTGAGCCGAAGAATTGCATGATACCCGAAGGCATGAAGCCGTTTTCAAACTTGCTTGTGTTAAACCTTTGAATCCTGTATTCCATTTCAGCCCACATTTTAGCGCCAATCCACTCGGGTAAACCAAAGTAAAAATAGCCAGCCGCATATTGCTTAACATGAATAACGCTCCTTTGCGTTCCGTCCTCAAATTTTTTAAAGTCAGGGTACATTGGCACCTCCCTAAATCCTTCGCTTTCATAAAATATGCCGTCGGTGGTAAGTGGCACTTCTTCCCAGTTGTCGTAAATGCCAACAAATTTTATAATCTGATCCGCTTCCGCTTTTCGAATACCAATATTATACACGGGAACGTGATAAATATAAGTGAATGGCTCTGAACCTACTTTGCCCTTAACAATTTCGCAAAAGCTATTTCCAAAAGCATCATAGTCAAACGCAAGTTGAGCCAAAACCTCCTGCAGATTTTGACCGTGTAAATTAACCTGGCCAATAACATCCTCAATTTCATTTAAAGAATCGTCGATGATAACCTCACCCTTCATCGACGTGGTAAGCAATGTATTTGCTTTACCTTTCATGGGAATGAAGCCGTCACCGACAACCATGTTTGTTTTATCTTCGATTATCCTTCTTAATGTCGGCGAATTATTTACAATAGCAATAAGACTTTTTAAAAAGTCATCCTTTTGCGTAAAGAACCTTACCCATTTTGCCCCCGTGAAATCAAGCCTCTCCCGTGAAGGTTCATTGAAAATATCTTCCCTTACAAGTATTGTATTGGAAGTATCTAATGTAACTGAGGCAAGTAAAGGGCTTTGATTGCGTTTACTTACCCTATTGTTCCTGTTCGGGACTGCCTGTATTTTCTTTAATTGTTGGCTCATAGGTTTTTTTCTCGGGAGTATAAATTACGTGCTGCCCAACGGTCTGAGGGCTTGATATATACCAAGCCCTCAATTCGTTTTGTGAAAGTTCGCCGATAGTTTTTCTAATGATTCCAGCTTTGCCCGAAAGGTCTGCACCCACGTAAAGCATTTGTTTGCTTTTATCTCTAACTATCATATTTTTATTAATCTAAGGCGTTCATCACTGTTTCGCCGTTAACAATAAACCTCGCTTTGTTCGTTGTTCTACAAGTGATGGTAAGCGTTTCTTGATTTGAATCGGTAAACAATGCACCAGATAAACCTTCGGCGCTCGTCAACCTTGCAACCCTTTTCTTTGCACCAATAGTTTCAACGCCCCATATCCAATAATTGCCCGTGTTTTCCACGTGAACGCAAACCAAGCCGCAAGCCTGATTTGCCATGTCTTGAATAAGGTTTCTCAACTCTTGGTCACGGCAATTTATAACGCCCGTCAAACTTTGCTCAATAGCTACGGACAAAGTATCAGCGTCTTGCGTTACCGTTTCAGTGAATGCTCCTGAATTGTCTCTAAATTCGACTTCGTAAAAAACGGCAGCCGAGGAAGTCATTGTTATTGCTGTAGTTGCTCCCGATGCGTTGTTGGTAATGCTGGTTACCTGATTAGCATTGGCAATGTAAAACTTGCCAATACCACCAGCGCAAGTTCCGTCAGTACATTGATTAAGCCAACCGCTTGTTATTGCGCTCATTCGTTTTTAATTAGTAGCCTAAGCTGATTAAGGAATGGTGAATATAATTCACGCCCATTTTAAAGCGTGCTTTAATATACACCTTTTCGTCTTTCTGGTCATACCAAAGTTCTAAAGCCGTTTCAGGGCTTAATACGTCCGTCGCAAGTACCTTGTTTTGAGGCGTGGTATATTCAACGTAATGCGGCTTAGTTGTTCCAAGTGCTGTGGCAATATCGTCCCAGCGGAATTGAGGAATCACGGTTACACCACGAAAGGTAAACTGTTCAACGCCGTTAATCAACTGAAGTAAACCGTAGTCACCGCCACCGCCGTTTTCAATGTCCTCGCGAAGCTGAGAATAAACGCTTTGCGTTACATTAAACACCTTTTGGTTGGCTGGTAATCCTTTTAACTGCAAAGGCGCTTGGTCGTACACCGCGCGAAGAATGCCAAAGCCATCGCCTGAGGCAAGGTCAGAACCTGAACCCGTGTTTGCACGTGGTACTAAGTCATCTGCAACCAACTGAGGGTAATAAACAGTCCAAAAACCGTCTAATGAATCAAAATTAGGATTATTGGAAGACTGCTCACCGAAATAAGAAAGACGGGTAATGTCGTTTCTTATCGCTTGTTGTGTACGGGTTAAAAGAATGTTTTCAATCAATGTTCCTGAAACATCTGGAAGCCTTGTACCTGTTTTCAATAACTCTTCAAAAACCGTGTCCTCAAATTCATCCCAGCACATTTCTAAATCAACCTTCATTTTTTCAACGTCAATTGTACGCTGGTAAGTCTCAACCGAGCCAACTGGATTAAATCCGCAGCCTGAGTATTTACGTACAATGTTTTCCAACTGTTGTACAAAAACCATTTTCTTTTTATTTGCAACGTTGCCAAGTACACGAAATTGTCCGCGAAGGTCATCGTCAAAGAAAACAGGCTCTAAAAATATGTTATTTGCCTCCGTGCCTCTAAAGGATACGTCAAGTTGGCTTATTTCAACTAATGCCATTTGTTTTTAATTTTAAAGATTTGGATAAGAAATGGTTGCCGAAGTATTGGTTAAAACCAATGAATCTTCAATACCAAATGAAAACTCTGTTTTTGCTCCCGCGGTTGTTGCCACTGCAAACAACACCTTCCAATCATTACCTTTAACCAAAGCGGAGGTATTGATTTGTAAAATTGCCGTTGGTGCTGAGGATTGCCAATTTGCATATGCCTCGTTACCTGATTCGTCCATTACGGTAACCTTGTAAAAATCGCTTGCACTTGTCACGCCTGTCAAAGGTGCAAAGTTTAAACGATTGCCAGCTGAGGAAGTGCCATAAGTGAAAGAAACAGGAATTCGATCCTCATAAGTATCGATACCGTATAATTGCTCCGCGTTTATTCCTTGAGCATTGGCGTAAGGGTTGGTGCGGTTTAAATTGTTTTGCCCGACGTATGTATTTGAATCGAGAAAACCATTGACGTTTGCTGTTGCCATTATCTTTGTGAGATTTTAGATTGAACTAATGAAGCGAAAGAATCAAAGTAACTCGATTTCGCTTTTGTTTCCTGAACCTTTTCATGTGATGAGCCACCCGATGGAAGTCCAACGCCTTTTTTTACTTGCGCCCTAAGTGCAACCAATTCATTTCCCAAAGTTTCAAGAACCGCTTCAATTTCATTGATTGAGTTCTTTTGTTCATCGGTCTTTTTGTACATTGATTCAATTTCCTCTTTTTGCTTTGAGTGAATAGCTTCCATTTCATCTGGTGACATTACAAAATAACCGTTTTCCTTTAACAAGGAAATAGCAACTTCCACCTCGTCGTTTTTCGGCGTCTCCTCCATTACTTTTTCTTCCTCAACAATATTTGTGACTTCTTTTTTATCGTCCATATTGCTAAGTAAAGATTTGATTTTTTCTAAAATGGAATTACCCATGTCATTGTCTTTTTTTGTATATGTTAATAATGCGGCTGGTACATTTATGAACTTGCTGAGGCTATTTTGCAACGGTAACATATCTATGTTTTTTTCGCCAACTTTAACAATTTCATCAATGAAGCCAAATTCTAATGCCTCCTGAGCGGTCAGCCATGTTTCAGCTGCCATCATTTTCGTAATATTTTCTTGAAGGTTATTCTGGTACCCTTTGCGTTTATAAACCGCCGCCGTGTAAATGTCAAGTAACTTTGCCTCCATCTTATCTAATAACTCAGCCGTTGCCTCAAGTTCGTCGGCGTTACCCATCGTGTAACTCCAAGGCCTGTGAATCATCATAAAGGCGTTCTCAGTCATTTTAACAATATCCGCCGCCAACAGTACAACCGTTGCAATGCTTGCTACCAAGCCGATTCCTGTTGCCGTGGTTTCTTCAGGGTAATTTGCAACTAAATCAGCAATACCCATTCCTTCAGTGACACTGCCACCGCCAGAAGATATTGTTAAATTAATTGGCTGCCCGTTCGCCTGGTTAATTTTGGTTCTTATTGAGCTGTAAGAATTAACCGATTCCGAAATTTCACCTAAAATATCTATACTTACTTTTGCCATGTTTTTTGCTTTGTCCTTTTGGATTGCCTTGTACTTTGCCTCAGCCCAAACCCTCATAGCACTTCCGCCCCAGGCGTCATACATTACTGATCCGCAAATTTCAGAACCGTCTTCATCAAAGTATTTTCCCTGGTCATACGTTTCCGCGCGGCTTAAAAATGAATATGTGCGTTGAACCGTTTCTTCAGACAATCCCTCACCGTTGGCGATTTGATTTGCACGTTGCCAACCAACAAGGGTACCGCAATCCGACCCGTTCTTTTCCTTGTGGTCAAGTGCGCGTCGTGCGTTGTTCTTTGCGGCATCTGGATAATCGGCGTATGTCATAAAAGAAAAATTATTTATTTACAAAATTACTCACTCTTGTTTTTATCTTTTCTTTTTTGCTTGATTTGATAACCAAACCTTTCTGGGTGCTGAACCATGTTATAAACGTGCTTCTTACTTATACCCGTTCGTATGCTTATTTCCATCATAGCATCCATTTTTGAATCATTTGAATAAAGGCTATTTGGATAAAGGTGCATAACCATATATTTCGCGACCGTCTTTTCCTTTAACACATCTGTTTTTACGAGGAAGGAAATAAGGTGAAAGAAGTTGGGCGTTATACCTTCCTTTTGGCAAAATGCACTGTATTTATTCAAGATTTCATGTGTAAAATCCTGTAACAAATCTTCGTTAATCATTTCAAATTCATCCATTTTCATTCCAATATTGTACTATTTGCCTCATTTTACCAACGACTTTTGTCCGACACGCGGGACAATTTCGTCGCTCAGGCTCATAATGATTAACAAAATTGTTATAAATGTTAAATAAATAATCCATATCCGCTGGTTCAATACTCAAAACCCTGTAAGTCCTGTGTACCGTAGCGGTAACTTGCGCCTTATATTCCTCGGGTATTCGTGAACCAAGTTCTCCCCAGATGTTTCCTGTTTTCATGCAATTACACATTTATAAAGTGGCGTTTATTTTTAACTTATTTCCCTCAGCAAGATCGCGCGCAATGTCCTCACTCACAACGTACGCCTGCAACCTGTCAATCCTATTGTTTATCGCGTCGGTCTTTGCCTCCATGACTTGTAAAAATTCATTCATGTTACTCTGTAAACTCATTCCTTGTATCGGTGGGCTAATCGGTGGAACCATGCCACCCTCCGCAAAACCTTTGATACCAAGCCGCCTGAATGTGGGAGAACCGCCTAATAAACTTTGTTGGCGTTGATTCAATACAACCTCACCGCGTTTAACGTATGCAAGCACGTTGTCACCATTTGACCGCGTTGGTATGTTTTGCTTTTGATTTACCCGTTGCCCTGTCACGACGCCACCCTCGGCAAGGGGCTGGGCTACGATTGTTGCCGTTTGTATTCCTGCGAAAACACCTGCGGTAATGGCTGAACCAATGGTAAATGGCGGACCAGGCGGAACGGCTAAAGCCCTGTTTACCGCCAGAGCGCCTTGAATGATTGATTGAAGAATCGCAATTTTCTTTTCAGCTTTAGCGGCTTTTAATTGCAATGCTTCGGCTTCTTTGTTTCTTGATTCTAATAACGCCTTTTCTTGAACAATCTCTTTTTCTAATCTCCTTTTTTTTATACCGCTTGCTTTTTCCGCTTTGGCTTCAAGATTTGAAATATTTTCTTCTGTCAATTCAATCTGCTCGTTTAATTGGTCAGCATCCTTTTTAAAACGCGCTTGCTGAACCGTGGAAAAAAAGTCGGTTACTAAAGAAGCGGTTTGCAAATAGGTTTCAATTCTTTTGGCGCGTTCTTCTAAATCTTCCTCTTCCTTTTTCTTTTGTTGTTCCCTAAAGTCGTCCGCGTTTTTTGTAACCTCTTTAAATACCTTTTGAATATCTTCAACCTCCTTTTTTAATAATTCTGGGGGCTTTGTTGTCAACGGAAGCGTCGCAAGTTGCTCAGCGTTTTTCAAGTTGTTAAGCAAGTTCCCACGCGTGGCATCCGCTAATATTTGATTTTGTTGTTCAACCGCTGATTTAATTTGATTGTTAATTGCGTTCAACTTTACCGCAAGTTCTTTCTGTGTTCCTGAGCCAACCACGGCGTTGGAAAACGCGCTTTGTAATTTGCTTCGTTCGTCCTCAAGGGCTGCAAGCGAACCTTCGGTAAATGCTTTTACCGTTTCCTTTGCCGCCGCTTTGCCTAATTTGCCGCCTAAATTTCGTGCAGGAACTTCGGGTTTAAATTTATTTAACTCCGATTCAATGCCTTTAATTTCTTCGCTTAACTTTTTATAATCTGCTGAGCCAAATAAAACAACTTTCCTTTCTTTTCGCTTTTCGGCTAACTTTTGTTCTAATCCAGCCTGAGTACCCAACAACGCTGCCGCCTGTTCCTTTGCAATTCTTTCTTGTTCTTTAAGCGCCTCTTGATTAATTAAATTTATCTCTTTGTTTCCGTCTTTGATTTGCTGATTGAAAACTTTGAAAAAAGAAAGGATTGAACCTTCTGGCTTTGTAAACTCGGCGAAGGCTTTTTTATAAGCGTTTAAACGGTTTGGAACTTGTTCAAAGTAATTTAGGATTCCAGATAAAACTCCGTTTAAAAATAATTTACCCTTTGCCGTAGCAATTTCAAATTCCACTCCCGTGGTTGCAAGGGTTTGATTATACGCGACCTCACTTATTTTTAATTGCTCATTAACCCTAAATAATTCTTCTTGTTGCTTTTGATAAAGGTTACTTGATAAAGTTACGTCGTCCGTGCTTTGTAAAACGTCGCCCAATGTTATTAAGAAGTCTTTGCCAATGTCTTCGCCTGGTGCGCCAAAAACGTCTGCAATAATCGTTTGAAGCTGAGAACCTGCGACGCCCGTTTCCGTTATCTTGTCGGTAACAAGCCCAAAAGCCTGACCCGATGTTACTGAGCCGTTGTTTATATTTGTAAATAATTCGTCTGTAAATTCTTTGCCAAAAGCATTTTCCAAAGCCGCCCTTGATGCTTTTGTTTGTTCGTTTATCCTTAATCCAAATTCTTTTACCGCGTCAAGTCCCTTATCTGAAAATATACCTTCATTTGCTGAGGCGATGGAAACCCTTAAAAAATCTTCGGCACTTAATCCAGCGTCACGAAATTGAACGGAGTATTCCTTTAAGCCGTCAAGGAATTGCCCCTGAGCGTCTGCACCTTTTCGAAAACCAACCTCAACCACGTCCAACGCCTGAGCGAAAGAAATACCCAAAGCCTTACTTGCGCTATTTGCCGCAACCACAATATCATCAACGTTTTTTCCATACGTCACCGCAATGGCTTGACTACTTGCGACAACTTGCGTTAATTCTTCGCCCGTGATTTGTGTAAAGTTGGTAACCTGAGCAGATAACTCCTGTGTTGCCCTTGCGGCTTCAATTAAGCCTCCAACGATTTCGCTTATGGCTTGAAACGCGGTTAATGCTATTCCTATTGTACCAAGTCCAACGCTTAATGACCCTGATGCTTTGTTTAAACTTGCAAATCCGTTTTGTACTCCACCAATAGCGCCTGTAACTTGTCCAAGTGTTCCGCTTAGCTTTGGGAAAAAGTTTGATAAGGCTTCGGTATATCCGCCGACATTTCTTTGAAATTGTCCAACCGTGGCATCAATGCCTTTTAATTCTTTATCAAGTTTATTTATACTTACAAGAAGGTCTTTTGCCTCCTGTGTATTTGTCATTTGAGCCGCCGCCAAATCTTTGTATCGGTTGCGCTGGTCATTTAACTCCTTGCTTAACTTACGATAAGCCCCGTTGGCTTTGTCGGTTGCGGTTATCTCTTCGTTGCGGACTTTGATTTGTTCCTTAACAACCTTGTTAACCTCCATTTGCGCCGCCTTCAAGTCAACCAACTTCGCCTCAAGTTTCTTTATTTCTTGAACGTCGGTTGTTTTCTTGAGTTCCGCGTTCACGTCGGCAATAGCTCTTTTTAACTCCGTTGCCGTTTCAACTGTTTTACCTAAACCGTCTATTACTATTTGAAAACCTATTACCTGTGCCATTATCCTTTTGTTACGCCGTTTACAATAACTTCATAATTTGCCCCATCGTAATGGGTATTTGTATCTATTGTCACGGTTGAGCCGCTTATTACATATTGAAACGTTGGAAGCAACTTTTGCCCGTTCTGGAATACAAGTACATTTGCATTTGTGTTTGATACATTTGTTATTCCTGAATTGACGGGTAAAACAAGTACGTTGGTATTCGAGGAAAGGAACGGCGTATAAGATAACTGAATGTTTACCGTCGCCCCATTTGCTCCAACCAGGCCGCTTCCAGATCCTGTAACCGTGCCACCCTGCGGAGGTGCGCCTGCCAAAGTTATCGTATTTGATACTTTGTTTAAGTCGTTTACATTTGGCTTTTCATCGTATAAGATAACCGTACGCGCTGGGCTATTGCTTTTGGGATTGTACTCAAGTTCTTGAATGATGAAATTTGAGCTTCCAATCATTCCCTTTCGCCTGAATGACAGTTGCGTTATGTCCTTGTTTTCCCATTTGACAAAGGTCGTGTATTGCTTTCCAAGTTCAATGCGTTTGTACGTTTGCAAATGAAACGTTTTAAAAACGCCTTGCATCACATTTGTATAATTTGTGACTTCATCCGAAAAAGATAGGTTGAAATCTCCCCCACTTGGGTCATTGTAATTTACCATGAAAGCTGCAGGAAAATCAAAAGCCGACGCCGCTGAACTTGCCTCATCGTACAAACGGACGTATCCATCTAAGCCGCTTCGCCTTCCTGCATAATAAAGCAAACGAGGCGCAAGGTTATAATTGGGTTCTGCATCTGGCACCGTGTTATAATCGTCACCAAAAACAAGTGGCAACTGTGCCCCGTATGTTCCGCCCGTGGTTATTTCCACGTCGTTTATATGAATGGCTTTGGCAAAAAACTTTGTATAAAGAAATTCAATGCCATTTGGGAATCTGTCATCAGGGAAATTGTAACCGCCAGAATAAATATTAACCCCGCGCCTTGCTTCTTCTTTGTTCGTCGTATCATCGTCCGTGGCATACGCCAGCACTTGACTTGACTTATAATTATCTAATATCGTCAATTCGCTTCCATCAATGTCACGGGTATTTAAATCATACTTATTCGTATCTTGAAAAAAGCCGTCAAAGGTTGTAAGGGTAATCGCTCCGCTTGCGTTTGCCCTGTATCTTACCGTATAATTGTCTTTTGGGTACGCGTAAACTTGCTTGCTTAAAACGTCGGTTTCCCAGGCTAAATTGAAAATGGTTGTAAGGTCTGCGATTATGTCTTTGACGTACCATGAATTAGGTATTATATATTCCAAATTTACCGTCTCACCTTGCTCTAATCCTTCCTTTTGTGCAATCACAGATAAAGAACCAGCGATAATCAAGTTAAATGAAACGTTTTCGTACCTCAGCTTCAAAGTAACTAAGTCACCTGCCACCAAGTCCCCGAGGAACTCAAGGGCAATGGAATCATTCAACGTGTTTTCATTTGTTAAATCATACGTTGAAACGTTGTTTCCGTTAACATCAAAGAAAAGAATGAGTTCTGCGAATTGGTTTAAGTCACCGATTGAAGCCGTTAAGTTTACGTTTAACTCAGCTATCAACTCGTATAAAGCGTTAATCGGGACCGTGTAAACGCCGCCCGTATAATTGCCTCCCGTGTCAAAGTTGGGTGAGGTTGTTTCATTTGTGAATGCAATGTCGAGCGTTCCATATTCACCAGCCGAATAAACAAAAGAAGAAGGCGAAGGATT
>Ga0247832_1007091_pt1 | contig 11901 bp, 9 predicted proteins | sample LaCruzMarch2015__10_FD_192407 | JGI IMG/M metagenome (GOLD analysis project Ga0247832, IMG submission 192407) | Freshwater microbial communities from meromictic Lake La Cruz, Castile-La Mancha, Spain - LaCruzMarch2015_4m | ecosystem: Environmental > Aquatic > Freshwater > Lake | place: Spain...
ACGCGCACGGGTCATGGCGACGTAGAACAGGCGGCGTGGGGCCTCGCCGTCCTCCCCTTTGGACAGCGCCTTCCAACCGCCGTTCAAGATCAACACATGGTCAAATTCCAGCCCCTTGGACCTGTGCGCGGTTAGCAGAAGTAGGCCACGCTGTGCACTCCGGACGTCCCGCGCCCATTCGGCAAGCCAGTCGATGGCATCGGGAACCGGGATCTTCCGATTTCCAAGTTCCCGGGCGAGGCCGGCGATGCCTTCCGCGATCAGGTCGACCCAGCGGTTCACTGGCTGTTGGTTCAGCACATCGAGGATGTCCTGGATCGTCAGCATTGCTGTCAGGCGCTTGCGCAGGTCGCTCACAAGGCGCTGCATCTCGCGCAGGCGCCAAACGTTGGGCAGCTTTTCGTTCGCCATCTCGGCCGGCAAGCCGAGCTTTTCAGCATAAGCACGGACCGGGCCAAGACCCTTCCAATCGCGAGAAATGATCGCCGTGCGCGTCCAGCTGAAGTCCGGGTCGAGGAGCGAGAGGCGGACCAGTTCGTCCACCGCAACGACTGCCTGGGCCCTATCATCCCCCGCCACGTCCAGAAACTGCACCCGTCCCCGGCCCACCGGGTCAAATCGCGCCATCACTCTGCCGCCGGGCTCTAGGCTGCGCATCCGGTCCACGGTGATCGGGTGTCCTGCCTTCATCCGGTCGCGCGCGGGTTCGATCACCTGGTTGGCGGCGTCGATGATGTAGCGTGTTGAGCGATAATTTTCGGTAAGGAACTTCGGCTTGGCGCGGTAGTCTTCCTCGAACCGGCGGATGAACGAAACCGGCACCGGTGAAAGCATAGATGTTCTGGTCATCATCGCCCACGGCAAACAGGGAAAGCCGCTGGTCGGGGTCGTCCAGCGATCGCCCGGCGACGGCGGCGATCAGTGCGTATTCTTCGGGTCCGATGTCCTGGTATTCGTCGACCAGGATCCAGCGATAGCCCTGGATCAGCGCCTCGCGCTGCGCTTCGGCCTCGGACCGGCTGAGGCCCTCGCCGTCGATCAGGTGCACCGCCTCGCGCAGCAGGGCGTCGAAGTCCTTCGGTTCGTTGCCCGCGCTGGCAAAGCTTGCCCCCACCAGTCGCATTGCAAGCGCGTGGCAGGTGAGGACGGTCACCCGGGCGGCGTCATTCCCGACCAGATGGCGCAGCCGGGCACGGACTTCGGCCGCTGCATGGCGGTTGTAGGTGAGAACAAGGATACCGTCAGGGTCTTCGCGCCGCCGCCAGAAGATGCTCGATGTCATGGCGCAGGATATTGTGGCCGATGACGTGTGGCGCTTTCGAGAGTGCCTTTTCAAGCTGATCGAGCCGGTGTTCTGTTGTGCCCTTGGACGCGCCAACTACTGCATCGCCGTTGAACCGGACTGCTGCGAGACCGAAGATCCGCGTGGTCTTTGGATCGACCTCGAGGTCGACAGAAAGACAAAGCTCCGGAAGGGGTCTCTTGTCCGTCGACCGGAATTTCATGAAGTCGAAAAGTGCCATCAAGTCCAAGGAAACGGAGGTCTTTCTGCTACCTTAGGGCTCCTATGCTAGCGCGGCAACTGACCAAGTCTCATTGCGAAAAACAGCTCGGGAGAACGTGCGTCCGGCACAAAAGACCCCACTACATTCCGGGCCGTCCGCGGCTCTATTCGATCGATCCCAAGCGCCTCGACGCGCTGCTCCCAAAGTGAAGGCAGACAGTGGCTGGATCGGTAAGTCCCGCCATGACAAACATCGTGATTTCGGCTGCAGGCGCCCCGGCTAGATGTCGACACGCACACGAGGAATACAGCTTCAGCAACTATTCGGCTGACGGAATAGGTGGAGCGGAAGCGGTCGGCATGACGCACTTATCGGTCGCAGTCTCGGTTCCGCCAGCGAGATCGGCCCATACCCGCCACTCAGCTACTCTGAATGCTGCACCGCCCGATTCGCCAAAGCCGCCATTGGGGGGGGTATACCGACGAACTCCATCACTTTCTCCTATGCTTCTTTCTTCGTTTGGGCATCAAAACCGGCTTGTTTCCGACGTCTTTGGCACGTTTGGCTCGCAGCTTTCTGGCGCGATCTTCGATCTCGCGTGTAGCCTCAGCAATTTTTCCTCCGGGCAGAAAATGCCCAACGATCCAGCCATCAACGTATCGCCTCACGTCGGCATCAGAGTTCATCCTCAGGAATAACAGAACGAACGCCCAATCTTCTGCTCTATATCTAATGAGATTGCGTAGCAGAGCGCTCGTCGCCTGCATGCAACGCAGATCAAATTTTCCGAGTTCCTGCCACAGCATGTTCAAGAATTGGGTCGAAACACCAATATGCGACCGAACATCTGCGTCTTGCGTTCCGATAAAGCTTACGATGGCTTCGAAGTTCTTCGAACCATGTTTGCTGTCCTCAAGGACAACCGCGAGCATGGTGTCTGCCGTTAGTCTGAGATGCCCGTGGCGGCGCCCACCAAGTTTGACCACGAGATCGGCATAGTCGCGCTGATTGATGAGCTCAACCTCTAGCGCGAACCAAAAAATCTCTTGCAACCACGCACCTTTAGCGGCACAGGCGCCCTCAGCATACTGGCGATAGTGCATGTCTTCGGAGACGAGGAGATGCTCCGATCCCGCTATATTTGCGGCATCGAGAACGTGACTGCCGAACGACTGACTAATTAGAACAGCAACCTCGGTTGGCTCGTTCGGCGCGATGACGGGTCTAATCTCACATGCCGTCTCGATACGGGAGAGTTGCTCGACGATAAAGTCCCGCCGCATAGCAATGTCATCTGCCGAATGCTCCTGTCGAACGTAGTGACCATTGTGCCAGGTCATCGACATTGAGCCTGCTGCGGTCGTCCTAAACTCGTCCCGAAGCGCCTTGATCTCATCGACAACTGTCTGCGGGACGATCAGCTTCTCGAAGACAGATCGCAACACGCCGAATGCATCCATCGTGGAAACTGTCCAAGCGGTGTAAGCGTCGAGCACGATGCTTTTCCCCCGATGTGCCTCGATCAGCTTACGGGTAGCTAAGCGTTCGGGCTCGGTGCCCAGACATGTCCGAATGTCGAAATCGAGGAAACGGATATACTCGGCGAACCGAATTGAGTCCCGCCCGCCATGCGCTGCGACAAAGCTCATGGGAAGACCATGCTTCAGATAGAGGTCGGCGCGGTCGCGATTGCTCTCCGCAACCCGTCGGACCTGATCCAGAGCCGGTTGGATGTCACCATCCTGCATGGTCATCGTGTAGAAACCATCGGCGTCCGGGAAGCGATTTTCGAAGTTCTCCATAACTTCGTGAAGCGCATGAAGATATTTATGCTTGATCTCAGCGACGCGCCACTTACGGGTCTCGCCGAACGCGACCGGGATATCGAACGCGTCGCCAACACGCAAACCATAGGCAGCAGAAGCCATTGGGTGGGCTGGGCTCAATACATTGTCCGCCGGGCGGTCAGGACCCTCCTCAAGAAGAAATGCATGACGCCCGTGGCGGTCACTTTCAATCCGGACCCATGTATCGACCGCGACCGTTTCCACAGAGGGGATCAGGCCATCATCGGGGTCAAGCATGACAAGACCGAAGTAGCGCAGCACCGCCCTATGATCGTTTTGAGCTGATTGAAGCACAGAATAGGCGAATGCCATCGCCTTCCGTCCCTCACCGATCTTTCGTAGCACTTGGGCCAAAAACATCTTTTGTTCGGCAGTTCCCGTAACCGTGGCCAAGTCGATGCCGTCCACAAGCCCCTTGACCTCGTCGTCTCGGTCAAGTCGATACAGGATTGAAATGAGGGCAAGGTAGTTATCGAGATTTGGCTCTACCGCCGTTGCCTTTCGCAGGATTGCCTCAGCCTCTTCAAGCGCCCCGCGATTGAAATGCAGCAGCCCTTCGGCATGAAGGTAATAGGGAAGTTCACGCACGGCCCGTGGCAATCGATCAAAGAATGCAAGAGCTCGCTGTCGGATCGGATTGTCGTTCACAAAGGCTTTCGTGAGCAGCCGCAGCGCGTCGCTATCGTGGTCTACAGGGACCCTGCCGTCCAGAAGATCGGCGACGATTCCAGCATCGCCGCGGCGACTCGCGTGATGAGCAACCATCATTCTGTCGGCGACATGGCTATCTTCAGTGATTAGCCGCAGGGCGGTGACGAATGCCCTATCAGCGATCTCTTCCATGCTTTCGCGATGAGCAAAGTCAGCGACAACGACGCTGGCGCGGGCATCAAGTGTCGCTTCCTCCGCAATTTTCGCGATCTGCATCTCACGCTCTGATGGATCTCCGACTGTTTCTTTGATCGCCGCAAGCCTTGCAGTGGTTGCAACTATCGTCAGGTCGGCCGGGGGGATCAGCACTCGAGAGCTTTCGAAAAGCGCTACGACCTCAGCCCAATCCGAACGCGATGCGTGGTAGCTGAACTTCAACGCCACGGTGTCGGCTGTCGTGGGAAGTTTCTCAAGGAGGCCTCCCGCGAACGTCATGTCGCCAGCCTCGAGAGCGACAACGGCGGCGTTTGCGCGCAGCTCGATGTCGTCAGGAGCCAGTTCAAGCCCTTGTCGAGCGGCAGCGATAGCACGGGTATACTCGTCAAGGGTGGCCAAACCCAATATGAGGTTGCCACACAGTGCGACGTCCTCTGGCCGTGCAGGACCGTCCTTCCCTCGCACGCGGTCCCACTGGGTTTGCAGAACGGCCATAGCGGTCGTCAGCTTCTTTCTCTCTGGTGAAGGAAGAAGCCGCGAACGCTGAAGACGGATACCGGCCAGTATCTCGTCGAGATCCGCCTCTGCAGCAAATTGCACGATTTGCGGCTCGGCCGGGTGCATCGCAAGCGCATCACGAGCCGGCTGCCACCATTCCCCCGGCATACCTCGCCGCCTGACGAAATCAACAAAACCAATCTGCACGGCGGCCGTTCGATGCAAGGGTTCAGGAATCAGCGAGAGTGGGTCAGATATCGACATGTCGAAGCGGGCGGCCTGGACGAGATAGCTGGCAAGCCATTCGTTCGACGGGTCCATCTCCAAATGCGACGGCCCGAAACTCAGCACCTCCTGCCAGTTTCCCTGAAGCAGCAGGCTAAATGCCTTGTTCGCTATTGCTTTTGGCTCAGTCGGAGCATGCGCATAAGCCTCCGACAACATGGCGGCGGATTCCTCGTCTTTGCTCAAAGCAAGAAGGCAGTAGCCGATGTTGGCCTTGATACGAAACAGGATACGGCCAGAGGCCGATGCCGCAACCCGTGCCAGCAGCCCCCCCAGCAACGGCATTGCGATCAACGTTTTGCCGCTGTTGTTCAACTCCCGATACGCATCGATCACCGCATCAAGTTGAACCTCGACTGCATTCAGCTCGGCGGTGCTGTCGCCGGGCGGGCTCGCCAGTCGAGTGGGTTCAGCCAGACTCGTCTCAATGCGAGATAGCCTTGCAGATAAATCCTCGTGCATTGCCTGCTGACCAGCCGAAATCGAAATAGTCTCTGCCAAGATCTCTGCGGTGAATAGTGCGGAGGACGGATCGAACGCCTTGTAGGCGTTCGGATCCTCGCTGATCCGCTCCTCCAGCGTGTTCCAACCCCAAACGAAGACGCGCATCGGTTCGGCGGACTTTGCAAGATCCTGCGTGATCTCGCGCGCGAGCTCCTGCATCGCCACATCGTCCGGCGCGGTCGTGATGATGAAGTATTCTTTGAGGGATGGTTTGAAAGTCTGCGCCTTTTTCACCTCATCTCGAACTTCGTCTTCTGACAGAAAATGGCCATCGCTCTTCAATTTGCATTGGATGCCAACTTGCCAGTCTGCATTTCCGTCGCGAATGCCGAAGAGATCGACTCCGTTCTGGCGCTGACCACGTCGCCCATTCCGCTGAACCGCAGGATCATTGAGAATGCTACGCCACAAGACGACAGACGCACGCTCAAACGCCTGCTCATCCGCAGGCTTCGGAATTTGGGTGGCGGCGAGCAATGACATAGGAACCTTTAGAGCAAATAGCCGACATCATCAGACGACTGGGTCAGCTGGCGGTCAAAGACCAGTTCACGGTCGCGATCCTTTTTCCAGAACGCCAGGTTGAGATCAGATCGACAAGCGCGGATGCGATGGGTGCAGTGGAGCGAGCGCAAGAAAGGACGGTCCCTTCTAACGCTTGAAGAACGGTATAATTTCTCCCGGTATATTCTGGTCGGCATTCTTCTGCGGGCCTGCCTTCAGGGTTAGCTGGACAACGCTCGCCTCGCCTTTGTTGAACCATCCACTTGGCAGACCGGACAAATTCTCGATATCTGCGGGGCGCATGGTAAACTCTTCTGCAAGCAGCTGAGCTTTCGTTCTGGTTCCAGAATCGACGATGAGATTGAGCGCATCCCGCAGCAGACTTGGCTCGGGGATTGGCCACTCCCGGTCCATCGGCTCTTCCTTTTGCCAGCCCCTGGCCGAATAGCTCTTGTGGAGCTGCGTCGCGTGATGGTCCGGAATAATATCCAGGTCCTTCAGGCGCCGGATCTGGGCCTTGACCGAAACGCGCCATTTCTCCTTGAGCGACAGCAAGCCAGCAAGAGAATAGTGTTTCACCTCATAAACATAGGTGGTCGCGGGCATCAGGAAGGCGCTGGCGAAGCGGAAAGCCTGACGCTCGATCTCTTTCAGATCGGCCTTCAGCTCGGCCTCAGTCACCCCTCTGTGCAAAACGGCATGGCCAAGCTCGTGGGCGGCGTCCATCTGCCTGCGCGGCAACGACATCTTGTCGCTCGCGAGCAGGATATGGGGACGCTCCTCTCCTTGTGACCAACTGCAAAGACCGTCCAGCTTGGATGTGCCCATCTCGATCGAGCCAACCACGATGCCGATCCGCTCAAGCACTTCCAGCACATTCAGGGACGGGCCTTGGCCCAGATTCCAATGTGCCCGCAGATCCTGTGCGATACCTTCGATGTCTTCGTCGCGGAGCTGCTTGTAGGTCAGCCCCTTCATTGCGTTGGGAATGTCGACCTCGGGGAAGTCCACGTAGTGCTGCAGTGTCGACGAGATTTCCTGGAGCCACTGCATCTGTGAACCCTGATAGGAGGTATCGCGCTTTAGCGCACTTGCATAAGAGCGCGAGAACATCGGATGGTCACTGACATGCACCGGCCGCAGGAAATACTCCCTGCGCACCCGCAACTCACGGGCCAGATCGCTCAAAGCGTCTGCATCGGGCGCATGTATGCCACTTTCCCAACGCGAAACGGCAGCCGGGTTCACCCCCAGCATCCGGGCCAGTTCCGTCATACTCAGAATGCGGCGGGCTGCCCTGATTTCTGAAAGGCGTTCCGGCACAAAACCGGGGGTTCCTACGCGCATTTCTTCCTCCTGTCGGTATCAAGGATACCGATCACGCTGTGCCGTCCTCATCCTCCACCTGTGGCGGCACTTCGGGAGGAATGTAGGGTGAAACCTTCTTCTTCAGGCGCACAAGGCCGACTCCGCCTGGAGCTGGCGGCGGGGGAGGTGCAGTTTCGGGCGCATCGGCCTCATCCGCCAGGAACTTGTCAAGAGTCTCATAGAACAGAAACTGCTCATACAGCGAATCAATGACGCCGATGGCAATTTCTTCAATTTTTCCAGACTGCTCCCGATCACGCGTGACAAGGAAAAGCGCAAATATGTCGCCAATTTTCGGTCCGGTGCCATCGAAGTCGAAGTGCGGCGTAAGGCCGAAGTTGACGGTAACCCCCGCAACGCGTGAGCGGTTCTTGACCGGCAGCTTGTTGCGTTCCGGCATCGCGGCAAGGCCAAGAATCACGCCGGGCTCACTGCCGCCAAAACGCTGGAAAGGCTGGAACACCTTCAGTTTGGTTCCGGGGATGACAGCGCCAGCCAGCGGCTCACCGCCATGTAAAGCACAGACGTCCTCGAACGCATGCTCCCAGATGTGAAAGCGCGCTTGGCCTTCAAGCGCCCGGCCGCGTTTCGTGTCCAAACCCGCATGATCACGAACCATCTGGAACGCCTTGACGGAGCCAGCCCCTGCGCGATCCTCTAGATCGAGGAGCAAGCCGCGCGGCAGCAACCGCCTCAATTTTTCCACAGCCATTCCTGCACCCTATCACTTCTGACATGATTGCGTTATAGCGGATTTATAATTTGATTTTTTGCGTTATGCAAGGCCTGCCGTGATGGCGCGACCGAGCTGACGAGATCGGTGAGCCCGCATCGACCATCCGATGCAGGGTTGAAGTCAACGATCTATCATTTCGCCACACTGTTGGCCTGAAGTGTGTCACCCGGCGATTTTCTTCGGTATCTTTCGCCGTGGTATGATTTCGCTGCGGCCCGCCCAAACGGCTGCTCCGACAAGTTTGTTGCGTTTACCACGCCACACTGCCGTCAGACCGCTTTCCGCCCGGAACGGCCACTTGCTCAGTTCGAGGAGTATGGGCACCTTACAAGCTACGCCTCGCTGTCAGGCGCTTCGTCGATGCACGAATTTAGCCCGCATGCTTTCGGCTCAACTTCACACAGATCCCGCAAACTCCCCAATCACCCCGTCGCTATTCTCAAGTCATGACGCGCGAACGCGTTTATGATCAAGGAGATAGGACATGGCTACCACCCCCTTCAAGGATAGCGAGCTTGCCCGGTTCGTGAGCAAGCGGATCCTCGAGTTGCGACCTAAGAGTCAGACCGAGATCGCCGCCGAGGCTGGCTTTCCGAACGCGAACTTCCTGTCGATGGTAAAGACAGGGGTCTCGAAGCTCGCGATTGATCGGGTTCCGGCACTCGCCCAAGCGCTGGAGTGCGATCCGGCGTATTTGATGCGTCTAGCTCTGGAGCAGGAGGTTGGCTCCACGGCGGCAAAGGCGCTGGTGGAGATTCTGGGGACGCCGGTCAGCGCCAACGAACGGCTCTGGCTGAACGAGATCCGGGACGCATCCGGCAACTCGGATCCCCGGCCGACGACACGAGCCCGCACTGCGATCCGGTCGGTCTTTGGCAAATGAGCGCCTCTACCGAGAAGCGTGTCGTCGAGGGCTGCAAGTTGCCCTCGGCCGGCCCGATCACGAACGATGAAATGACGTGGATCGAGTTCCTGAGGATCGTCTATGACGACGCTGTGCTGGCTCCGACTTTCGACCAGGTTGTCCTGCTACGACAGTTGGACCGGCGAAACCCAGTCCAGAGCGATGAACCGATAGCCCACCCCGCGCCATGCGCTGCCTGCATGGCCAGAGATCTTTGACGCACCAAAGATCCCTTGACCGAGCCTTCACGCGGCCTTGTCAGGTCCTTGGCATTGCGACCTCGGTCACAGCGTTCTGGAGCGAAGATCATGACAGGCTGCTTTGCAGATTTAGAGCCTGTCAATCGAGTCTGCTCAGCAAAACAAGGGACATGCGTGTCCGAAACGGCGAAGAACCTGACTCCGCGAAAAAATAGCGATCTGTCAACTTACGAGGCATGCAGAAACTGCAATTCGACGTCAGGACACGACGGTCGCACTTGTTGAGAAGTAATCCCTTGCACCACTTGGTTACCTGAGCAACCGCCCGTAGCGACCATGCTGTTCACGGCAGAAGGGACTACGGCCACAGGATGCATTCGGGGATAGCGCGCAGACCATAGAGGAGGAGTGACCCGCGGCTCTTGTTCCGTCAGCGCTCGCTCAGACCCACCTGATCGCCTCCCGTCCTGTGCGTCCAGACAGGCACCTCAGACGTAGCCATCAGGATGAAGAGTGCGATACCCTAGGGGGGATCAGATAGGGTCCCTCACTACTTCACTGCCTTCGCCCACCTTCCTCGCGCATCCCTGATCTCACGACGCTATATTCGGCGAGAGGATATCAGGCACAGGACGATCGGGATGAAGGCGAAGCGCGCGCAGGCCCTTGGCGAGGCCGTCGTCGGCCATCACTCCTAAGCTTCGCAAGAATGCCATGATGCGGCCGAAACCTTGGGCGTGCACTGGAAAGGAGATTTCGTCGAAATCTTGCCCGCACCAAAGCCAAGGCCGAACTGTTCAGCTACGCAGCGCCTCGCCAGCCGCGCAGCGAAAGGTCTTAAGGTCATCGTCGCGGCCCTCCCTCGACCTAGTCTGTTCACCCAGCGTTGAAAGCCGGCGTCGGCCGGTTCTGAGGTCATACCTTGGCTGAAGGTAGGCGCTTAAACCTTGCAGACTATCGTCCGAGCCGTCAGGCAGACCCTTCACTCTGCGCATCAGCCTAGACCTGACGGCAAGCCCTAACAAGTCACAACAATTCGGCTACCAGATTCATACCAATTCGGGTCTACACGTTTTCAGTTGCTACTGAATGCGAAAGCGGTCATACATATCTCATACTGATCAAATCTATGTTGGGCACAAGTGGCAGCGAAGGGAAATGGTATGAATCGTCTGAAGGATATGAGTGAAAGTGCCGCATGGCACCTCATGATTGCCGCAGCGCTTGAAGGCGCACGCCAGCAAGGCTACGTGCTCAAAAAGCAGCCTGGTCGCGGCCTCTCCAACACTTACCAACTGACGAGGAACGGGAAGACGCAGACCGCCAGCGTTCGCACCACTCGCGACCGGTGGGTCGCCTTCCCACCGCTAGATGACGGCAAACGCTGGAAGACTCTCGATGACGTTGACCTTGTTCTAGTTGCCGCCGTCGACGATCGACTGAACCCGCAGAACGTGGACGTCTATCTCTTCCCGGCCAATGAAGTGCGCAAGCGGTTTGATGCGTCCTATGCCGCGCGTATCGAGAACGGACACACTGTGCGCAACAATTACGGCATGTGGGTGATGCTGGACAAAGGAGACGATGCGGTAATCAGCCAGGTTGGGCACGGGATCGCTGAGACATATCCTCGCATTGCCAACTTTAGCATCGACGAACTGGAAGGAGCGGTTTCCAAAGACGTGCGGAGGTTGGCGGATGGATCTGCGCCAGAAACGGATGAAGCGGGGTCAGTCGTCCAGACTGGACCCTCGCTCAGCACGGTCGCCGAAGTGCTGGCGTTCGCACGCGAGAGGATCGCCGCTCTGACGGGAATGCCCGCAGATGCTATCAAGGTCGACCTTAAGATGGGTGTTTAGAAAAGCTGCGGTGACTTCAAGCAGTTTCCGTCATGAATGCGGTGCGCCTGAAGCGCTGACTGACTCTGGCGCAATCCTAGGATCAAGAGTGTGCTTATAGTAGATCGGGATGCGTGGAGTCGCATTCCTGAAGCCATCGCGCGCAGCATCGCCGACGTCCTCCGATCACTTCCGGATTGGACGGTGCTTAAGCGACGCGACATTGCTGACGGGCTGAACAAGCGGGGGCTGCTCACGGGCCAAGGTCTGCCATGGGACGCAAGTCGTCTTCGCGGGCCACTGAAGCGTGTGGAAGAGCTGCTCGCGGAAGAGGACGACGCAGCTATGCGCAAGCATCCCAGCTTCGGGCTTTTCTGATCGCTTTTCTGGTCCGGACGCTTTTCGGGGAATGGACGCACTTCCCCAGAGCGGCGGGTCAGTTGGGACGGAAACTCGAAGTCCTAGAAGGATCCGGACAGAGCGATGGGGATGGGTTCTGGTCCAGCCATTGGGAAACACCGAAAGCTCCCATATGGCGCGATCTACAGCCGTAGTCTCTTCCGCCGTCGAAGGCAGTTTCCGGCCATGGCAGAGCCCACGGCAGCAGACCAAGTCCGAGGTCCTCGCCAACTGCGCCCTGGTGCTCTCGGCACGTCGGCCGCTACCAAGGGGCGTTTCGACCCGTCAACGCACTCTGGCGGCTTGCTCACGAAGCCTGGCGACCACACCTGCCCTTGGTCGAGCATTCCCTGAGCCGCCCACCGCCGAAGCATCTTGCTCCGCTTTGCGACTCGACCGATGCATTTCGTCGGCAGCACAGCTATTTTCGTGAGCAGCGCGTCGGA
>Ga0247832_1007098_pt1 | contig 11895 bp, 8 predicted proteins | sample LaCruzMarch2015__10_FD_192407 | JGI IMG/M metagenome (GOLD analysis project Ga0247832, IMG submission 192407) | Freshwater microbial communities from meromictic Lake La Cruz, Castile-La Mancha, Spain - LaCruzMarch2015_4m | ecosystem: Environmental > Aquatic > Freshwater > Lake | place: Spain...
AGCAAAAATCCCGTGTCGCGGTCAAAGTTCCGGAAATTGCTCATCGACCAGCGCCCATCATCAGAGAATCAGCAAACTGATTCTACCGCGCAAATCACACAGGCGCTAAGTCCGACAGGCTGCTAGAGTGGGCTGCTTCCGTAGCCCACTCAACCTTGGGCATGTGAGCGCGATCTCAAACCGCTTATCGCGACAATTGGCCAGCGACTGCTTTTGGGCGAATGACGCGCTATCAAATCTAGAAGGCCGATGACTGCAAACAGCTTCGAGAGCTGATCGGTAAACAAGCCCGTCCATTGCGGCTGCAACTCTGGATTCTCTCCCGCCGTAAATGCAATGATGGGCGCGGAACGGTTAGGCCCGGAGCCGGAGCGGATCATGCGTCCACCGCTATCCCATCCTCCATCGACTTTGGCAGCATGTCATCTTGATACAAACCATTGGCACAAACGTCACCTATGCGTCATGCGCCCCCGTTAGTCGCAAGCCATCAGAGGCTCACGATCAAACGAGGCAAACATGCGCGGAAACCGGACAAGCTGGCTGGCGATCGGGGTGGCGCTGGCTCTTGTGCAAGCCGCGGCTCACGCCCAGGAACCGGTCGCCCAGACAACGACGACAGATGCCGATCGCATCAAGCGCGACCAGGCGGAAGAGGAGGCGGCCAAGCGCGGCCTCGATTTCGATACCGTCATCATCACCGGCGTTGCTGACGATGCGCGGAAGTTCGATGCCTCGTTTGCGGTTTCGACGCTGTCTGACGAGACGATCGATAAACTCGCCCCGCTCAACTTTGCAGACCTGTTGAATCAGGTTCCCGGCATCTACGCCGAGTCCACGGGCGGCGAGGTGCAGAACGTCATTCGCGTTCGTGGCATTCCCAACGAGAGCAGCTTCCAGGCTTTTCACGAAGATGGAATGCCGGTCTTCCAGGACAATGACGGCATCTTCTTCAAGAATGAAGGCCTGATCCGCCCCGACATCATGACCCAGGCCGTCGAATTCGTACGCGGCGGTCCGGCGCCGATCTACGCTTCCAACGCAGCGGCAATCTACAACGTCATCACCCGGCAGGGTGGGGAGACGCCCGAAGGCGCTGTCAAAGTCACGCTCGGCGACACAGGACTTTATCGGCTTGAGGGCTACTGGGCTGGCCCTGTTGCAGACAGGACTTACATCGCTGCCGGCGGCTTCATCCGTCGCCATGAAGGCTACCGCCCCAACGGCTTCCCCAATGACCAGGGCGGCCAGTTCCGCGTCAACCTTCGCCACGAATTCGACAATGGCGAGGTCAAGGCGTTCGTGAAGCTTCTCGACGATCACAACGTCTTCTACCTGCCGATCCCGGTCGCAGATCCGCGCAACCCCGCGGTTTCGCTCGACCCGTATATCGATGTCTTCGAGGGCACGCTCAATACGCCCTACCTGCAGAACGCAGTGATGCTTTACGGGCAGGAGGGAACGGGCGCCCAGACCAGCGAGACCCGCGATCTGTCCGACGGTCGCCACATGCAGGTCTTCAATGCGGGGCTCGACTACACGACCAGGATGGCTGACTGGGATCTCTCCAACAAGTTCCGGCACATGACCGGCACGATCAACTTCGACGCGCTATATTCAACGTCGAACCCGGCCGATTCCGCCGTTTTCGCAGGCGGGCAGCTCGCTGCAGCGCAGGCGGCGTTCGCTGGAACAACGCGGCTCGGCTATGCGATCGCCGGAACGAACGGGGCGACGATATACAACCCGCTGGCCGCGTCGGGGCTTGTGATCCAAGGGCAATACCGCGCCATCAAGACGGAATCCAGCTCGACGATGAACGACTTGCGGCTGACGCGCGAATTCGCCTTCGCTGGTGAGCACCAGTTCACCGCGGGCCTCTATCTCGCGAATTTCGGTTCGGACTTCCAGCAGCGCTACCAGGACTATCTGTTCGAACTGAAGTCCAACCCGCGCCCTCTGGATCTGGTGGCCTACAATGCTGCCGGCGCAGTGACCGGATTTGTGACGGACAAGGGTGTCCTGCGTTACGCGACAACACTGACTGGCGGCAGCTCGGACATCTTTCTGTGGGCGCCCTATATCGCTGATAACTGGCAAATCACCGACCAGCTCCGCCTTGAAGCAGGCGTGAGGCAGGAAACCTACAGCGGAACAGGTTTCGGTAAGCCGACAGCAGTTGCCAACCTCGGCAATGCCGCCACGCTTGCCGACAACGCGACGCGGTACTTCACCGGCACTATCTTCCGCACAAAACTCAAGGAGTCGGTGACTGCCTGGACTGTCGGCGCCAACTATGACTTCACCGACAGCGTCGGCGTCTATGCGCGTGCATCCAAGGCGTTCCGCACAGGCGGCGAGGGCAACCTGATTTTCGGCAACGCGGCGGTCACCAACGAGGCCCAGCAGTATGAGCTCGGCGCCAAACTCGACACCGACAATCTCTCGGTGTTCCTGACCGGGTTCTATACTGAGTTCGACCCGTTCATTGCGGCGTTCCAAGAAGTGAACCCGCAAACCGGGGCGACGGCGTTGCTGAACTTCATCGGTAAGGCGACCAGCCCAGGAGTGGAAGTTGACTTCGCTTGGTCGCCCCTCGATTACTTCAGCCTGGATGGATCAGTCACGTACAACGACGCCAAGCTTGGCGACTTCTTCAATGCCCAGGGCGCCATTGCCGCGTCCGTCGATGGTAATCAGCCGATCCGTCAGCCCAAGATCTACGGCAACATACGTCCAACGTTCACCTTTGACCTTGGCGACTACCAGACCGAACTCTACGCGCGATACAACTTTGTTGGCGATCGCTTCGTCGATCTTCAGAACCGCACAGAGCTGCCCGCCTTCAACACCCTCGCCGCAGGTGTAACGGTCAGCACGGGTTCGTGGCAGTTTCAGTTCGTCGGCGAGAACCTGACGAACGAAGTGGGACTAACCGAGGGCAACCCGCGCGCCGACGTCGTCGCAGGCCAAGGTTCGAAAACCGCGGTCTACGGCCGCCCGCTGTTTGGCCGGAACTTCCGCATCGAGGCGACCTATCGCTGGTAACTACGTGGACAAACGCCCCGTCGACAAGGACGGGGCGTTTGATGCCCGCTACCATGATTGAGGAGGCTGACGATATGGCAGGCCGGACAATGATCGCCCTCACCAGCCGCCTGTCGACGATCGTGGCTACGGCATTGTGCATGCTCGTCATGAGCCTGTTGGCCGGGCCTGCATCCGCCCAATTGCCGGTTGGGCCGCCAGATCGCCAACTCGCTGGCCAGCTTGTGAACGCGGACAGTGCGACCTATCAGGTCCACGGATTTGACGTCCCGCCAGACGTGCACCGTCTGGTCGTTGCGATCGCGCATGACGGCAATCCGGCGGCGAGCCTGATCGAACTGGGCCTTGCGGACCCCTACGGCTTTCGCGGCGCCAGCAGCAAGAAGACGTCGTTCACGATCTCTGAAATCGACGCTACGCCCGGCTATCTCGCAGGTCGCCTGCCAGTGGGCGATTGGAAGGTGACCTTCTCGATCGGACAATTGCCCGAAGACAAGCCGACGAACTGGACGCTGAAGGTCTGGTTTTTGAGTGTCGGCGAGATTCTCCCGGCGAACGTGAAGAGCCGTGGCCGCGGCTGGTATCGCGGCGACATGCACATGCACAGCGGGCACAGCGACGGGTTCTGCGCCAGCCAGTCCGGCGCCAAGGTCCCATGCCCTCTTTACAACGCGATTGCTTCTGCCGGGGCGCGCGGGCTCGACTTCGTGATGCTGACTGAGCACAACACCGTTTCGCAGGCTCAGGTCATCCGCGAACTCCAGCCGGCCTTCGACCGTGTGCTGCTCATTCCGGCGCAAGAGGTCACGACGTTCTACGGACATATCAACGTGTGGGGGGTTGATAAGTCTATCGACTATCGCATCGTGCCGGGCGGTCGCAGCTTCAACGAGCTTGCCGACGAGGTTCACCGGCTCGGAGGCCTCGTTTCGATCAACCACCCAAAGGCGCCGACCGGCGCGATGTGTCTGGGGTGCGGCTGGTCCATGCGGGATGTCGACTACAGCAAGGTTGACGCCGTCGAAGCCGTGAACGGCGCCATTACAGGCGCGACGGGCGGCGATCCGCAGGGCCCGCTGTCGGGGATTCCCTTCTGGATTCAGCATCAGAAGAACGCCAATCAGATCGTGGCCGTGGGCGGCAGCGATACGCATGACGGCACGGCGGAGATCGGATCCGCATCGACAATCGGACGTCCGACAACGGTCGTGTTCGCCGAGGGGCTCGATCAGGCCGCGATCATAAAGGGGCTGAAGTCCGGCCGTGTGTTTGTTGACATCGCGTACGATCCTGCCGCGGTGCTCGACCTCCAGGTCTCAAGCGGCGCACGCAAGGCTCTCATGGGCGGATCTCTCGAAGCGGGCAAAACCGCCGTGGCGCGCGTGGACGTGAAGGCCCCGCCAGGATCCCGACTGGAACTGATGGACGGCGACACACTCCTGGCGACCAGAACATTGACAGACGAGGATGCGGGCGGAAGTCACCATGAATTCCAACTGAAGCTCTCGGTTGGCCTGCATGTCGTGCGCGCCCAGGTGCGTGGAACGGACAATCGGTTGCGCCTGCTGTCCAACTCCGTCCTGGCAAAGAGAGTCCAATGAGGGCAATTGCGCTGGTGAACATGCGAATGCGCGGAAGCGGCGCCGGCGCGGCCGATGGGCGCGAGCAAGCGGAGCGTCAAGGAAAATGCGGTTGAAACTGGGCGCTGGGTATCTGACGGCGTTGTGCCTGGCGCTAACAGCGCTTGTGTCGGCTTGCACCACGCCTGCAAGCCGGAGCATCGCGCCCGGGATAAGCGCTGGCGGCTCACTGGTGCATGCCGGCGCTGGCGACATCGTACAGGACAAGAACTTCTACCTGCTGACTCTTCTTCAGTCTGAGCCTGTGCGCGCCGTGATTGCCAGCGATACAGAACTTTCCGAGCTGGGACGCCGGACAGCCGCTGCTCTCGACAAGGCATTCGGCGGGTGCGACGGGTCAACCCGCTGCGTCGTCGAAGTCATGAGGATGAGCGATGCCGATATTGCCATAGCCGGCCATCGTCTGGCGGCTCTCGCATCCCCGAACAACGCGCTAGGCGCGCTCGTTCGTGAGAAGATGCGGCCTTCGGGACGTTACCAGAAATACGCGATGCTCGATGACGCTGCAATGATCGAGATGGCTTGGCTTGAAGCCGCAGCCGGCGTCAACCGGCTTTACCGAGTTTATGGTCTGGGCGAGGCGCCGCGCTACCCCGCGATCGACGCGATCAGTCACGAAGCTGAATCGGCGGGCTACCGTTCCCTCGTGAAGGCGGTGGTCGAGACGCAAGTCGACGGCGCCCGTCCGACAGATCTCTTCTTCGAATCCTGGCTTCGCGTCGGTCTGGACCTTCTCGTAATCAACCAGCGCGATGAAGCGGCACGCTATGAACCAATGCGCATGGGGGTCAACGCGGCGTCGTTCAGCCACGCGGCTTCGATTGACTGGTCAGGCGCGCCCTATGTCGCGATTCTCGTGCCCGGAGCCGGGACGCTTCCTGGCGAGGTGGGCTTGTCAGCGGCTGGCGCATTGCGCATCCGATTGGCGGCGCGGCGGTATGCAGACGGGTTGGCCCCCTTCATCATTGTCTCCGGCGGACACGTACATCCCAACAAGACGCCGTATGCCGAAGCGATCGAGATGAAACGCGAACTGATGAAGCGGTACGGCGTGCCCGAGCATGCTATCGTAGTTGATCCGCATGCGCGCCATACCACCACAAACCTTCGCAATGGCGTCCGGCTGATTCACGCTATGGGCGCGCCTGAAACCGGCTCGGTTCTGGTTACGACCTCGCGCGACCAGAGCGCCTACATCGAGAGTCAGGTGTTCTCGAAGCGCAACCAGGATGAGTTGGGCTACCAACCGCTGACATTGCTGAGACGTGTCTCGCCGCATGACCTGGCGATGGTGCAGAATCTGCTGTCTCTCCATGCCGACCCTGCCGATCCGCTGGACCCGTAAGCCCGAAGCGACGGGTCCGGCAATATGGGTGCCACGCTCTCAGAGCCCCCCCCCCCGAGATCGCAGGTGGCATGGTCCCTCAGACAGGCGCAAGCGAGCTCTCATGCCGCAAGGTGCTGACCTCATGGCGATCCTCAGGGCCCCAGGCAGCGGCTGTTCATGCCGTCCTTGCACAGAGAAGTTCGGTCCGTTTAGCCAACGAACATTGCGAAAGATTACGAAGGACCGCTCTTGGGCGACGTCCCGCCTGATCAGTAGGGCAGAAGCGACCGGCAATTAACGAGCGGCCCTGCCATTCGTCGCATCATCGGAAGGGCGCGAAGTTGGGGCCCAAAACGGTCATTCACCCGGGCCTGGAAATCGCTGTGTGACTTCCGGACTTGGACGTGGATCGCCGCTCTTTGCAACTCGGTCATCGGGCGAGAACAGACGAGGTCTTCTCGAGCGACAGCGTGTTGCGACGGGGGGAGCCACAAGACGGTTACAATCATGCGTCCCTGCCTCCTGAGCGACATTCGTCCTGGCCGCATGTGCGCCTCACAGCAGTCATCTCCGATAAGCGCGCCCTTTGCGTCGCACGTGCATGGCCGTGGGAAAACAGGGCGGCCGACCCGGAGGTCGGCCGCAAAGTCACGCATCAGGGAGTACTTGCATCTAGAACCGGTAGGTGGCCGCCACGCGCCAGCTGCGGCCGAGCACCGGGCGCGCGAGATAGTACTTCGCGCCGGCGTCACCGGAGATGAATTGACCCGCGCGCGGGTTGCCTTCAGTCAGACCGATCTCGTTGGTAAGATTGACCCCGGCGAGAGAGAACGACAGGGCGTCGGTCACATCCCAGCGGGCATTCAGATTGACCACGGTATACGCGGGAAGCGACTGGGTATTGGCCGTGTCTGCATACCGCTTGCTGTAGTACTCGATCGGCGCTTCGAGACGTAGCCTGTTGTCCAGAAGGTTGACGCCTGGGACGACGCGCAGACCGATCTCTGGAACCCGGATCAGTTGCTTGCCGTTGAACGTAACCGTCACCGGCGCGCCCCCCACGTTCTGCGTGAACGTGAAGTTCTCATACTCCGGGTTTTGCCAGGAGATCGCGGCCGACAGGTCTGCCCATTCCACCGGGCGAACCATGCCCTCGACCTCGACGCCATAGGTCTTGGTGTCGGCATAGCCTACGCGGGTCGTAAAGGAATTCGTTGCCGAATTGAACACATTGTCCGTGAACCGCACATTTTCGAATGTCGTGTGGAATGCGGTCGCATAGAGATCAACAAAATCCGACTGGTACTTCACGCCCGTTTCGGACATGCGGACCGGAGTGATGCGAATGTCCGTGCGCAGTGCATCAGCGGGCTGGCCCTGGAATTCCGACGGCGAGGGCAGGCGGAACGTATCAGTATACCGGGCGAACACTCCCAGCGCATCGGCGAGCTGGTAGTTCGCGCCGAGGGTGAGACCGGTGTCGTTATAGCTGCGGTCAATCGGCGTGAAGGCGCCCGTACCCGTGATGAACTGGTTGTCGGCTAACGTTCCCCCGACACCGAGATCGACCGTCTGCTTGCCCTCAACCGAGCCTGTGAAGTCGATCGTCTCGTAGCGCAAGCCAGCGTCAATGCGCAGCTGCGGCGTTACTTGCCACTCGTCCGACGCATAGAAGGCAAATACGCGCGCGTCGATGGCGGCATTGTCGAACAGCGACCCGTAGCGGAGGATGCCATTGTCGGTAACGCGACCGAGAACAGCGCCAGCCGCATTCACAGCGACGATGTCGAGCCGGCGCGCCTGGTCGCGGACTTCCAGGTTGGAGGTCGCCATAAACCGATCATAGTCATACGAGAAATTCGAGAAGTAGCCGCCGATCGCGACATCGTGCGATTGGCCGCCAAGATCGAACTTGTTGACGAAGCGCAGATCGTTCGTGAACTCCTTCAGCGGCACCGAGACGCTGAGCAGGTTGCCGCTTACGACGAGGCCGTTGCCATTCTGGTTAGCGACGTTGAATGCCGCGCCCGTGGTTGCATACTGGTAGCGGATGTCGGTCGCGCCGGGATAGGCGGTCAGAGCGGCTGCGCGAAGACCGTTAAGTCGGGCTGCCGCAGTTTCGATGTTGCCGGTCGGGAACAGGCCGTTCCGGACAATGTTGCTAGTGCGATAACGCGCGATGTTCTGCATGCGCCAGCCTGCGCCGACGTCCAGATCCGCTTTCACAGTGAGCGCCGTCAGGCTGACGTCTGTGCCGCGACCAAGGTCAAAATTCTTCGCGCCGCTTGGGCTGCGGAAGCTCAACAGGCGGTTGTCGGGGCCCGCAAGCGTGCCGAAGTTGGCGTCGAAGCCCGGGACGGCGGCGACATCGCCGTCGCCGTCGAATGTGAGCGGCACGGGCAGCAGGAAGCCGACATTGTCGTCAATGTGCTTGACGTTGATGTCGATGCGGCCGTTCTCAAGTTTGCGGCTGAGGCCGACGCGGATCTGACCGCCCAGGTTCTGTGTGAACCCTGGATCGCGCACACCTTCGTCTGAGCGGTAGAAACCGCCGATGGTGAAGCCCCAGTCGTCACCAATCGGGGCGCCGTAAAAGAAGTCGGTGCGATAAAGTCCGTAGTCGCCGACCTGCACCCTCATCATGCCTTCGGCTTCCTCACCCGCCTGACGCGTTATGAAGTTCACCGTGCCGCCGGGGGAGTTGGAAGCGAAGATCGAGGCCGGACCGCCGCGAACCGCTTCGACGCGCCCGATCGTTTCGTCCAGGCGGAAGGACTGGTCGGCGTTCAGCCATCCAAGTCCGCCATCGTGCTGGATCGTCAGACCATCTTCCTGGATTGTCACGGACGAATAGCCGTCCGTCGGGATGCCGCGGGTGCGGACGTTGTTGGAAGCTTCGCCGCCCGACGCTTCAACCCAGAAGCCAGGGATTGCCTTGAACACTTCCGCCGTCGAGATCGGAGCTTGCAGCCGCAGCACTTCGTCGCTGATGCCCGTGGTCGCGTAGGACACATCGACTTTGCTGCGCTCGGTGACACCGGCGCGCCCGGTGACGATGACGACATCATTGGAGGTCGCGGTGGCGTCGGGCTGGGTCTGCTGGGCGAGCGCAGGCGCCGCGCCGCTCAGAACAGCAGCTGCTGTCGTCCCCGCCAGGAGTAGATTGAATTTACGCATTGGATTCCCCTCAATTGTACTTGGACGAGCTGCATCGACACGAAAGATGCCGCGCTCACATTTCGGAATGCGTTTGGGCGTTCCGCGTGACGCTCGCTGATGCTTCGGATTCACGTAGAGTTTGTGGTTGTTGGGCGGGGACGACGCGAGCGCGCTGGTCGCTCCGATCAGGCATTCTCGAGCGTCATGTCGCGTCCTCTGTTTTCCCCCGATCGGTTCGTTTTCCCCCGATCGGTTCGGTATCCAGCTTGCGTGACAGCCTCGCAACACTTCTGCGGCAACGAAGCGACGATTTGACAAAGCTAACGTGACGGCGCGTGATCGCGCCAAATCATGAGCGGCTTCAGCGCCACCTTGCGCGCATGTTGCTGGCGGGCAGGCGCGCGTAGCCCCTCAAAGCTGCAATGCGCTCCGACCTTGGAATCGAATTCCTGCCGTCCGCACTGCCCCGAACAGCGCTTTCCAAGATGTCCCGCCTGATCAGCTGGGAAGGGGCGACTGGCAACTCCCGAGCGACGCAACCATTGGTAACATCACCGGATGGGCGAAAAGGGGCCCATTTCTGCCGTTCGTCATTCAAGCTTGGGGAGGCCCGAAAAGCATGGGGCAGGTCAGGAGGCCAAGGTGAACTGCTCGGGTTCATCAGCCTTCCCAACTTGTCATGCCGCATGCGGGGATGGGAGGCCAAGTCGAGCGACATCCCCAGACGAGATCGATCCAAACAATTGCAGCCGAAGCGCCGACAAGGTCGTCAATCTGATTTCGTTACCATCGGCACCAAGTCTTGCATAAATGCGAGATCCGACACGTCGAACCCGGATACGGATGAGGTCGCGATCGGCCGCAACACCGACCGGTTTGGCTCGGACCGCGACTACCCGGTAAAGCTGTCGGCTACGCTTGATTTTCATCGCCAGCGGAGATCCAGCACGGTGGTCAGCCAATCGTATCCTAGCCTCAACAGCGGGCGCATCGAGGCCTTCTAGGAACAATCAGCGGCATTGATGTGACAGGCCGACTGCCGATGCATCAGGAGAGACCGGCAGACTGTAGCGGCCGACCGACGTGGGCGAGAACCTGCCGTTGCGCGGCAGCGTCTATGAACGGGGTGCCTGGATTGTCTCAGCCGAGTGGTCACATTCCGGCCTACGGCAAACTAGAAGCTAGTCTGTCTTGGATTCGGGGGGTGATGGGCTCGGTTCGACTGTAGGTTCGGTAGCCACGCTGCTTTGTTCGGTCGAGCTTGCGGTCGGTTGGACCTCGGACGCGGGTGTTGATGGGTGCGATTCGGTCAACATCTCAGCAGCAACCGTGCTGGAATCTGGCGAGGTGCTATTTGTTGGCGATTGCACGCCCACGGCATCATGCGTTCGTTCAATTACCGGATCTGAAGGTTTCAAAACTTCGACGGTTTCTGATGAACCATTCCTTGCCCTAGAACCAAGACGCATGAGCAGGAAGACGAACGCGAGGAGGAGAATGACGATCGGCGCGGTCAATGCGCCGAAGATCTGCCAAGCCGGTGCTCCTGCCACCCAATCGTGGGCAAAACTTAGCCAAGGCTGAGCCAGGAGCCATTCGCGGACTACCTGCCCGTTCTCAAAGAAATCCATCGGAGCCCCTCAGCTGTTAAAACGGAGGGTCTATTACCTGCCGCAGGTGACGGATTTATCTTCTGAGTTCTACGCGCAGCAGTTGTGGCCTGACTTGCCTCAGGAATTTCGCCCCGGGGGTCGCCCGTCAATGACCGCTCTTGGGCGAGGTCCTGCCGCATGCGCCCATGGAAGCCATGTGCAGCATGATGTGGGTCACCTTCAAGAAGAGCCGGGTGCGGGACAGCCGCATGCCCGGATCTGTGAGGGCGAAGCCGAATGGCCGAGCTACTCGACCGCTACCCAGGAATGGATCGACTCTGCCTGATCGCCACATTCTATGCAGCGCGTCCCGGCAATTGTGATCACGCTACGCGCGTCGCGCCAAAATCGGCGATATCGACCTGAGATCGAAATCAGATGACCCACAGCCTGGACAGTTGAGATGTAGTCGAAGTTCCTCGACCGAGTAATCGGGCCCGCGACGACGCGCAAAGAAGGCCGGGTCGAGCGGCGTGCGCGACCTGCAGTCGTGACAGCGGATTTCGATCAGCCGATTTGATCAATCACTTCGTGCAGTTTCATGGTAGCTCGCCAAGGCCGTCATCGAAACGTCATATACGGCTTATCCACAGACGGAAACTGTCGTAACGGTGTCACAAGCCGCCCGCGGGGAGAGGTTGGGAGGAGCCGATGTTCAAGGAAGGCGAGTGGGTCTCTGGTTGGCGATGTCATTCATGCACGCGGCTGTCTCCGATCTTTTCAGCCGAACCAAAAAGCGGAGGAGATTCGAGGACGCCGGTACGAGGCGTGTTAGAATTCTCCTGCAGGTATTGCGGTACGCAAAATCTCGCGAACGGAGATGAACTGATCCGCTACCGGGTGGGCAAGGAAAGTACCCCGAAGCGCAGGAAATCCGATCCATCGGAACCGAAGATGGAGGGGCGTTAGAAGGCTGGGTCAAAAGTCGACAAGCGGTGAGCTCGGGTAGCGTCCACGGAGGTGGTGTAAATTCACTGATGGAGCGCTTCGGGCGCGCGGACCGTAAGAGTCAGCGCGCGCCCGGGGCGCGGTCGGCGGGAGGGGTGGTCATCGGAGAATCCCGGCAGGG
>Ga0247832_1007100_pt1 | contig 11892 bp, 11 predicted proteins | sample LaCruzMarch2015__10_FD_192407 | JGI IMG/M metagenome (GOLD analysis project Ga0247832, IMG submission 192407) | Freshwater microbial communities from meromictic Lake La Cruz, Castile-La Mancha, Spain - LaCruzMarch2015_4m | ecosystem: Environmental > Aquatic > Freshwater > Lake | place: Spain...
CATTAATAAGTTTCCTCTATCCAGCACAGAATACACATCTCCTCCAGCAATTGCAAGACCAAAAGGCCACGGCATTTGCTATGGATTGTATACCACGTACATTAAGTCGTGGTCAGACATATGATGCATTAAGTTCACAAGCGAATATTACCGGCTATCGTGCAGTAATTGAAGCCAGTAATGAATTTGGACGTTTCTTTGCTGGACAAATGACAGCCGCGGGCAAGGTCCCGCCTGCCAAGGTATTAGTCGTGGGGACTGGTGTGGCTGGATTGGCTGCGATACAAACTGCCAAGAATATGGGTGCGATAGTCCGGGCATTTGACGTCCGACCCGTTACCAAAGAACAGGTAGAGGCCATGGGTGGATACTTTTTAGAAGTGGATCATGTCGAGGATGGGAGTGGTGCCGGGGGGTATGCCAAGGAAATGAGTAAAGAATGGCATGCTGCGGCCGCACGTATGTTAGCGAAACAATGTGAGGAGGTCGATGTTGTCATCACCACAGCGGCGATACCAGGCCGTGCAGCACCATTAATGATAACCAAGGAAATGGTTGCCAGAATGAAATCAGGGAGTGTGACTGTGGATTTAGCAGCTGAGAGTGGTGGAAATATTGGCACAACTGTCAAGGATGAAAAGATTATTACTGATAATGGTGTGACATGTTTGGGATATACTGATCTGGCAAGTCGTTTACCAACCACATCCTCATCATTGTATAGTAATAATATATCCAAATTCTTATTGTCGATGGGTCCCCAAACTACAAAAGTGAAGGATCATTGGTATATTGATCATACCGATGATGCCGTACGGGGGATGCTTACTGTCGAACAAGGCAAATTAATGTGGCCAGCACCATTGCCACCACCACCTCCACCAAAAAAGGGTGATGATAAGGCAGCTGCTGGACCAATCGTTATTGACTATCGTGCACCCTACGTCACTGGTGCCAAACAGGCTGGATACTTAGCATCAAGCTGTTTAATGGTTGGATGTATCTCACCTGATCCAGCATTTAGTGCCATGTTTACTACATTCGCCTTATCAAACATTATTGGTGTACAAGTTGTCCTGGGCGTTGCACATGCATTACACAGCCCATTAATGGCAGTGACGAATGCCATTAGTGGCACAACTGCTTTGGGAGGGATGCACCTATTAGCACATAGTAATTCAGCATCTGTGACTGTATTAGGTGCATTAGCAACGACATTAAGTACTGTTAACATTGTCGGTGGTTTCATTGTGGCGAAGAAGATGCTTGACATGTTTAAACGTCCAGATGATCCACCAGAATACTATCATTTGTACGGTATACCCGCAGCTGGGGCGATGACATTCTATACTGCCGGAAGTATGAGTGGTCATGTCCCCGAGATTGATTCAGCGGCAGCTACTTTGTCTGGATTGCTGTGCATTGGTGGTATTGGTGGTTTGGCATCACAGAAGACTGCTCGTCTTGGTGCTGCTTCTGGCCAGGCCGGTGTCGCGTTAGGCGTAGCATCAACGCTTGGTCACCTACATCCTGATTTTGGTGCGACTGCAAAAATTGCAACACTCATGGGCATTGGTGGATTAGCTGGGAAGTATATTGGTGATAGAGTTGAACCAACATCCCTCCCTCAAACTGTCGCCGCGTTCCATTCTCTCGTTGGCATCGCAGCGAGTGCTGCCGCGATTGGTGATTACGCGAATGCAGAAAACGCGGCTGAATTAGACAAGGTCCATTTGGCGAGTATATACTTAGCCTCGATTATTGGTAGTGTGACTTGTACTGGTAGCCTTGTGGCATTCGGTAAGCTCGATGGACGACTTGGTAGTGCTCCAATGAATCATCCGGCACGTGATCAAATTAATATGGGCCTTGGTGCCGCAACGCTGGGTGCAGGCGCAATCGTAATGGGCGGCCCGGAGGTTGGCACTGGACTATTTGCGTTGGGAAGTGCACTCGGGACGAGTGGACTCTTGGGGTGGCATATGACTGCGTCTATCGGTGGTGCCGACATGCCAGTCGTGATTACTGTACTTAACTCATACTCAGGCTGGGCTCTATGTGCTGAGGGGTTCATGTTGGACATGCCTATCCTAACAACTGTCGGTGCATTGATAGGGTGCAGTGGCGCGGCATTGACAAAGATTATGTGCGATGCCATGAATCGCGACATTCTAAGTGTCATTCTTGGAGGGTATGGTACTAAGGCCTCGGGTGGAGGTGAGGCGATGAAGTTTGAGGGTGAGGCCACGACAACGACTATTGATGAGACATGCCGTTTGTTAATGGAAAGTGAGAGTGTGATTATTGTGCCTGGTTACGGCCTCGCAGTAGCGAAGGGACAGTACCCGTTGAAAGAAATGGTAGACACATTACGAAAGGCGGGGAAGAAGGTACGATTTGCAATTCATCCAGTAGCTGGACGTATGCCTGGACAGCTTAATGTGCTACTTGCTGAGGCGGGTGTGCCATATGATATAGTTGAAGAACTCGAGGAAATTAATGGCGACTTTGACGAGACGGATGTTGCACTAGTTATTGGTGCAAATGATACCGTCAACAGTGCCGCGGAGGATGATCCAAACTCTGAAATTGCCGGCATGCCAGTTTTACGCGTGTGGAGGGCGAAGCAAGTTATAGTAATGAAGCGTAGTCTTGCGGCAGGATATGCAGGGGTTGAAAATCCGGTGTTTTTGAAGGACAATACTGACATGCTCCTGGGGGATGCCAAGGATACATGTGAAAAGCTTGCTGCTGGGGTCAAGGCCCTTGTTTAATTACTTCTAGAAACCTTTGCAAACTTTGTGTAGATTTAGTAAAGGAAGGCTAATGAATTGTTGCTTAAAAGCTAGTATCATTGGGTGTTTATTTATTGTGTAGAAAAGCGAGTGGACGAATTGGACTTGTTCTTACTCAGTTTCCTACTTAAACTAAAACCCTAGCTTATTCCTCTATTCCTTTCTTCTACTGTTCTAAGTTGGAAATGATAAATTGATTGATCATCTCCATCAGCTGCAAACACTCGGCTTTGACAGCACTGTAATCTTCTTTGATCGTTGACCCTTGCAGTTTCATGAGATCCTGGCCCTGGGTGCATAGTTTGGACTTGAGATCTTGGAGCTCTCTCCACTCGGAATGCTGAGTTGTTGACAATGTTGGTAAGAGCAGCATTTTGTCTAAGAGTTGGATTCCTTTGGCATGCTTATCTTTCATTTCCGATAAACGAACGATAGTTTCTTGGGCAATAGCTTGCTTCTCGTCTAGATCTCCAAATTTATCAAACGCGTTAAAGAAAGCTGTCGTCTTTACTTCAAGCTCGGCCATTTCATCAGAGATTTGTTGACCCAGCGATTCCACGCGAGCCAACTGAATACACGATTAACACAATGGTTTTAATTGATATGTTATGAAAGAGAAGACGACAAAGTAGGCACAAACATATTTACCTCGTCTGTGCGTTTATCTTTCAGCTCACGTAAGATTGCCAAGGTTTCCTTTTGTGAATCGAGATGCTTCCTTGTGAAAACCACTTCACTCTTCATCAAATCCAACTCCTCCTTCGATGGCACCTTCATGTTCGACGCCCATTCCTCTCGTTTGTTGATATCACTGCGTAGTATTTCGATAGATGATAGTAATCTCCTCTGCTCGTCTTCTAGATGCACTTTCATGCCAGGAAATTTTTCATCCAGGTACTGCTTCAATGAATTATCTTTATCGACCAGGCGAGCATTTGCCATTTCTGCTCCACCCATCAGTTTTTCCAAGCGAGCTACCTTTTGTAATTGATTCAGTCTTTGCATCTCACGGTCTAGCAAAGACAACTCATCCTCATGCTCCTTCGTGCTCATCTGCATGTCGACTATTTTGCTGAGTAGATATTCGCGAGCTTCGTCGTCGGTCATCAATACTATTCTGGTATCCTCCTCGACCTGTTCCAGCTCTTTTTTCATCTTGTCTACGCGCTTAAAAACGCTTCGATCACCACCGTCTCCATCAATCATCTTGGCTTTATGGCGAAGCAACACAATGTCGTCCTCCTGTTGCTCTGTCTCCGCAATGACGGCCTTGATTTGTGTCACCAAGCATCTGTACAAATCCAGCCTTTCAATGCCATTGTCAGCCTCGTCATCAACTTTGGACTCAAATGCGTCATTGAGATGTTTCACTTCAGCCTCTACACAACCAATTTCATCCTCGACCTTCTTCCTCTTGAAGAATATCGCATCAATCTCCTTCTCCATCTTGTTGTTGGTGCCAACAATGGTCAGAGTGGATTTTTTGTTCTCTCCCGAAGAAGTACCCAATCGAGCATACTCTCTAGCCAGATTATAGTCAGCCAGACTTGCCTCCAACTTACGCACTGAAGACAGTAGGGTGTCATGCTTATTATCTAGTGCAATACGGGATGCAGAATGCACGTCAGTCATTTCCGTCTCTGTACGCAGTCGTTCCATTTCCGTTTCGATTTCAATGATCTTGGATTGAATCGTATCGCGATAGTAGCCAGCACTTTCAACGATTGGCATATTCGACTTTGAGGAGGAAGAAGAGGTTGACGAACGACGGTTTTCTACACGCGCAAGACCAGTTGATGGTCGAAAATTCGAAGCATTGATTGACGCCGTGGGCAAAACGGCCGAGCGAGACAACACGCTAGAAGTAATCACACTCCCTCCATCGGCACCCCCCCTCCTGCCTCTCGCGCTACTAGTGTATTTCGGCGTGGCATTGACATTGCTTTTAGATGAGCGTCCGCCTCCTCCACTTTCGTCACTACTCAATGACCAATCGTCGTTCATGGGTGAATGTCTTTGTCTTGCTTCATCTGCCGCGTCGTTTAAAAGTCGACTTGAAATTTATGAACTCAATCGCACTAAATTTAAACTTCGCCACAGGAGATGCAACAAATTGTATGTACAGCGTCGCAAATCGATCTAGCGAAATAGTGCAAAGATTGGCCCGAATCGAATAGATGATCGGCGGCAAAGTTAATGTCGGATGTAAATATCATATCTGCCTTCCCGACAAGGTTTAACTCCGCCGCCCTTAACAATCCTTTTTCCATGGTAGTATCGACATTTACTGCGATGTCGTCAATTTTATTAAAACCTCTTTTGCTTTAACTTCTTCATCATGAATGCTGGGACTTTACCCTCAATCGAGCCATCATTCATCCAGACATCACTGTCCAGCTCTACTGTCCCATCTAACCAAGAAATCTCTTCTTCCTTCACTTTTTTCATTGCCTTTGAGCGATCCGACGCTTTTCCAGCATAACCCTCCAATCCAACACGAGAATTGAGCATCTCTTCCTCCTCAGTAGCAGACGACGACATAGATTCACGCATGGATCGTTGGAAGACGACCTGTGCCTCTCGAGTATTGCCTGCACGTTCCTCCATGACTTCATACGCCCTCCAAATGGCCGTCTTATCAACACTCGGCGAACGAAACAATTTCAATGACCGTTCGAATATTGATCGTGCATCGCTTATATTGCCAAGTTCAGCCTCCATCAATGTCCAGGCCGTGACTGCGGCAACGTTCCTTTTATCAGCATCGAGGGCACGGCTAAAGCATCGTCGTGCTGCTGCATAATCACCCTCTTGACTTTCAAGGACTCCCCAACCCTGCCATAGCCTAGCACACCGACGGCCGCCACTCTGACCACCACCAGGTTGAGCACATGACCATATCCCCTGTTGGAATATATCCCGAGCGGCCTTGGCTGAGTTGTATCGTGATTCAAGTACTCCCCACGCTTGCCATACTGGTGCGTGTCTCTTGTTGACTTCGGCTCCCTTTTTTAGTCTGTAAGAGTAAGAGTACATATGTTGAATTGATAAAGAAGCGGGGTAAACGTGAGGCATCATACTTAACGGATGATAGACTATTGATACACACAGACACACAAACAGCTACTCACAAATCTCTCGCAGAATCAACATCCCCCAACTCTGCAACGTACAGCGCATAGGCCTGATATACACCCGCATCTCTTGGATTAGCCTTCAATGCACGCTCATATAAGTCCAGTACCCTTCGTGAGTCAACGTCCTCTCGTGGAGTACGTCGACTTTCCATGATAGCATATGCCTGCAATACTCTAGAATTACGTTGATCAAATTTGAGTACTTCTTCAAAGCATAACTCAGCCTCATCATAGTTACCACACTCTGACTCCATTACACCCAATTGTAGATATGCCGCTGAACATCGTGAGTCTGCAGCTAGCGCCTTTTGATATAGTTCACGTGCCAATCGTGTACGTTTACTACCATCATCACCACCACCACCATAACTTTCACCACGACTACTACCTCTCTTGTATTCCATACTTGCCCACGCCGTATAAACGTAGGCATTCGGTCGAGCACCAATACGTTGCAGCTCACGTTCTGCTGAGCGGTAGCATAATCGTCCAGCAGAGGCATTCTGCCGTAACTCATTCGTACGTAACTGCGCTAACGCTACCCAAGCCGCTGAATGTGATGGTCGACTGCGTATAGCCTGTAGGTACAAATCCTCGGCAAGTGCGAGATTACCACATTCCTGTTCGAGTGTGCCTAATGCCTGTAGTAGATGTGGGTTGGGGCCAAGGTCGGGTATAGTACCTAATATCGCTCCCTCTTCTTCTTGAAAGTTGACATCACTTTGTGTGTCTCTATTATTGCTACTGCTGCTACTACCCGTCTTATTGCTGCGTTCAGTCCATTGTTTTGTCGTCAAACTTCTTGGACCACCGTCAACGACTGATATAGTACTAGGTCCTTTTACTACGACATATCCATTTACACTTTTATGTATCCCCTCCTTCAACAAGTCACGTGCAAGCTTGACATCACCCCGTCGTTGTGCAATCCGACTTAATCCCAAGTACGGTCGTCCATCCGTCGGGTCTAACTTTTGTGCCTCGGTATAATATTCCTGTCCTTCTTCTAGTCTGCCGTGACTTACATCCTTTTTCGCAAAATGACATAGACGGTCGATATTAATTTTCAATGCTCGGCCTAGACGTATACCCTCACGGAATTGTACAGCACGAGAAGTATCAAGCATGGATGTGGAGTATTGTATAGTTCCACCTGGTGTACGTGATAGACCGTATATACGATCTTGGACCATACGTGTAAGCGCCTTGTCTACTGGAGCTATCACTGCCGGTGTCGATGACGTTGTTAGAGGAGGAGGACTAATTGATGTTGATGTTGTGGTCGAGGTTATTATATTGGAAGGAGTACGAGGGTTAATACTAGTGCTGCTGTCGTCATCATCATCATCATCATCATCAGATACAATGTCCCCCACTAACGATTGTGCAGTCACATTGGCAACTGCCTCATCATTAATAATATTGGTAGCGTATGCATTACGCGACTTGACGTAGGCATCAATATTATTTGAGTTGTCTTCAACCGAGTCAATATTGTTGTTGTTGTTGTTGTTTCTATTGCCGTTGTTAATATTGTTCATAATAACTTGACGTGTTAATTCGACATCTTCCTCACGTGTCATGGCCATTACCACTCTATCGCCATTATTTGTCTTACTACTACCACTAGCGGTACTGCCAGAAAGTAGATCCATGAGATCGATTCCCTTTCGTCGTTGCTGCATCGTCTCCTCCTCCTCCTCCTCGTGGGTGGTAGTAGTACGTCGCATTTGACGTAATTTTACTTCGCCCGCGTCACGGTCACGTATCCCAAACAAGTCCTGACGGACCTGTTCTTCATCTACGACCGGTGCAGCGAATAAGGAATCGAAGCTCCATATCGAGGGAGGGGCGTTCGTAATTTCGAGTGATTGGGAACGCATGCGTTCATATACCAATCGACGTTTTTGACGTGCGATCGAGGCTGCCTTTTCAGTTGGGGAAAGTGGTAATTTGCGTGCATATCGTTTCCGTTGTTGTTGTTGTTGTTGTTGTGGTTGTTGTTGTTGTTGTTGTGGTTGTTGTTGTTGTTTTTGCTGTTGCTGTGAAATTGTTCTATCGTAATTATTTACATCGTCATTCATCGGTGCTGACGATTGCAGGTCCGAAGACGATTGCAAATTGATTCGTTGCTGCTGCTGTCGTTGCAGATAATATTGTTTCCGTCGATCTTTTCTTAGACCGGCTGTTGAGGGCTCGGCTGCAAATGATGGCTCGCTCGCGCTGCTGCTGCTGCTCCTTAAAGCTATTGGTCGTCGACTACTTCTATTTTCATTCTGATAATTTGTCGTTTGAAGCGAATGACGAAACCCGAAACAGCAGCAACGAGATGCTGCAAGAAGCGAGGACGGTACCCACAATAATAAGAATAGAAATTGGGTCGACATCGCGGCAATTCCTATCGTCGTCGAAACTGTCATGTTGTTTCGCCGCCGCCGTCGTCGTCGACGATGCCATCGATCTATCTCTAGACAGCGAGCTATTGCCGGGGGTATTTTTATTTCGTCGATAGACATAGCTAGTCAAGAGAGAGGAAGTCTCAAGTGGTGGTGAATTGTGACGCCGATGGTTCCCGCTGAGGCCCAACTCTAGAGCTTTGGAGGAGGTCCGTGAGTTTGCATCCAGCGTTGATAGTAGTGGTGTTATTCTCATAGGAGACAAGTAAACGCATGATGAACAAGGTCGCCGTTTGCTGTGCCGAGTGTGGGAAGGAGGAGGATGAGGGGGGCGTCGTCAATTTGAAGACGTGTAAGGGGTGTATGCTCGTCAAGTACTGCAACGTTACATGCCAAACGAAGCATTGGTCGACGCACAAATCTGCATGTAAAGAACACGCTGCCGAGCTACGTGACGAGGCGCTCTTCAAGGACCCTCCGTCGAAGGAGGACTGCCCCATCTGCTGTCTACCAATGCCGGTATTATTGATAAGCTTTGTCTCACTTCCATCCGCGACTATATCGTCCGTTCCGATTCACGACTTTGCGGTTGCTCATGAGGAGCTAGCAAAATCTCATTCGGATCACTATTATTCATGTTGCGGAAAGAGTATTTGTGGAGGTTGTGTCCACTCGTTTCAAATGACTGGAAACGATGGGAAGTGTCCGTTTTGCAATTCCGACCGAGGTAACAAATCACATGAGGAGATAGTTGAAGAAATGAGGAAGCGAGTTGCGGCAAATGATGCGAATTCAATATGCGAACTGGGTGGTTATTATTACGGGGGAGCATTTGGATTGCAGCAAGATCGGGCAAAGGCAATTGAACTATACGCTAGGGCAGCAGAGCTTGATCATCATAATGCTCATATTAACTTGGCTGACGTTTATCACGAAGGAGGCAATTTGAAGAAGGCCAAGTTCCATTACGAGGCCGCGGCTATGGCAGGGGACGACGTATCAAGATGCAACCTTGGAGTCATGGAGGCACGGTCCGGAAACATGGAACGAGCTATAAAACATTGGGAAATTGCTGCATCAGCTGGGCACTTTCGTTCCATGAATAACTTGCGAATATTATTTCAAGAAGGTGGTGTTAGCAGAGAAACAATTGATTCAATTTTGGCAGCTTACAACAGCTCCTGTGCCGAGATGAGAAGCAAACCTAGAGACGTGTGTGTTCGAAGGATGAAAAATTTACTAAATTAGAACTAGAGCCTTTACTGCAGGTGAATACATCATGACACGACAATGATCAGGATCAACAGGAAGAAGAGGAAGAAGAGGAGGGCGTGGAAAAGTTGAATAGCAGCAGGGGTGGCAAGAAAGAGTTGAGGGGTCAAATGGGAGACCTGTATTTGACAGGTAGACGGAGAAAGGTTTTTTTTTAGAAGAGGGAGACCTCATATTATTCTTATTCATATAAACGTGCAATTTATCAGAAAACATTGTTCTCCACCTGTTCACTTCAAATCTTTAGACAGTCTTCGGTGTCTTAATAGTTGTTGCTGAGGGGTACAGGTAGGTCCCCCCCTCCAAGTCCATTCATCCTCCCTGTCGCTGACAAAAGTTTCGTTTTCTAAGTCTATGGATTGGTAAGTTTTACATAATGATAGACATTCAGCCAGAACTGAGGGCGTGCATCACTTTTTTGTTTTATATCTATGAAATATATCTATATGTGAGCCAAAAGTCAAGGCAATACCCTACCCCAGGTTCCTTTGCCCCTTTCATAATATGAACAAGAAGTCTCTATGCTACTCTCTCACAGATCTGAATAATCCCTTTCTCGCCATTTAAACAATAATTCCATTCTCTATCCCCTCATCACCTGATGCCCCTACACATCCCCCGCCTTTTGTCATTCATTATTCACTCTTGGTGCACCTTGTGAATTCATCGCTGAGCTTTTAAGTTAATACCCACCACCTCCGTAGCCATCGTCCGACCTTCCATATCCTCCTCCTCCTCCACCCCGTCCACCACCTCCTCCATAGCCCCCTCCCCCGCCACCACCACGTCCTCCTCCATACCCACCACCTCCGCCACCGCCATAGCCACCATCATTCATCTGTCGTGGACTACCCTTCACATAGCCCCCATCCGGTCCCGTAACATTAATAGCCTTGGTCTTGCCATTCGGTTCTGCCACTACATCGAATTCCACAATTTCGCCATCCCCCAATGATCGAAACCCGCTCGCATGAATGGACGAATGATGTACGAATAGGTCAGTCGAACCATCGTCCGGGGTGATGAAACCGAATCCTTTCTTGGCATCGAACCACTTCACGATGCCCTTGACCTTGCCCGAATTTTGATAATCGTCGTTACTGAAGTCCGAGAACGAACGCAGTACGATGGCACTACGTGCCGACGTTTGTGAATTAACGAAGAGAGAGGGGGCGTTGGTGGTCGTGTTGGATCGAGCAGTCTTGGCGACGAAAGTCGTGACGGAACGACATGTTGCTGCCGCTGGCATTCTCCGTACGATGAGTCCAAACATTTTTTATATTTAGGAGTATTGATTAATACTGCGTTGATATAATATTGATGGTCAATCGCGACGATGATGATAGGAAGATAATATGCGGTTGCGAAGATTTTTTGGCGGGCCGCACCCCAAGAATGCAGTCCCCGACGGTGCAGCGTGCTGCTTTTGTCTCGGGGAGGAAGCGATGAGGAGGGGAAGACACTAGTACGCGATTGCTCCTGTCGTGGCTGCCTCGGCGGGCTTTGTCCATACATCGTGCCTCGTCAAATATGCCGAACAAAAGAGCCAAGCGGCGAAGGACGGTGATCTACCATCCTTCCGTGGGCCATGGAAAAATTGTATTAACTGTAAGCAGCCTTTTCTACATCAACTTCAGATTGATTTATCATCTGCGTTTGTCTCTTTTGCCGAGGCGACATACGACCGTGTAGGAAGTAACAAATGGGATAGAATGAAGATGATGGCTGCTCTGAAAGTGAAAATTGACGCGTTTGGGGATAAAGACATAACGGAAACAAAAAATGCTTGTCAACGATTATTGTCAAAAATTAGCCAAACGAAGAAAGACTTCAAGATGAATAAGTGGGTGCACCTGCCAAAAAACCAGTGATAATTACCGGCATTACAAAGCGATTTGTGGAATGTATGAGGCAGGTGCATATATACAATTGGGAGCAATTGCTTCGCGGAACCCATCTAATGAAGAAAGTTCACAGCTTGCAATCGAGCACTTCAAAATGGCCCGTGCCATCTATAATTTATTAGACATGAAAGACGAATCCCGACAGATGGATTTTGTAATTTCAAAGTTGATTGATGACAAACAAGCTGCAACCAAATGATGGGGATATACCATCGTCTACAAGAACTTATTCTGATACCGATTTAGAATTCGCTAGAAATGAGTACAAATCCAACCTAAATACGATTGAATCAATTGCTACAATAAAACGAGGAGTAATGTATGCAGCAATGCTAACGATTGTGAAGCGCCGTATTGAAGCTCAGCGACTCGTCACAAAGCTAGCCAC
>Ga0247832_1007105_pt1 | contig 11889 bp, 8 predicted proteins | sample LaCruzMarch2015__10_FD_192407 | JGI IMG/M metagenome (GOLD analysis project Ga0247832, IMG submission 192407) | Freshwater microbial communities from meromictic Lake La Cruz, Castile-La Mancha, Spain - LaCruzMarch2015_4m | ecosystem: Environmental > Aquatic > Freshwater > Lake | place: Spain...
AAGCGGAACAGCAGGGCGTTGAGCACGAGCAGCCCGGAGGCGCCGAAGCAGCCGGCGGGCGCGCCCTTGGATTTGGTCTTGGCCTCCATGTCGACGGCGGTGCTCCACAGCCGCGCGCGGTCGAGCGCCGAGACCGCACGGAACGGCGTGGCGTTGCGGTTGACCAGCACGGCGGTGTGGCGGACGGGATAGCGGGCGACGGCGGCTTGTTGGTCGGCCGGCAGTGGCGGCGGCTCGATGATGTCGCCGTTGTCGTCAGTGACCAGAGGGGCAGGGCGGGGGGCAAGGATCGGCGGCGCCGTTTCGAGCCGGGAGAGCGAGGCGATCAGGGCTGCGCTGGCGCGAACGGTTTGGGCGGGGGCAGAACTCAGGCGGTCGCCGAGATGGAGTCTCGTCGTCATGGGATGGCCTCGATGGGGCCGATCCGGTGTGGGCAATACTCTCCCGGCCGCGCAAAATGGCTTTGCGGCGGGATGGCGAATCACTTAGAAAAGGAGCTGCAACACAACTCTTCTAAGCGTTCACCAGAACGGGAATGCCCGCCGTCTCGGCGGGTTTTTTCGTTTAGGGGGACGCTGACGCAGGTTCGGACAACGCCGACGCGGACTGCGACGCAACTGGTGGTGGGCTCGAGACGGGCGCGATGGCGCCCTCGCGCTCGAGGAATTCGCGGATTGCGGTCTCGATGATCTCGGTGCGGGTCGGCTTGAAGCGGTGCGTATCGATATAGGCCGTCAACTGCTCAAACAGGATTGGTGGCAGTCGGACGCCGGTGAAGATGCGATGCGTTTGAGCGGATGATGTTCGCTTTGTCATTGAGGCTCCACAAGCGAATCGCGGCACTTAAAAATCGTTTAACACGTTTTGTGGTTCCGTGGAAAAGCTGTGCGCGAGCTGTGCACGGCACTTGCGTTGGCGAGGCTGGCCGGAAGGGCCTACTACTCCATCGGCACTTGATCCAACCAGACCATCAGCCGCTCGCGAACGGAGCGGGGATCGGACTCTGTCTGTCGCAGGCGACCCCAGGCATAATGGCCTAGAACCAACATTCGTGTCACCAGGGGCCATCTGAGTTGCATGCGCTTCTTGCAGGTTTCGTGATTGGGGTCGATCGGGCTCTTCACTGGAGCGGCAACCGCGTCGTCATATCCAACTCGAAACGGCCATACGGATTGACGTGTTCCCAGATCAGCGGCGTCAGCGCCCGCAGGTCGGTCTCGGTCAATCGGCCCTGCCAGTGGGGCTGGGCCAGCACCTGCTGCAGCATCAGCGTGTTGACGTAGACCATGCAGTTCTGCAGCAGGTGCAGCGACAGCATGCTGATCTCGTGGTCCTCGCGCCGGTTGCTCGTCATTTCGCCGTGGCGGGCGAAGAACACGAAGTCGTTGGCGCCGTTCCAGCGCTCGATGGTGTTGAGGCCCTCGTGGATTTCTTGGCGCAGCGCTTTGCTGTGCAGGTAGCGGGCGAGGAAGATCGTCTTCACGGCGCGGCCCAACTCGGACAACGCCTTGTACGTTGGATGCTGGACATTGTTGCGGGTGAACCGGCGCAGGATCGCCTCGGTCTCGGCAGTGCCGAGGCGCAGGGCCGTCGCGTACTTCACCATCTGATCGTACTGCTGGCGGATCAGCTCCCAGTCAATCGGCTTGGTCAGCACTGCCAGCAGGTTCAGATAGGCGTCTGGGTTGCCGGTGTCCGGCCGCGACAACCGCTGACTGCCGATTGCCTTGAGGCGCGGCATCAGCTGGAAGCCGAGCAGCCGGCAGAAAGCGAAGCCGACGGTGCTCTGGCCGTGGCTGTCCACGTACTGGCGATCGACCTCCATCTCGGTGCAATGGCGCAGCACGCCTTCGATCATCGAGGCGACTTCGGATGACGACGGCGATTTCAGCTGTGAGTGGATGCACAGCGATTTCTTTTCGACGTGCCAATAAATCATGACGCCGCGACCGCCGTAGCGAACGTGCCATTGTGTCGTCAGGTTCTGATCCCAGGCCCCGAAGTGCTTGGAGTCCGACGCGCACGCATTCGTGCCGTCACCCCAGATGGCGGGATTGCGCACGGCCAACGTGCCGTTGGCCACGATGGCGATTGCCTGGCGCAGCGCCGGCACGCTGATGTAGCGGTGCCGGACATAAGCCAGGTCTCTGACGGTTACGCCCGATCCGAGGCTCGCCATCCGTTGCAGGCCAGCGTTGGTGCCGATGCCATGCAGACAGAGCAGCAGGCGTGGCCGGAGGATGGAACGATCAAGGTTCTCGTGCGAGGTCGGGCTCTTGAACGCGTTGGTGATGCCGAGCCGCAGATCGCCTTCCTTGACCATGTCGAGGAGACCGGTCATCGACCATTTCGATTGAAGCTCAGCCTTGATCCTGATGATGTTGTCCGGGTCCGGCTGGGCATCGAACGGCGTCAGCGTGATCCAGCTCTTGTCACGCCTCTCGCCAAGCCGCACGTCGGCATTTTTCGGCATGCCGGCGTCGAGGGTCGCCAGTTCCGTGCGCATCTCGGCTTTGATCGCCTCGATGAAGCGATCAGCTTCGACCGGCAGCTTCAGCGCGGCGTAATAGGGCGCACGCTCGGCCTCGAAATCTGCGGGCAGGTCCTCGTCAGGGTTACGATAGCGGTTGGCGCCGACGACCCATATTTCCTTGCAGCGCAATTGCACACGCAACGCCTGGAGTACGCAAATCTCGTACGTGATGCGGTTGATGCGCTCGCGGCCCTGGGCGTCGGCCTCGATCACGGCATCGCGCCACAGGCCACTGACGACGCCATCGAGCGGCGCGTCCTCGTCGGTCGGCAAGAACTGCAACTTGCTGTCGGCGAAGCGTTTGACCAGATCGAGCGCCTGGATCACCGGTTTGTGCGCGGCGTTGTTCGAACGGAACTCCAATGCCTGCAGCACCTTGGGCACCATGCGGCGGTAGTGCCCGCTGTAGGAGTTGCGAATGACGGTGCGCAGCGTCGTTCGGTAGGTCGGACCGGTCGCCTTCCATTCCTTGACCAGGTCACGCAAGGTCTGCTCACCGGCGACCGGGAACACCACCTCGCGCACGACGCCGTCCGGCCGCGCCAGCGAGGCGTCGGCCAACTCGAACAGGATGTTCTGCTTGCCGGTGACGCGCTTCAGATCGTCGAGCAACTCGCGCTCGACCTTGCGCTCGGCGCGCGCACCGATGTGATGGATGGTTTCGATCAGCAGATCGACCAGGTCGTCGGTGAGCGACCGGCCCCGCAGATGGGCGAATGCCGCCAAGGCTGTCATCCGCAATGGTTCTGGATGCCGGCGCAGCTCGTATGGGGCTTCGACCGTGACGCGCTGGCGATAGCGTTCGACCTCGTGCGGCCGTGCCTGACTAAAAAGTTCGGCGGGCAGCCCGAGCTTGCGAACCAAGTCGAGCTTGGCCAATTCGGCCTGCAGGCTGCTGACGCTCGGGCCGCCTGGATCGGCACGCAACTGCATCAGCACCGCAGGAACGTGACTGTCAGGCTCTTCGCTGGCGGCCGACTTTGGGTCTGTCGTGGCAGGACTGAGCAAGGCATCGAGCCGGGTTCTCGTCGCGGCCTGCAACCGGCCATGGATTTCGCTGCAGAAGCGCTCGTCATGAGCGTGGAGCGCGGCGCGAACGATCCGCTCAATACGATCGGCACCCGGCGGCTCGATCTTCACGTCCCGGCAGCGCTGTTCGAGCGCACTGGTCAGCTCAGCCATATCGCGATTGTCGGCGACGGCATGGTCGCGGAGCCACTCGGTCAGCGCCTCGCCATCGGCGACCGTCGCCTCGCGGAAGCCGAGCAGGTTCCGGATTTCGGCCCGATGTCGTTTGAGCGTGCGGTCGTCCAGGTCGGTCACGTCGAACGGCGTTACCAGGACACGGAGCTGCTTGGCGACCGCAGCAATGTCGATGACATTGATTTCGGATGGGTCGCGCGGAAAGCGCCCACACCCCCGAAAAAAGACAAGCAGGGTCGCGAAGGCTAGGCGGCCCTCCACTGCCTTCGCCCTGGCGAGGGCTCTGTCGGCCACGCTCAAGGTCCAGGGATCGCCGGCCAACTCTGCCGCCAGGGGCTCGGCATCCCTCTTCAGGGCACTGTCACGCATGGCACCCCACTCGCAAAACTTGTAAGTTCTGCAGGGATTTTTCGATCCCCGCGAACACGGGCACTTTTTCACTTGCGAAAGTTACCCCCGAAAGGCCACTATTGCGCAACCGCTTTCGCAAGGTTATCCCCGCAATGAACATCGGCTACGCCCGCGTCTCGACCGAGGACCAGGATCTCAGGCTGCAACTCGCGGCCTTGAAGGATGCCAAGTGCAGACGTGTCTTCCAGGAGAAGAAGTCCGGTGCCCGCGCCGACCGGCCCGAGTTGCGCCGAATGATGGATCAGCTGCGCGAGGGCGACACCATCGTCGTCTGGCGGCTCGACCGGTTGGCGCGCTCGACCCGCGACCTCCTCGAATTGTGCGAGGAGATCGAAGCCGCCGGCGCCGGGTTGCGATCGATCAGCGAGCCGTGGGCGGACACCACATCGCCGGCGGGCAAGATGATCCTGACCGTATTCGGCGGCATTGCCGAGTTCGAGCGTTCCCTGATCCGCGAGCGCACCGGCGCAGGCCGTAAGGCCGCGATGAAGCGCGGGGTCAAATTCGGCCGGCCGCCCAAGCTAACGCAGCAGCAGATCCTGCTTGCCGCCCGGTTGGCCGACGAGGGCCAGACCGTGCCGCAGATCGCCGAGACGTTCGGCGTGCATGAGACCACCATTTATAGGTGCCTGACGGCGCTCGAAGCGAAACCGCTTCGGGCGGCGTAACCTATTTTGTTGGGTGTATTGGTGGCGAGTGGGGCTGTGATGCGGAAAGCGATGGGAACTGGCCGCATGTGGCCGAGCAGCATGCCGATTCTTTGGCTCTGTATCTGCCTTGCCGCGATCCTCTGTCCCGTCGGGCGAGCTGCTGCAGAAAAGCGCGTCGCCCTGATCATCGGCAACGGCGTCTACAAGGCTCAACGTTCGTTGGACAATCCGCCGAACGACGCCAGGCTGATCGGAGGATCGCTCGCCAAGGCGCGATTCGAGATCATCGAGACCAAGACCAACCTCGGTATCGCCGAGTTCCGGCAGGCGCTGCGCCGGTTCCAGGCCCAGGCCAACGGCGCCGACGTGGCGCTGGTCTATTTCGCCGGCCACGGCATCGAGGCGAACGGCAACAACTGGCTGATCCCTACCGACGCGGAGCTGGCCGAGGATCGAGATCTCGACTACGAGGCGATCAAGGCCGATCTCGTGTTGCAGGCCCTGCAGGGCGCGAAAATGCGCGTCCTCGTGCTCGATGCTTGCCGCGACAATCCGTTCGGCCGCAACTGGCGTACGGGCGTGCGCAACACAGGGACCGGCCTTGCCAAGATCGAGGCCGACGACGTGCTGGTGCTGTTCGCGGCCGCGCCCGGACGCACTGCCAGCGACGGCATAGGGGGAAACAGCCCATTCGCGACGGCGCTCGCAAAGCGCCTGCCGGAACCGGGGCTCGCGATCCAGTTCCTGGGCGGCAGCGTGCGCGACGATGTGCTGGCCGCGACCGGCGGTAATCAGCGGCCCTACGTCAGCGCCAGCATTACGGGACGACCGTTCTATCTGGTGCCGGGCGACAAGGTCGCGCCGACGCAGCCATCGGTTGAAGCGGCAAAACCTCCGTCGACGACCAGCGCCGCCGCGCGCGAATGGCAGGACGTGAAAGATACAGCCAACGTTGCGGTGATCGACCGGTATCTGCAACGCCACAAGGATGACCCGGTCTACGCGGCGCTGGCCCAGGACAGGCTTGAAACCTTGAAGCGCCAGCAGCAAGCGGCGTTGGCCAAAGCGGAGGCGAATAAGGCAACGGAGCTTGGCGTCCAACCGAAAGCCGCGCCAGCGCCGAAGCCGCAGCAGCAGGCCGCGGCGACGACGCCGGCACCGGCGCCGAATCGGGAGGCGTGCGATACGGTCCGCACGGTGGAAACCGATGGTAGCTCGAGCTGCCTGGTCGCCGGCCGTGGCGATGCCTTCAAGGACTGCTCTGAATGCCCCGATCTGGTAGTGGTGCCGGCCGGCAGCTTCATGATGGGCTCGCCGGCGAGCGAGCCGCAACGATATGATAGCGAAGGTCCGCAGCGCAGGGTTACGATTGCCAAGCCGTTCGCCGTGGCACGCTACGCCGTCACGTTTGCCGAGTGGGATGCCTGCGTCGCGGCCGGCGGTTGCGGTGGCTACAAGCCGGCCGATGAGGGCTGGGGGCGCGGCAAGCGGCCTGTCATCAATGTCCATTGGGACGATGCCAAGGCCTACGTCGCCTGGATCACGAAGAAATCCGGCCAGCCATATCGCCTGCTGAACGAAGCCGAGCGCGAGTACGCGACACGCGCCGGCACGACGACGCCGTTCTGGTGGGGCTCCTCGATCACGCCGAAACAGGCGAACTACGATGGCTCCGTCGAGCCCTACAAGGGCGGCGGTGCCAAGGGTGAATACCGCCGGACAACAATGCCGGTCGATGCCTTCGAGGCCAACCCTTGGGGCCTCTATCAGGTGCACGGCAATGTTTGGGAGTGGGTCGAGGATTGCTGGCACGATACCTATCAGGGCGCCCCGACGGATGGCTCTGCTTGGATCGCAGCATGCACTGACGCCAGTCGCCGTGTCGTCCGCGGCGGTTCCTGGCTCTACAATCCTCGGTACCTCCGCTCGGCCTACCGCTTCAGGTTCTCCACCGGCGGCCGGGACTACAGCCTCTCCTTCCGGTTGGCCAGAACGTTAAATCCTTGATCTTTAAATCCTTACTTCTTGGGGTTTGGGGCGCAGCCCCAACAGGATTTTTGGAGAGATCCGTTGCCGTATCGTGAGTTGGGGGAGTTGGGGCGATGTCGGTTCTGTTCGTCAGCCATTCGAGCAAAGACGATGCCCACGCGAGCACGCTCGAAGCTTGGCTCAAAGCCAACGGCTTCACCGACATCTTCGTCGATCACCAGAGCATCGCGGGCGGCGACAAGTGGCCGGAGACCCTGCGCGCGTCGGCCGGAGCCTGCCGTGTCGTCATCTGTGTCGTTACCGCCAACTGGCTCGCCTCAATGGAGTGCTTCAACGAGTTCGGCGCCGCCTGGTACATGGGCAAGCGCATCATTCCGCTGTTCCTGCTGCCGCCTTCTGTCGATCTCGATGCGGAGGCCCGGTCCCGGCTCGGTCGGCTGCGCGGCGAGGATCAAGGCGTCGACCTCACCGCGTGCATTACCGCGAGCGGCAATATCGATATCGATGCGGACCAGATTGTCGCCAACCAGTTGAAGACTGGATTGCGCGCCGCCGGCGCCAATTCGCGCGTGGGCCTCGATCCGGAGGCGTTCGCGATCGATGTCAAGCAGCGCGCGACACCGTTTCCTGGCCTGTCCTCGTTCGGTGACGACGATGCCGACGCCGCCCTGTTTTACGGGCGTAGCCGCGAGATTGCGCACACGTTGGAAGACCTCCGGTCGATGCGGGCGCTCAACGATCAGCGTCCCCTTGTCATTCAGGGGGCATCCGGCGCCGGCAAGTCGTCGCTGCTCAAGGCCGGCATCATCCCGCGCCTCAGACGCGAGGCGCCGGCATGGCTGCCGCTGCGAGCGTTCCGGCCAGGTGCCGATCCGCTGTTGAATTTCGCGGAAGCCTTGGCTCGTACGCTGTCGGATTTCGGTCACCGCGAGGCTCACGGTGTGATCCGCGACCGGCTGTTCGAGGCCTGGGGCAAGGCCGAGCGCGATAAGACCGACCTCACCGCCGCTGGTCTCGCCTCGCTCGAAACGGCTCTCGACGCCGAAGGCAAGAAACTGCGCGACGCCGCCGGGCGTCCGAGCGCATCAATCCTGATCAGCGTCGACCAGGCCGAGGAGATCGCGCGCTCGGACGGCCGAAGCGGCGAGGCTCTCGCCGACTATCTGCGCGCGGCGCTCACGACCACCAGAAGCCCTTGGCAGATTGCCTTCACGATCCGCACCGACAGCTTTCCCGAGCTGCAGAGCCACCGCCGCTTCCAGGATTTGGAGGCGCGCGGCTATGACCTGCGGGCCATCCCGGTGTTCCGTTTCGACAGCGTGGTCGAGGAGCCGGCCAAGCGTTACAGCGTGATCGTCGACAACCTGCTCGTCGATGCGCTGATGGAGGACGCCCCCAAGGAGGACGCATTGCCTCTCCTGGCGTTCGCCCTGCAGCGCCTGTGGCGGCAGTACGCGGCGTCGGGCTCGTTGACCAAGGACAACTACGACAAGGTCGGCGGTTTGACGGGGCTGATCGAGGACGCGGCCGAGCGCGCGATGCGGGGCTTCGAGCCCGAGCAGGACGTGCCGGTGCCGTCGACGCCGCCGCCCAAGCGGCAGACCGATCTCGCCGCCGCCACCTTCGTGCCGGCGCTGGCCGAGATCAACGATCAGGGCGCCACCATCCGCCATATCGCCGAATGGTCGAGTTTTTCTGAGGAGCAGCAGGACCTGCTCAAGCGGCTCGACCGCTGGCGGCTGGTCGTGCGCAAGGGTGAGGCCGACGGCGGCACGGTCGAGGTTGCGCACGAGGCGCTGTTTCGCACCTGGAAGCGGCTGCAGAGCTGGCTGGAGCCGGAGCGGGTCCGGCTGGAAGCACTGCGCGCGCTGCAAGTCGATGCCGGCAATTGGGCGCGCAACGGCTGCAACACGGGCTTCCTCAATCACCGGGACGAGCGGCTGACCCAGGCGAGAGAGCTGAGCGAAAACGCGGGCTATGCGCGGCGGCTCATCAAGCGTGATTTCGATTATCTGGCCGCCTGCCGTGCTGCTGAACGATCGGCGCAAGCACGGGCGCGGCGCGGCAAGGTCGTCGTCGGTGCGCTGATCGGGCTGCTGGCCATGGGTGGTGTGGGCTGGTGGAAGCAGGAGCTGCTCCGCGAGCAGTACCACTGGCGCACGGCGATGGTACCGTCTGTGCTGACGGCCGAGCTGGAAAAGGCAAAGGCAGCCAAACCAGGATCGGACTTCAGGGAATGCTCCAACGCCTGCCCGACCATGATCGTAGTGCCGGCTGGCACGTTCATGATGGGCTCGCCAGCGACCGAAAAAGATCGCTCCGACAACGAGAGCCCGCAGCACGAGGTGAAGCTCACCAAGCCGTTTGCCGTTTCCAGAACCGAAGTGACGTTCGCCGAGTGGGATGCCTGCGTTACGGCTGGAGCCTGCGCGAAAGCTGGTGATAGCGGCTGGGGACGGGACGATCGGCCGGTCATCAACGTGAGCTGGGATGATGCCAAGCTGTATACGGCTTGGCTGTCACGCCTGACCGGCAAGGATTACAGGCTTCTGACCGAGGCCGAGTGGGAATACGCGGCCCGGGCCGGCAGCCCTACACGCTTCTCGTTCGGCGACGATGAGGAGCAACTCGCTCAGTACGCCTGGTACATCAAGAATTCCGACAGCAAGACGCAGCCTGTTGCCAAAAAAAAGGCCAATGCTTTTGGCCTGCATGACATGCATGGCAATGCCTATGAGTGGGTGGAGGACTGCTACGTCGACGACTACAGCAAGGCGTCCACTGATGGCTCTGCCGTCGCTGAAACACCTTCTTGTCGCCGTGTCGTCCGCGGCGGTTCCTGGAACAGCTTTCCTCAGTTCCTCCGCTCGGCCTACCGCCTCAGGGTCACCACCGACAACCGGGACGACCTCCTCTCCTTCCGGTTGGCCAGAACGTTAAATCCTTGATCTTTAAATCCTTACTTCTTGGGGTTTGGGGCGTAGCCCCAACAGGGTTTTTCGGGGTGCCATGACCGACAATGCGCGCAAGACCGGAGCGGCTGTCGAGGCCCACTTCCAGTTCCTGATGTGGCTGGTGCCGGCGATCGAGAAGTTTCCGCGCACCCAGAAGTTCCTGCTCGGCGACCGCATCCAGACCACATCGCTCGACGTGCTCGAATGCCTGATTGAGGCGACCTACACGCGGGACAGAAAAGGCCACCTCGCCCGCGCAAATCTGGGGATAGAGAAGCTGCGGTTCTTTTTCCGGCTCGCCGTCGAGCTACATTACCTCGATCGAAAGCGCTATGCGCATGCGGCGCGGACGCTCGACGAAATCGGGCGGCTGATCGGCGGTTGGGCCAAGGCGCATGCTGTGGCGAGTACCAAGTCGGCGGACGAGTAATGGCAAGACGTCACGATCATCTGTTCGACAGGATCGCCGATTTCGGCGCGTTGTACGCGAGCGCCAAACGCGCCGTGATCGGCAAACGCCGCAAGCCCGGCGCCAGCGCTTTCTTCGCCAACCTCGAACGCGAGCTATTGAGCCTAGAACGCCGTCTCAACGACGGCACCTACCGCCCCGGCCGCTACGTCACCATCGAGGTGCATGATCCGAAAAAACGTCTGGTGTCGGCGGCGCCGTTCCGCGACCGCGTCGTGCACCACGCGCTGTGCCATGTGATCCAGCCGATCTTCGAGGTCGGCTTCATCGACAACACCTTCGCCAACCGGAAGGGCAAGGGCTCGCACCGGGCAATAGAGACATTCGAAGGCTATCGCAATCGGCACGCCTACGTCCTGCGCTGCGATATCTTCCGCTACTTTCCGGCCATCGACCATGAGATCCTGAAATCGGAAATCCGGCGGCGAATTGCCTGCGAGCGCACGCTGGCGCTGTTGAATCTGATCGTCGACAGCTCGAACCGGCAAGAGCCGGTCAACCTGCACTACCCCGGTGATGACCTCTTCTCGCCCTACGAGCGCCGGCGCGGGCTGCCGATCGGCAACCTGACCAGCCAGTTTTTCGCCAATCTCTATCTCGACGGCTTCGATCACTTCGTAACCGAGGTGCTGCGCGCGCCCTACGTCCGCTACGTCGATGATTTCGCACTGTTCCACGACAACCCGGCAGTATTGTCGGAATGGCGCTCGCGCATCGAGACGTTTCTGGAAGGTCGCCGGCTGCGCGTTCATCCCGACAAGACCGAGATCGTAGCCACGTCCGAGCCGGCAAAGTTCCTCGGCTTCTTGCTGCACGAGGATGGCGGGCGCATGCTGCCCGAGGACAACGTGCGCCGTTTCCGCAACCGTCTGCGTGGTCTTCGCGACCGCTGGCGCGCCGGCACGATCGAGCGGGGTGCGGTCGACGCCCGGATCGGGGCATGGATCGCGCACGCCTCGCATGCAAATACGTGGCGCTTGCGCCATGCGATCTTCGAGGGCGGCTGGTATCAGCCAGCGCCAACGGAGCCTGAACGGCCCCTTGTCGCCGTGTCGTCCGCGGCGGTTCCTGGAACAACAATCCACAGAACCTCCGCTCGGCCAACCGCAACAGGAACACCACCGACAACCGGAACAACAACCTCTCCTTCCGGTTGGCCAGAACGTCTTTCGCCAGAGCTGTCGGGATCACGGTCCCGGCAGGCGTGCACTTAACGTTCAGGGCCGTTCATGATGAGCAAGGTCGGGGGCTTAAACTGCCCACAGACCCCTGCAAGAGGCGAGGGGGGCCGCCCGATACCGCACCGGCGCCTGTCTTGGGAGATGTTTGTGCTCCGACAGGCGCCGGTGGTCTCTATTCAAAGTGCATTGCAAGGCAGACCTCATGAGCCTCTGCAACTCAGATGGCCCCTGGTGACACGAATGTTGGTTCTAGGCCACATTCGCCAGCGCCTCGCCGACGCCCATCCCGACGTGCCGGATTTCCAGCGCGACTTGACCGTCACGATCGAGCAGCTGGCGGGCATGGACCTGGCCGAGGGCAACCGCAAGGCGGCTCGCGATGCCTACGTCCGCTCGCTCGACATTCGCCAGCGCCTCGCCGACGCCCATCCCGACGTGCCGGATTTCCAGCGCGACTTGACCGTCACGATCGAGCAGCTGGCGGGCATGGACCTGGCCG
>Ga0247832_1007112_pt1 | contig 11879 bp, 5 predicted proteins | sample LaCruzMarch2015__10_FD_192407 | JGI IMG/M metagenome (GOLD analysis project Ga0247832, IMG submission 192407) | Freshwater microbial communities from meromictic Lake La Cruz, Castile-La Mancha, Spain - LaCruzMarch2015_4m | ecosystem: Environmental > Aquatic > Freshwater > Lake | place: Spain...
CGGACCGGCAGTCAGAGCTGGAATCGCGGCACACCACGCAGCGCGAGGCGCTGGAGCATTGTTTGGAAAAACTGCCGCAGGGCCAGCGTGAGCTGGTGATCACGGCCTACACGAAAGGCACGCGCATGGACGATCTGGCGGCGCAGCGCGGCGAGACAGCGATGGCGCTTTACAAGAAACTGCATCGCATCCGGCAGGCCTTGCTGGAGTGCGTGCGCAGGACCCTGACTCAGGAGGAACTAGCATGAACATGAACTGGCACGATCTCATTCAACGCTACATCTCTGGCACCATCACGGAGGCCGAGACGGAGGCATTGGAGCAGCAACTCAAGACCGATGTCGAGCTGCGCGACTGGTATCTCGATGCGGTGAATCTCGACTCGACACTCGAACTCACTGCGGAGTCTGCCGAGCTGGCGCTGAGCTTGCCGGTGCCGCCTTCTCAAAGGGTGCTCACGCCAGCTTCGTCTCATCCTTTCCGCTGGCTCTCCTGGCGTCCGCTCACCGCAGCGGCGGCGGGGATTGTGTTTGGCATGTTCTGCACTTCGATGGTGTTTGGGTTTGGTCCGCGGTCGGTCGAGAAGGTGATGTCGGTTTTGCAGGAGAGTTTTGAGAGTGGACCTGCGCCGCTGGTGACGGGTGTGCCGCCTTTGCTGGAGCAATGGAGCGGGGATTACTCGGAGATCGTGTTGGAGCACGAGGGCGTGAAGCCGAAGGATGGCAACAAGATGGCTCGGCTGCTGCGCTCGGATTTCGAAGGCCGAATGGTGCCGCTGCCAAGCCGTCAGGGGGATCTGATGCGGGTGGTGGATGTGAGGCTGTTTCAGAGCGAGGCGAAAGGTGGTGATGTCGTGCTGACTCTGTCGGCGCTGTTCAACGCCGTGCCCTTACCGGCAACGGAGCGGTATGACGGGATGGTGACGATTTACGCGCTCGGCGCTGATACCGATCTGCGCGGTGCCACGGAAGACAGTGTAAAGGAGGACGCGCTGGCCTTCAGCGTCGGCAGGTTCCCCGCTCTGGATCGCGTTCCGAGCACCTGGCAGCCTGCCTCCACGCGGCTGTTGCTGCCGGCGGGGACTGCGTTTGTGATGCTGAAGGTGTCCGTCTGCCGCATGCCCATTGGAAACAAGAACCCATCCTCGCTGCCCGAGTCCGTGACCTTTGCCGGGCACTTCATCGATGATGTGCGCGCGTCCATCCGCATCCGCGATGCGGTGGCCAACCATCGAACTCAAGCGGTCACCCAAGTCGCGAAATGAGTGATGAGGAAACAACAGCAACCACAAAGACAAAGTTCATTCCTGTGAAACCCATCCGCCTCTTCCTCATTCCCCTCACCTTTTCCGTGTCTTCGGTGTATTCCGTGGGCCAAGCCGCCGAGCCGGTCACCAACTCCATCGGCATGAAACTCATACCCATCCAGCCCGGCACGTTCACGATGGGCCAGGACGGACCGCCGTTGGAGGATTACCTGCGGCAGAAGCGGTTTGGAGAGATGCACAAGGACATCGACCGGATCGACTTTGACGAGAAGCCTGCGCACCAGGTCACCATCACGCAGCCATTTCAAATCGGAGTGACCGAGGTCACGGTGGCCCAGTATCGGCAATTTGATCCCGAGTTCAAAAAGAACGATCCGAAGTCGAAGCCCGCCGACGATGATGCGGTAACCGTTGTGACTTGGGAGAAGGCGATGGCGTTTTGTGAGTGGCTCTCGAAGAAGGAAAGCAAGACGTATCGTCTGCCCACCGAAGCGGAGTGGGAGTATGCCTGCCGTGCGGGCACGACGACGCTCTTCAATACCGGTGACGATTTGCCGGATGGTCATCAGAAGTGGTTCGGTGAGGACAACTTTCGCGGCGTGTATTTCCCGGCGGGACCGATGCCACACGAATATGACTGGCGGAATGCCGGGAAGCCTGCGGCGAGCTTGAAGCAGGGGGAAATCATCGGTCTGATCCACCCCACAGAGGAACTTCGGGCAGGTGGCATGGGTTCCTTGCGCGTGGCGCAGAAGAAGCCCAATGCCTGGGGTCTGCATGACATGCATGGCAACGTGGCCGAGTGGTGCAACGATTGGTATGGGCTGTATGAGAGCGGCGCGCAGACCGATCCGGTCGGTCGTGCGGATGGCGACTGCCGCGTCTTTCGCGGCGGGTTTCATTCCTCAATGATCCGCTTCCTGCGCTCGGCGAATCGCGGCTCGTGGGTGCCGAACTCCGCAAGCGAGCGCATCGGCTTCCGCATCGTGCAGGGTGAGCTTCCGAAGGGAAAACTTCTGCCGTTGGCCGCGCCGCCGATAAACGCGCAGAACGTGAGCCAGACCTTGCCGAGCATCACACCGCAGCCAGCGGCGGCGCCGTTCATTGAAGGCCCGAAGCCCTTCGTTCGCATTCCCGATGGCGCGGTCGGCCCGGTGTTTATCAGCCAGAATCACAGCCCGGCCATCTCCGAGTGCCCGAATGGCGATTTGCTCGCCGTGTGGTTCTCCACCATGGGCGAAACCGATCTCACCACGTCCAACGCCGGCTCGCGACTGCGCTTCGGTGCCATGGAGTGGGAACCTGCCTCGCCATTCTGGGATCCGCAGGACGTGAATGATCACGCGCCGAAGGTCTGGTGGGATGGCGACAAGACGATCTATCATTTCGTCGAAGCCCGTCAGCATGGCGACAATCTCGTGCGCCGCTCCACCGATAACGGCGTCACCTGGAGCAAGGCCGAGGTGCTGCGGGCACACGGAGAGTCGGCAGGAAATCCCATCCGCACCAAGGACGGCGTGATCGCGATGCCCTATGACGCTTCCTCGCTCGTCATCAGCCGCGACAATGGCCGCACCTGGCAATCGCGTGGTCGCGATCTCCGAGGCAACGACGGCGTTCGCCCCGGCAACAGCGGCCCGTGCATCGCGGGCATCCATGCGCCCATCGTCGAACTCGCCGACGGACGCCTCATGGCCTTCGGCCGTTTGCATCCCGAAGATCCAACACAAAAGCTCTTCGACCTCAAGATGCCCGCCAGCTACTCCAGCGATCTCGGCGAAACGTGGCATTGGGAGATCAGTGAGTTTCCTGTCGTGAGCAACACGCAGCGCCCCGCCATGCTGCGGCTCAAGGAAGGCCCCATCGTGCTCTGTTCCTTCACCGACCAGGCTCGGGTGCCATGGAAGGAGCACAAGGGCATGCGATTCAAGAGCACGGGCGGTGACTTCACAGCGTCGGGGCTCTACGCGGCGGTTTCCTACGACGAAGGTAAAACCTGGCCCGACCGTCGCCTCATCATCGGTCCAAAGGAAGGAATCACCAACAACAACGGTTCTCCGCGCAATTCCAACGGCTACCTCGCCATCACCCAGACGCGCGATGGGCGCATCCAGCTGATCAACAGCCAGAACCACTACGCCTTCAACCTCGCGTGGATCAAACAACTGCCGCCTGCGCCGAAGAAGTGAGGCGAGTGGTGGTTACCATAGGCCATTTCAAAATGAAACACCCCCTCGCACTGCTCACTGCCCTCATGCTCGCGCCACTGGTCGCGTTTGCGCAAAAGGCCCCCGCTTGGGTGCTGCCTGAAATCAATGCCCCACGTGTGCAGCGCGTGCTTTTTGAGAGCAAGGCAGTTGGTCGGCAAGTGAGTTGCCATATCTTCACGCCGGAGGTTTACGAGCGAGGAAAGGAGCAGCGTTTTCCCGTAGTTTACTGGCTGCACGGCACTGGTGGTGGGCTGCCGGGGGTCGCGCCGGTGTCAGCGCGGTTTGATGCGGCGATTCGCGAGGGGAAGATACCGCCGATGTTGGTGGTCTTTCCCAACGGACTGGCAACTAGCATGTGGTGCGACGCGAAGGACGGCTCAGTGCCGATGGAAACTATCGTCATCAAGGAACTCATCCCGCATATCGACACGACCTTCCGAACCATCGCCAAGCGTGAGGGGCGCATCGTGGAGGGCTTCAGCATGGGTGGCTACGGTGCGGCGCGGTTGGGATTCAAGTACCCGCAACTCTTCGGCGCGGTCTCCGTTCTTGCGGGCGGGCCGCTGGATTTGGATTTCGCCGGACCGCGCGCCACTGGCAATCCTGCTGAGCGCGAGCGCATTTTGAACAGCACGTTCGGAGACCTCGACTACTACCGCGCCGTGCATCCCATCGCCGTGGCGCAGCAGCAGGCTGAAGCCTTGCGCGGAAACGTTCGCGTGCGAATCGCGGTCGGTGCGCTGGATAACACGGAACCGCTCAATCGTGCCTACTCTGAGCATCTCAAGAAGCTGAACATCGCTCACACTTTCACCGTCGTTCCCGGCGTGGGGCATGACACGCTTGCACTGCTCAAAGGGTTGAGTGAGACGAACTGGGAATTTTATCGATCGTTGTCTGGCAACGGACCCACCGCCAACGTAGTCACCAAGCCGGAAGTCGCGAACGCCGCCAAAGCCGCGAGACGAGCTTGGGAGTCCGCACCCGCTGAGAAGAAGGCGCTGTGGCAGCAGCAGCGCGAGGCATTGACCCACATCGACCTCTCCGAAGATACCAAGCGGCAGGTCATCATCGCGCGCGGTTCGCCGAAGCCGGGCGAGTATCACGCGCATCCGACCACCGCGATGCTGGCGGACCACAAGACGATGTTTTGCGTCTGGAACCTCGGCCACGGCGGTCATGCTGGACCGATGGCTCGCAGCGATGATGCGGGGTTGACTTGGACGCGCATCGACGACGCGCTGCCGCCGAACTACGTCAACTTCAAGAACTGCCCGAGCATCTATCGCATCACCGATCCGCAGGGCAAAGAGCGCCTGTGGGTCTTTGCTGCACGCACCTTGACCGACAAGGAGAACCCCAAACTCATTGAAGGTCGTCACGAAGGTTTCATGCCGCGCATCGTCAGCGAGAACGATGGTAAGACCTGGCGTGAACTGCCGCCCATCGGCGGACGCATTTCCAAGGACGATCCCTTTCGCAACATCATGACCTTCTCCAGCATCGTGCGGCTGGGGGACGGTTCTCATCTTGGCATGTTTCATCGCGGTGGCAGCATCGGCGAAGGCGGCACGCTGCAAGTGCTGCAATCCATCACCCGCGACGGCGGCTTCACCTGGTCGGAGCCTGTGATGGCCTGCGATGGCACGAAGCTCGACGGCAAGCACCCCTGCGAGCCGTATGTCTTCCGCTCGCCCGATCGCAACGAACTCTGCTGCCTCATGCGCGAGAATCGCCGCAGCGGCACGAGCCTCGTCATGTTCAGCGGCGATGAAGGCAAAACATGGTCGCAAGCCGTGGACGCTCCGTGGGGCCTCACGGGAGATCGTCACCACGGCATCACTTTGCCCGATGGCCGCATGGTCATCGTCTTTCGCAACGCCTCTCCGCAATCGAAGGACAAAGCCGGCTTCATCGCCTGGGTCGGCACTTATGACGACATCAAGCAGGGCAAGCCCGGCCAGTATCGCGTGAGCCTGCTGAAGACCTTCAAAGATGGCTTTTACCCCGGTATTCACTTGCTCCCCGACAGCACCATCGTCGCCACGACGTATGCGAACTATCGCAAGGAAGATGTCGGCTGCTCCATCGTCAGCGTGCGCTTCAAAATGAGCGAGGTGGATGCGATGGCGAAGGCCCTGAAGTAATCCGAGCAACAGTAGCCAAAGAGCATGAAACACACACTCACCCTCATCACCGCACTGCTACTCTCGCCGCTGGCGACACTCCGCGCTGCCCAAGCGAGCAAGCCCAACATCATCGTCATCCTTGCTGATGACATGGGCTATGCCGATGCGGGATTCAACGGCTGCAAAGACATCCCGACGCCGCATCTCGACTCCATGGCGAAGAAGGGCATCCGGTTTTCGGCTGGCTATGTCACTGCTCCGCAGTGTGCGCCGTCGCGTGCGGGGTTTTTGAAGGGCGTGGATCAGAATCGCATCGGGTGCGAGAACAACAACGTCACTGACATCGCCGGACTCAGCGAGGGTGCCACGATGGCCGACCGCATGCGTGCCGCAGGCTACCGCACCGGCATGGTTGGCAAGTGGCATCTGGGAACCAATCCAGGCCAACAGCCGCTGGATCGGGGGTTCGACGAGTATTTCGGCTTCCTGCGCGGCAGCAGTTGGTATCTCCCGCAGGCTGGCCAAAAGAGCATCGCACAGATCATCGAAGGCCGGAAAGCCGTGCCCGTGGGTGGCTATCTCACGGATGCGTTCGGCGAGCGAGCCGTGCGCTTCATCACGGAGAACCAAGCGAAGCCCTTCTTCCTCTACCTAGCCTTCAATGCCCCCCATTCACCTTATGAAGCTCCGGCGGAGGAGATCGCGAAGTTCGCCCACATCATCGACACCAAACGCCGCACTTACGCCGCGATGGTTGCCGTCATGGACCGCAACATCGGGCGCGTGCTGACCGCGCTGAAGACTGCGCAGTTGGAGCAGGACACGCTGGTGGTCTTCCTCAGCGACAACGGCGGTCCCGGCGACGGATACTCAAACAACATGCCCCTGCGCGGCTGGAAGGGCGAGACCTTTGAAGGCGGCATCCGTGTGCCCTTTGTCATGCAGTGGCCCGGCACCATCAAACCCGGCCAGACCGTGGATATGCCGGTGTCGTCGCTCGATCTGTTGCCCACCGCTCTTGCCGCCGCAGGTCAGCCCATACCTGCGCCACTCGAAGGCCACAGCCTCCTGCCCGCGCTGCGTGGAGAAGCGCCATTTCCCGCACGCACTCTCGCGTGGCGCTTCGTCTTCGGCCCCGCCGTCGCCAAGTCCCCGTGGGCCATCCGCGATGGCAACTGGAAGCTCGTTCAAGGAAGCGCCGCTTCCTCCGAGGTGCAACTCTTCGACCTGAGCAAGGATGCCAGTGAAGCCAACGATCTCTCGACCGCACGCACCGACATCCGAGAGCGTCTGCAAAAAGCCCACGACACCTGGGTCGCCTCCATGCCCGCGCCCTACACCCGCGTGAGCAGCGACAAAGTGCTCGACTTCGTCAAAGCCAAACAAGCCGGCCGCGCGAAGGCAGCAGAGAAGAGCAAATGAAGTCCGAGATGCGTCACAAAGACCACAAGACGAAAGACCAAAACATGATGACCCGAAGCCGCTTTTTCCACCTCTCCCATTTCTGCCTTCTCCTCGCCACGCTGCCCGCTCTAGCGGCGACGAAGCGGGCAGGTGGCGATGCTTTGGATCTGCCGGAGCCGGTGCAGCGTCCGGTGAAATACTTTGGCGACATTCATCCGGTGCTCGCAGAGCATTGTGTGTCGTGCCACGGGCCGGAGAAGCAGAAGGGCGGGCTGCGGCTCGACTCTCGTGAGATGGCGCTGATGGGCGGCAGTGGCTATGGACCGGCGATTGTTCCGGGAAAGAGCGCGGAGAGTCCGCTGATCCTTTTCATGGCACATCTGGAACCGGAGATGGAGATGCCGCCGAAGAAGGACGCTCTGCCGGACTCGACGATAGCGGTCTTGCGCGCCTGGATCGATCAGGGCGCTGTGTGGCCTGGGAAAGGTCTGGATCCCAATCAAAAAGTCCTCGGAAATCAGCCGCTATTTTTCGAGAAGGCGGTCACGCATTGGTCTTTTCAGCCGGTAGTGAAAGCGACGGTGGAATCACTGCAGAAGGGACCTGCGACGATTGATGCGCTGGTCGATGCCCGGCGCAGGGAAAAGGGTCTGACCGCCTCGCCGCGTGCGGATGCTCCGACGCTTTTGAAGCGGCTGCACTTCGATCTCACCGGGCTGCCGCCAAGCGATGCGGAGATGAAAACCTTTGTCGCGGCTTTTGCCAGCAATGCGGATGCGGCCATCGCGGCCAAGGTCGATGAACTGCTCGCCTCGCCGCATTTCGGCGAGCGCTGGGGGCGCTACTGGCTGGACATCGCACGCTATGCGGACACGCAGGATTTCTTCCCCACGGTGGATCTCCGCTACCCTTTCGCCTGGACATACCGCGACTATGTCATCGGTGCCTTCAACGAAGACAAACCCTACGGTCAGTTTATCCGCGAGCAAATCGCAGCGGACTTGCTGGGCTTGAAGGCGGACGATCCTGCGTTGGCAGCGCTGGGTTTTCTCACGGTGGGGCCACGCTTTTTGCGGCGCACCGAGGAGCAGATCAATGACCGGATCGACGTGGTGACCCGTGGCCTGATGGGGCTGACGGTGGTTTGCGCCCGCTGTCACGATCACAAATACGACCCCATTCCGACGGCGGATTTCTATGCGCTGCACGGCATCTTTAGCAGCTCGGAGATTCCTGAGAAACTGCCGGAAATCACGCTCACTTCCGCCAAGGTGGGTGCCAAAGTTCATGCCGACTACGAGGCGAAAAAGGCCAAGGCCCTGAAGGCTGTCGCCGATCTCACCGCTGGACTGCGCACCAAGGCGATTGCCGACGTGAAAGCAAAACCGGAGGCTTATTTCGATGCGCTCTGCCGCTTGGAGTTCGATAAGAAAGCGATGCCCAGAGTCCTCACCGATACCAAGCTTTCGGAAGTGGCCCTCGATCCACTGGTTCGGCAATGGAAGGCATTGATGAAGTCGCCGAATGCCCTCCAGGACCCAGTGCTCGGGCCGCTGGCGAAAGTCGCCGCCGCTCCTGCCGCCCAACAGGCTGCGCTGCTCAAAACCCTGCTATCGAGCGGCCAACCGCCAGAGACGAAGCCCCAGATTCATCCGTTGGTGCTCAAAGTCATCCAGGAGAAGAAGCCCGACACTCTGGCGGCGCTGGTGCGTGCTTATGGATCGGTTTTGGCTGCAGCAGGCAAGCTGCCCAAGGCTGCCGGCGGACCTGTGCTCGACGCGTTCCTGAAAAAAGACAGCCTTCTGGATTTCCAAGTGGCGGATGTGGAGAGGGTGGCCCGCCCTTCTGTCGAATCCCGTAAAGACTACGCCAAAGTGGACCCTGCGGTCGCGGAGGTGGAAGCCACGCACCCAGGTGCGCCGACTCGTGCGATGGTGATGAATGAAAAGGCCAAGATGGTCAAGCCGGTGATCTTTGTTCGCGGTGATCCAGCAAGGCGGGGCGATGCTGTGGACCGGCGCTTCCTCGAAGTGTTGGAGCCCAAGAAAACGCCCTTTCCCGAAGCGCAAAGCGGCCGGCGAGAACTGGCCGAACGCATCAGCAGCCCGACCAATCCACTGACACCGCGAGTGTGGGCCAATCAGGTGTGGCGTCATCTCCTTGGCCAGGCATTGGTGAAATCCACGGGCGACTTCGGTTTGCAGTCGGAGCCGCCGAGTCATCCGCAGTTGCTGGATTGGCTGGCGTCCGCCTTTCTTCAGCGCGATGGTTCCACCAAACAAATCGTGCGGGACATCGTTCTCAGCAACACCTACCAGCAGACCAGCACGAACCGGCCCGATGCGGCAAAGATCGACACTGAAAACACGCTGATCTGGCGTGCCAACCGCCGTCGCCTCGACTTCGAGGCAATGCGCGATGCGATGCTCGCCACCAGCGGCCTGCTCGATCCCGTCATTGGCGGACGCGCCGTGAATCTCTCCAGCACGCCTTTCACCGGGCGGCGCACTATCTATGGCTTCGTTGATCGCACGAATATCGATCCGCTTTTCACGACCTTCGATTTTCCCTCGCCGGACATCTCCAACACCCAGCGCAGCGAGACGCTCGTACCGCAGCAGGCACTCTTCGCACTGAACGATGGCTTCATCATCGAACAAGCCCGGAAGCTGGCGGCAGACGCGGAGAAAGCGGCTGCCAAAACTCCTGGAGATAAGTTGATCACGGCAACGCGTGAGCTTTATCGCCGGGTGTATCAGCGCGTCCCGCTGTCCGAAGAAGAATCGCTGGCCCGGAGTCTCCTCGCCGATGCCCCGACGCCGGAAAGTATAACGCTTTCGGGCTCCTGGCAGCAGGGATTTGGCAGTGCTGATCCCGTTGTGGCAAGAAGCGCGGCTTTTTCGGCTCTGCCCTATTTTGATGCAGCCACTAAGCGCTACCAGGGAGCGCGTTTGTTTCCGGACAAGGAGCACGGCTTCGTCAGTCTGAACGCGAGTGGAGGTCATCCAGGAGCTGGGCTCGAGAAAGCAGCCATCCGTCGCTGGATTGCACCGCGTGCCGGAGAGTTTGGCATTGGTGGCGAGATTTCCGTTGGAGCCAAGGGCAGCGGCGATGGGATTCGCGCCCGCGTCATCTCATCACGCTCAGGGCAGATCGGCGAATGGATCGTGGATCGTTCAAACGGGGTTTCTGCGCCGACCACGCTTTCAAAAGTGACCGTCAAAGCAGGAGAGATCCTGGACTTCACGGTGGATTGCCGCGAGAACACCACGTCCGATGGCTTTCGCTGGGTGCCGACAATCCGGCTGCTCGTGATGCCGGAGAAAGCACCGAAAGACATGCAAACCGTCTGGGACTCGCAGGCGGATTTCAAAACGCCGCCGCCGCCGAAACTCACTCCTTTGGAACAAATGGCTCAGGCCCTCATCATCACCAACGAGTTCATGTTCATCGACTAAACCACCTCTCCACCTCTCCACCTCCTCATGAATCCCCCACTCCTCTCCCGCCGCGAAGCGCTCAGCCGCGCAGGATTCGGCCTCGGCAGTCTCGCTTTGGCTGGCCTGCTCAATGACATGGGCCTCACCCAGGCCAATGCCGCAAACCTTTCGCCACTCTCGGGGCGGCAGCCGCAGTTCCCCGGCAAGGCGAAGCGCGTCATCCATCTCTTCATGAATGGTGGACCATCGCAGATGGACACCTTTGATCCGAAGCCGAAGCTCAATGCCCTGCACGGCAAGTCGCTGCCCATCGCCAAAGATTTGAGCAAGGACAAACGCCTCAGTGGGGCGGCTCTCGGATCGAAGTTCAAGTTCAGCAAACACGGCCAGAGCGGCATCGAGATCAGCGAGCTTTTCCCCCATGTGGCCAAACACGCTGACGATCTCTGCGTGGTCCGCTCCATGTTCAGTGACGTTCCCAATCACGAGTCGGCGCTGATGATGATGAACACGGGCAATCTGACTTTGCCGCGCCCCAGTGTCGGTTCATGGACCCTCTACGGCCTCGGCACGGAGAACCAGAGCCTGCCTGGTTTCGTCGTCATGTGTCCCGGCGGACTGCCTGTGGCCCAAAGCTCGAATTGGCGCAGTGCCTTCCTGCCCGGCATCTATCAGGGCGTCCACATCGACACCAAGGAAACTCAGGCCGATCACCTCATTTCCAATCTGCGAAACACCGCCATCCTTCCCGGACAGCAGCGTCGCCAGCTCGGCTACGTCCAGCAGCTCAATGAATTGCATCGCCAGTCGCGCACCGGCGATCCGCAGTTGGAAGCCCGCATCCAGTCGCTCGAACTCGGCTTCCGCATGCAGACTGAGGCCACCGATGCCTTTGACGTCACGAAAGAACCGCAATCCATCCGCGAGATGTATGGCGACACCCTGCAAGGCCGCCAAATGCTCATGGCACGCCGCCTTGCCGAGCGCGGCGTACGCTACGTGCAGGTCTGGCACGGAGCCGGGCAACCCTGGGACAGCCACAACAGCATCGAAGAAGCCCACCAGCGCCTCGCCACCGAATGCGATCAACCCATCGCCGCGCTCCTCCAGGACCTGAAAGATCGTGGGATGCTGGAAGACACCCTCGTCATCTGGGGCGGCGAGTTTGGTCGCACCCCGACCGCGCAAATGCCGCTCACGCCCAAAGTGGGCCGCGATCACCACAACGACGGCTTCAGCATCTGGATGGCCGGTGGCGGCGTCAAAGGCGGGCACATCCACGGAGCCACCGACGACATCGGCCTCAGCGTCGCCGAGGGAAAAGTCCACATCCACGACCTCCACGCCACCATCCTCCATTTGCTCGGCTTCAACCACGAAACGCTGACCTACCGCTACGCCGGCCGCGACTTCCGCCTGACCGATGTGG
>Ga0247832_1007114_pt1 | contig 11875 bp, 9 predicted proteins | sample LaCruzMarch2015__10_FD_192407 | JGI IMG/M metagenome (GOLD analysis project Ga0247832, IMG submission 192407) | Freshwater microbial communities from meromictic Lake La Cruz, Castile-La Mancha, Spain - LaCruzMarch2015_4m | ecosystem: Environmental > Aquatic > Freshwater > Lake | place: Spain...
TCCTGCGTGTGGACGAGGTGCAGTACTCAAAAGTATGTAGCACATAATTACATATTACTCAAAGTCCTGAAGTCCGAAAGTAGGAAAAAGGCTCCCCGCCTGCGGACTTTGCCTCAAGTACGGCTCCTGTGGAAGTGAACCGAAGGAGTAAGCTCGGCGATGGATGTTACCACGTCTTCCTTGACGTGGGGTCCAATATTGATATTCACGGCCGCTTCTTGTTGAGCCTGAAAAATACCCAGATTCAACAAGCTCGGTGGCTACATTTGATCGTGAGTTTGGTTCTCCACGCGACAATCGATTGTATTGTGTCTTTGCATTCGAACCAAATCCAAAGTTCGAACAGCGACATTTAGATTTAGAGAAGGCATACAGAACTCTGGGATGGCGATATACCTTTATCATGGCAGGGGCATCAAACATTGATGGCAATCTTACATTTTACCATTCACATCTAGTGAACAGCACGACGGAAAATGGGTTCAGTGCTCTTACGTCGAAAACATTGTATGGAACTGATGCCTCAGGTAGGACTGTACAAATCCTTCGTCTAGCATCTTGGATTCAGAATGAGATCGAAGATCGACGTATACCCATGCAATACCCAAAACAAATTCATGAACCCAAAGTCGTCATGAAACTGGACGTCGAGGGACTTGAGTTCAAAGTCTTTCCTGACCTTCTTACGACTGGAGCTCTTTGCAAAAATATACATTTGATGATTGGGGAGTTTCATTATTCACCTGGCAACAACAATTTCTACCCTTTCAATGTAACGGAAGATGGAAAGAATCTTCTACAAAATCGCAAGGATGGAGAAGCGCTCGCAAAGCAAATGCTTCGTTTGCTAGGTATTTCAGAGACTTGTATGACGCGGGTTACATTAGACGATGACGAAGCTTATGCAACAGATCCACACGACCTTCCTTCATTGGGATGATTCAAAAAACAACCATACGTGATGTCCTTAGGCTGTGATTTTGTTGACCTGAGAATCATTTCTTTAAACTACCCGTCTAATGTACACTATAGTACTTATAATTTGTCTGGAAAAGTCTTAAACGGGAGGGAACGAATATCAGACTGTGTCAAACATGTTGAATTTCCGCTGCCTTTGCCTAACCCTAACATCAAAGAGCAACGTCAGCTGAAGCCACCGAAATTATTGATTAACAAAAAACAAATCATCGAATACTACACACAACAAAATGGTGGAGTACAGAAATTTGGAAGCGAAGTTGCTAAGAAACTCATCAGGATGGTAAACGGTAAGGAAGTTACTCCACAACAGTCCAAACTTGGAACCACCACCAACAAGCAATTCATATTTGACATGTCGAAGGATATTGATTACAACCTACTCAAAGGTAAGAATCCATTTTTTATGACCGCAGAAAAATTGGAAGAGATGATGAAGAATACACCAGTAAATTTCACCTTCTAGTAAATTAGAGCGCTGTTAGACCACATCATATAGAGTATACACTATAGTGCTTATAATTTGTCTGGAAAAGTCTTAAACGGTAATAGTTCCCTATTTGTGACATCTCCCATGAGTTTGTATTCACAAACTTTAGCATCAAATGACAACAACATCAACTGAAATTCCTCTGCAGTCACGACTTCGTTCTCTGCCAACGTGTTCGCCAGATGATGCAATAGCTCCATATTCTCAGTCAGAACAAACTTAGCAGTGACGTAAGCATTGTTCACCAAACGCTCAACTTCCAAGTCTACCAACCCCATCAAGCGAGAACCCCATGGATTGCGATGACGACGCATCATACCCAATTGACGTCCCATAAAAGGGCCACCTTCTTGAGGGGAAGAAAGAGCTACAGGTCCGACCAGGTTGCTCATGCCAAATTCCTTCACCATGCGCTTAGCAATATTGGCCACTTGCATGATATCGTTCGATGCGCCGGTAGTGACCATGTCCTCGCCATAAACGAGCTCCTCCGCTAAGCGGCCACCCAGGGCAACTACTAATTGTGACTCCAGGTATTGTTTCGAATACATTCCACTTTCCAATCTACTCTCATCTGGGGAGAAGAATGTCAAGCCTCCCGCACCATTCGATCGAGGGATGATTGATATCTTCTGCACCTGATCATAGTCGGGGATGAGAGCGCCACAAATTGCATGTCCTGCTTCGTGATAGCTCACAATCTCAACCTGTCGTCGTGATAGCATCGACGTACCCCCACGTTTTTCCATCCCGACCATGAGTCTGTCGAGAGCACCATCAACCTCTTCCCACCCTATAGTCATTTTACCACGTCGGGCACTTGCCAGTGCCGCCTCATTCATTAGATTCTCAAGCTCCGCACCTGAAAAACCGGGTGTACGGCGACTTATCGCTTCAAGGTCTACGTCTGGTTCCAAAGGCTTGCCACGAGAATGAATTCCTAGGATACGACTACGGCCACGAATATCCGGTAGGTCTACTGCAACTTTCCTATCGAACCTACCCGGTCGTAGTAATGCCTCATCGAGGATGTCGATTCGATTAGTCGCAGCGATGGTAATAACACCTAAATTATCATCAAAGCCATCCATCTCAACCAATATCTGATTAATCGTCTGTTCACGTTCATCATTGCCTCCGGCATATCCAGCCCCACGTTGTCTACCCACACTGTCAATCTCATCTAAGAATATAATACACGGTGCCTTCTTCTTTGCCTGGAAGAATAATTCACGTACACGCGAGGCTCCAACACCCACGTACAATTCGACAAATTCGGAACCGGAAATTGAGACAAATGGCACACCTGCCTCGCCTGCAACGGCCTTGGCCAGGAGTGTCTTACCCGTACCTGGAGCGCCATACAGTAGAACACCACGTGGTATAACACATCCATTCTTCGTATAGCTAGCCGGCCGTTTCAAGAAATCAACTACCTCGCTAAGCTCAAGCTTCGCACCATCACATCCGGCAACATCATCGAATGTAACATTCGTTTGTGGTGCAAAGTTAAATGCTGGTTTCATCCGTGCCATGGCCAATGGTGAACCTCCAGAAGTCCGTCGAAAGAGAAAAAAGAGCCATGCAAAGAATGATAATATCGTGAGTGCCCTATTCAATATCGTTGAGAGGATGGCACGTGGACCAGATGTTCCAATATTAGACGATGAAGACACGGATATATCAATGTTGTAACTTGTTAACGTATTGAGTAGTGTAGAATCATTTGGTAGGTGAGGTATTCGCACGAGTTGCCTAGGTTGACGAATCATATGCAGTGTCTTTTTAGCAAAGAATGATGAGAACCATCTCCGTTTCGGTTGACGGATGAGTCCGACAAGCAATGTGCCTTCCGAGTTGAAGGTAACCTTCTCTATTTGCTTCGTTTGCACAAGTTTAAGGAATTCAGAGTATCGGACATCCTGTATTGGTGTTGCGGACACCTTAGCTCGCATTTTTTGTATAGTTGATCGTATGGACGCATTTTCCCGTCGTTCATATTGTGAAGGAGGATAAGTAGATTGCTGTAGCGAGGGAACCACACGAAGCAATGAATCATCGTTTTTATTCTTCGGTTCGAAGCGAGATAACTTTCGCCAACGCGGTTGTCGTAGGATGAGGACGCCGACGGTCGAGATTGACATTTGCATCGTTAATGCAGATGCGCCTAGTGGCAGCTGGGCCGCCAATGCCGCGGCAGAAATCCTTCGTCTCCTCATAAGTATTATCATCTTCTCATCAACTCCTTCGTGATGAATGAGCGGGACGCCGAGACAGAACAAATCGACGCAGAACTCATACATACCGAGCGACATGACGGAAGAGACAAGAGGCCGTTGAATTCTGGATAAGAGTAGTAGTCGTCTCATCATCGAGCCATGTCAATGCTAATAAAATGGTCGGACGTCCTCCTCCTCCTTCTATTAACAACATCGTGCCAATTCGCAGATGGGTTCCAAACAAAGGTGTCATTGTCTCATCCTCCATCTATAGTTTCATCCACGTGCCTGCAATTCCGATTCGGTGGCATCGACTTTGGCGATAACATATTTGGTATCCGTAAGACGGACGACAATGACGAAATAAAGACTATCGCAGTCGCCCCCCCAACATTCGACAATGCAGACCCAATGTTCACCGTTGAAAAGACCATGTCATTTTTAAAGGTGGCATTCCCATCTTTCCTTGCCGGCGGAGTCGTCGCACTTGGCTTTCTCTTCCTACCGCTTTTGTCGGATTACTACGATGCATACAATTACAATCAACGGCCCGACGGCAGCAGTAGTGGCGGTGGTGGCGCCGGGTCTCCCACTGCCACGGGTAAAACAACAACTGACAATAATAACAATGTTGTCGTGCAACAGAATGTCAATCAACCAGTAATACTCTTCGAGACGATATTGAATGACCTCAATGATGCCTACGTTGATGATGTAGACGTACAAAAACTATTCGAAACGGGTGTCAAGGCCATGACATCTAGTTTAGACCCATATACTGAATTTGAGAGTAGAGTGGATGCACAGGCATTAGAGGAGACTGTTACTGGACGATATGGTGGTGTTGGCTTGGTCATACGCGGCGGTACAAATCTCCGATTGTTGGATGATGATGACGACGTAGTGGTTGGCGTTGCTGGTGGTACAGAGCAACAGAAGAAGGAGAGTAAAGATGTCAAGGCTGGTACAGTTACGCCATCTGTTTCTCCGGTAGCTGCCACGGACGGTAGTGGTGCTGATGACATGGATGCAGACGAATCTGAGCGTCGACGTGCACGCAAAAAGTCAATGGAGGATGGTATCCGGGTCGTATCTGCCTTTGAAGGATATGCGTTTGATGCTGGTATGCGCGTGGGAGATAAACTCCTTGCGATTGATGACTTTGTCATACAACCAACAACAGCGGTCGATGAGGTTAGGACTCATCTACGAGGAGAACCTGGCACACCGGTATCAATTACATTCCTGAGAGATGGAGTTGTTGGTAGTGGTGGTGGTGGTGCGGGTAAGTCGGCTATGAATGAGCCACAAACTATCACTTTGCAGAGAAGTGTAGTTCGTATACCCGATGTCAAATACTTTGGTTTTATTGGTGAGCCAAGTGATGGAATAGGATACATTGACCTTAGTGGCTTTGCGAACGACGCCGGACGAGAAGTCCGTTATGCCATAAAAGCGTTACAACATGGTGCTACTCAACTCGCGGCAGGAGATGATACAATCCGAGATGCGTCGGGCATGGTGGCTACTGATGCAACCAAGTTGAAGGGACTTGTGCTCGACTTACGTAGTAACCCTGGAGGACTCCTCACCTCTGCCGTCGATGTGGCCACTCTCTTTGTTCCAAATGGATCAGATATTGTAAGCGCCAAAGGACGCGGTTTTCCTGAGGTAATTTACAGAAGTAAGACTGAACCCGCACTCAGCCCAGCTACAAGACTTGCTGTATTGGTCAACGATCAAACAGCCAGTGCTGCCGAAATTGTGTCAGGTGCAGTCCAAGACATGGATGTCGGTGTCATAGTAGGTAAGGGTAGAACGTTTGGGAAGGGACTGGTGCAGAATGTGCAAGACTTACCTTATCAAACGGCATTAAAATACACCGTGGCGAAGTATTACACGCCCAGTGGTCGGTGTATTCAAAGTACTATCTATGAGTCCGATGGAGATTCTGGGGCGAAGTATAAATCGAAGAAAGTTGCTGACAAGGATCGGACGATATTTTACACCGCTCATGGACGGCAAGTTAAGGACGGAGGTGGCGTCGAGGTGGATGTCAAGATTGAGCCGCAGAAGGCATCCCAATTAGAGGTCATTCTCGTGAATTCCGGTACGTACTCTGACTATGCAGCAGAGTGGAGCAAGAAGCATGAACTTACTGACAACTTCAAGGTGGATGATGCAACGTATAAAGATTTTCAACGATTTGTCGAAAAGAGACAAGAGCAAGGTGATATGAAGTTAGAAATACTATACGATTCTCAATTGAAAGAGCTACAACAGAAGCTTACGCTGAGCAAGCTTGGCTCGTCTAGTAGGGAGTTGGCGAAACTGAGAGCGAATATTATCAAAGATGTCAAGAAAGACTTTACTACATACAAGGCCGAAATCATTGAAGATATCGAGCAGAATATACTGGCGAGGTACCTACCCGATAGCATGCTCATTGAGCGAGGACTTCGGTCAGATGTACAGGTGATTGAGACTGCTAAAATGCTAAAGGATGGGAGAGAGTTTAACAAGGTACTTGCTCGTGACAATCCTGTCGAGAAGCCCAGCAATGATGTCATTGTTGCATCTTCATCATCATAGTGATTCCGGAATTTTAGTTATTGGAAATAATGCTAGTCCCATACCTCAAATCCCAAATCATCTTCTTCTCCTCTGTTGCATTTTCATCTATCTAGCGCTGAGACCTGATTTAAATAATGCTTACGTATCTAAGATAACATGGGCCAACTCAATTTATGTATCAACCGCACAGACTACAACAAGACACAACCTAGGTTGAAATTATAATACTCAGATCCCAGCATACAATCGGAAAGATGCCTTAAACATATTTTACTGGACTTCAACTTCATCACACGGCACACCAGTTTTGACTAGGCCCGCTTTTGCGTAGCAGAAAGCTGAGCACTGACCGGCGTATGCGACCTTGCAACAGTCAGCATTAGAGGCGAACCAATAAGAGTCGCACGTGGTCACCAGAGCGCAGTAGCCATTTTCCCACCCAGCAGAATAGACGGGGTGCCAGTATGCTTTATCTTTGCAGTCCTTGTTCCATGGTAGTTGGAGTAACCGATGGTCGTTATGATTACAGTAGCAACGACGGCGTCAACTACAGACTCAGCGCTATCTTTGATAAATCCGCGCAACTGTCCAGGAGTCGTTTTGGACACAACGTCCGAAGGCCCACACAGTTTGATAGTCCCAATAGTGACACGATTTGTCCAAATGGAAACTTGATTGGTCCGAATAAAGACAAAATATACTTAACGTTAGTGACGTTTATATTTCTTTTACTTTTTAATGAGAAGCGCGACTCATCTTTCCCTTCCGGTTTGTGGATTGCCCTCTTTTGGCTTCCCGCCGAGACGTTGAGTTTAAAACGACTCCCAGTGATGAAGGAAACAGGATTTTGTCAGGTCATATTTCGAACGTCAAGAAGGAAAGCTCCGACGTCTCCACACTTCCATCCTAGATGGAGAAGGAGCCTGGGCCTCACGCGATGCACGTAGGGGACAGTGACATTACACCACCCAACGAAATGCAGATACATTGTGGCGGACGGCAAAACAGTTACAATCTACACTTACCTCGGAGGAGAAGGCATCAGGAGCAGTGCCGAACAGGATGCTGGCAGTGGCTGAGACGATGATTGAAAGCTTCATGTTGATTTTGGAATTATGGCAAGGGAGTTGAACTTAGTTGAGCAGCGATCGATGTCGTCTGGAAGAGCATCTTCTGGAACTAGAGGAGTCATTGTTCTACCTAGTTGGACAACGTTTATGATTTCTCTCTGGTCCTTTCTCTCTTCAGAATCACATATATTTATGTAGATGCTATCGTAAACGAAACAACTCATCATAAGCGATAGCAAGGCTTACCAATTACCATGACATCAACAGCGGCGTCAACCTCATCGCTTCAGTTCTCATCATTGCTTGGTTCAACAATAGAATCGATCGTACATGAGCTCCTTTACTCGCGATCGATTTACCCCACCGAATCATTTGTTTTGCATCGTCATCTTGGCGTTCGGTGTCATGCCAATCGCGTGCCACAAGTTTGTGATTATGTTTCCAATTTCCTTCGTACGGCTATTCCGAGTGTCATGGCCGGCATTGCGGATGGTCTTGACTTGGTAATATTAGAAGAATTAACCAATGGGTCTGGGCGGAGGGGGGTGGGAGAACGTAATGGATCAATTAAGGTAGTGGAACGATTCGTATTTCGTTTTCAGATTGATACCGTCGTTGGCAGTGCCATGGATGAGGAAGCACGACTGTCTCGGAGTGGTTTGAAATCATCAACGACTGATATTGAGGACTTGCGACAATGCGCACTGGGTCGTGACACTGAACTTGCCATTGAGGCACGTTCGTCGATGGAGCGCAGTATGAGAGAATGCCTACTTCGAGTGCTGGCATTGCGTAGGAGAAGGAGGGGGGGCGGTGAAAAGGCAGAGAACATGTCATTCAAGTTGTGTCTTCACGTGGCGTCATCGGCGCAGCAAGACACATGTCCTGAACTTATGAGAGCATTGCACAGAGGGGAGTGGCTTATGCCTGAGGAATCCTCGTGTCTATTCTCAGATCTACGAAAGGGACTGCTCCGACCGATAAAGGATGTTGATTTGCCAAAATGTGGTTTACAAATGCAATTGGGGATGGAGGTGGATCCTAATCATTGACAGTATGATATCTTGCTCGTCCATGGAAGTCAACAATAGAATACATGGTATTCAAACAATATTTTTATATGAAAACAATAGTATGCTCAGTAACACTAAAACAGATGGGTGTGTCCCTCCTACAATCAGGGCTTCAAACCCTCGTCGTCTCGCCACTCACCAAACTCTGCTCAACTATTGCACCCTGACTCTGCTCTACTAATGCACGAGACTTTCTCATTTCAACTCTAATTAAACCGTCGAGAGTTATAATTTGGTCGGCGAAGCTGTTCACGTATCCCTCGAGAACAGCTCTATCTTCTTCCCCAACCTTCGATTCCATGAGCAATGTCTCGGCTAATAAACCAGCCGAACGGAAGCACGATCGTGCTTCGTCGTAATGACCAAGTATCTGTTTGACTGCTCCCTCCCGGCCGCATTTTAGTGAATGATTGTAAATTAATTCTTCCACCGCAATTGAATACTCGATGCTCCCCTCTATACCACTTAGAGCTGGATGAATTTTCTGCAACTTTGAGATTTGCTCATTCGCTGCATCAGCTCGCTCTAGGATGGCAGAGAACTGGCCCTTTAGCCATTCTAAACTAGAAGAGCAGCGCTGTTTCAACGGTGTGTATGGATTTTTGTCACTAACAGAAAAGTTTGAGGCCCGTAATACATCTTCAAACTCCAATGTGACCTTCTGTGCCGCACTGATGGATCCTTTAAGCATAGTCAAGGCCTTAAAGTAGCACTTCAGTGCCTCACGCAAGTGCATTTGAATCAATGACGATCGAATCTCATCTGAACTTTTGCCACTACTCTTGTTTATGTTGGACCCCGTCATATGCTCATTAGAGCCAGAAGATGTCGTCATGGCAAACGGCATATCTTCTCCATCATATTCATCCTCGTCACCTGATTTCTCCGGTGGAAGCCTCTTGGAGATGTCAGCTCGTGTGTCAGATGTCTTCTCCTCTTCAACACCCTCACCTGTAGCTGTGGACATGGATGATACCTGACTTTCTTCTTTTTGAGTCTCTTCGGTTTGAGTAACCATAAGCCCCATTCCCAAGAAGGCACGTACATCCCCTAAATGTGCAACAGTGATAGCCCTACGTCCGATATCCTCTGAAGCTGAAAGCATGCGAACAAGGACGTCAATGTGTGCCAAACAACCACCACTGTGTAAAGCTGCTCTTGGCGACAGGTCAAACCTTCCTCCAAATTGAGCCTCACTGCCAGAGGGAGGTGTCAGTGAAGGAGAGCCCGACATCAATTTACCAAAAAGTGCCCTTCCTGTTCCTGGACTGGTCCCGAGCATACCCATGTTATTCCTTCCATCGAGGATAGTGACCCGTCCAAAAGAGTTGTGTGGCGAACCCGAGCGCGAGTGTCCATAAGAAGGAGAGTTTCGACCAAAACTTCCTCTGCGTTCGACCTCGACCATAACGAAGCCAGAATCAGACGATTGATCTTCATGCATTAACACCTTCGGACTTGAGTCTCGTCTATTAACAGCTTGATTAGCAACATTCTGTTCGTGTATTGTTGCGATTGTCTCTCTCCTCTGATACTGATCATGATACTGCCCAGCTCTCAAAGATTGAACCAAGTCTTGTGCACGATTGTCAGGAGGTATTTCTCCTCCAAGCATGAATAAAGGAGGTGCAGGAACAGTGACTGGAATAGCAGTGGGGTACATATTCGGGCTCCCACTGAGAGGTGTAAAAATTGATGGCCTAATGCCGTATTGTCTGCCGGCTCCAAGTAGTCCATGTGATAACGCTGGAGGTGGTTGAGCTGCAAGAAGTGGGTTGAATGGCGGCGTGACAACCCCTGGTTTGTTCATATAATCAGGTCTGACATATACCATCGCCGCATTACTGGCATTCAACTGAGTTGCTGCTATATTTGGCATGTTGTTTGTTGCACCCAAGTTTGGCTGACGAACTTGTTTTTGATGCTGAGTAAATGTTCCAAGCGTGGAAGCAGTTGCTGAACTTGCAGCGCCCTGATGATATGATTCTCCCGTACCTTCATCCTCTGAAATCGCACATAGATTCATCTGAGCACTAATATCCTTATCAACGATTTTTTGTCCACCAGGGACTGGCGATTGAAGTGACGGCATCCTGTCAACACTTGAACTCTTACAGCTAGAGGTGCCGATAGCCGGAGCACCATTACACCCAAGTGCTACCAGTGCCTCGCATGCATCAAAGAAGGCATTGAACCCTGCCCGATTGTGAGGCTTTCGATCCAGGAGTAACTTTAACAAATGGACGAATTCTCTGGAGATGCGAACGTTGGCAGGTAAACGCACTGCTTTTGTTTTTATATTTCGCAACAAGTCCATATGATTCTCTCCATGAAATGGCGTTGCTCCAGCAATCATCTCAAATAGAACCGCTCCAACAGACCACAGGTCTGCTTTAGCGTCATACTTTTCGCCGGACTGTGTATGCAAAATGGGAAAAGACGATGAGAAAATTAACGAATGCAAAACGAAAATGACAGCAACACAATAACATAAATATGAGTCATAGACTCACTAATATTTCAGGAGCCATGTACAATGGACTACCACACATTGTTTCGGCCAAATCAACACCAGACAAGTGCCGGGCAAAGCCAAAGTCAGCAATCTTGAGCATAAATATCTCCCCCGACAATCCCCGTAATGCACGTTCTGCATCCTCCCTAGCCGGATTGTCCATTAATTCTTCCACGGGTAACGGTCCCGTTAGTAACAAATTCTGTGGTTTGATATCACGATGAACCAACTCCTTCCCCCATAGAAAACCCAAACCGGCAGCCAAATCACGTACAAGACGTCGACATAATCGTTCCGACAATCGACCGGACTGACGTGTGCGTATCAAGCGTTGTAAGTCGCCACCACCACAATATTCAAGGACTAAATAAAAATGTCTATCCGTCTTTTGGACCTGATGAAGACACACAATGTTGGGATGACGGTACGTCCGCAGTATGGCAATTTCCATATCAAGATTCTCGAGTACCTTCTTTGTAAGCTTTTTGGATGATCGCGATATGGCCTTGATGGCAACTACCGAATTGGCATCCGCTTGCTGTTGTTGTTGATGTTGTGACGACGATGATTGCTGCGATCCCAACGATCCCCGATGGAGCGCCTGCTGGTATTCTGCCAATATTATGCCTTTGTATACTGTTGCGAATGAGCCTGATCCCAATCGTTCTGTTAACACGTAGCCCGCGGCAACTTTGACATTGCTGCTTGGTGTAGCTGCCGATGATGCACCCATCGTGGAGGCAGATTGGTCCATCACGACGCGTGATACTAATGTTGCTCGTCAAAATTCTGCAGCAAAAATTCAATCAATCTGTTTATGTGAATGTTCAGAATCTATGTAGAACGAATCAGTTTGGAGAGCGTCGCTTTGCTTCACAGCTTTGGCGAATGCAAATGTTCTTCCTTCTACTTCTTATAAAATAATTCAGCTTTCGTGTGAATCAAATGGTTCGTTG
>Ga0247832_1007119_pt1 | contig 11870 bp, 11 predicted proteins | sample LaCruzMarch2015__10_FD_192407 | JGI IMG/M metagenome (GOLD analysis project Ga0247832, IMG submission 192407) | Freshwater microbial communities from meromictic Lake La Cruz, Castile-La Mancha, Spain - LaCruzMarch2015_4m | ecosystem: Environmental > Aquatic > Freshwater > Lake | place: Spain...
TTGTGACAAACGTGCAAGGGTTTGCGGCAAATCGCTGCGAGTTTGTGATATACCCTTGGGGTGTGCCCTGGTAGCTGGCGGCTGCGCCTTACCGGCGCGGTGCGTCGCTGGCGGCGAGTTCGATGAACACGTCCTCCAACGAGGGAAGCTGGCGGTGCAGCTCGCGGATCTTCCATTGCTCGGTGGTGGCGAGGTCTTGAATCGCCTCGCGCACGTCAGTTTGGGATTCGATGCGCAGGGAGTAGGCCTGCCAGCCTTTCTCGGCCTTCTCGGCGAGGACTTTGCGCACGCCTGGGATGGCGTCGAGCTTCTGCGGCGCGTTTTTGCTGCCTTGCAGTTCCACATAGACGGTACCTGCGGCACGCAGACCCTTGGTCAGATTGCGAGGGGTGTCGTTGGCTGTGATGCGGCCGTGGTGGATCATGACCACGCGGTCGCAGGTCTGCTCCACTTCGCTGAGGATGTGGGTACTGAGCAGGATGGTGTGCTGCGGGCGGAGGCTGCGCAGGAGCTCGCGCACGCCGCGAATCTGCGTGGGGTCCAGGCCGTTGGTCGGCTCGTCCAGAATGAGGAGCGGGGGCCGGTGCACCAGGGCATCGGCGAGGGCGACACGCTGGCGGTAGCCCTTGGACAGGTTCCCAATCAGGCGGCGGCGCACGTCGGTGATGCCGCAGAGGTCCATGACCTCGCCCGTGCGCAGACGCAGATCTTTGCCGCGCAGGCCTTTGAGGGCACCGCGATAGTGCAGGTATTCCTTCACGCCCATGTCGAGATAGAGCGGGGCATTCTCTGGCATGTAGCCGACCTGACGGCGGACCTCCAGCGAGTCGCGGAAGACATCTTTACCCCCCACCGTGGCCGTGCCGGTAGTCGGCGGCATGTAACCGCTGAGGATGCGCATGGTGGTCGACTTACCTGCGCCATTTGGCCCCAGGAAGCCCACGATCTCTCCCGGCGCGACCTCGAACGAGATGCCATCCACCGCCACGCGGCCGGCATATTCTTTGGTGAGGTGGGAGACGGAGATCATTGCAGAGGAATACGAGAGCGAGGACGGAGGAGAGTAATGAGTGCTAAGCAGTTAGTGTCTGAAGCGACGACTGAGCACCTAACACTTAGCACTTTTCTGCGGCCCGTGACAACCACGGAACGCACTTTCGCAGCTTGACGCTCTGGTATCGCCCGCGACATGCTGAGGCATGAACAAGCTCCTTTCTGCGCTGCTGCTGAGTCTCCTGATGTGCTCCTGCGAGGGCTACCGGCACAGGTTCGCCGGGCCAAGCCCCGCGCCTGGCACGCTGGTGAACTGGCCGGGCATGGCCTACGACGAGGTGCGCGCCTACTGCTACGATTACACGGCGGAGGAGAGCGAGACCTTCCTGGACCCCAAGGTCGGCCGGATGCACAGCGGGGTGATGAATCGCACGGGCGTGAAGCTGAATGCCGTGCAGACGAAGCAACTGATGGCGGCGATCACGGTCTCCCAGCCGAAGGGCGGTCGCACGCCGTGCTACAAGCCGCACCATGCGTTTGTGTTTTTCAACCAGGGACGCCCGGTGGCCGTTTTCGAGATGTGCTTCGGCTGCAATCGCCAGAAGAGCTACCCGACCGGCACGCCGGAATACATTGATCGCCAGGCGCTCTGGGACCTGACTGCCGAGCTGGGCCTGCCGCTGGGCAAGGGCAATGCCTTCTACACCGAGGCTTGCCGCAGGAAGTCTTGATCAAGGATTCACTGCTACATGCGGCACGGCCTTCGCGTATCGGTAGCCATGCTCCCACGCCTCCTTCCTTTTGTCTCGCTGCTCCTGCTGACCAGCGCTGCCTTTTCCCAAACCGCCGATCCGAAGCCGCTGATCGACCAAGCGGTCGCAGCCGTCGGTGGCAAGGACAAGCTGCTGACGCTGTTCCGCATTGGCGAGACCTACCACTTTGGCAGCAACCCGGAGCCAGACGCGGGGAAGAAGCGCTCGTCCCGGACCTCCGTTTTGCAGCCGCCGGAGTTCTGGTGGATCGGCACCAAGGAGCGGGCGGATGAGCCGGCGAAGTTCGACGTGTGGGCCTGGACGCTGGGCGTGTTGGTCGATGCCAAGTCCAAGGTGGAGGTGCTGCCAGATCTGACCGACGAGGGCAAGACGCTCTTCGGTCTGCGCGTGAGCGAGACGATCACGCCCGCGATGGATCTCTACTTTGAAAAGACCACCAGCCTGCTGGCACGCATCGACTGGCGCAGTGATTTCTACCGCTTCAGCGACTACCGCGAGCACGATGGCGTGCAGTATGCGGCGAAGACCATCATCTTCAAAAAAGTCGGCGGGAAGCCTTGGTTCTTCCATGAGGTCACCTCGGTCGAGCGGCTGAAGGAGCTGCCTGCGGGCTTGGTGAAGGCGGTGCCAGCGAAGCCGTGAATGATTTGTTGCGATAGCTCGCGCGCGGCTGTTGCGTTGACTGCGGCGCATGAACTCCCTCCGCGCTCTCGCCTGCCTCGCCGCTGTCACTTCCTTCGCCCACGCTGACTGGCCGCAGTGGCGGGGGCCTGATCGCAATGGGGTGTCCAGCGACACGGCTTCGATTGTCAGCGCCCTGCCGCCGGAGGGCTTCAAGAAGGTGTGGGAAAGCACTGCCATCCCCAGCGACCACTACGGCGGTCACGGCAGCCCCGTGGTGCAGGGGGAGAAGGTCTTTCTCAGCGTGGTCTGGCATGAGCGCGTGCCGTCGGAGTCGCGCGAGATCGACACGGAGACGATGCAGAAATTCAACCATCGCGGCGTGCCCAAACCGCTAGCCGACAAGATGGAAGCCGCGCGCGAGAATCTCCCCAAGTTGCGCGGCGCGAAGCTGGATGAATGGATCGAGCAGTGGAACAAGGACAACCTGGACGCCTCGCAGCAGATCGCGCTGGGCAGCTGGGTGGCCTCGCGCTTCAAGGCAGGCAAAACCGCCATCCCCTTGAAGTGGCTGGACAAGGTCGCCAGCCGTGAAGGCAAGCCCTTCGCCAGCGGCGCAGAACTGAAGGCTTGGCTGGATGCCGAAGGCTTCCCCGAGGACCTGAAGACGAAGGTCTATGACACGGTGCCGAACACCATCATGGTGGGCAAGGATGTGGTGCTCTGCCTGGATTTCAACACGGGCAAGGAACTGTGGAGATGGGAGCAACCGGGCAAGCCCACGGGCCGCAAGTCATCCAGCACCTGCGCCGTGGTCGATGGCAAGGTCTTCGCCATGCTCAGCAGTGATTTGGTGTGTGTGAACGAGGCCGATGGCAAGCTGGTCTGGAAGGCCGCGCTGCCCGGCAAAGGCCCGGGCTCATCGCCGCTCGTCGTCGATGGCAAGGTCTTCTGCAATGTGGGCAGCACCGTGGCCTATGATGCCAAGGACGGGAAGCAGCTGTGGGAGCAGAAGGCCGCGCGTGGCGACACCACCAGCCCCACATGGTGGACGCCCTCCACCGGCAAGCCCACGGTCGTGGTGCAGACCAGCAACAAGCTGCTAGGCCTAAACGCCGCCGACGGGGCCGTGCTCTGGGAAGCCGAAGGGGGTGGCCAAAGCACACCCGTCGCCAGTGGAGATTGGATCGTCATCTACAGCGGCACCAAGGACGTAGGCGTGCGTGCCTACAAAGCCGACGCGGCAGGCAAGCCGCAGACGAAGTGGTCGCACTATTGGCTGACCCGCCGCTACACCGGCAGCCCGATCATTCATGAAGGGCTCGTCTTCAACATGTGCGGTGACAAGCACCTGTGCATCGAGCTGGAAACTGGCAAGGTGAAGTGGGAAGAAGTCGTCAGCAGCGCCATCTCGTCGCCCCTGCTGGTGGACGGCAAGATCATCGTGCAGGAGAACAACGGTAGCCACATCCGCATCATCAAAGCCGACCCCGCCAGCTACCAGCAGCTCGCCCGCGCCAAGGCGGACACGCTCTGGTGTGCGTCGCCTGTGGTGTCCAACGGGCGCATGTTCCTCCGCCAGAAGGACAAGATCGTGTGCTTCGATTTGCGGGCGCAGTGATGGTCGGAGGGCCTACTTGCCCTCTTCCTTCTTCCGCGCGTCGGCGGCGTCTTTCTTGGCGGCTTCGAGTTCCTTGATCGCGGGCTTCTCACCGCCAGCAGGCACGAACTTCAAGGAGACGGCGTTGATGCAGAAACGGCGGTTGGTGGGAGTCTTGTAGCCTTCGCCTTCAAAGACGTGGCCCAGGTGCGCGTCGCAGCGTTTGCACACGGTCTCGATTCGCTTCATGCCATGAGACACGTCAGGTTTTTCGAGCACGCCCTTGGCCGTGCTGGAATCATAGAAGGACGGCCAGCCGCAGCCGGAGTGGAACTTCTCCTTGGAGGTGAACAGCTCATGGCCGCAGCTCGCGCAGTAGTAGGTGCCTTCGCCTTCAGCGTTGAACTTCTCATAGGCTTCGCCAAAGGGGCGCTCAGTGCCGGCGGTGCGCATGACGCGATACTGTTCGGGCGTCAGTAGCTTTCGCCATTCTTCGTCGGTCTTCACCACTTTGTCGGTCTTGGTTTCCACGGCGGATTCTTTCTTCTCGGTTTTGGGTTTGTCCTCAGCACAAGCAACGGTGGCCAGGGCGATGAGGGGCAGCAGGCGGAACGATTTCATAGCAGTCATTACGTTAGAAGTTCGGGGATGAGAGACGCTACAAGGCGACATATTCCTTCCAACTGAAAAACGAAATCGCAGGGGAGGGGGAGAGGTGGTAGGTTGAGTCATGATGACTCGTGCGCAGAATCTCGAATATCTGAGCCAAGAGCCGCTCGATGTGTTGGTGATTGGCGGTGGCATCGTTGGCTCCAGCATCGCGAGGGATGCGGCGATGCGCGGTCTGCGCACAGGCTTGGTGGAGAAGATCGATTTTGCCTTTGGCACCAGCGGGCGGTCGAGTCGCCTTCTGCACGGTGGCATGAGATATCTGGCCCAGGGGCGCATCGGTCTGGTGCATGAGGCAAGTGTCGAGAAGACCATCCTCCACCGCATCGCCCCGCATCTGGCGGCCCCATTGCCCTTTGTCTTTCCGACCTATCGAGGCAATCCCGACTGGCAGCTCTGGAAGCTCAAGATGGGCGTGAAACTTTATGATTTGCTGTGTGCTGGCCGCAACCTGGGTGAGTCCACTTGGCTGTCGCGAGCGGACACATTACTGTGCGTGCCAGGGCTGCGGTCGGACCTGTTGCAGGGGGCGGTGCGTTACTTCGACGGCTTGACCAATGACGCGCGATTGGTGCTTGATACCCTGCGTTCAGCGGTGAGACATGGCGCAGCAGTGGCGAATGCGTGTCGCCTCGTGAGTGCCAAGCGAGGCTCCCTGTGGACCTGCGAGTGTATGAATGAGCAGGCCCGGCAGCCGCTCACCCTGCAAACGCGCACCGTGGTCAATGCCACAGGCCCCTGGGCTGACGGCCTACCCCATAGCCGGGTGAAACTCCGCCTCACCAAGGGCATCCATCTGGTGGTCGATCAGCAGCGTTTGCCGGTCGCTGAAACGGTGGTCATGACCGAGGGATCGCGCATTCTCTTCGCCATCCCCTGGGGGTTGCGCACGGTGCTGGGCACGACCGATACGGACTACAAGGGTTCTCTGGACGAGGTTACGGCGACTGGTGATGACGTGGCCTATGTGCTGGGCATCGCGAATCAGTTCTTTCCGAACGCTAAGCTCCTGAGCACGGATGTCCTCAGCACCTGGGCCGGGCTTCGACCCTTGATCGCAGATCGTAAAGGCAAGCCCTCGGATATCTCGCGCTCGCACGAAATCAAAAGCCCGGAGCCGAATTGGTGGGACGTGGCGGGTGGCAAGCTCACGACCTGCAGGTTGATGGCGGAACAGACGGTGGATCGTGTGATCAAGGGCGCAGACTTACCCGCCCAGAACTGTCGGACCGCCGAAGAACTTCTGCTGGAGGCAGTCGATGCCTTCAGCGGTATCGCGCCACCGAAGGTCAGCCGCGAGGCGGTTCAGCACTATTGCGAGAACGAGTGGGCGCTGCATTTGGACGATGTGATGATCCGTCGCACAAGCTGGCACTACTACCGTGCTGATGCCGAGGACGTCGCCCGCCAGGTGCTGGATTGGATGGCTGAGCTAAGGGCTTGGGATGAAGAGACAAAAGCGGCTGAGTGGACTGAGTATCAGCGCTTGCTGTCATTGAGCACTCAGGGAGCACGCAGATCGTAGCAAATGAAGCGCTGCTCGCTGGCGTCGATCTGATCGCGCTCATGCTGGCCGACATACAACAACCCTTTGCTGATGACCGGCAGCGACCAAGTGTGTGGCGCGACCCAGAGCTGAGTTCTCTTGAGTTCTTTGCAGCCGTCCGGTGACAATTCCAGCCAGTGCAGGCTGCCGGTTTCACCGAGACACAAGATTTTGCCGTCTACTTGCAGCAGGCTCGCGCGCAGGATGCTCATCTTGTAGCGCTGTCCTTTCACGGGCATGTCCCACAAGATTTCCTCGCGCCACTTTTCCTCGCCCGTGTCGGCATTGACGCAGACCAGCTCGGCTTGGCGTTCGGTCTCGCCGTCGATGGCATACAGAAAACCGTCGATGTGCAGCGGGGTCATCCAATGGCAGGCGATCTTGGTGCTACGCCAGATTTCTTTGGCCTTCCACTGCGCATCATACTCCAGCATGAGTCCGCCGATGGGCCGACCTTTCGGATAGGCGGTGGTGACAAAGACGCGGTTCTTCTCGGTAATCACGACGGGTGAGCTGGCATTGACCGAGGTATACATGTCGGCGCGCCAGAAGGTGCGATCATAAACCTTACCGTCCTTGGGATCGAGGCACAGCAGGCCACCCGTCACGGGGTTGCTCTCGCCACCCGCGAAGACCAGCAAGCGCGGCTCGCCATGCAGCGTGGCGAGGATCGGATTGGCATAACTCGCGCCCCACTCATCTTTCACCTGCCAGAGTTCTTTGCCGGTCTGCAAGTCGAACGCGGCCACGCAGACCCCGGGCGTGGCCAGCTTCCTCATGCGCTCGGGCTGGTCTTCGCTGCCGTCGATCTTCTCGCCTTTACCGCCAACGTTGACGAAGACCTTGCCTTCGTGAATCAAAGGCGTCGCGCCGTGGCCGAAGAACTCTTGGGGCACTTGATACTCGGCCGCGAGATCGTGCTTCCACTTCACCGAGCCGGTCTTCAAATCCAAGCAATGCAGCATGGCTGTGACGCCGAGAGTGACGACCATGCCATCGCCAATGACAGGGCTGCCGCGCGGGCCATTCGCATAGCCGAGGCGGTCGCGATATTGGATAGGATAATCGAAGGCCCAGTAGCGCTTGCCCGTTGTGGCCTGCACGCACTCGACAGTCTCCTTGTCATCGAGCGCGTGAAACAACACGCAATGCTCGCCGACGATGCTGGGGCCGGTGTAGCCGTCGCCTTTGGTGATCTCCCACACCTTCAGCGGCCCCGTTTCGCCCCAGTCGTGCAACAGATGCGTTTCAGGTGACTTGGCGTCATCTGTCGGGCCGAGCATTCGAGGCCAATCGCTGGTCTTGGCCTGGTCGTGCAGTGGCTTGGGAGCCTGATGAAAGGTGAGCCGATCAAAGCTCTGCGGCTCCTGCGCAGCGGCGCTGAGCGTCACAAGAAGGGTGCAAATCAAGCTGGACGAGGGGTTCATGTGAGTGCCAGACTATCGGGCCGTATGAAGAACGCTAGAATCATTCTCTCTGTCGCTGCTGCTTTTCTGGTCAGCGCTTGCTCCACGGGTCCGTTTGCCCCGAAGGCGGGTGAGATCGACCACATCGTGCTGGCGTGGCTGAAGAAGCCTGGCGACAAGGCGGACCAAGCCAAGGTGATCGCGGCATCCAAAGAGTTGAAGGCAGGCATCAAGGAAGTGCAGAGCCTCAGTGTGGGGCGTGCGCTCCCCAGCGAACGCGCAGTGGTGGATGACAGTTTCGATGTCGCCTTGGTCATGCGCTTCAAGAATGCCGCTGACCTGGCCACCTATGAGAAGCATCCGGTGCATGTGAAGGCCGTGACGGAAGTGCTCAAGCCGCTGACCAAGCAGATCCGCGTGCATGACTTGGTGCGTGAGTAACGGGCGTGCTTCATGATCCTGCGTCCACTGCACTGCGTTCTCCTTCTCATCGCCTTGTGGGCAGGTATCTACCTGCCCGCGCTTGGCACTCGGGAACTACAAGGTGAGGAGGCACGTCGCGTGCTGCCCGGACGCACCATGCTGCAAACGGGCGAGTGGATCGTGCCGCGCTCTGGCGGACGCGTTTACAATCGCAAGCCACCGCTGGTGAATTGGATGAGCGCTGCAGCGATGAATCTGACCGGCAGCATGGACGAATGGACGGTGCGTGTGCCATCGACCCTCATGATGCTGGCACTGGTGCTCTGCGTCTATGGCTGCCTGAGCGGATGGTTGGGGAATGACGGAGCGTTGCTCGCGGCCCTGATCACGCTGACCAACATCGGGTTCGTGGAGAAGGGGAGACTGATCGAGATCGAGGCGCTCTACATGAGCCTGTTCGCCATCGCCTTGGTATCGTGGCTGGGCCTCCGCTGGCAAGGCAAGGACACCGCCGCGTGGGTGGTCAGCGGTCTGGTGCTGGGGCTTGGCTTTCTGGCCAAGGGACCGCCGCACATGCTGTATTTCTATGGCTTGGTGATCGGTGTGTTGGCTGCTGAGAGAAAGCTGCGCGAGTTGTGGGGCTGGCGGCACTTGCTCGGGCTTGCTTGCTTCTTTGCAGTCTGGGTGCCGTGGGCGGTGATGAATGCCGCACGCAATCCTCTCAAGGATTCCGGCGAGGTCTGGGTCACGCAGATCACGCATCGACTTGGCTTTACCGAGTTCGACGTGCTCAACTACCTGCTGCAGATCCCGCAGTGTTTGGTCAATTTTTTGCCTTGGGCGCTGTTGCTGCCGCTGTGCTGGAAGTTTTCGCCGCAAGGCGATGATCGTCATGCGCAATGGCTGCGCGGTTTGCGCACGGGGTTGCTTTGGTCGTTCCTGCTTGTGGCGCTGCTGCCCTCATCGCGTCCGCGTTTCCTGCTGCCGCTGAATGTCGCCGCAGCGGTCTTGGTGGCGGAGATGCTGATGCGTGTGGCACTGCCAAAGCTGAGCCGTTGGTGGATGCTCAGTTTCGAGGTGCTTGCAGCGCTCGGCTTTGCTTTAGCGGGTGCCGCCTTGTGGGGAGGACCTTGGAGCTACTGGCTTTGGTTGCCAGTGATGATCCTCGGCTTGCTGTGGGTTCGCCATCTGCATCAACAACGGAAACGCGGTGAAGGCACAGCGCTGTGCTTGGGGCTCGTGACAAGCTTGGCCCTGGTGCAAGTCGCCGGTGCCTTCTGGCTGCAAGTCGTGCCGCGTTTGCTGCATCGCGAAGACCTGCGGCCCTTCGTTGTGCAGATCACCGAGCGTATCGGCCCAGAGGCTCCAGTCATTCTCTACAAACTCGACGAGCACATGTGGCCCTTTTATCTTGGGTGGCGTTGTCTGGAGATGGCTGACATCAAGGCACGCCCACGCACTTATCCGGTCAACTGGCTCATCATGCAGAAGAGAACTTGGCACGAGGAACGTGCCTTGATGATGCGCATCTTCGGCACCCTGAAAAGCGAGATGCCGTTGATCGATCCGAAGAATGGCAACGAGCTAGTGCTGGTGAACCTGAGCCGGTCGGAGCCCTGATCCCGCAAGGCTAGAGAGCCTTGCCCGGCTTCTTGGCCTTCAGCAAGAGCTTGCGATCCATGTTGGCGGTGAAGTCAGCTTCGTCGCACACGATGGGGGCACCACCCTTGGGCACGTCGAGCTTCGCGGTCCAAAGGATCGCATTGGTCACGAAGCGACGTTGGCTGTCGATGTGCCAGCTGCTGTGCAGGTCCGCACCGGTGAACCCAATAGAGCGTGCGCCATTGGGCCGATCGTAAGCCCAGGCAATGACTTCATCGCGACCCGCATGGGCTTTGGCATCAGCCGTGGTGCGCGCCTTATCTGTGACCTTGCCCGTGAGCAGCGGTGTCACGCCCTGGTCGGCAAAGTGCAGGTTGTAGAGCCAGCCATCCTTGGGCGCGTCGAAGGATGCAACGCCCGCGCTGGTGGCGTGGGCTGGATTGTTAACCAGCGACATGTCCCAGTGGCCACGGCAGCCGATGTCCTTCTGCCACACGGCACCGAGCCAGCCTTTGAATTCATCGGCCTGCGCGGCGGGCACTTCCACAGCCTGATGCATGGCAACCAAGCCTGCGCCGCCAGCCATGAGTTCCCGGATTTTCGCCCAGCGCGTAGGCTCCAGCCAGGCGAGCTTTTCGCCAGCGTCCATGTAAACGACCACCGCCTTGGCACCTTTGAAGATGGCTTCGTTCTTCGGCCAGCCATCGGCGACCATCACGGGCCACACGCCGGGTGTTTGCTTCAGGCACTTGGCCAGGATCGAGCAACCCGCGAAGTATTCATGCTGCCCCGGCTTGTTGCTCACGCTGCCCGCAAGCAGGACAATCTTGGTCATGGACGCATCCGGCGCATCCACCTCCAGCGGCACCTGCTTTTGTTGCTCGGTGAGTTCGGCGTGGAGGGGGAGGCTGAGTAGCAGAAACGGGAGAATGAATTTCATAGCTTCCTGACGATTGAACTAGGTCTTGCGGAAAACAGCACTTCAAATCTTAACACACACACCACTTTGCGAACCCTTGTGTGCAAGGTTGGACAGAGAATGGCAGGAAGCTCAGTCCTACCTCTGTCCTCAACGCGACTCCAGGGCTTGAGCCGATTCTTGAAGGAATGCCGCCATGCGTTTGGCGGATGGTTCGTCCAGGTGCTCGCCGTCGGAGGTGGTCCAGGCTTGGTCTTTGGGCGGCATGACCCAAAACCACTCGGCTTGTGGAAACACTTCGTCGTAGATTCTCTGAACATCTTGATGGAAGTGCCCGGCGTCTGCTGGTTCTGAAGAGGGGAGACGATACAGAACGACGCAGTTGCCGGCCGTGCGCAGAATTTTCAGCCGCTCTCGAAGACTCAAGGCAGCGGCTTTTATGGCTGTGCCTCGTTTTTCATCCAACGGCGCTTTGTAGCGCTCGCCTGCCGCTGCCACAGCTTTGGCCAAGCGTGCATCTCGCATGGCTTGGGTCTTGGGGCTTACTGGCTTAGCTGGGCCTGCAAGGCTATCCCGATACCGACTGTAGGCAGCGGTGAGCACACTCACGGGCTGATATCGCCGTTCCATGCAACTGAGATACTGACGCACGACACCCTCCGGCCCGAAAAGAGATGCGACGAGTTCATCCGACTCTGGCCTGATTAACGTGTGGCCCATCTCCACGCAGATGGTTCGGGGTTTCCGCAGGTCGCGTTCCACGATGGCTAGGCCCGTGAACACACCTTCACCAGCGAAGGCTAGGTTAAACGCGCGCGTCCCCAGATCAGTGGTCGGCAGACGCACGGTTAGCGAGCTGCCGAGGTAGACCTGATCTGCCCCCTCCGGTCGTTTCAAGTAGCTCTCGGCACGGATCAAGTTGTCTTCCCTCTGGTGAATCCCGTGACTGGCAGGCACCAGACCAGCTCGGATAGCACCTTCCCAAGCCGCTAGTGCCAACAAAAAAAACAGCAGTATACTCCACGGCCGCACCTGATTGGCGTTGCCGTTGTCAGAAGACGGGGCGTCTTTAGAACTGGAAGTAGATGAACTCACTGGAACTGCCGCGGTTGATGACCAATGCGCAGAGCATCAGTCCGTAAACGATGTCTTGGCTCCAAGGATACGACGCCATCCATCGCTTCCGAAAGGATTCTAGCGCCGGGAGGTGAAGCAGATGAAGCAGGATCACGGGTGTGGAGTAAAGCGCAGTGGCGGCCAGGAAATTCGTGTTGATGTAGAAACGCCACTTCACCGCTAGCATGGAGACAAACTCCCA
>Ga0247832_1007125_pt1 | contig 11864 bp, 15 predicted proteins | sample LaCruzMarch2015__10_FD_192407 | JGI IMG/M metagenome (GOLD analysis project Ga0247832, IMG submission 192407) | Freshwater microbial communities from meromictic Lake La Cruz, Castile-La Mancha, Spain - LaCruzMarch2015_4m | ecosystem: Environmental > Aquatic > Freshwater > Lake | place: Spain...
CGGTATGGGCATGCTGGGCCGGAACTAACGAATAAATTATGGCAACGGCAATCAGACTCCGCCGCGAAGGCACCCGCAACAGCCCCTACTACAAAGTGGTAGTGGCCGACAAGCGCAGCCCCCGCGATGGCAAATTCCTCGAAATCCTCGGCAACTACGATCCGAAGAAACCCGGCACGAACTACAAGGTCAACGTGGACCGCATCGACCACTGGGTGAAAAACGGCGCGCAAATGTCCGACACCGTGCGCAGCATCGTCAAAAAAGCGCGCGCGGCGGCAGCCAAGGCTGCCTGACCTCTCCGGTCATGGAGGAATTCCTCAACTTCGTCTTGCGCCGCCTCGCCGGCCATCCCGACGAGGTTTTCCTCGCGCATGCCGCGGTGGACGGCAAAGACATCTACACCGTGCAAGCCCGGCAGACCGACCTGCCCCGCATCATCGGCAAGCGCGGTCAGACCATCCAGGCCATCCGCAGTCTCCTCGACGCCGGTGCGGCCAAACACGGCGGCAAGGTGCGCCTCGTGGTTCCCGATTGACCCTGTGAAGTCCTTCCCTTTTCTTCTCGCCGCCCTCGCCTTGGCCGCGGCTTCCTGCGAACGCATCCCGCCCTCGGTCAGCGTCCCCGGTTACGGCGAAAAAAAAGCAGCCGAAGAAAAAGCTGAAAGCAAGCCCCTCGGCGGCGCGGAAAACCCACCGGAATTTTTCCCGCCGCAAGGCCGAGAGTAACCCTGTCGGGGCGCCGTTGCCGGCCCTTTCCCAAGGCAGGGGCGAGCGGCCTGTCCGTCTGCACCCTTTCCCATGGACACACGCGCCGTGTATCCGCACCACCGAAACGAAGTCCCGCACTCTACCGGTAATCTGCTATAGTTTGTTAGCATGACCAACCGCCGCGGATTCGTCTCCCGCGAAGCCGAAAGCTTCGCCTGTGCCTTCCGCGGCATCGCCGCACTGCTCAGGAGTGAAGTCCATGCCCGCATCCATCTTGTCGCGACTGTCGCGGTCATCGTCCTCGGGTGGTGGGCTGAGATCACTTCCGGCCAATGGATCTCCGTGGTCCTCGCCACCGGGTTGGTCTGGGTGGCCGAGACGCTCAACACGGCGATCGAATACGTTGCCGACCTCGCTCACCCCGACGAACACCCCGAAGTCAAAAAACTGAAAGACCTCGCGGCCGCCGCCGTGCTCTTCGCCTCTGCGACCGCCCTCGCCGTCGGTTTGATTGTGTTTTGGCCGCGCCTTTGCGCCACCTGCGCCTGATGGCCGCGCCACCGAAGTTTATGCATTGAAATCATGGATTATATGCATAGATTGGGATCATGAGAACGACACTCGATCTGCCCGCCCCCCTGCTTGAAGAGGCCCTGAGAGTTACCCGACAGAAAACAAAAACGGCGGTGATCATTACAGCGCTCGAAGATCTCATCCGGAAAAATCGGACGCTCGGCCTCAAGAGATACAAAGGCAAAATTGACCTCAAGATCGACCTCGACAAGCTGCGCGATCGCCGGAAGTGATGGTGCTGGTCGACAGTTCCGTGTGGATCGATTACTTCCGCTCGGGGCGTCATGCGAAAGAACTTGAATCCCTTCTCGACGACGGCCGGGTCGTTATCAACGACCTAATCCTCGCCGAGCTCGTTCCTGCCCTGCACGTCAAGCGGCAGCCACGGTTGATCGACCTCCTCGGGGAGCTTCAACGGGAGCCCATGCAGCCTGATTGGGAGGGAGTCATTCGCCTGCAGATCACCTGCTTGCGTGATGGTCTCAATGGTATCGGAATTCCCGATCTGCTTATTGCCCAGAACGCCATGCGAAACGGACTGCAACTCATGACACGCGACGGCCATTTCCGCCAACTGGCGCGGTATGCACCATTGCAACTGCACTCTTCGGCGGATTGACCACTCGTCACTCGTTACCTGTCACCTTCCAAATTACTTGCCTCTCAACCTTCACACCTCCTTCCCATGACCTACCTCTACCTTGCCATTGCCATCGTGGCCGAAGTGATCGCCACATCTTCACTCAAAGCCACCGATGGATTCTCCCGCCTGCTGCCTTCCTTGGTCGTCGCCTGCGGCTACGGAGTGGCCTTTTATTTTCTCTCGCTCACTTTGCGGGTGATGTCCGTGGGCATCGCCTATGCCATTTGGTGCGGTGCGGGCATCGTGCTCGTCGCCCTCATTTCATGGATCGTGCTAGGGCAACGACTCGACGCTCCGGCGATCGGTGGGATGGCTTTGATCATGGCCGGTGTTGTGGTGATCAACCTGTTTTCCAAGAGCGTGTCGCACTGAAGCGGCTGCGGGTTTACCTTTTAGCCTCGTTGTATTTTCCGGCGACATACTCCCAGTTGACCACGTCCCACCACGCATCGATATATTCCCCGCGGCGGTTCTGATTTTTCAGATAGTAGGCGTGTTCCCAGACGTCGAGACCGAGGAGGGGTTTGCCGCCATTCATCAGCGGGCTGTCCTGATTGGGTGATGTTTCGATGACCATCTCGCCGTCAGGGGTGATGGTCAACCAGGCCCAACCGCTGCCGAAAACCCTCATCGCTGCGGCGGTAAATTCCTCTTTGAACCCGGCAAAACTGCCGAACGTGTCCTTGATTGCATCGGCCAGATCGCCGGTCGGTTCTCCGCCCCCGCCGGGTTTCATCATCAGCCAGAAGAGCGAGTGGTTGGCGTGTCCGCCGGCGTTGTTGCGCAGGGTGGTGCGGATCTCTTCGGGCACCTCGTCGAGGTGTGCGACCAACTCCCACACGGTCAGTTTGGACAGGTCGGGGTGACCCGCCAGCGCCTTGTTGGCGTTGTTCACATAGGCCGCATGGTGCTTGTTGTGGTGGATCTTCATCGTTTCGGTATCGATGTGCGGTTCAAGGGCGTCGTAAGCGTAGGGCAGCTCCGGGAGGGTGAAGGGGCCGGTGGGAGCAGGTTCGGAGGCGTGGACCGGAGAGATCACTGGAAGGACGGCTGCGGCGAGGAGAACGGATAACTTTTTCATCGCCGCCATGCGATCACCGCAAAGGCATCGAGGCAAGCCGGGAGGTCTGATTGACTTGCCCGCTGCCTCCGTTACGCTGGCGCTGGGGCCCGGTATCGGGCGCCTTGGTTCATGAAGCACGTCCTTTTCATCTGCACGGGAAATGTCTGCCGCAGCCCGATGGCCGAGGGCCTTCTGCGTCACATGGCCGGCGACCGGGTCAAAGTTGCCTCGGCCGGCCTCGGTGCGGGCCATGGCCAGCCGCCCAGTGCCCACGCTATCGAGGTGCTGCGAAAAGAGGGTATCGATATCGCGGATATCCGCAGCCAACCGGTCAGCGCCCACCTGCTGCAGCAGGCGGATTACATTTTTACCATGACGCGGGACCATCTTGACATGCTGCTGCTTCTTTTTCCCGAGATGGCGTCGAAAACCCGCCTCCTGCGCTTCGAGGAGGCAGCCAAGGGCGGCCGCGCAGACGTAACAGATCCCATCGGGGGCACGCGGGCCACTTACGAGTCGTGCAAAGCAGACATCCAGCGCGCCATGTCCCATGTTATTCCATTAGTGACCGGAGAGAAAAAAACCATGAACACAGCCACCCAAACCCGGACGGCCCACGAACCTTCGGATATTGCCGCCATCGAGGAAACCGACCCTGCCATCGCCGCCGCCATCCATGACGAGGAACGCCGTCAGTTCGAAAACATCGAGCTTATTGCCTCCGAGAATTTCACCAGTCGCGCAGTGCGCGAGGCGCAGGGTTCCGCCCTGACCAACAAATATGCCGAGGGTTATCCGGGGCGGCGTTGGTACGGCGGTTGCGAGCATGTCGATGTGGTCGAGTCGCTGGCCATTGAACGGGCCAAGGAACTTTTCGGGGCCGAGCATGCCAACGTGCAGCCCCACAGCGGCAGCCAGGCAAATACCGCGGTTTATTTTTCCGCGTTGGCCGTCGGCGACCGGATTCTCACCATGGATCTCGCCCACGGCGGCCACCTCACGCACGGGCACAAAGCGAATTTTTCGGGTAAACTTTACGATATTGTCCACTACGGGGTGAGCCGCGAGAAGGGGACGATCGATTATGATGCTCTGGCCAGATTGGCCGAGGAATGCCGTCCCAAGATGATCACCGCCGGTGCGTCCGCCTACCCCCGGATCATCGATTTCAAGCGCATGCGCGAAATTGCCGACGCGGTCGGTGCTCTTCTCTTCGTTGACATGGCCCATATCGCGGGACTCGTGGCAGGTGGGGCCCATCCCAGCCCGGTGCCGTATGCCGACTTTGTCACCAGCACGACCCACAAGAGCCTGCGCGGACCGCGCTCGGGTGTGATTTTGTGCAAGGCGCAATATGCCAAGTCGATCGATGCCCAGGTCTTTCCCGGGGTGCAGGGCGGCCCGCTGATGCACGTCATTGCCGCCAAGGCGATCTGCTTCCATGAAGCCCTCCAGCCGGACTTCCGCGCCTACGCAGCCCAAGTTGTGGCCAACGCCAAAGCACTGGCTGCGCGTCTCTCCATGCTCGGATACACCATCGTTTCCGGCGGCACGGAGAACCACGTACTCCTCGTCGACCTCCGGCCCGCGGGAATCAACGGCAAGGAAGCGCAGGAGACCCTCGATTTGGCCGGCATCACGGTGAACAAGAACGCCATCCCGTTCGATACCGAGCCGATCATGAAGACCGGCGGCATCCGTATCGGCACGCCGGCCATGACGACCCGCGGGATGAAGGAAGAGGAAATGATGGAAATCGCCGACTTGATTCACGCCGCGCTACAGCAGTCGGGCAATCCCCAAGAACTCGAGCGATTGAAAGATCGCGTCCACGCCTTCACCTCGCGGTTTCCATTGCCGTAAAACGTTGTACATCAGGGTCCCAATCCCTGATCAGCACTTAGCCTCTCTTGCGCGGAGGGAACGCTCCTTGCGGCGTCGAGACCCGGCTGCACCCAAGGAAAGATCGGGTGTCGGCTGGTAATATCGATTGCCTCAATTCATCTTTGAGACTAAGTCTCAAGTACGGAAGTTTTATGATTCGGCCCATGACATTCAGTCTCGAGCACAGCCCCCGCCGGGTGAGCAATCAGGTGGTTTCATTGGATGACACCAGTGAGTGGGCCAAGCATCTCCGGCGGGTCGGTTTCCGGGAGGGTGTCGAGGTCGAGGTCCTTTCGGGCCGCGATCCTGTCATGGTCCGTTGTCAAAACAGCTGTGTCGCCCTGCGTCGTTGCATGTTGGGGTGCGTGCAGGTCTGTGCCTTGCAGAAAGCCCAGCGCCGGATGTCCTCCGCCGCGCAATGAGCGGGGAAATTTGTCCCCTGGCTGCCTTCCGGGCCGGCGACCGCGGCCTCGTCCAACCTGGGGCCCCCGAACATCCGGCGTTTCAACGCCTCCTCGCCATGGGGTTGTTGCCCGGCTCGGAAGTGGCGGTCATTCAAGTGGCGCCGCTCGGCGACCCGATCGAGATCGAGTTCGGGGGCTTGCGCTTGAGTCTGCGCAAAAGCGATGCGGCAGCCGTGCAAGTCCTACGGCTTGGTTGAGCGGGTGGTGTGAGCATGAGCAAAGACAAAACCCGCCGGGTTCGCATCGCTCTGGTCGGCAATCCGAACACGGGCAAAACGACCCTTTTCAACCGCCTGACCGGTGCCCGCCAAAAAATCGGGAACTACCCGGGTGTCACGGTCGAAAAAAAATCCGGTCCCTGGGAAAGCGGCGGGCGCGTCTTCACCCTCGTCGATCTCCCCGGCACTTACAGCCTTGCGGCATCTTCGCCCGATGAACGCGTGGCGCTCGATTTCCTGGCGGGCCACCTCGACGGCGAAAAAAAACCGGACGCCGTAGTCTGCGTGGTCGATGCATCCAATGTGGTGCGCAATCTTTTCCTCGCCTCGCAAGTGGCCGACCTTGGCCTGCCCATGGTCATCGCGCTCAATATGGCCGATGCGGCGGACCGGGCCGGGATCACCATCGACCCTGCCCTGCTCTCGCGCTGTCTCGGGGTTCCGGTCGTCCGCATGGTCGCGACCAAGGGCGAGGGGATAGATGCTCTCGGACATGCCGTGGCGCAAGCGGTCGACCACGGAGCCCTCATGGCGCAGGTACCTTGGCCGGAGGCGGTGGACCGCGCGGTGAAATACCTCGCCGCCGGATTGGAAAAAGAAGGGGCGAGTCTGCTCGCACCCGGCGAACTGCGCCGCATTCTTTTCGATCCCCGCAGTGCCGTGCTGGAGCGTGCCGGTTGGCCCGCAGGCTCGGACCCTGCCCCGCTGCTTGGCGCCGCTCGCGATGTCCTGTCCGCTGCGGGATGGCACCCGCTTTCCGCTGAAGCGCTTCTCCGCTACGAGCACCTCGGCCATCTCACGGCCGCCGCGGTCAGCTTCCCGGAAAAGCGGCGACGGTCCCCGACCGAGCGCCTCGACACCGTGCTGACCCATCGCGTCTGGGGATTGGCGGTTTTTGTCCTGATGATGTTTGTTGTTTTTCAATCGATTTACCGCTGGGCCGGACCCTTTATGGAAGCGATCGAGGCGGTGGTTGCACGCGCCGGGGAGCTGGTCGCGCCGTGGCTTGCCCCGTGGCCTGCCTTGCAGAGCCTGGTGGTTGACGGGGTTGTCGGTGGGGTGGGCGGGGTGATTATTTTCCTGCCGCAAATTCTCATCCTCTTTTTCTTCATCGCCCTTCTCGAGGACACCGGCTACATGGCGCGCGGCGCGTTTCTCATGGATAAAATGTTCGGCTGGTGCGGGCTCAACGGGAAAAGTTTCGTGCCCATGCTCTCGAGCTATGCGTGCGCTATTCCGGGCGTCCTCGCCGCGCGTACCATCGAGGATCCACGCGCCCGATTGACCACGATTCTGGTTTCCCCGCTGATGAGTTGCTCGGCGCGATTGCCGGTCTACACGCTGATGATCGGCGCATTTATCGAGCCTTCCTTCGGCGCTGGCCTGGCCGGAGGGATGCTTTTCGCCATGCACGTCGTCGGCCTCGTTATTGCCATCCCCGTGGCTTGGACGGTCAACAAATTCGTCCTGCACACCCGGCCGCAACCGTTTCTTCTCGAGATGCCGCCTTATCGCCTGCCGCGCTTGCGCGACATTTTCTGGCGGATGTGGGAGCGCGCGCGGGAATTCCTTGTGCGCGCCGGGACGGTGATTGTGGCCATGACCATTGTCATCTGGGCCCTGGTTTATTTCCCGCGTCCCGCTGATGTGCGTGAACGCGTCACGGCGGACTTGTCTGTGCTTAACGACAGCTCTGCGATCGACCGCGCCGTCGATGCCGCCTACCTCGAGCAAAGCTATTTGGCCCGGGCTGGACGCGCTCTGCAGCCGGTTTTCGATCCGGCCGGCTTCGACTGGAAAATCACGGTGGGTGTACTAGCCAGTTTTCCCGCGCGCGAGGTCATCATCTCCACGCTGGGAACGATTTATGGAGTCGGACACGATGCTGATGAAGACTCCGACGACTTGCGTTCGGCTTTGACCCGCGATTTCTGGACGCACGGGCCGCGCGCCGGGCACCCCGTGTTTACCGTACCCGTCGCCCTGGCCGTCATGGTTTTCTTCGCCCTGTGCCTGCAGTGCGGCGCGACTGTGGCCGTCATGGCCAAAGAGGCCGGCTGGCGCTGGGCACTTTTCGGCTTTGCCTACATGACCGCCCTGGCCTGGCTCGGTGCGGTCTTGACCTTCCAACTCGGCACGCTTTGGTTGGAGTGGTCATCATGATAGAAATATCTGTCCTTGTCGCGGTGGTGGGTGGCGCACTTTTGTATTTGGGCCGCTGTTCTTGGTTGCGCCTGCGCGGAGCACGCGGGAACTGTTGCGGAGGCTGTCCGCTCGGGCGCCCCAAGATCGGGCTGGCGGCCCGGCCGGGATGGCCGTTTAGTGGCAAGAAGGTGAAGGCGCCCGCCGTCTTTTTCCTTGCCGGGGCCTTCGGACTTTGCACGGGTGCGGCGCAACTGACCACGAAACAGCGCGCGGATGCAGAGCGCACCGCCCCGCTTACCGTGCCCACTCCGGCGGAGTTGTTTTCCGCCATCGACAAAGCAGGCAAGCCGGACTGGATGTCATTCTACCGAGCGCCTGTGCCGACGACCTATCCGACCAGGCCGCGCACCGCACTCAATCTCGGCGCGCTCATCACCGACGGCTACGTGGCGGTCGAGGCACAGGACGGCCAGCAGGTCAAAAATACCGGCAAAGATATCATTGCCTTGGCCGGCGCACTCGGGGTGGGCGAGGATGTTCTGGTGCGCGGCAAGAGCATTGCGGACTTTGCCAATCAAAATGACTGGTTCGCCCTGCGCGAGGAACTTGAAGCAACCACCAATGATGTCCGGCGAGCCATGATAGCGCAACGCGATGAGGCCCTTGCTTCTCTCATCACCGCAGGTGCCTGGCTCCGCGCGCTCGAAGTGGGCAGCCGGGCCGCCGAACTTAGCGGAGAAGAAAAATCCGCCGGCCTCCTGCGCCAAGCCGAACTTGTCGGGTGGCTGCGCGAGGAATTGCAAGTGCTGCCGGAAAAATCACGCAGTGATGCGTCGGTCATCCGGACGGATCAGGCTTTGGCCTCGCTCGAGCAAACGATGCAGGGGATGGAACCGGCGGAATTTGGTGAGAAGCGTGTTCTCGCGGTCAAAGAAACCACCACGCAGTTCATCGCCGCCATGGCCGCCAAAGAACCATGAAGACGCCCACCTTCGTCGTTCTCGTTATTCTCTGGCCCTGCCTGTCCTCCGCGCGACCTCCGACACCCGATATATCCCCTCCTGCAACCCTGCCCGCCCCCGCAACCCTGCGCGTCAGGCTGGCCGACCTTGGCACAGCCTTTTCCAACGAGGGATTTAAAATGCGAGATCGTGTCTGGAGCGGCCGTGTCGAGTCGGGACAACCACAACGGCTGGTGGTGAACCTCTTCCGAGGCAATGATTACTGGTTTTGCGCGGCCGTTGAGCCGACGGACGGGAAAGCAAAGCTGACCCTTTTCGGTCCTGACGGCCGGGCCGTGGAGGCCGTGGAGCACCAAGAACCGGGCCTCGCTGCTGTTGGCGTGACAGCGGAGACCACGGGCCAGTATTTTGTGCAGCTCGAAGCCACCGGGGGACCGGCCTCAGATTTTTGCCTTCTTTATCTTTATAAATAGAACCGCCTGCCATGACCACCGAGACCACCGAAAAACTCCAGGGACCCGCCGTACGCCAGTATTCCGTCTTTCTCGCCAACCGGGTCGGCGCTCTCCTCGAGGTGGTCAAAATGCTCTCCGAAGCGCGCGTGGTCGTGCTCGCCTTGAGCATTCAGGACTCCTCCGAAACGTCGATCGCGCGGATCATTGTCAGTGACCCCGAATTGCTCGAAGAACTGTTTGACCGTCACGATATCGCCTACGGCGCCTGCGAGGTTGCGGTGGCCGAACTCGAGGAAGGCGCCTCCGACCTTCCCCGTCTCCTCGCCGCCCTGCTCGAGGCCGAAGTGAACATCCTCTTCAGCTACACCCTGCTGGTGCGTCCCCGCGGCCGTCCCCTCGTCGCCGTACATACTGACGATTTGGAATGCGCGAGCGCCGTGCTCGAGGGTCGGGGTTTTCGCGTGCTGCGGCAGTCGGACCTTTCGCGGTAGCCCCGGCCCCGATTTGTCGCGGTGGTCTATGGCTGTCCGGAGGAGGAGCCCTCTGCGCCGTCATTCTCGCTTGCCGCAGCAAGCAGGGCGGGGGGCTGGGCCGTTGTCTTGGCCCCGAGCGCGCGTAGTTTTTCGGTATGGCCAATAAGGTTGCCGCGCCCGTCACGCAATTTGTTCATCGCGTCATCATAACTCTCCTGCGTCTGTCGGATGCGCAGACCGATATTTTCAAGATCACGGCAGAAGGCGGAAAATTTGTCATAGAGTTTTCCACCCTGTTCGGCGATTTGCACCGCGAAACGGCTTTGTTTGTCCTGCTGCCAGAGCTGCGCAACCAGCCGCGCAGTGGCCACGACATTGGGTGCCGTGACCAGCACGACGTTCCGCTCCAATGCCTCGCCGATAAGATCCGGCGCGGTGTCCAGCGCGGCGTGGAGCGCGGGTTCGATCGGCACGAAGAGAAAGACAAAGTCCGGCGAATTGATGCCGGCCAGATTCGCGTAGTCTTTCGACGAGAGTTGCTCGATGTGCCGGCGCAGGGCATCGGCATGTTCCTTCGCCGCCGTCGCGCGATCCCCGTCGCCGGTCGCGCTGCACTGGCGTTCGTAGGCGACGAGCGAGACCTTGGCGTCGATGATCAGCTGCCGGCCGCCGGGCAGATCGAGCACCACGTCGGGCTGCAAGCGCCGGCCACCTTCGCCGGTGGCCGAGACTTGGGTGCGGAAATGCTGGCCTTTGACCAACCCCGCTTTTTCCAGCACCGACTCGAGGATCATCTCGCCCCAGTTGCCGCGGGTTTTCGACTGACCCTTCAGGGCCTGGGTGAGGTTGCCCGCTTCGCGTGACACCTGCTGGTTAAGCTCGCTCAGGCGCCGCACTTCCTCGGTCAGGGCATGACGCGCCTTGCCTTCCTCCCCGTAGGCCTCGTGGACCTGGCGTTTGAATTCCTGCAAACGCTCGCCGAGCGGACCGAGCAACTGTTCGAGCTGCGCCCGGTTTTGCTCGGTGAAGCGCTTCGATTTGTCTTCGAGGATGGACGACGCGAGGTTTTCAAATTCCGCTTTGAGGGCCGCGCGTGATTCTTCGAGGCCGGCCGCCTTTTGTTTTTCGGTGGCCAGTTCTCCGGTGTAGTCGCGCAATTGCGCGGCCAGGGTGCGGCGTTCCTCGTCGAGGGATTGGATTTGCCGGCTGAGCTCCGCGGCCTGCGATCGGGCGGCCGCCGCTTCAGCCCCAGCGCGCACCGCACGCAAGTGCCCAAGGAGAAAACCGACCAAGCCCCCGACGAGCAAGGCCGCCACTGCCCACCAATAATGCTCATCCATGGCCGCTATCTTTAACACGAGTCGCCCCGATGTTCCAAAGAATGCCGGTTTCGGCTGCCCGGGAAGGCTTGCACTCTGATGGTTGCTTCCCGCCGTACCGTCCGCTATAAGCACGGGATGAGTATTTCGACCGCCACCGCCCGCGGCCCGGCTTCAGCCCAGCAGAATGCAAAGCTGATGAACGGCGCGGAGATTCTCGTCAAGTGCCTTGAACTCGAAGGAGCGGACACCATTTTCGCTTACCCTGGTGGGGCCAGCATGCCTATCCATCAGGCACTTACGCGCTCAAAACAGATCCGCACGATCCTCCCGCGCCACGAGCAGGGCGGGGTCTTTGCCGCCGAAGGTTATGCCCGCGCCACGGGTAAAGTTGGTCTCTGCATGGCCACTTCCGGACCCGGTGCGACCAACCTCGTGACCGGCCTGGCCGATGCCTTCATGGATTCCGTGCCGGTCATCGCGGTCACCGGTCAGGTTCCGCAGGAAATGATCGGACGAGGCGCTTTCCAAGAAACCGACTTCTTCGGCATGACCCTGCCGATTGTGAAGCACAGTTACCTGATCTGGGATATCCGGGAAATTCCTCGCATCGTCAAAGAAGCATTCCACATCGCGACTTCCGGTCGCCCCGGCCCCGTGGTCATCGACCTGCCGAAGAATATCCAGAACCAAAAAATGGAGCCGGTTTTTCCCGAGACGATCACCCTGCGGGGATACAATCCGGACAAGCGTGCAACCGACGAGCAGTTGCTCGAGATGATCCATCTCATCAAGCAGTCGCGCGAACCCATGATTTATTGCGGCGGTGGCATCATCACGTCGGATGCCTCGCCCGAGTTGCTCGAATTTGTCGAGCGCGCCCAGATTCCCGTGGCCACCACGCTCATGGGTATTGGTTGCTTCCCCGAGACGCATCCGCTCTCGCTCAAGTGGC
>Ga0247832_1007127_pt1 | contig 11860 bp, 10 predicted proteins | sample LaCruzMarch2015__10_FD_192407 | JGI IMG/M metagenome (GOLD analysis project Ga0247832, IMG submission 192407) | Freshwater microbial communities from meromictic Lake La Cruz, Castile-La Mancha, Spain - LaCruzMarch2015_4m | ecosystem: Environmental > Aquatic > Freshwater > Lake | place: Spain...
AGAAGAAGTCCTTACCTCCAGTGGCTATCGTCTAGATGCACTTGTGGAAGTGAATGGTATGAAAGTAGGCATTGAAGTGGATGGACCATCACACTTTATCAATCAAGAGCCAACAGGAAGTACAATTCTAAAACGCAGACAAGTGAGTACTCTTGATGATATTCGTATTGTATCAGTACCGTATTGGGAGTGGAACAAGCTTGGAAACGACCGTGTGAAGAAGCAAGAATATCTGCGGTTCAAGTTGGTTTAAAACCATTGTGATGTAAGCTTTAAACTTATGTTAGGCTATTAGAATAGTGAGAGAACACGTGCAGTGCGTCATCACTGCATCATATTTTTTTCTACTGCGTGTTAGCATTATCATCAATAGCACTTGCCCGTGGCTTCCATGGTCGCATTGCAAGTGCTGGCATATCATAAGCATTCTTGTTCTGCCTCCAACTGTCATCAAAATCTGGTGACTTTGCCAGAAGTTCTGCATATGACAACAATGTCCAAAGTATGTCAATTGTGTATTGTTCCATAGTCAATTTCGTTCGACAGAATTGTTGCGATTTTTTTATGATACGTTGCATCTGTTGTGAGTTTTTTGGATCAATGACATATCGGACAGTTTTGGCAAGATCAGAAAAGTCCGCTGATACTGGTATATAGTGCTATTTTCATGCATTGTACAACAGATAAAAGCCAAATATGTGAGAACTGAATATAAGATTTGCAAACTTGATGAAATTTCATTTGTACTGACTCACCACCCAAGGCTTTATTTCTTTCTGTTTTATGTATAAATGACATGAGATCATGCAAAAAAATAGCGGAATTCTTTGTTACAAACACGAACACACTCACCTCCCAATAACCAACAAACTCCGGCTCTACCTTAATAACTACCGAACTATAACAGAGCAACTTCCCCAATCGTGCTGACCAGGCATTACCATCAATATCTAATATTGCCTTATACAATTGAAAGTCATCCTGCTTTATTAGACTCTTCTTCGTGCTAGGCTTTATATCCATTATATCTAAATAATCACGTGAATATCGTATCAGATTCTGTCGAGGACGTTCACCATCTTTATACGTATATCCAGTAATCCGTCCCCGCCATACCACCTTGGATATCTTATCGTCGAATTTACCATATGTTGCATCCCAAGTAGACATCATGTCATCCCATTCATAGGGTGATTCAGTTAGTTGTACATTCGTTGAATCACTAAAGTACGTCAAGCTCATGGCAGGCCAAGCATGTTGACATACCTCGACATTGGCAATAGCATTTAGTCTAAATATGGGCACAAGATCATCACCACACCATGGATAATCATTAGCGTCGAATATTAATGGAAAGTCACCCTCACTTAGTAATCTCATACGTGATGACTGAGCCGAGTATATGCTAGCCATCTCTACGGCACGTTGGACAAATGTGACGAACATACCCGTGCGACCATCTGGTCGAAGGACTGTACCATTCCGTATTATATATGGTCGAACTTTGGGACCCAGGCGTATAGTATCAGGAGTGAGTTGTATTCCACCCACAGTGTATTGATTCGGGGTGATATCGCCTAAATCATTCTCACCATCGCCCAATCGTGAAAGTATGGTTAAATATTTCGTCGTGTTTAATGAATTTCCACCATCATTGCTGCCCCATCGATGCCAAGGATATCCATCAGGCTTGATAAGTGGATTAAGTTTGTATGCTTTATCATTTAAAGGCATGTCCTTTCGACGCTCCGTCGTGCGTGGGTCATTAATTTGCATTCGCTTGTGCAATCTCTTGAGATCATCAGGCGCGACTTGTGCAGAATTTGCTGTTCGAGCGAACATGCGTTTTAGTCCGTGTGCTGTTGTTGATTGTGTGTTGGCTTCATCTTTGCTTTGTCCCATGGCTCTTAGGCGTCTGTGAATTGGTTGGGATGATGCACCGATAATGTCGTCTGAAGTTATTGTAGTTGCATTCAAAATCATTGGGGCGTAGCTTCGTATTATTATCCCTGTGGCTATCAAGAATGTGGTTGCCGAGAACGATCCCAGCCTTTTGGTGCGTATGCACGCCATCGTCTTGCAAGGAGCCAGAGTAGGGGTGTTCAAGTCCTCCCGGTTTGAGATCGCAGGTCCGGAGATCGGAGGTGTGACACTAATAGTTTTTCGTTGGGACACTTATCGAGCTTCTTCGAAGTGCGAAGGTGAAGTGCGAAGTCTTTGATCGCTAAAAGCCCTGAGAATCTCCGAATCGAATTTCTCAGAGCTTTTAGCGACCAGAGATGTTAAGTAATTTCTAATAGTATCTTTCTCCGCAATTTTTCCCTTCAGCATTGTATTACCTTTTGCTTTGTCGTCTGCCCTTCTTGCGACTCCGGAGTCGATCAGACATAATATTATGAATTATCATGGCGACGACGATGATGGCGGCGGCGGTGGCAAAGCGACCCCTTTGCAGTTATCTCCTGCACATAAGATGCAAAGGCTTAATTCTGTAGTGACTGACACTGTGGCACCTGGGTATTGGTTTAATAATAACTCAATGACGTATGGTAGCAACCCAATGACGTATGGCATTGGTGCTGGGAATAGTAGTACCTTGGGACATGGTACTGGTGGTAATGTGCAATTCCATCTAGGTAGCATATCCAGGAATCTCTTCGATGATAGTCGAATGAACCCTTTTGGCGATGGCGGCGGGATGGGACCGTATGGATTGATGATGCAACATCATTCTGTATTCTCACCTTATGCTCAGGCTTCTACCAGCACTCATTCGTCATCCTATACACAGACTCATCAGACTCAGCCGGAGGAGATAATAAAAAAAATGGCTGTTCTTGTAAATCTTCCTCGACAGGTTGTCTATGCCGTGGTGCCGTGCAACTATTTGCTTGTCGTGAAGTTGGATGCGGGAAAATGGGCAGTCATATGTGTATAGATGATAGATACTATTGCCAATTAATAGAAAGATGCCATTGTAAAGAAGATATACTCAACATTTTTTGTCTATTTTAATGATTTGACTATATGATAAATTACGATAAAACCACCATTAGAATCGTCTTGACGAGGAGATTCCAATTTCGCATTTACCATCTTTATTCCCAATTTTCCCTAACAACAATAATACTTGTTTATTTGTTGAAAATAATGATGATACAGCCACTAAAATAATTACGGTGGTCTCGGCACGCCTCGATTATTGACGATATCTACTATTATGCCCTCGTCTCTCTTCGGTCGCCAAGCTAGAATATTGTCGTGTATATTGGATAATTATTACAGCCTTGAATATAAATATATCCATACCTTAACACACACACAGACTTATTCGATAATTATTACAGCCTCACTGTTCGCCCTGCGGGCATACTCGTCCATTTGTATATAATAGAAAGATATTCATATCTTCCTTAACACACACACAGTCTCACTTCGTTTGACGTTAACGTCATTCGTACTATCATCATTACACCATATGCTCATTAAAACCTACTAATGTCAAGATGATTGGCAACTACTTGGTTCTGATGCCACCGGCGGTGGTGGCATTTGGCAGCAGCACCACCACCACCACCCCGTGGTGCTGCATTAGTAGATACTGACATTGCCATCCTGGTACCAACTAACTGAAGCTTGCACCACCGGTATCTTCGTTCTGGAGGATGTGAGCATCGTCGACATTATTGTCAAACGCAGGCGTAGTGAGGCTGTATGGTCAATAGACAGATCATAATATTATAGTATAGCGAGGCGACTGTCGTTGTCTTTGTCGTCATCATCGTCGTCGTCGTCGAACGAAGTGAGGCTGTCTTCGAAATTATTGATAATTGTTGATTGTCACATAAATATAATGTGCGCTAGATCGATAGATCTCGTCAATACGAATTCAACGGTGGTATCATCCAAAATCTGGTCGTTTTTTGACCGCCGCTGGTCGTCAACGACCACTTTTTAGCCCTGCAAATGCTCATATTATCATCTCTACACGATGAGGGAGGCCTGTAGAGGTATCACCAGTTCCATTCAATAGAGCTCGTCAAGCTTCGTATGGGTGTTTGGTGACAAAATTTGGGCCAATTGAAGCTAATACTTCGTCTTCGATCTTCGGTTTTGCTCCTAGAGAGGACTTGAACCCGATTGGAAAATAGAGGCAAGACAGTCAAAAAGAGAGGAGTCACAACGCTAAAACTATTAGTGTCACACCTCTGATCTTCGGACCTGCGATCTCAAAATGGGAGGACTTGAACACCGCCTCAGTGAGGTGTAAGTGATACCAAACGTACCACACACCGCTGGGTCAGGCATGAGTAGATATCAGTATCATCACATCTTTAGTTGCTGATGCTTCCGTATTGGATATACGTCAGCACCGCACCTTATCAGTTTATCAGACCCAACGTAATATGAGATGTTCATCGAATCTAGTCTATTCATTTGGCTTTGGCCTTGCAGAATAAGATGAGGATGGTTGGACATTGTTGGACATTCTTGCCCTTGACCTTGAGGCAATGTCAAAGTTGCACTATTTCAGGCTACCCGTATGGTCACCCTAGCCACTGCTACAAGGGAAGGTCAATTCTCTTCAACCACAGGGACCTAAAAGGCGAAACTAGGCTAGAAATGACGGGCTTGACGAGCTCTATTTGAATCCATGCATAGGCAAAAAAATTAAAAATCAAATTTTGTATGTGATTTCCGGCAAAGCTCCTCTATCATTTACTCTAACTACTTATGTCGTACGTACGAGATCTCCCAAAATCCCCTGAGTTGAAACACACAAAAAATTCCCGAGCATATATCAGGCTGGAGCTACACCCTTACGACCCGTAGCCACTGTTGAAGGTGCTCAAACACTTCAATAGAATAAAAGATTAAGAGTGTGTCTGTGTGTCTGTGTGTGTGTGTGTGTGAGGCCCAAAATTGTCAATAAAAATTTGTCAAACACACAAATCTTCGTACTCTTAACCATTTATGTAGAAAATAACTACTAAAAGAAAGCCTGCAATCACATCACACCAATCCAACAAATAGTCCACAATCACATACACTAACTACAAAAAGAAAGCCTGCAATCACACCAAATTAAACTATTGATTACATGACATCTTTAGCTTGCGGAGGGATTTATTCTTCTACACCATAATCCCGTAGCCGTTGTACGAAAAATATCCACTCTCACACATCATGAAAACTAGGACCTCAAATGAATCCAAAGCCCCAATCGGCTTGTTATATATATATAAAGAAGACCTGCTATGAGTATGAACTAGATGGGGGGTCTCAATCCTAAGTAGTAACAGAGGATCCAAGTGCAAATCCATGCACAACATCACTCGTAGCTCTTAGGTCCATGAGAGCATATATCAGGCTGGAGCTACACCCTTATGACCCATAGCCACTGTTGAAGGTGCTCAAACACTTTATATATATATATAAAGAAGACCTGCTATGAGTATGAACTAGATGGGGGGTCTCAATCATAAGTACTAACAGAGGATCCAAGTGCGAATCCATGCACAACATCACTCTTAGCTCTTAGGTCCATCAGAGCATATAATATGGCTGGAGTGAACATCCTTATCTAAATTAAATGAATACGGAGAAGGGTTCTATTGGAAAAAAAGTATTACTAATTTAAATATATTGGGGAAAAGGGTAATACCCCAGGAAAACCCCGATCCACGTCCCATTCCTACTCCATTTGTTCTGTAGAACCTTCACTCCCTCCTTTGTCTGCTTGGTAGCCCCGATCAATTCACACGCCATCTCCAGAGAAAAAGGCTCATTACAACTTTCATCGACTGGCTTGTCTGCACTAACACCAACCACAAACCATCCATTACCTCTCCCTCTACGAAACTCCATGTTTCTATCCCAGACAGAAAATGTACTCCCTGAGTCCGGATCATTGAAAACAAGTCCTTTATACTTTGTAAGCAAACGTGCCTCCTCAACACAATCATTCTTCTTTCTGGCTTCCTCCTCCCATCAATCTTCGACCCATGCCCGAAAAATACATTCAACTGCTGGTTCTTTCAAAGCCCCCGTGTCCACATCAAATCGCACAAGCTGCATATCAAAATTGAAATCATCACCACCAAACATTGCATTATTCCCCGTTGCATCCAACTTCTCCAACCAATCACACATGATTCGCGACTGCTGTATCTTCGCTGAGACATACAAAATACTCCTCTTCTCCGTCGACTCCCCACTCATATACAGAGACCACTTACCCATGGCTGCTGGCTGCTTGTGCGTATCCAAGAGACTCTGAACTGCAGCCTCCTGCTGTTCTGTCACAGAGTCCCTAATAATCTCGTCTGATTTTCTCTTACTATCAACCCTTGTGTGAATTGCCTATCATATAAGACCTGGTATCGGTCTTGGTATCTTGCACTAATAACGGCCTTTGCAAATAGCAATGTCTCCTCCCTTCAATTTCAAGCCATGCCTCATTGCCCTAGTTGCATGCCTAGGCTTAAAACTTAGACCACACCACTGACACTCCCACCCTTCCTTACCATTCACATCCTTGTAATTAATATACGCACACTCCCATACAGTGGAAATGGCTGGCAAACAAACCTCTTCCCCTTCTTCACCACACAAATCAATTACCTCCCCTCCTCCTCCTCCCCCTCAGTGGTGATCGACGATGGTGTTAATAATTCGTTTTCGCGTATTGATGACGGTGTTGTTGCTGTATTGGTCATTTGACGAATTGACGGTGTTGTGGTGAGAAATGATAAGACAGATCCAGACCTGCCGCGTGCAGTAGATTGCACCGCCGATGAGAGCAAGGGGGGTGTAGTAGCAGAGTTGGCTGCTCCAGCAGTAGATTGGGGTGCAGTAGCAGAGTTGGCTGCTCGAAATGCCTCAAACCCGGGCAATGGAGAAAGACTTGCTGCCCGGGCGGTGGCTTCCCCATGAGCCCCAAAGTATGGCTCGATAGGAGGCGCCGCGGCGGCATCGGCAGCAGCAGCAGTTGCTGTTACGACGTCCTTCCTCTTCTTCTTCTTCGGCGGCATGAGGTTTGTGGTGGTTTTGTTAGCTGTCGGCAGTTTTTGACAGAAAAAATCCGTGTCGGATCGACATGCAATGTTGGCAAGAAATTGGCGACATAGTTGGCTAAGATTGTTGTGATGAATGACTTAAGCAGTTTCAAGCCACAAGCTTTATCCAACATTGTATGGGCACATGCAACTGCGGGGGAGTCACATCCAAATCTATTCAGTAAATTCGGAGATCATATCATTGCAATGAAGGACTTGGGACACTTCAAGCCACAAGACTTTTCCAACATTGCTTGGGCGTATGCAACTGCAGGCGAGCCACATTCCCAGTTGTATGAGAAATTAGGTCATCTATGTCACGATGAAGAACTTTGATAAGTTTGATCCACAAGGTCTATCCAATATTGTATGGTCATATGCAACTTCAGGCGAGGCACATCCACGGCTATTCAGTAAAGTCAGTGATCATACTGATGCAATGAAAGACTTGAGTACATTCCTATTCCTGCCACAAGCTCTATCCAATATCGTATGGGCATACACTACTGCAGGGCGTATGCAACTGCAGGTGAGTCTTATCCAATTTTCCAAAAGTTGGCAGACGTGGCAACCGCAAAGTTCAACGACTTTAAACCGCGAGAGTTATCAAATCTCCTCTGGGCATATGCTACTGTCAGATTAATTGACCAGCAGCATTTGTTCACATCATTTGTACCAGCTGTAAAGTCAGTCTTGAGCCCTTGCAATAGCCAAGCATTAGCAAACTAGGCATTGAAGTGGATGGACCATCACACTTTATCAATCAAGAGCCAACGGGAAGTACAATTCTAAAACGCAGACAAGTGAATAATCTGAATATCCGTATTGGGAGTGGGATGAGTTTGGAAAGATTCGTGCGAAGAAGCAAGAATATTTGCGTTCCAGGTTGGGTTTAAATGATATTCCCATTATTTCAGTGCTGGATTCGGAGTGGATTAAGGTTGGAAAGGTTCGCGCAAGGAAGCAACAGTGTTTACGGTCTAAGATGGCTTAAACCCATTGTTCCAATAGGACACTAATTAGCAAATGTAAGACAAAACGTTTGATTTCGTGACTCTGGAGTCATTTGAAAGTGATAAACCTTCATTTAGATGGACTATTCAAGAAAATAATTGATTTGTTGTAAATGCCAAACTATTTGTGCCTATTGTCACATATGATTTTTGTTGTTACATTCATAAGTCATATTCATATTGTACAAAGCTCATTCAACATTCTTCTTCATCCGTGAATCAAACCACATACCTCGATTTTAATTTAGTACAACAAACACACACCCTGGTCTACACATCAGTCCGCCCTTGTGTCTTCACATCTTTTCCCCACAAACAAATCATGTTTAATGCATTGGTCGACCAAATGGATTAATACGACTCCAAATAGCATTCCCCGTCAATGAATGCTTCACTGCACCACCAATATGAATGGGTATTAAAAATTTTCCATAAGTTCCCATTGTTTTATGTATCGAATATGCCTGTCCGGCTAGTTTGCCATTGGCCGTGGTGGCACCATCCAACGTGGTCCAAAAGAATGGCAATCCTTTGCCACCGTAATACCCCATGATCGTGCCCGTAACTGGCATGCCTATCATAAACCCATACAATGCCAAGTGGGAAATATCGGCCACGTGTCCTTCAATTTTAGATGTACCGGTAGGATGTCCTACTTTATACTTGGCGGCGTTTAATAGTCGATAGCCTAAACGAGGTGCGACTATCATCCCAGTTAATAGTCCGAGTGACTTGTGTCGGAACATCCATGTGCCCTTGTCTTCCTTCGGTGCCTGCTGGGCGATTAGGACAGAGGCGACACATCCCATTAGTGGGGCGGCAACGAACCAATGGAAGTGGGAGGCCACCACACTGTATGCTTGCCCAGCGCTCATGATTGTCGTTACGTTGTTGATCTATCGACAGTAAAAAAGCCTGAGGGGGTTAAGTTGGGATTCATTCTGGCGGGATATCATGTGACCGGGGGCATGACGACGACGACCCAACCCTCGTCGATTATACCCAATCGACAGCTTGTATTCGACAAGATATGTACAAGTGTCGACATCCACCAAGATGATGATTGCAAGATGGAGGTCGATGACAACTTCCCCATGGGATGCTCAATCTCACCCGATGGGACATGTGTATTAACTGCTACTGCGGGAGATGGCCAATTTCGTTTATATGATATTCCAAGGCACAGTATTAGGAGTATGAATGATGAATGCAATGATGATGACGATATTTCTCAGAAAGAGGTTGAGAATGTCGCATTCGCCGATGATGGTAATAACACTCCTTCGGTTAGCACGAGCAATCATCAAAATAATGAGGATAATAAGAACAATGTTTCAGATTTAAAAGAAGGAGGAGGAGGATGTTCTCATAATCAAAATCACCACGTTCCACAGCAACCAGAACGACGACAACAACAACAACAACAACAACAACAACAACAAGAACAACAACAACGACAACGACGTAACAACCACAACACATTTCCATGGAAGGCATCATTAACCTCACATCAAGGTGGACCAGCACCGCCCTCATCCTCTGCATCATATGCATGGTATCCACAAATGTCATCTTCCAACCCCACAACCTCCATATATCTAACATGTCGTGGACCATCCACACCTATACATTTAATCGACGCATACACGTCACAATTACGTGCCAGTTATCGTCCATACAATTCAGTCGATTGTATGGAAGGTCCATCAATTGTATCCTTCAATGCATGTGGTAGTCGAGTGTATGGTACCGGATTCAAGACTGATCGTACAATAGCAATATTCGATACTAGTATCCCAGGACGAGATGGCATGATTGCACGTATGGGTAAAACACGACGTAGTAGTGATGGACAGAAGGGTATACCTAGTGCTATTGCATTTCCAAAGCAACCACATGATGTTGATAGTAGTTGTAGTATTGCTATTGGACCGTCGAATGTATTTGCAGTGGGGACATATTCACCAGCATCAATATATATATATGATGATCGTATGTCAAATGTAGCATTCAATCCTGCGGGTACTATTATACTGTCAAGTGGTGTAGCCGTGGTGGGACATGGTCGTGCTTTCTCACGTAAGAGACGTAGATTCGTTGACAACTCTACTACTGCCGCTGCCGCCGTCATCACCGGTGGTACGGAGGAGGAGGAGGAGAAGGAGGATATGTTTGCATCAGCACGTGTAAATTGGTTCCAATCTCGTGCACATGGTGGTGTAACACAGCTATCTTGGGCACCAGGCTCATCATCGAATCCACATGTTTTATTCAGTGCATCACGACGATCAGACGTTGTCTTGTCATGGGATGTACGTGCACTCTCTGGATGTGATGATGAGAATGGACGACGACAAAGACGTCGTCCTGTGTGTGGATTGCGATCATACTCTCGTGGTGACGGAGTATATGATACTAATCAACGATTGGAATTTGAATTGGACGAGTGTGGACAACGACTGTTTGTGGGCAGTAGTGATGAGGGGTTGGTTCGGATATATGATGTCACGAGTGGGAAATTGGAGAGTACCCTGAACATTCTTGATGACAATGGTGTAAGGACGAGGGATGCAGTCAATGGCCTATCCTACTTTCCCAACAACAACGAAGCTGGTGTTAATTATGATGGTCTGCTAGTTGTTGCTGTTGGTTCTCGTCGCTTCGAGGAGGTACATTCAGATACAGACGACGACAAGGACGACAATTACAGCAGTGTCTCTGTCGGCGCAAATAGTAGAAACGTCGCGACATACCCTCCTGCTGGTTGCTTACAACTTCATGGGATGACTGCATCAAACAAATCAAATTAAATGAGGTTATTGTACAAATCAATCAGTCAATCTTTACATACAATATATACATTAATTCATGTGTGTCAGACTAAATTGAATGCAAAGCACATTTAAGTCCAAGGGTCGGAAATTTTGATTAGCAATCCTGCATGTTCGACCGAAACATTCACATGACTGCTAGGTCTCGCTAGCGTTGGGCAGGCATCCTATTGCGAAAGCTCCTCAATCTCATCTTGGATTCTCACTTGGCTCTCGCCAACTCCTTCACTGGGATGAAGTCCTCGCAAAGTGGCGCTCGTGTCGGTTCAACTCGAGATCCTGAGATGCGACAGTGTAACACAGTAGAGGACCTAGTTCATTTGGCGTACAATCATCTTAATACCATTACTCCACGGGGAATAGCCGCATTTTGGTCGTTATTGGCGAAGCGTGTTCAAAACCAACGTGGGGGGAGTAGTCGGGCTCAACTGGATGAACAGCTTGACGCAATATTATGCAATACACTGGAAAATATGAAGAGGTATAGTCATATAGACATTTCAACAATTGCAATCAGCCTGGCAAAGGTTATGAAACAAGTTGAATTTCGTGGACAAAGGGCCGCTGCTGGTAGTTTACATCGACTTCTGCACAATCTTCTTGTTGGCATCAACTCGGAAAGGAAGCAAGTCATATTCGACAAAGTCACCAAGACTTCAGTACTGATTCTTTCAGAGTTTGATGCTAGATCCCTATCGAATCTGATCTATTCGTTTGGCCATGCAGAATATGTACCCAAGGTCGAGGATGGACGTACAATCTTTGACATTCTTGCCCTTGAGGCAATATCCAAGTTGAAGCATTTCAATTCTCAAAACCTATCCAACATGCTATGGTCGTATGCAAAGATGGAGTCTTCAAACTCGGTGCTATTCAAGGCAGCAGGCGACTCAATAGTGGGTATGAATGATTTGAGACAATTCATGCCACAGGATCTGTCAAATATTGTCTGGGCATT
>Ga0247832_1007130_pt1 | contig 11854 bp, 7 predicted proteins | sample LaCruzMarch2015__10_FD_192407 | JGI IMG/M metagenome (GOLD analysis project Ga0247832, IMG submission 192407) | Freshwater microbial communities from meromictic Lake La Cruz, Castile-La Mancha, Spain - LaCruzMarch2015_4m | ecosystem: Environmental > Aquatic > Freshwater > Lake | place: Spain...
TCATCCGTCAGTTCGTCGCCGAACGCCTCGGCGAGGGCTTTTCTGCGGAAGAGCAGCTGACAGGAAAGGCCGAGTTCGGAGGGCTCCAGATCATCGCCTATCCGATGAAGGCAGAGCGTTACCTGGAGGTTCTCCGCGCTCGTGAAGCGGAGGCCCGCGCCCAAGAGCGCAGACGACGCATTGAGCAGCTTCGTGAAATGCTCTCTCCCTTTTCGGAGTTTTCAGACCGGGCGCGTTCTTTGGTGGCGGCCGCTACGGCGACCTTGGCGGAAATCGAACATAACATTCGGGGCGTGGGTAAAGTCAGATCCACTGGTGACGTGCCCGATCCCGATCTCATCTTGGCCGAACTGCACAGCCTGCTTGATCGATGGAACAGCCAGGTCGGCGAACTCGCGGAGCTATCGCCGCATGAATTCCGTCTATTCAGGGACATTGGAAGGGGATTTTCGGAACAAGTAGAATGCTTCCAAATGGCTCCGCCGATGCGGATGTCGCGGAGGGCGTCGATGGGGTTAGGCGGCGGCGGCCGCATGCGACAGGAAATCTACACCGACCCCTACGGTGTCGACGCATGGGACCAATCGGCGGGAAGTCGATGCTTTGTTCACCTGGTGGAAGCGACGCAGTGGGCGGAAATCTCTGGTGGTCCGGCACCCACCGAACCGCCTTCGCAAAAAGATTACAAGGAAAAGGGACTGCCTTGGTTTGATTATTACGCCCCAGAGAAGGGAGCTGTTTCAGGGTCCAAGCTACTGGCCGGGCTGAAGAGCTGGGGATCAATGTACGGAAAGGGGCCCGGTGCCTCTGAGGGCAAGAGCGGTCCGGTGATCCAGTTGGGAACTGCACCGCGAGTTTCAGGCGTCGTCAGCGAAGGGGTCGGTGATGAATAGTCAATCAGTCAGAGCTTCAGGGCAGCCATCCCGCCTAATGTGCAGGCTGGCAGATCTGCATCGAAAAGCAAAAGCTGCACACGCGTTGAAGCGAAAGGACCGGTCAAAATACGACTTCTGGGACGCTGAAAGCAATGTTTATGCGCGAATTCGCATGAGTTCGTACTCAGGTTCGAAATTCTCTGCGTAATGGTAAAAATAAATCTCGTTACCGCCGTGCTGGCTGCGACCACAGCGATTACGCGCGGCGAGGTGCCCGCCAGGCCCTCGCTAAGGTCCTGAGTCGACAAAGCTATGGTCAAGGCCAGCGCCCGTGTGATCCGGCGGCGAAAGCTGATCTAGAGACAGGCCCATGCCTACGTCGAGGATGGTCGCCGCTGCTCTATCTTCTTGTAAGCGCAGAGGTAGCAGATGAGTAGCGGGCAACCCTTGAGCGAGGCTGGTATCACTATAGGGTGGGGTGCAGGAGGCGACGAAAATGTTTGAGGCAGGCTTGGCGGTCCGACACCGCAATGACCCGTCGCAGATCGGCGTGGTCACCGGCGAGGTGAAAGAGTCGGGCGGGCGCATTTACCAAAGGGTCAAGCTGGCCAGCGGCGAAGCCAAGTGGATCGTGCAGCTCGCTTTAGAGCCGGTCACTGCGGCTCCAGATGCCATCGCCGATCTCGCCGCAGCAAACTTTTCGAACCGATCCGCCCTTAGCCAGACGCTCACGCACATTCGCCTGACCGGGCGCTTGGCGGATCTCATCTACAGCATGGAAAGCACCAACACAGAGTTCCATGCCTACCAGTTCAAGCCGGTCGTGAAGATCCTTAACTCTGCTTCCAAGGGGCTGCTGATCGCCGACGAGGTCGGTCTCGGAAAAACGATCGAAGCCGGGCTGGTATGGACCGAACTGGTCGCCCGCTACGACATGCAGCGCCTACTCGTAGTTTGTCCAAAATCGCTTCAGGAAAAGTGGCGGCTTGAGCTGAGCCAGAAGTTCGGCGTTCGGGCTCAGGCCGTCGATGCAGCAGACCTGCTTCAAGCGCTACAGGAGCGCGATCGAACAGGTGGCGACTTTGCCCTGGTTGCGACCCTCTCAGGCATCCGAGCTCCGGACGGTTGGGATGATCCAGTTGATCCCGCAAAGGGGGCACGAGCGGACTTGGCGAGGTTCCTCAACAATCGCACTGACTCTGATCCGCTGTTTGATCTGTTGGTGTTCGATGAGGCGCACCACCTTCGGAACCCCAAGACCGCGCAGCACAAATCTGCCCGGCAGTTTGTTGATTTGGCCGATTACAAGCTCATGCTTACGGCCACACCGATCAACCTGCGTAGCGAGGATCTTCGGTCGATTCTTCGGCTCATTGAGCCAGACCTTTTTGATAGGGACTGGATTTTCGGGGCGCTTCAAACTGAGAACGTTCCAATTGTTGCGGCACGCGAAGCGGCGCTTCGAAAGGACGCGACCTTTGAGGGCTTGAGCGAAGCGATCTCGCTGATCATGCCGGGCCATTTTCTCAAAACAGGTGGGCGCCTTGGTGTGATGCGCAGCCTGTTGTTGGGCAAGTCAGGCGTTATTCCTCCTGGCTCCAAGGCAGAGCTAGCAGCCCGCCTTGAAGAGATGTCCATGCTTGGCGGTATCGTGAACCGCACACGCCGACGCGATGTGAACGACTTCAAGGTACAGCGAAGGCCCGACTGCCGACTTTGGTCGATGAGCCAGCTTGAGCGGGCGTTCTACAGCGCGGCTTCTAACGCCATTACCAACTACGCCGCAGGCTCCAACGTGAATGAGCGGTTCCTGCTGTCGAACAGTCAGCGAATGGTCGCCTCATGCCTTCCGGCCGCCTACTTGCGCTGGTCAGCGGCAACCGCCGACCTCGAAATTGACGACCCTGACTTGCTGAAGGGCGGCTCGACGCCGGGCCCTCTGACCTCGATGCTTTCATCCGTGTGTGGTGATCGGACTGTCCTTGCGGAGTTGAAAGCCAACGACAGCAAGTTGCGTATCCTCAAAAAGGCTCTGTCGGACACATGGGCGGCACACCCCGATGAGCGCGTGATCGTGTTTTCGAGCTTCAGAGGAACGCTCGATTATCTGGAAACGTGCCTTTTGAACGCGGGCATACCCTGTCTGAAAATGCACGGGTCGGTAAAGCAGGATCGCAACGAGATCTTGAGAAGGTTCCAGAGCGCCGAGGGCCGGATGGTTCTTCTGACCTCTGAGGTTGGTGGCGAGGGATTGGACCTCCAGTTTTGCCGGATTCTGGTCAACTACGACTTGCCGTGGAACCCCATGAAGGTCGAACAGCGCATCGGCCGGATCGATCGGATCGGCCAGAAGTCGCCCTCTGTGGAGGTCCTGAGCCTGATCTGCGAAGGCACGATTGAGGAGCGGATTTATAAGCGGCTCTACGAGCGGCTGAACCTGATCGTACAAACCCTCGGGGGCTATGAGCCCATCCTGGGGGACATTGTGCGTGAGCTTGAAAACCGACTTCTGGATCCAACTCTGAGCGCTGCTGAGGAGGAAGAGGAGATTGAGCGCAAGGCGAGTGCCGCCGAGGCCAGGCGTTTGCAGGAGGAGGCTCTGGAAAAGGAAGCCGCCGGCCTCATTGCTCACGGCGACATGATCTTGCACCGCATTCAGCGGACGCACGAGCAACAACGCTGGATCCAACCGGGCGAGCTGTACGACTACGTCTCGGGTGCTCTGCGAACTGCCTTTCCGGGCACGCTCCTTGAGCGAGCCGCGACGGAGTATGAAGCCTATGAGTTCGCGTTCACCGCGGCGGGGCAGTTGGCATTTCGCGATTTCCTCGACGAACGAGCAAAGCGTTTCAAGACCGATCTACGGCGACAGGAAAAAGTCAGGATCGTCTTCGGCAAGTTGCCGGAGGGCGTTCGAGGCGCTCGTCTTGAGGCCATCAACATGGCCCACCCGCTCGTCAGGTTCGCTGCAAAACTGAGGAGTGATGCCGGCCGTGGCATTGCTGTGAGGCCTGCCGTTGCCGGGATGCTGCCGCGCCCGGAACCCCTGTCGCATCTTGCTCGGGGGCGTTACGGCGTGATCGTACAGAAATGGTCGGCGGGTGGTGCTACGCCACAGGATCGGCTGGTCTACGCTGCCGTCCACCTAGAGAGTGGCGTTGTGACGTCGAACGAGGACGCGGAGGCGCTGACAATGAGCGCTGCTCGCGACATGTCTCAAGCTGTGGTTTCGCCAGCGGATGCCGCAAGGGCTGCGCACGCGCTTCAGGAACTCTTGGTCGAGCAAAAACTGGCTTCAGAGTTCCAGGCATTTTTCGAAACCGAGGAAGCCACTCACAGCGACAAACGCGAAACCCTAATCGCCGTGTTCCAGCAGCAGCGCGACGCCCAGGAGGATCGCGTTACGAGGTTGAACGAGGAGCGAATCCGCGAGGGCGGAAACCGAGCCCGCATCGTCCCGGCTGAGAAGGCCAAGTTGGCCAAGTATTTGGCCCGAATGGACCACAAGATCTCTCTCGCCCGGTCTGTTTCAGATTTCGACTGCAACGATCCGGAGACCCACGCCGCTGCAATTTTGGAGCTACTCTGATGTTTCGTCGTCGCGGCCCAAGCCTCTTTGATGTCCTGAAGAACTTTTTCTTTGGTGACCCTGCTCGGTCTGCGCCGCCGAGCCCGCCGCCGATTCCCAGCCCGACCAAGCCTTCAGCAAAGCGGCCTGTTAATGCACCAGCAAAGCGCCAGACCAAGGCTGCGGCAAAGGCACTACGCCCTGATCAGTCTCAATCCAGCTCGAAAGTCACTCAACCCGAGCCGCCAAAATCTCCTGGAAACCCACAAGAAAACCAACAGCCGCAAGCTACCAAAAAAGCCGCCAATAGGCGTTCAGCGGCTCCAGGACAGCGGCTTACCCCAACATTAAACTTTGATCCCAAACCAGAAGCACTTCCGGCACCGACCGGACCAGAATACCTGAGTGGGAAAGAGGCTCTGCGATTTGTACTCGAGCGTGTCGACCTGAATGTGCTGACCGCCAGCACCCCTCCCCAGGCCAAAGTCTCGTTGAAGACAGCCGGTCTAGTCGAAAGGCGTGTCTCTCGCGGGGCGGCGATATTGGCAAAGCATCCTGAGCCAGACCCTATGGGTTATCGCGTGGGGTTGGACTTCGGGACGAGCGCCACGAAGGTAGTACTATGCAGTGACGCCGCCAGTTTCGACTATGCGATGGAGACGCCAAGCGAGCTTCAGGTCGAAGAAGAGGGCAGGCGGCAGGATCATTTGTGGCGAACCTGCGTGTGGTTCAACGATGAAACGCAATGTTTCCAACTCACACCTTGTGCATCGTCGCGCCCGGTCCTCGGCTTCAAGACGGGCCTGATCCGTGGCGAGGGGCACAGAATGCTGGCTTCCGGAATCTCGCACAATGTCGCCGCAGCCGCGTATTTGGCGCTCCTAGTTGCCTACATCGTTGGATCTGATGCGGAGCGCGTAGAGCGTGCCGGGGGCGTCGCACGACCCTACTCCCGTTTTCATATTGGGGTGCCCGTTGCCTCTCTTGAGGAAGACCCGAGGGTCGCCGGTTTTCACCGTGTGGTGCAGGCGGCTTTCATTCTTGCACCGCGCGCGGCAGCGCTACATCTCTCGGACGTCCGTGAGGTGATGCAGCGAGAGATCGGGTCGACCGCTACCGAGGCCGATACGCCATACCAGCTCTTTGAGGAGCTAGCCGGTGTCGTGGCCGGATACATGATGACGCCTGAAAAGGCCGGTGGGCCGCACATCATCGTCGATGTCGGTGCCGCCACCCTGGATGTGGCGACATTCTATATCCCCGATGGCGATTACGCTCTGGAAGTCTACGAATCTGGTGTTGAACTCTTGGGTGCCCAGTCACTGCAGTGCGCTCTAGCCGCGAGCGTGCCAGAAGCGACCTTCAGAGGCGCATGCCAAGCCCACACCCATGGTGTGCTGTCCAAAACATTCAACACCAAGAACTATTCCTTCCTGCCTGGACCGAACTTTCCGTCGAAGCCAATGATTTACGTCGGCGGTGGGCGGATGACGGCGCTGCATCGTTCAACATACGACCGCTACTCAAAGGCCTATCTGGCGCCGATGCGATCTCCTGGAGTCGGGCGTTGGCTGGAACGGAGCCTCGCGACTGACCAGGAGCGGCTGTTGCTCGCTTGGGGCTTAGCGCAGGATCCGGGAACTGGCGCGATCCCTCGGATACGCCCGCCGTCGCAGGTTATCTTTGAGCCCCCACCGGAGAGAGATTGGCAGCGCAATTACATCGACAAGTCGAACTGCTGACCTCGGTCGAGTTGGACTATGGAAACAGCCTCCCCAAAGCCTCTCGTTAGGGCTGAGAAAAAGAATCCGAGGTCACCTCATTGGCCCAAAAATTTGGAATAAGCGGCCCGGCCTCGACGCAGATCCAGCAGCGAGAAAGCCACTAGGTCAGCAGATTGCTCTGCTAAATGAAAAACAATCCAAAGGGGCTGTTCAGTGAATGTGTTTGAACTCGATAAGGCTCTCATCGAGCGTTACGCGTCGTTCGCGCGCTCGTTCTCCAAAATACGGGCGGCTGAAATCGAGGAACAGGTTTCCGCTCTTTATGAGGATGGAAAGTTCTGGCCCGACCCGCTGATCACGATCAATCCCCGGTTCGAAAAAGGCCGGTCCATCGATCAACTGGCTGCCGAAGGGGTCCTCGACCCTGCGCTGACGAGCATCTTTGCTTTCGGCGCTGAGCGCACACCTATCACGCTGCATCGCCACCAAGAGCGCTCCGTCGTGAAGGCAGGCAATCGCGAAAGCTTCATTGTCACGACGGGCACCGGATCAGGAAAATCGCTGTGCTTCTTTGTTCCGATTGTTGACGCGATAGTTCGCGCAAAAAAAGCGGGCGAGGCACCCCGCACGCGCGCCATCATCATCTACCCAATGAACGCACTGGCGAACAGCCAGCTGGGAGAAATTGGGAAGTTCGTGAACGATTCCGGTCTCCCTACAAACCTGCGACCAACCATTGCTCGGTACACGGGCCAAGAGAGTGCCGAAGAGCGGCAACGCATCTCACGCGAAAAGCCGGACATTCTGCTCACCAACTTCATGATGCTCGAACTGCTCATGACGCGCCAGGAAGGTCTGGACCGGGCCGTAATCAATAATTCTCTGGGTCTCGATTTCCTCGTTCTGGACGAGCTGCACACTTACCGCGGCCGGCAGGGCGCGGACGTCGCAATGCTGGTCCGGCGGGTCAAGCAGCGGCTTACACCCTCGAAGGAACTTATCTGCATCGGGACTTCGGCTACGATGTCGAGCTCCCCTGATGAAAAGGAACGCGCAGCGACAGTCGCGCAGGTTGCTTCCAAACTTTTCGGGCAACAAATCGCCTCGGCTAATGTCATCGATGAGCTGCTGGAGCGCGCAACCTCACCTCTAATAAAAGCCGAAACGCTGGGCGAAACCCTAAGACAAGCCGCGCTCCTTCCCCTTCCTGGAGCCTTGTCTGATGAGGAGCTCAAAAAGCATCCACTCGCTTGCTGGATTGAAACGCAGGTTGGCCTCGAGGAAGGAGAAAAACTCCGTCGACGCAAACCGCTGACCCTACTCGATGCTGCCGGAAAACTGGCTCAGCAGACCGGTGTTGAGGAAGACATCTGCCGCAAGTCGATCGCGGACATGCTGGCCATGATGGGCCGACGCGAGGACACGCGCGGGGGAACTTCACCTCGCGCATTTCTGGCATTCAAACTGCACCGCTTCATTTCTGGCGCCGGCCGAGCCTATGCGACGCTGCAGCCCGCTGCGGACCGGCGAGTTAGCCTTGAGGGCCAGAAATTCGATCCAGAAGACCCGAATGCTCGGCTCTACCCGCTGTTATTTTGCCGGGAGTGTGGCCAAGAACACCATAGCGTCTCGATCACCCAGGAGGACGGCCAACGGCGGATCATTGCCCGCTCGCCTGATGATCCGGTTCGCGACGAGGCAGAACACGACGGGACCGAGACGGGCTACCTGGTCCCAGCTGTAAATCAGGACTTTCGCTTCAGCGGAGCGGCGAGCGACTATCCCGACGACTGGCAAGAAGAAACCGCCTCGGGCGAGGTGCGCCTGAAATCATCCCACCGCGGCAAACATGACGGCAGGTTTGTGACCGTTTGTAAGGATGGAAGAATTGGAGACGAAGGCGTCCCTGCCTGGTTCTTCTCTGGCAAGTATCGCTTGTCCGTCGTCAGAACATTTGGCACAACTCGCGGTGTAAATTAGTGGAGTGCGGGCCTCGTCTGGGGATTGATGTTAGGCGGCGAGCTTGCGGTGTTGCAAGCGCCGATGTTCGATGGTCTTTCGCTTGATCCTTTCGCGCTGTTTGATGATGGCTGAGGCCCTGCCGAAGTAGGCGTCGGCGGGCGTCACGTTGTTCAGGCTCTCGTGATAACGCTGGTGGTTGTAGTGCTCGACGAAGGCCTCGATCTGGGCCTCGAGGTCGCCGGGCAGGAAGTAGTTCTCCAGCAGGATGCGGTTCTTCAGGGTCTGGTGCCAGCGCTCGATCTTGCCCTGGGTCTGCGGGTGCATCGGGGCGCCGCGCACATGGCTCATCTTCTGGGCCTCGATGTATTCGGCCAGTTCGCCCGCGATGTAGCTAGGGCCATTGTCGCTAAGCAGTCTGGGCTTGTGCAGCACCGTGGCATGATCGCAACCTGAAGCCGCGAGCGCCATGTCCAGCGTGTCGGTGACATCCTCGGCCCGCATGTTGGTGCACAGCTTCCAGGCGATAATGTAGCGCGAGAAGTCGTCGAGCACGGTCGACAGATACATCCAGCCCCAGCCGATGATCTTGAAGTAGGTGAAGTCAGTCTGCCACATCTCATTGATCCGGGTGGTCTGGGTATGGAAGCGATCGGCCGCTTTGATCACGACATAGGCCGGGCTGGTGATCAGATCATGGGCCTTCAGCAGGCGGTAAACCGTGGCTTCCGATACGAAGTAGCGCCTCTCGTCGGTGAAGCGCACCGCCAGTTCGCGCGGGCTCAGCTCGGACTGCTCCAGTGCCAGCTCGATGATCTGATCATGGATGTCAGGCGGGATCCGGTTCCACACCCGGCTCGGCGCCGAGGGTCGATCAGCCAGCGCCTCGGGACCGCCCTCAAGGTAGCGGTCGTACCAGCGGTAGAAGGTCCGGCGGGCGACGCCGAGCTTGTCCAGCGTGCGCTTGGCCGGCAGGTGCGACTGCTCGACGATCCGGATGATCTCGAGCTTCTCGGATGCGGGATACCTCATTCTTCGTCGCCCCCATCCGCGATCATGCTTTTTTTAAGCAGGCGGTTCTCGAGGGTAAGGTCGGCCACGCATTCCTTCAGGGCGCGGGCTTCGCGGCGCAGATCCCTGACCTCATCGGTGGTCGCAGCACGGGCGGTGTCGCCGGCCAGGCGGCGCTTGCCGGCTTCCATGAACTCCTTCGACCACACGTAATAGAGGCTCTGTGCGATGCCTTCCTTGCGGCACAGCTCGGCAATGCTGTCATCGCCGCGCAGGCCGTCGAGCACGATGCGGATCTTGTCCTCGGCCGAGAAGTGGCGCCGGGTCTGGCGCCGGATGTCCTTCACCACCCGCTCAGCAGGGGCCTTTACCGGCGATTTTTTCAAGGAGTGTTGGGACTTCATCTTCGTTCCTTCGTCACTACGACGAAGCCCCAACACTCCTTAAATCACAACCTCAAATCTGTGCCATGGGTGCTGACGGGGAACACAACTGACGTGGCTATCCGGGGGAAGAATGAGAAAGAGCGCGATGCGCATTTCCGACTAAGAGCTGATCCAGTGGATCACGACCGCTGATGCTTGGGTTCAGCATATCCAGGGCGCTAGCCCCGCCCGGTATCGCTTCCGGGGCTGTTTCTTCCTGCGGGCCGTGCTTGCCCTCTGCGCGGCGACGACGACCGAGGACTATCGGCAGGGCTGCGCCCGCCCGCTGATCTATCGCGGAACTCAGAACGCAGGTTTTGGTCACGCCCTTGTGCCATCTGCCGCACGCGGGCAGATTCCCGATAGAGCGCCAGAAGCCGTTCAGCGTTCTGGCGACGAACGGCGCGAATACGCTCCTGGAGCGCGCGGCGCTCCTTCATTTGCGCAATCACAAGGTCATCGCGTTGCGCCCGATCACGCTGGAGGCTGAAAACGGCTTCCAGCTCATTGCGTTTCATGGTGCGGGCATGTTCGCCCGTGAGCCGGTCCCAGAACCCGGTGAAGCCGCCACGCAGGCGGGCGGCGCGTTCACGCGTTTCCAGAAGGTGACGCTGGCGCTGTCCGGCATCCAACCGCTCGCGCTCAGCCTGATGTTTTTCAGTCATGGCAAGGCGCTCTTCCTCAAGCGGTTTGAGCGCCTTCGCGGCGATAGCCTTCGCTTCCCGAATGAAGCCGGTGAGCTTAGGCGCGATATCGGCGGCAATGGTCGCCTTCACAGCTTCGACGCTCGGCAGCGCGTCGGGACTGCCCAACTTGGCGGATACGTCCTTCGACCGCTTATCGATGAGGCGTGAAAGAGCAAAAACCTCCCCCTCAAAGGAAACGACGACATGGCCGCGCCGGTCGCCTTTGGCGACGTGTAGGCCGCGCTCCTCCAGCGCGGACGAAAAGGCGGAAAGCCCGTCTGAGGCCGCCCAGCATTCCTGAACCATCGACTTGATGGCCCCGGCATCCATCCCGGCGCGCTTGGCCTGCTGCCATTCCTCCAGCCCAAAATTGCGCGGATCGCGCGCCTTGGAGTCGATCAAGCCCTTGGGCATCGTCCAGCCGTTTTCGAGATAGAGCTGCTTGGACACTTCCCGCAGCTTGGTCTTGAAGAAGGACATGGGCCTGGCGGTCATGCTGTCCGCGTCGATGCGTGACCAGACCGCATGGCAATGACGGCGGCCTTCCTTCTCGTGGAAGACAACCGCGCGCGGCTGGCCGGTCAGGCCGAGCCGCTCCTCAATGGCGTCGAGCGCCTTGTCGAATACTTCCGCGCGGACACTTTCAGTCTCTGGCGGGCTTAGCGACAGGCTGAATAGATACTGGCGGCAGCGCGTGGCCTTTGAGATAGCCTGCGCTTCCTTCATGGCCCCGTACAGGTCTTCGGAGACGAAGCCGCGCACCTGATGAAGCTCTACCCGCTCATTCTCCTCCGTCTTGAGGAGGTGGCTGGCGAGCGCCTGTCCGCCGCCGCGCTGTGAGCCCTTCAGGATCATGACGGCCCGCTATCCAGGCCAAGCGCCTGCACCACGGCGCTGCGGATGGCCGCGATGTCCCGAGCCGCTTCCCGAAGCGACTCCTCAACATCAGGGGTCAGGGGCAAAGCCCCCAGGTTCGCGAGCTTGGCCAGCTGATTAAGGTTGTTGGCGAGGCGGGATTGGCCCAGCTGCGCCAGGACGCGGATCAGCGCCTCATTATCCTTCACTGGGCGCGCTCGCCGCCTTTTGGCAGGCGGCGCGGCCTCCTCATTGAAGATCAGGGAGCGGATGTAAGCCCCCAAGGCTTCATCGCCCGCGAGGGCTTCCAGTTTCTGGCGCTCTTCAAAGCTCAGACGCAGGGAGAAGGGAGGAGTGCGGGGCTGTTTGCTCATCAGCCCCTCCCGCCAGCGGCCCGCCGGGTCCGGCGGCGTTGGGCCTGCGGACTCAGCTCATGGCGGCGAATCGGCAGGCGGATTTCAGGGTTTTCTGTCTTCCCCCCAGCCAGTCGGGTGGCCTTTAGGGTGACAGCCCAATCCGCTAAAGTATTGAAGAAATTGTTCGATCCGGCGCACGAAGGGTGCGCCATTTTCCCTTGTCCTGCCGGAGCCGCGCGTGACCGACGCCCTTCCGACCGTGCCAACCGGCCAGCCCGTCGGGCGCGTCATCGCCATGCCGGCCGACACCAACCCCGAGGGCGACATCTTCGGCGGCTGGCTGCTGGCCCATATGGACCTCGCCGGCGCCACCCCCGCCTTCGAACTGGCCCGGG
>Ga0247832_1007133_pt1 | contig 11851 bp, 13 predicted proteins | sample LaCruzMarch2015__10_FD_192407 | JGI IMG/M metagenome (GOLD analysis project Ga0247832, IMG submission 192407) | Freshwater microbial communities from meromictic Lake La Cruz, Castile-La Mancha, Spain - LaCruzMarch2015_4m | ecosystem: Environmental > Aquatic > Freshwater > Lake | place: Spain...
GAAATACTCGAAATGACCGTAGGCTTGGTACAAACGGATATTTTACTTATTGTAAAAACATCATGGGCCCGATATGAAAAATGGCACTTCCTGCCTCTCTCCCGCGATGGCATCTAGCAAGATTCGGTCGACCATGGTACGCGTAAATCAAGCTGTAGATAAATCTGGGGGAAATCTTCTAATTTGGATCTTTCACCTGCTACACTTTAAGTTGGTATCATTTTATGCAAGACAAAGCAAACGACGAATATCAAACGAAGACGACGTGCGGGTGGTTTGGATATGAACGGTAAGATCGTTGCGCCAGCATGAAAGCTCCCTCTGTACCTGACCTGCGTTCTCACTGTCGTGTTTTCTATTCATCGAATCATCATTCTGTACTTGCTGATGGGCATACCGTCGCATCCATCGGCCTGTGTGAAATTTTCAAGTCATGATAACACCGGCATCGGCCGGGGAGGGAACACCTCTCATCCTCTCCTCGAATGGGGCAGGATTGACAAAGGTCGGCCCTACTAGTGGCGATGTTAATAATCGTCGTCTGTCGCTCCATCTCTTTTTAGAGGCCAAGTCATATTGCGGATCCATCTATGAGAAGTTCACCATCTGTCTCATAGTCTTATCAGTCATAACATTTGTATTGTCAAGTGTATTCGTTGCCGAGTACAATCTCAACTCACCCTATCCAGCCATGTGTGGCAAGATATGCGATGCCATATGGTTTGGTAATAATAAGGACAATGCACTATCATTCCTTAATATTGGTTCAACATCAATCGTGGAACTTATTGTTGTAAGTATCTTCTCCATCGATTATCTATTACGATTCTACACGGCTGATTTACAAGATGTAAAGTATACCGGTCTGCGTGGACGATTACGATATGTTGTAACATTCTTCTCATTGGTAGATTTGGCATCCACTGTGCCATTCTACCTTGATGCATTCATATTAACACATTCTGAATTTGCAGCATCCAACTTTTTACGTATGTTTCGTCTACTACGGATGATGAAGGCTGGAAAGTATGATACTGCATTTAGTTTAATTGATGATGTGGTGTATGCACAAAAGGGAATGTTAGGGACTGCTGCCTTTGTTGGGATGACCGTCTGGGGCGTGGTGAGTAATATTTTGCTATCTCCCTCATTTGCTTCGTCTTCTCTGCTACATTCATATGATTCATGACCTTTCTCTATTATTCCTACTTACCTCCCCTCTCCTTCTAATCAATATATAATCACTTAGCTTTCTTCATTCTACTACATAGTTGAGAGAGAAAACCCTGCCATGATCTACTGCGGCGCCGCACGGGGATGTGACGATGTGGATACAAGTTTGTGCGTCATTGACGAATGGGGTCTCGTGGACTGTACCGACGGAGGTTGTTCCAATGGTCCTGAGGGACAAGAGGTTTGCTGGGGCTTGTATCGGAGCATTGCATCCTCAAGTTTCTGGACCCTCATTGAGCTATTTGGTGAATTCCCGTTAATTGATATGCACAGTACTCCCTGGGGACGTGTTCTAGGGACATTTACGGCAGTATTTGCTGTCGCCGTCTTCGCCCTTCCAGTTGGAGTACTCGCAAGCGGCTTCGAGGATCAGATTGCCAAGAGGCATGCTGCCGAGAAGGTTGCTGCTGCTGCGATGGGTGTGTCTGTGGAAGTGCCTGTTGAGGCAGATGATGTTGTGATGGGTGGACAATCGTTCCGAGGCAAGGTATACGACTTCCTGCATCGCAAATCTTCCCGTACAGCTGAGCTTTTTGCCGGCTTCACACGTCTCTTGATCATCGGTTGCGCCCTATCGTTCATGCTCGATTCGGTCTTCGGATTCAAACATCATCAAAACAACAATTCGCCCTCTGAAAATTATGGTTGGCACAATATCCTGAGTGGCGTTCAAATGCTAGCAGCGATTGTATTTGCCTTGGAGTACGTCATGAGAACATTTAGTGCAGGCGTGAACCCCAAGTATGCAGGATTGCATGGTTTATGCAAATATATGTGCAAGTTCCATGCGATTATTGATCTCATATCGATTCTACCCTATTTCATTGGCATGTCATTCTTCCCGACCTCGCCAGCTCCATCGTTCTTCCTCCTATTGAGGATTTTCCACTTCGAGCGTTGCAGTGAGTCTTTCAGGGTATTCGATGATATCATCCTCGATAACCTTGACGTCCTGTCAGTGACAGGTTTTGCTGCTGGTTTACTATGGATATTCTTCTCATCGGTTTTATACTTTACCGAGAGGAATAACCCAGATGAAGAAATGGCAAATTGGTATTCTAACATACCCAACTCAATGTGGATGACAATGCTTAATCTCTCCGGAGAATGTCCATTGGCCAACTACTCTACTCCAGGCAAATTCGTCATTGGTATTATTGGTCTCTTTGCCACTGCTATATTCGGTGTGCCTATTGGTATCTTAGGTGCAGGTTTCGAAGAGCTCATCGCGAAGGAACATGAAGACAAACCAGACGAAATAGAAATAATCACTGAACCACAAATGTTAAATACTACGTCTGTTGGTAGATTCTCGAAGTTCTGTCATGATTTCGTGAATGGTGAAGGTTCTCAAGTAGCTGCAACATTCGAACAAGGCATTTTCGTGTTGATTGGTTTAACGGTTACTCTTGGAGTGATACAGACCGTGCCTGATTGGAAGGATGTTGGAAGTAGTTTCGAATTTCTGGCCATTGCCATTTTCACCGTCGAGTACATTATGAGACTAATCGGTGCTGTCGCTGATCCTGAGTTTGCTGTGACTGGATCTAGTCCGTTCGTCACGAGATTGAAATACGTCTTTTCGTTTTATTCAATCATTGACTTGCTCGCTATCTTGCCTTTCTATTATGCATATGCAAATCCAAATTCGTGGATCGATCAGCATGATGAATATCTACGCATGATTCGTCTTCTTAGGTTACTCAAGCTTGAGAAATATGTCCCTTCGATATCACTATTAGACGATGTGTTCCGACTTAAGAAGGATATACTAACAGTTGCAGGATATGCCGCGTTGACACTTTGGTTCTTATTTACTGGCGCCATGTATATTGCAGAACGGAATGATCATGCCATTGGCATCGACCCAGTCCCGCTTTATGGCTGCGCTGGCGAATGTGCCATGTCCGACCGCTACACAACATACTTCTCGGCACTTCCGCTTACTGGAATTCATTTAACAGGTAAGTATTGTTGAAATGTAGTCACTTGATCGAAATATATTTGTTGAGCCGTCTATGTGCTCATACCTATTATATCATATCAATAGGTGATTTCCCGTTGGTTGAGTATGGTGGATTCGGACGTGTTATACTATTTTTTGCCGTGTTAGCTGCCGTCGGAGTGGTGGCTATTCCCTCAGGCGTGATAGCATCTGGATTTGCAGAAATTGTTGCGACCAAGCTCAAGAGTGCAAATCCTGAGAAGGAACAGAAGCTAATAGGGAAGAAAGGTGATGATTGGTTCGATATTCATAAGGAGGAATTAAAAGGTGTGCCTCCACCTCCTTCACCACTCGGTCCTCGTGTAGATGCTCTCCAATTTAACGTTCTTTGGTATTTAGAAGGTAAAGAAGACGAGACAACAGGGGAGCATGTACGTAGTAGATTCTCCACGGCTGGACGTGTCTTATTCTTCGTTATGATCATATCAAATGTAATTGCTGTCATTTGTGAGTCGGTGCCTGAGATTGATAAATCAGTGGGTAATAAATCTGGTAATTTCTTTGATGTATTCGAAGCATTGTCGGTATTATACTTCACATCAGGTAATTATTCTCAGTGACCTTTTGTTTATTTTTGTACACGTATGTATTAATATCACTATTGACCTCTATATTCCTCTATAGAATATCTTCTTCGACTATTCTCTGCTTCCAAGAATAGAGAAGCACTCTACTCTCCATGGATGTATGCCCGTACATTCTTTGGCCTAATTGATCTATTAACCATCCTCCCTTGGTACATACAAGTATTTCTACTTACCACCGGCGTAAGTCAATCACAAGATACAGCCAAGGTGTTCCGGGTACTACGTATCTTTCGACTATTACAACTCGAGGACTTTGTACCAGCATTTTCCAAGCTTGATAATGTCTTTCGTGCCACGAAGGATATAATGAAGGCAACAGGCTTAATGGCCATGATTGTTTGGGTGGGATGTGCAGCATTATTCTTTATCTTTGAACAGAACAATCCCAACTTTCGTGAATGTGATGCGTCGGTTCCACTAATGTCCACGAAGAAAGGTCTAGGATGTTTTGACTTTACAACTGTTGTGGAATGTAATGCATATTATGGAGAGGGTATGTGTACTCAAACTGCTTTTCAAAATATGCCTCAATCATTGTACTATGTGGCCGTATTCCTTGGAGGTGAATGGGGTGTGGTTGGTGAGTATATTCTTTGCTTGTTCAAATCGTATGAAGTTATAATAATGAACGCCCTACTTACACTGCTTTGTATTTCACACACACACACACTCAGATTTTACCGTAGGTGGGAAGTTTGTTTGCATGTTCCTATGCATTGCAGGTATAGCACTGTACAGTATTCCAGTCGGGGCGCTGTTTGATGCATTTGGTGCTGTTATTGGATTAGCTGAGGAGGAAGAAGATACCACGGAGGAAGAATGGTGCAGTGTCGTTGAGACTGGTGGAGATCAGGCACAATAGATGGGGATGATGTTGTAGAGTTTGATGTGCAGCTGGGGGGTGATGTGGTAGATTTTTAGAAAATGTAATTGTGCAAAAATTTGATGATGGATTGATTGTGTTGTAGTTAGTATAATCTAGATGTTGTTTACTAAGTGTTAAATGTCAAACTTTGTCCTACATCTCTATTTAGATCAACATACAGAGCCTCTCCAACCCAATGAGAGAAGAATCTTAACATTTTTCATGTATAGCATTTCTTCTCCATCATATATACCTCCCTCTTTGATAAACATACTAGAGCCTCCTCCAGCCATACAAGAGAAAAGAAATTTAGCAATGCTCAAAAATAACAATTTCTTCACCATCATTCTGCATAATCCTACTTGCCAATCGTCTTACTCCTCCCCCTTCTTCCATCATAGTTGTACTACCACCAGGAGTGGTTAATTTTCTTTTCATGCTACTAAATATTACATCATTGAGTGCATTGTCATTTATTATATCAATAACGGACGTGGCTGGAGTAACATCATTCGTCTTATTGTTGGTGCAATTGCAAATCTCGGCCATTTTCTCACGGAGCAATTGTGATACGTTTTTTTCCAACTTGACCGTTTCATGTCGTAATAATAGTATTGATTCACTCAGTGCATAATCTACTTGGTTCTTGTTATTGGCTGTCGTTGTCGTCGTTGATTCTGCATCATGTATATTTTTTATAATTGCCAAAGATTGCTCTTTTGTGTCGTCTCGCCCAACGGGTCCCACTGATGCGCTGGTTGCTCCTCCTTCCTCGTTGGGTGGCGAGGCTGCCAGTGTCGCTGCGCCGGCAAGCATCTCCATTAATTCTTCATCCACACTATCACGACCATCGACACCCGCCAATGGCAAACCAAGCAATTCACCAATGCGCTTTCTCTTATTAAGTATCTTACTACGATATTCCAACATTTGTTTGCCAAATTGAACGGTATCTGCCTTTATCTCACACTCGGTAGCGTCGGAATAGACTTTACTTGACATGGCTATTAGTTTTTGTTTTTTTGTTTCATGTAATAGTGTTGTGCCTTGACGATAGGGATGATGATGTACCATTTTCACCTCCGTATTATTCATGTTTTGTTGCTGCATCTCTCCTCCGTAGTAAAAGCGGTGGTATACTATGATGTATTATCTTCTTATGAGAGCCAATCGTCAAGGCTTCGCTTTGTTTCATTTCCTGTTCAGTTGATTTGAACGTTGGGGGGATGAACAACCAAACAACCAGTTTGTCACCTTGACAAATGAAATCTGTCTCAAAAGTGGATAATATACAACAACCCTATAGATATTAAAAGCTCCATTAGGTAATTTTCCCTAGTCTCCAACTGTTCTTTAGATACAACATTGTACTTCAAAACTTATCTCATGGTCATCCTCTCCCCCCCATCTTGCCTTCTTTCACCATCCCACCCATCTTTATACAATCCAATGTCCATCAATAAAATATTATATTATTCTATTTGTTTGATAAATTTGCAAATAAATATAATGATCCCTCCCTGCATCCTCTCTCCCAACCTCCACACTATATATTATCTTCTCCTATTCTGGTGAAATATCTACAGCTCCAATGCTATCTAAGTATTGCACCACCGGATGATCATCACCATTATTATTCCTTGCCCAATATATAGGTGTACCACCACGACCTGAATTTGTCCTTTCATCCTGTGTCGTAAAAATGAACAATGGATACAGCAACAACAACACAAGTTGAGTAAAATATTACACAGTCATATATAAAGTCAAAAGACACAAGAATTTATATACCTTACCTTATCTAACCCAATGTTAATTAAGAACTTTACGGCCTCTAAATGACCACCTCTTGCAGCCTCATGTAATGGTGTCCAACCATTAGCATCTCTTATGTTCAACAATCCAATATTTTTTGCTCCGATGGCAGTGAGTGCAGCCACGTCGCCCATTCTTCCAGCCTTGTGTGCATTGATAAGTGGTGGTGGTGTCGTATCATTGATACCCATCACTGGCGTGGTATATTCATCATTATTTGAAATCATCGCGGATTGGCCTTCCGACGATAAGCCCGCGCTCATCATCATCATCGCCACGTTTACATCATCGTCAATATCGGTATCGTCTGTATTCAAATTCAATTTTTCATCGTCGGTAACATCAGTAGTCTCATACGACATTATCGGTGTACTACTAGTATCCCTATTATCACTGATGAGAGTAGTAGTGGTAGCAGCAGTAGTAGTAGTAGCGTGCCGTGGCGTGTTGTTACTACCATCGTAATAATTCCGATATCGTTGTAATAATGGTAATAGTCCACCTTGAATCGATTCGGGCAATAAATCTATATCCAACACCGGTACTACATTCGCCATTAATATGGCAAGTAAAGCAATACTAATCATTGTCATGTAGTTAGATTGCTTTCGTTGTTTCTTCATTATTGATGATGATACTGATGACGACTCGTCGTTGGCATTATTGGAAGGGGTGGATGATCCATTGGCATTATTTTTACTACCATTGATCATTTTCGTCTCCTCCTTCGTTGCTGATGCTCGATTGGTCAATGCTCTTCCTCCTATCGTGGCGGTGCTGCTACTACCGCCATTATTACACGATGGATGATCCTGCGGACGAGGCCGTGAATTATCGTCATCATTATTTGCTCCCTCGCCATTGTTATTGCCGGCGTTGGCATTACGATCACAATGATGGGCCCGTAACCTACTTTGTAACTCGGCCTTGAGACCGTAAGTGGGCAATCCAAGCTCACGTAATTCGGCTTTTAGCTCGACAACTGTGGGCATTGCAAGTAGGTAGGATATGATACTGTCGATCGGGGGGATGATCATAAGGTGAATGAGGCGAGACGCGAGGGAAGAAGCATAGGGGCTTCGCCCAAAAAGGCGCCAAAATGAAAATGAAAATTTCAATCTGGCTCGTCACATTCCGAGAGGATACGCCACCGACACCACCAGCGCTGCTCTCAGTAGTAGCAGTCGATGAATAAGATATCATCATCCAGCCGTCGCCGTGAAAGTGCGAACAAAAAAATATTATTCAGACATTTATTATTAAATATAGCGCAGCTGGTCAAGGAGGAGGAGGAGGAGACTAAGAGGGAGCAGGAGTTTCAATTGCTGCTTTTGTGTCATGAGTGACAAACAATTATTAGGTGGGGAGGATATTATGGACACACAGCAGCAACAACAACAGATACTTCCGCACGACGTAGAGGCATGTAGAGGGGAGGTGGACACTGCAACGAATGAAAGCATACAAGAAGGACAAGGGATAGAAGAAGGCGATGAAACAATAACAACGAAAGAATATATTCAAAATCAACAACTGCGACAATTAGAACATAATATATCACCGCCAACATCTTCTAAAGAGTTTCATGAAAATGAACTTGTTTCGTCCACGATATGGAAGGAAAGTGAATATAATAATAATCAGGAGCGCAATGATCAAAGAAGTAGACAAACGATAACAAAAGTTACAACAAAACAAAGATCGGAAGAGACGAATGTTAACGACAACAACTACTCCAATTATTATAATAATAATTGCCAAACGGTTATGATTGATGATGATGCAAATGGCAATGAAGATGACTACTCTTCCTTTGTTGCCGTGGAACTTGATTTACCACTAGAAGAGCTTGAAATGACGACAATTTCACCAATGACAACAACAACAACAACAACAACAACAACAACAACAACAACAACAACAACAGCAAAGAAAATTATTTGTCAATCTACACATCTAACAACAACTGTAACGGCACCAACAACAACTCCTGACGATGAGACAATTTATGACAACAGCTTGCTTTTGTTCGACATGAATGAAAATGAAGTAGAGCGGGGGGAAGAAGAAGAAGAAGAAGAATTGGTGCTTACTAGTAATGTACCACCACCACCACCACGACAGAGAGTGCTACATCATCCATTACTATCAGTCATGAAAAATGTACCATGGGATAAATTACTTATGGTCTCCACTGGGACATGTGACTTGTTCTTCAATTGTAAATATAGTGCACGACAAGTTGAAGATGAGGTACGTGCCGAGGAGGAACGGGAAGAGAAGGGTTCATCATATATCCATTATGAGTGGGAGGAGGAGGGAAGTGATGGATGTCAACAGCAGCAGCAGCAGCAGCAGCAACGAGAGAAGGATGGGTATGTGCCAATTAGTCTTGGTCATGAATATAATGAGTTGGATCAAGAATGTCATCATCATCACCATGGAGATAATCATTATGAACGAGAGGAGGGAGAATGTTTCAATAACATACATACAGAGGAATTTGAAAATTTAGGTTTGGACTATAATTCGTCCATGTTAGATGATGATGATGATGATGACGAAGTAAATGAAGATGATGATGGAGGCTGTTGAGATGTGATCTACACTCATGGTCCTGATAATGTCATTTGCATGCTTGAGCAAGACCAAGTGTTGGTGGTAAAGGAGGATGAGGGTCAATGGGAGTAACACTTGTACTCGTACATGATCATTGTTTGTGGAAGTATGAATTGAGATCCAGAAATGTAGACATTTAAAAACGAATTTTTAGTTATAGTGTACATATGTTTTACCAGTCGACAAATTCTATCAAGTCTAAATTATCATCACCTTTCATTTTTCTATTCATTACTCCAGAGTGGTCTTCTTGCGAAGGAAATTCTTCCAACAATTTACAATTACTATTATTATTGACCACATCACCGCCGGATGATGCTGATCCTGATAGTATATCAGTGGCAGTTACAGCATGTCCATATTGATCCTGCTGTTTGGCTCGTGCTGGTACAAAGTCCCGTCGATAATGTTCTTGATCGTCCTTCTCCTTCTCCTCCTCTGTTAAGTATGTACATAAATTGTCATTCCATATACGTCGATGATCTGACTCTTCCACGAAAAAACGGTGGTCAATTGTTTTACCCAATCCCTCAAGTAATGTACCATCATGAGCATTCTCGGGATGGAGGTCAGCTATCCATTGCTGATATGTGGCATGTATTGGATCTGGGTGATCCTTTATGAAAGATAGTAAATGTTCCGTAGTGGCACGTAGACAACTATCTTCAGCCTCTTGTTTCATTCTTAACATTTCTTTCATTTCTCTCTCTTCCTCGAGAGACGAGGGACGTAGTGTGGTGTCCCACTGTCGTCTATAGTGTTCCATTTCTTTACGCTTTTCCTCCTCTTCCATATCAAGATTGATTGCATTCAGCTTCTCGGCAAGTTGCATATCTCTCAATGGCTTTAATGCATAGGACGATACGTTGGATAGCACATTCACTGCTGACCCTAGTCCTTGCTTAATCCTTTGTCTATCCATTTGGCCTATTCTATTATTATTTTTAATCGTCTCTTCCTCGGACGCTGTGCGTTCTCGGTGGTTATCAGCATCACTGTTATTATCATTGCCTCCACCGCCGCCGCCATCAACATCCTCTTCCTTTCGCCAACGTAAAAGTCGAGATTCAAATCTATCTAATGCACCTTCAGCGTATTCCAACCCCTGTTTAATCCGTTGTTTATCCACTTGACCAATTCGATTCTTTATCCGTTCACCCTCCGACATAGTGCGATCACGGAAATATCCCAAGTAACCGCCGCTGTTGCTACTACTATTATCCGAATCTGCTGTAGACTTTGCCTTTCTCACCCTTGATGGGACAAATGCTCTACCTTCCTGATTAAGATTGGTGGATGATGATTCTCTGTCTATTGTCAAACCAAGTAATAAATTATCATTCCATAATTGTCGATATTCCGAGTATTCATCATAATAATCATCTACTCCCTGCATCGATGCTACTGCTGCTGCTACATCATCATCATCATCATCATCATCATCACTACCATCATCCTCTGCATTCATGGCACCACCCATTAATAGAAATTCAACAAACTCTTCATAACTACCATATGGACACATAGATACAAATTTTACAAGTGCATCATATCGTATACTTGCCAATTGACATGCTGCCGCGGCTTCAATTTTCATACGTTTGCATTCTTCCTCGTCAATTTTGTCATATTCCTCTTGTGACTTTATTATATCATCAGTAGCAATTGTTGTTGACATTGACGTTGTTGTTGTTGTTGTATTTGTGTCCATAGTAGTAGTTACAGTAGCCCGCTCTTCATTTAATAATAGATCGGCACTACTACTACTACCAATACCGCCATTCGAAGGAGCAGCAGTAGCACTGCCCACGACTGTGACATTAGCGGCACGTTCGCGCGATGACAATAAGGGCGATAATGTCATTGATTTTTCGATAACAGTTTTACGACCGCGTTCGCCTAGATTAACCGCCGAGGTAAGCCACGGAGATGCGAATTGTTTTATGTATCGGAGCGATTCCGTACCGGGCGTGGTAGATGACGATAATATCGGAATGTCATTTAATAATGCCGCCGCCGATGATGATGATGAAGGTGCGACATGGTTTGTTATAGATGACGTTGTGGTCACGTCATTGTTGCGCAAGTCGCTGCTTCGGATTATTGGGGTAGCTACTTCTTCGACAATGACGCCACTGTCGTTCGATGCCTCCTTATTAATTATTGCACTCTCTACTACGACGGGGGGAGGAACCGTCGTCTTCGAAACACCTCCTTCTTCAAACTTCGTGGCAGTCCCGGAAATTGCAGCAGCCGCCTTGGTCCTGAGGGCAGGGTACTGCATTGCCGCATCTTGTGCAACGACAATGTTGTTGTGATCATTAATGCGGGGCTTATCTTCATAACCATCATTTTCTGCCAGCACTTCTGTATCCACCATTATTTTGGCATCGAGATCGGTATTCGCAGCAGCTGTAGCGCTATTGACGAAGAGCAGCGCAAGGTTGTCACGTGCCATATTTGCTTTCCTTTTACGCTGCGCACGAGGACCCGCTTGGATATTGTGTGTTATGTCTTCTTAGGTTATTTTCTACATAAATATAATACATGAGTCTCCATTCAAATTTCAAATCACCGTCCTATTATCACTGCCTCAGGGCATATGATAATAGTATCCATTACGGAATTGTTCAAACATAGCATATCCCTCCGATACGCGTGAATTAAACCAACTATAACCTCCACGCTGGTATGGTCTCCATCTGTTGTCACTATGATGCGATCGGC
>Ga0247832_1007134_pt1 | contig 11851 bp, 10 predicted proteins | sample LaCruzMarch2015__10_FD_192407 | JGI IMG/M metagenome (GOLD analysis project Ga0247832, IMG submission 192407) | Freshwater microbial communities from meromictic Lake La Cruz, Castile-La Mancha, Spain - LaCruzMarch2015_4m | ecosystem: Environmental > Aquatic > Freshwater > Lake | place: Spain...
AACCCACACCCTCCCCCCCCCCCCCCATGAAAAAAAGAGTACAAAGAACTCACCGCCAAAACACCAAGACCGACAGCAAGTCCAATTCCCCCCGGTGCAGCAACTGCACCATATTCATAATCTCCCGCCTCCTCGGCAAATACTGCAAGAGGTGCGAGGAAGGTCGTCATTACTGACGCTGTCGCGGCGGCGGCAAGGTGTGTTGTAGGAAAATGATCATCATCATCATTGCTGTTGGTAGTAGATACAAATAGCGAGGTAGGAACTTTAACTGCTGCTACTGCGGCGGGTGTTACTGATCTGCTGCTAATGCTCATGGAGGGGGTGACGAATGCCGATGTAACAGAGAGGAGGGTGACTAGGGACGCGAGTAGTAGCTTCATCATGGTCAAGAAGAAAGTGAAAGTTGGAGTCAAAAAAAAATTTCCTCATGTGGCGGGAAGGAAATTCCCTTTTTTGTGAGAACGCAAAACAGAAGCCCGAGCGAGATGTAGATAGATGGGGGCGGATCATTATCGACAACTTCGTTCACCGCTTGGTTGTTGTCTGCTACAGATTTTGTTTCATCAAGGTCCAAAACCTACACTTTGTCACGCTGTGTAGTCTTGGTTCAGATTTCCATCATCCGATATTGGATTGAGTAGCAACTAGTCAACAATCAACAATGATGACTCGTCAACTGCAGGCCAATGCCATGTCCATCGTTCTACTATCAATCGCAACGATGATGACTGGTGTTACATCACAATCATTCCCAATGGAAAAGCCGTCCATACGATACCAACCATTTGCCAATCTTGACGAAAACACACAAATCGTTGTCCAGCAGCTTGGATACACAGCGTCGACCTGGAACAATCATGGTCTTGCCAATATTGAACGTGAGCGGTGGGATACACTCACCTCATCCCAGCAAGAGGCTGCGATACAATTAGGTTTTGGCAAGAAGTCATGGGATTGTTTTATTAATCACTATTTGGCATATACCTGGGTACAATTGGCAACACTAGGTGTACAGGATGAGTATGTAAAATTGGGATGGACTGATACTAATTGGATGGCAACATCATCCACTGATGTACCATTTACGGAATCATTATGGTGGGATGAATTATCCGTCAGTGAGATGGCCACTGCTAATGGATTGTGCTTCTTTAAGGCCAATTGGGATCGTGTGGATATGAATCCGAACCCTAGTTTCTTTCCCCATCCGTTACCGAACTTTCGATACAAGCCATTTACGGAGCTATCTGTAGAAAAACAGAATATTGTATCTAGTATGTTGAACTATACTGAAAGTACGTGGAATAATCTTGATACTGCTCTTGTGGAGAAGAATACATTTCTAAATCTAAATGAGGAAGCTCGTAATGGTGCACTAGAACTTGGATTTTATACACACACTTGGGATTGTTACATTAATCACTATCAGGCATACTTTTGGTCGTCATTTCAAGAGGATTTGCTATTGGCCGTGACGACGTTAGGGTGGACTGAGGATATGTGGGCCGATGATGCTGAGGCATACCCACTAAGTGAGGTCACACCCTGGGCTGATTTGAATCCGAATGAGAAGGCAGCGGCAACGCGCTTGTGTTACTTTCAAGAAATTTGGGATACGGTACCCATGACACAGTGGTATGACTATGAAACGAAGAAGAATACAGCTGTAACTGCCGATGAGTATAGTGGGCCTGTCCCATCAGAGATTAATTTGAACATCTTTAAGGATACTGGTTATGCTGGTCGTGATCCGGAGGTTGTTATTCTTGGTGCGTTGGAAAACACAAACTCGGCGTCGTTATATGGAACGATTGTGTCATCTTGGATGGTAGTGACACTGTCAATCGGTTTATTTATTCACATGTAGAAGAGAGATAAAAAGGATTTTTGTGTTGTGTTGTAGATTTACCAAAGTAGCTAGTTTTTGCTTTATAGAGGTTGAAGTATGTGTGTGTTTTCATCACTGAAAGAAGTGATTAATGATAATAATTAGGTGTATTACCTTCCTTTTACTTTCTATTTACCCACTTCATTGTTGAAACAATGCAGCATTGAGGGATGGACCTAATATGCCCAAAAGAGAGGAGTTTGTATCACGTAAGGAGCGGAGCGATTCAACCACGAGGGATGCACCAACAGTTGATCACACGTAAAATGTATTATATATTACTATCTACCTCTCGAACACTCAGAAACTTGGCACATGATAGAGTCGTCCGAGGGCTAAACACCAAAAATGAATCAATCGTCTTCTCCTCTTTACACTTCAGAAACATAAATATCATTTATCCCAATTGGTAGTCATTTCGGTCAACTCCGATAACATTCTACTCCGTTTGCCCACAAATCCACCATTTATGTGAAGTTCCCCACCTAAATCAAAGATTCCTGGCAATACACTATTACTCGTCACCAAGACAACATGATTGCGGTCTTCAACATCGAGAATAGACTCTTTATGAATAGAGTATCGAACATTTTTCTTCAGTGTCTTTTGAGCTTCAGTACGAACAGGTGGCTCAAGTAAGTCATCAGTGGCAATTATATCACCGGGGCGTTCTCCAATCAATTTACGGAATTCAACCTTGACAATATCGACAACAATGAAGGATGCTACATTAAAGAGGACAATCCATCCTACGTCCATGAGTGGCAATTTCAATGCTAGGCATGCAATGAGTCCTCCGACGAGTAAAGTAATAAGGATTGATCCAAGTAAGTATGGGGATGGCATCGATGTTACAAAGTATCCTGGCGCTCTGACGCTAAATATCATTAGCTCTGTAACAAGAAGGAGATGAAACCAGAGAAATCCCTGAGTCGAAAATGGACACGTAATGAGATTGACATTTTCTCCAAGCAATTTATCATCATCCATCAAGAAAACGAACTAAAAGAGTAAAGTTAGTAGTGACTAATTGGTATAGTAACAAATGATTACGAGATGGATTGGATCTTACCATTAGACTGAGAAAAGAATTGACCAAACCGTAGAAGAGTGATTGGTATACAAGGGCTCGAGCAGAAGGTAGCTGAGGCTTCGTCGTCGCAGCGGCGTTGTCATAAGCAACAGGGATCATGGATAGATCGTTTAATAATGCCAGGATAATCACATAGAGAGGTTCTATTGCACAACCCTTGATAAATATAACAATCGACAATGTCAGAACTAGTACAACTGAAGCCGCAACTCTGTAAATCACATATGACTTGATCCTTGCGAAGATGCGACGTGATTCGAGAACAGCACCATAAATTGGTGATAGTCCAGCCTGTGTTAAGATGAGATCTGCTGCATTCTTTGCCGCGTCGGTGGCACCATCCACGGCGATACCTACCTGAGCTGCCGATAGTGCAGGTGCATCATTGACGCCATCACCAGTCATTCCCGTGACTAAACCAAAATGATTCCTCAATGTGATTACTATTTCACGCTTATCGGATGGCAAAACTGCCGCAAAGCCGTCGGCATCCCAAATCATCTTGTTCTTTTCATCAGTTGGAGCATTCCTCATTACTTCTCCAGGATGAATGTTTGTACCGAGACCAATAAGACGAGCGGTTTCTTTACCAACATTGACGTGATCTCCTGTGATCATCTTCACTGAGATGTTGGCATGATGAAGTGACTCAATCGTTGCGGGAGTGTCGTGCCTTGGCGGATCGAGCATGGGGAGGAGTCCCACAAACTTCCAAACGGCAGACGAACCAAGTTCACGTGCGTTGCCCATGCACATGCCAATTGCAATTGTCTTGTAACCGCTAGAACTAAGATCAGTGTCTCTTGTGGTAACCTCCTCAATGAATAACTTGTTTTCAAACATATCAACTTTCCACTGTAGCTCATGATCATCTACCGCACCAGCTGACGTATCCATAATCTTAGCTGGCAATCCCTTGGCAATAGTAATAGTCTCACCCTTTGGACCCTTAACGAATGCGACAACTCTCTTAACTGAGGGATTAAAACCAATAATTTCAGTCTGATTATAACCATCATCACTAGCAGCCGATTTGGCAAACGCACTTACAATGGCTCGATCAATGGGGTCATCCTTCTTGTCGGAATTACTACACAAATAGGCATACATGATCACTTCATGGTTCGTAAAGCCATCTGCTGCATAAATGCTCTCCTCGATTATTGACATATTCGCGGTAGTTAATGTGCCAGTCTTATCACTGCACAGCATTGACATTGACGCAATATCTTGAAGGGCGGGAGTGCTTGTTACGATGGCGTGATAGTTCTTGGCAAGAAAGCTCGCTCCTAGGGCCAAGTTGACTTGCAATACCAGTGGAAGAGCAATGGGAATAGATGCAATCATGATAGAAAGCGCATCAAGTATAGCCTTCGTACGGTCTTGCTTAAATTGATCATATACTATCCCCTCGACTAAAAGTACGGCAATCACCAGTGCTAAACTTGCCGAGACTAATACCTGTACCACCATCATGATCTTCTGTTGGAAGACAGATACGATCCGTACAGTCTTATCCTTCAATACATCCGCCTGTGCTTGACCAATCTCAGTATGTGTGCCAGTCCGTAAAACTTGGCCGTAACATTCTCCTGCCATAATCGTCGTACCAGACATGATAACATCACCATGTTCCCCGGGGTACTTGCGTGGGATGGGCTCACCCGTTAACGGAGCGGTATCCACTGACATGATATCACCCTTAATCCACTGTATATCGGCAGGAACGACAGTCCCTCCGACTAATAGTACAACATCCCCGGGTACTAACTCTTGGACAGGTACAACCTTGGTCTCACCGTCACGACGGATGGCCACCTCACTTTCAAGTTTTTGACTTAGTTCATCCAGAGCCTTCTTGGCGTGATATTCCTCACGAAAACCAAGACAGGCATTCGCAAATAGCATGACACAGATGATACCAAAGTCGGACCAATCTTTCACGCAGAGACTGACTATTGCGGCAATTTCGATAAGGAGAGGCTACGGTGTCATCGTGGGTAGAAGATGCGACATGAAAACAAATAGTATTGAAAAAGAAAATGAGAGGACAGTTGATTGATGATTAAATAATGGTACCAGCACGATAAATATTTGCAAATGGACGAGGATGTATTGACATAAGAGTTATTCTTACCAAGAATCCAACGAATTGATGGAAAAAGAGTTTCCATAATGGAGTCTCCGGTACCAGTAGCTCATTTCGACCAAAAATCGTACGAGATGCCTCGACCTGAGCTGACGTTAGGCCAAAGAGAGGATCCTCGGCATTCAATGATGGGATGTTGGGGTCTTTGCCATCGATGGCCTTTGCGGTTTCAGGTGGTGCTGGCTGCTTCATTTTGTTCCAATATGAATGGGATAGCACGATGGATCCTCAAAATTGCGACCGTACGGTGGGCAAAAGGGTGGCAAAAGTTCAAAAGTTGTTTATGCCTACATACTACATACACCACGTGGATAATTCAAGATCATCTGCCCGCGAAGTATTGAATTTTCTCTTTTCTGAGGGGCAGTATAGATGTGTAGTTGCAGAGTACGTAAATATGTCTGCAAATTGATTGTGCGACACCATACAACATACAACAACCAATGCACCATGGTGCAGGTGCATCGTCACTTCGTTCCATTGCTATTACTGATATGCATATCATTCAAACTAATACGTAATTCAAGCTCGGTTGCAGTTCGAGGAGGAGGAGGAGAAGGACGAGGTGCGGCTTCTTCTGTGTTGACTAAAAACAAAGAAATCGGTGATACAACCGAAAAAGATAACAATGACAACAGTCACAAAAACACCGCTGATGACGACGACGATGAAGACGACAACGACATGAGATTAATTTCCGAGGAAGAAGTTGAAATTGGATACACTCAATCACTAATAGTAAACCAACCTTCAATCGCACAAATCCAATCGCTCTATCAAAATATTGAAATATATCATAGTCATCATTATGGCAAGGTATTACTCCTAGATGACAATCTCCAACTAACCGAAACTGATGCCTCACATTATAATGAAATGATGGCACATGTCCCTGTGATGGAATATCTTGCCAGCTGTGGTGATGATACGATCCCACTACGTGTACTTGTTATTGGAGGCGGGGATGGATATGTCGTATCTGAACTATTACGATATCCACAAATCCAGCATATTGATCATGTCGAACTTGATGTACATGTTGTTAATTTATCGAAGGAGCATTTGCATTGGGGATCATATACTTGGCATGATAAACGAGTGAATTTAATAATTGAAGATGGTGCCAAATTTGTGAAACAACAGGTATCCACACATCAATATTATCATGTTATTATACAAGATGCTGGTGATCCATTTTGGTATAATACATATGGTGATATAACAACACTACCCAGTTCAGTATTGTATACATCATCACACTTTATTAATCTATACAAATTATTACAACCCAAGGGAGGAGTTCTAATGTTTCAGGCTGAGACATATAACATACCTAGTAATTTACATGCCATACGTAAATGGAGGGTTCAGTTACAAGAAATCGGTTTTGGTAATGTCCGATATGGGACTGTGTCCATTGGAACGTATAGTACTGGTCAGCTTGGTTTCCTTACTGCACATGTTGGTGATGGCAATGAACAACAACAATACCGACAGGAGGTCTGCGGATCTAACAATGATGATGATAGTATTCCACCATGCGATGAGACAAGGTACACAATCACAGATTCAATACAAACGACGCAGGCATATAGGATGGATATATGGCCAGAAATGAAGTGGCGTACAATACAATCACGATATAAACAAATGACTGGTAAGACAAGGTACTATCATCCACGTATCCATCGCAGTTCATTTGATTTACCACTTTGGGTCGAGAAGTACATTTATGGTGATGATGATGATGATGACAGAGGAGATGATAATATTGTTGTTGAATGAATGATATATATATTCTGTCTCGTCGTTTTTTGTACAGGAATAGTAGTCTTGTGTGATACATGTTAAAACAATTGTTGTTAAAACAATTGTAGCCTACCGAAATGAAAGAAGTTAATATCAATAATCAATAGCACTGCTGAAGAATTCGATCTTCTTCTTCTTCTCTCTCGTGTTTGTTGCTCCAGCGTTGTTAGCTGTGTGGACATCCAACCAAACCTTACAGTAGATTGAGCATTGTTTCAACATCGCTTCTTGTGCATCGCATCCCTCTTGACTGATGCATTTCACAGCCTCCCACTAAAACACTGTCGAGTAACCGCAGTAACGCACCAACCAGAAGGAGACCCTATGCGCAACAAGAAAAAAGAAAAAAGAGACAGAAGAGAAAGGAATCTAAAGAAACCCCCTCCAACGGAGTGTTACGATACTCGCCCCACCGCAGGAGCTCAGCTCCTAAGAGTGGCTAGGAATCTGCAGTAGTAGCAGGATTAGCACCCCCTCCCATCGTACCGACGATGGTCATGAGCAGTGCGATATTACCTCATCCTCCTCCCCCATTTAACAGCACGTCGTCCTCGTCCACCTCCTCGTCCGTTGCCGCTGCTACAGCAGCAGCAGGCGAAAACACCGGTCGGTGGACAGCCGAAGAACATCATCTATTTCTGCGGGGACTTGAACTTCACGGCAAAGGATGGAAGAAAATTGCAACCTTAATCCAAAGTCGTACCGTCGTACAAATACGGACGCATGCACAAAAGTATTTTCAAAAATTATCCAAGGCACACCAATTACCTCCGAATAGTAGTGTAGCAGGTGTGGATGGACAGACGGTCATGATGGTCAATAATAATATTGTTGGTAGTAATGGTGGGACGGCGGGAGAGGGGGGAGTAACTATCTACACCTCTGGGGGGGTCAATGGTATTATTGTACCGTTGGGTCCAGATGGTCTACCAGTTGTTACTATGCGAACTGTTTCCGGAAATGGTAGTGGTCGTGGAAGAAATGGGGATCCAACAACAACACTTGGAATTAAACGACGACATCCTGCAGAACTTACCAACACAACGAAACGACGTGTGATTGGTAATGTTGTACGTAGTGCCGTACGAGAGGGACGGAACATTAAACGACAACAAATTGCCGAGAAGAAGAGGAAGAAGATGAATAGTAGTGGTAGTGGCGGGGGAGATAGCTCTGATAACTGTGAGGAGGACGTTGTCTCAGAAAATACCACCATTGATGATGATGAGGAACATTCATTATTATCATCACCCACCCTCCCCTCTGTGTCAGAGTTGCTGGATCCATTCGTGATATCTGCCCACCAACCGGATAGTAGCAATAACACAACTACATCTGCTGGAAAAGGGCGGAAACAGAAGATGGTAAATACTGCTACGCATGGCATGTTACCCATGGCAGCGTTGGAGGATGCCGTGTGAGTGTGAAAAGTCTTCTTTATTTTATTCTCTCGTTTCTCCTTCCAACTTCCACCCTCGCTCAACATAATGTACATAGATTCCGTCTTCTAACGCCTGCTCCAGCAGGAATCCCCTCGTCGAGTAGTACTACTACTACAACAAAGCCATCACCACGGTGTGCCAAACCAGGACCGGACCCCTCCCCCACGGGTGTTGCCGACTATATGATCTTACCCTCATGGGTCGATGCCAAAAATCCACCCTCGTGGTATAGTGATGGTGCCGATCTTGATACATTACTTGATGATGCTGATGGATTGAATTGGTTAAATGATACTGGTGATATGAATGAAACGTACCCCCCCGCTGTGTCTGAACCTGCGGCATTCTCATTATTATCGAGTACTACTACCACTGCAGCCACAACTGCCAAAGGTCATGTCCTTCCAACATCAACAACAACAACAACAATTGTTACAGGTCAAGATCCTACTGGGGGCGTATTCCATCCATCCATTGATAGTTTATCATTCCTCGTCGACCCACCTGACAATACTGTGGACGTCTCATCATCGTCATCACCACTCAAAAGTGTACAATCATCCAATAGTTTATCCTATTCAGCATTTGCCACCAAGGCAGTGGACGATACCACAACAACAACTTCTACTGCCATCAACAAAGCCACCATGGCACATTACGAAAAGCTTGCGGGAGGGAGTAGTGGTGTTAACTCGTCTCATGAGAGTGATGCCAATTTATTAATATTCCCCGATCTTGAAATGGGTGATGAACAGGCATTCGTTTCGGCATTATTGGATGAACCATCCGGATATGATGGTATCTACCATGAGCTTTCCCAAGCTTAATAGTGAGATGCAATTTCATGGTGAAAAAAGTAAATATCAGGATAAAAAGTAGTTGGATTTGGATTGGTACTTTGTTGTCAAGATTTGTCGGTACAGCCACATTTCATATTTCAAGAGAAACTAAAAACAGGAAGCAAAAAAGTGCTGGCAACCAGTATTTTACTGCCATGTTATTGTTTCATTTGTGTGCTTTGTAGTATTGTAAAAAAATGTTTACTACTAGCAAGGGAATAACAAAAAGAACATGTCTATAAATAGCAAGGTATTGTATTAAATAATTGTTAACAGCAGCTTAATATTTAACAGTGTCATTTACAGAGAGATTGTTACAATTATTTCACTATTGTACATATTTTTTTCCAGTTATTATCTCATCCAAGGATGTTTCAATGCCTCCTCGGCTGAACAGCGAACAGCACCCTTCTTTCGACATAGTAACATGCGAATGAAATCTCTCGACTCTCCACTCAACTTTCCCCAGACACTGTCATCAAATGCAACATAATCATATCCCGACCTTATTGACACATGAACCTCCAAGTCATTACAGCCATTGAACGGCGGGTAGCCGGTAAGGAGGATGTATGCCACGACACCCACAGACCAAAGATCGCACGAACGATCATACTTGCCACGCAGAACATCAGGACTCATATAATAGGGTGTACCCACTCGATTTGTCATGTATGGTCCATCAACCAACGGATCATGGTGTCTTGATAGACCAAAGTCAATAAGCTTCACGGTCGAAGAATGTTCGCTTGTCTCGAACAGTATATTCTCAGGCTTGATATCACGATGGACAATATTCTTGTCGTGAAGATGCTTCACAGCATGGAGTAATGACTTGATAATCGTTATGGCATCAGCTTCATCTAGAAATCCAGTATCATGTGTGTTGTTGACAATACGATCGAAGAGTTCACCACCAGTATATCTTTCGGTGATTATGTGAACATTGTGTGCATCCTCGTAGCAGTCAACGAGACGCATAATATTCCGATGGTGTCCCACTGATCGTAGGAGTTCAATCTCACGTGTAATATGATCGTAACGTGATACCTTGGCCTTGATTATTGTCTTGACGGCATATATCAAGCCAGAGATACGATGCTGGCATTCACGAACGCAGCCGTAATTTCCAGTACCTAGGATAGTGGCGGAGATGCAGTAGTCATTGGTTATGTCGGTCTGTCGCCCGTCGGTGACCGGGGTGTAGCAGCAGCTAATGGGGGGCAGCAAGTAGCTCGCAGTTGAAGTTGGAGAGCATGTCGACGTCATGGAGGTGGTGTGTGATGATTTGCTACCAAAGTCGATGGAGATACATCGTGCGTCCGCGTAGAGAAAGTCCTCGTGGGAGTACGTCTGGGTTTTCATCGACTCGTTATCGTCGTCCAATCCGTCGAAGGCGCCGATAGGCTCGAGCTTGTTGTAGATGTTCTCGATTGCGTTCATGGTGGTGGTGACAATGGAGAATTCAATTAATTTATGAGTCAAAGTCAAAAAAAATATGAGCCGGATCCTTGCCGAGTCACACCCGGATCCTTCCCGAATCATAGTACAGCCTCTTGCACGATTGATAGTACAGCCTCTATGACGATGAAGTCATTTTGGAGACTCTCTTAAGCATAGGACTGCGACGGGCGTGTTCTAAAAAGATCTTCGAAATCTTCTCTCTCGGAAATGAAAATAAATCAATAGATTTCCTTTATGCGCCTTGACCTTTGTTGGTCACATTTAATGGCTGAAATTGGAATCACAACCAAAAGAAAAACTTGATAAGCGTCGATATAGATAAAGCGTCGATCAAGTAGGATATCGAAATCAATGAGAGACGAATTGATAGAGTTACAACAAGTCGGTCCCGTGAGAGGACAACGCCAATCTGCGATGATAATTGGCGGAACATGAAATTTGGCAATAATGGCTTCAATACTTAAGAGCCGAGCACATATGTATCGCTGGCCATCTTTGGCAAAAATAGAGACGAGGGTGAAATAATGACCGCTCGGGAAACAGACATAAAATGACCTGAAAAACAGGACCTAAGCGAAATGTGTAGCCATAAGCTTTCCTAATGTACGTAGTTACGCATACAGAAATTTCTCGAAATTTGGAACTTGACTCCAAACGGTCTGGACCACAGACCGCGCTGATAGAACGTTGTCTGACAAAGTTCTTAAGTCATAGCAATCCTTGCACACAACAACATCGTGCTTGTGCAATGCTTCGGGGCCTCAACAGTGTCGGCGGACGTTTTTATATTTCTTTCGCTTTTTAATGAGAAGCGCGACTCATTTCTCCCTTCCGGTTCGTAGATTGTCCTCTTTTGGCTTCCCGCTGAGACGCTGAGTTTAAAACGACTCCAGCAGTGTCGGCGGACGATAAAAAATACCAATGTCGTCATTGAGAAAGTTACACTTGTCATTATATTATGAATATGTGGCGATAATAATGATGGCGTCATGGGTAGTAATACTGTCGTCGTTGGTCCTATCATCAATAGCAGACGCGTTTGGCAACATGGTCCCGTCCTTCCACTCCTCCCTCGCATCGAATGACCATCATCATCATCGTCATCATCGGACCACGGCCACTACTCGCCTGCATCAAGCGGCCGACGACTTCGATCGGACCAAG
>Ga0247832_1007139_pt1 | contig 11849 bp, 9 predicted proteins | sample LaCruzMarch2015__10_FD_192407 | JGI IMG/M metagenome (GOLD analysis project Ga0247832, IMG submission 192407) | Freshwater microbial communities from meromictic Lake La Cruz, Castile-La Mancha, Spain - LaCruzMarch2015_4m | ecosystem: Environmental > Aquatic > Freshwater > Lake | place: Spain...
ACCAAAGTTTGCCCCGCCTACACCAATTGGGCCATCAATTTGAATCCTATCATTACCAGCGTCTACAAAAAACAAATTAGCTTTAGTGTCACCTTCAACTCTGAAGTCGACATCAGCACCGCCATCGTTAAATACCACCTCAGTGGTGCCAAACTCAACGCGCTCAACTCCATTAGTTGCTACCGCTAGTTGGTCTGCTGCGGGGCTGTAAATGCCGGTGTTTTTGTCTGCCGCAAAGGCTATGGCAGGGGCTGTATTTGTTCCGCGATCTAGTCCCCTTGTAATCCCGCTAATAGTAACGCTTTTATTAGGAGTGCCAGCATCATCAATATCTCGAATTATAAATTGATCTCCTACAGCTAGGCCATCACCTAGAGGTGTAAGTGCAGAAATTTTGGTCATGATCGCAGTTTTTTAGAACAATAGTAATAGTCTACTACCATCTAAGCTAAATCCACCTTATAACTCACCCCGCGAATTGTAATCGGAATTGTATTAGCAGCCACTTTCCCGGATGCAATAACTATATTTCCGCTGCTCGTAAGGTTATTAACCGTAAGCCCGCTAGGAATCACCACCCCCGAAGCAGTAGTAATTTGAAGGGAAGACAATGGGGAAGAGCGTGAAAATAAAGCGTCAGTGCTTCCAGATAAAGTAACACCACTAACAATAATGCCACTTGCGTTAATTTTTCCATTATTTGACCATGTGCCCGTAAGAGCATCTCCAACTGCCGCTCTTAATGTTGTAACTGGATTACCACCAACGCCACTAGCTAATAGTAATCGCGCTCCGCTTGGTCCTTGAAAATATTCAATCCTAATGTCATAAAATTGCCCTGCTGTTAAACCACTACCAGTAAATGCATACCAAGTTTCACCTTGGCCATACCAAGCATCCACCACTTGAATGCCATTCAGCCATACTCTCACGCCATCGTCCGTCAACACTGCAAAGGTGTTCGAGCCATTGCCACTAGCTTGTATTTGCCCTACCGCACGAATAGAAAAATTTGTTCCATTTCCTCCTTTGCCTATATCGTAAGCACTGGTAAAATCAATTGTAGGTTCTACGTTATATGAACGAAGATTGGTAAAAGTGCTATTTGTATTGCCTGTATCATCAAATAATTCAACCGTCAGCCCCGATGCCGGTGAAACTGTTGGAGCAACACCATATTTTTCTGCATATAAATAAGAAGTAATAGTAGCTAATGCAGCAGTTGATGAATTAATTTGATTTTGGAAATTAGTAGAAGAATTAGCAATTTTTTGAATATCTAAATTACTAACGCCAAGTGATGCAGATAAGCCTCTAATGCGATTGTAATCATCTGTTCTCAAGCCAAGATTAATCCTGGCTAACACTGGATCAGTAAGATCACTTAAATTGTTTTTCCTAACAAGTCCTCTGGTCATGGGAAATCCACCTCAAAAAAAGCACCGTTTTCAAATTCAAGAATTTCAAATTGTTCGCCTTGTATAATTTTTGTAAAGGTAAATGCTAGAGCATCAGGGTCCCACACAAAATCATACCTCCATCGAAAATATTCTTCTTGAGAATTTAATTCTGCATCACTTAATACTTCATCAAATAAGGCTAACGAATGAATGTAACCTCTAAAGGCATGTCCAGCAGTAGTGGCATCACTAACTCCTATCACGAAATTACCATTGCTTGAATAAGTATATGATCCTGGAGCAATAAAAGATTGCCTAGAACCATTAATCCTAAATTCAAGGCCATGAGCGCTGCTTGCTCTTACTGTTGCAAGAATTGTACCATTTGCTGGCATTGTTGTAGAAGAAGGAAAACCACCAATCAAACTAGCGGTAAACAATCCCCATGAACCATTCCTCCATGCACTAGAAACATTATTTAGCGAACTAAGGATGCAGTAGTCTGAATCACCAGTAACACCATTGATACCACTTAAACTAAATAAAACAATTAACGTTGCTCCTGTTGGAATGGAACCACCAATACCACCCAATGATAAGAAATCATTACTGCCATCAAAAAATACAGCAGGTTTAGATGCAAGTTCACTAGTCACTAATGTTGGACGATTAGCGCTTGTAGTCTGAGATGCGCTGCCACGTTGCGTCACGTCATCCCAACGCTTTATTCTTCCATCTTCAATGGTAAAAGAACTAAATTCTCCATCAAGCCATAAAACATTAGACGGTACTGCTGTAGGTGGAGCTAGATACAATGGTGAAAATCTAGATGTGCTACCACTATCAGTAAGCCGTAAATACGAACGATATTTAATAAAATAATTGGACCAATCTCTTGTCTCACCAGCAAAAGTAAGACCGCTAATTGTTAAATTAGGCAAATATGTGGAGCCAATTAGGTATTGAGCGCCAGAGCTATAACCAGAAGCTGTTATTGGCGAAAAGAAGCTATTGGTAGAAGCTGAAATAATATTGTAATTACCATTGTAATAAGCGCGATCATTATTGATTATTGTTCCTGATAAAGCGCTAATCCCTGAATCTCCATTTTTGCTAATCTTACCAGCCATTGCAACAAATCCCGATGCTGCACCTGCTGCTAATATGCTAACTTGCGCTTCTAATGAGCTATTTAAATTTTTGCAATTAAAATAATCGCCTTCTGTTACACCAGCAGCACTAGTGCCTACCAATAATGGTAAATCACTTCTATTAATGCCAAGATTATCCCAGCATGCATTTTTATCTTCTACTTCAGCTAAACTTCTAGTGGCGCGAAACCCAAATTGTTGCGTCATGATTGCCCCGCCTTAAGATAATAAACATAATTACCATCTCTCACAGGAATGGCAATTGAAGGAGAACTTACTACTCCTGAACTAATAGCGCCTTGCATTGTGAAGGTATTAGTAATAATAGCATCATTTAATAGTATTGGCGTGGTAGCAGTGGAACCACTAAATGGTGCAGTAGCAAGAGACTGCACGGGGATATTATTAATCCTTAAACTTTGAGCAATTAAAGTGGAATTTATAGAATAATTTCCTGAAGAAGTAGGAGATGCTTTTGGCAATGCATTATTTTGAAAAACAATGCCAGAAGAAATTTGTTGGCTAGATGTGTTTAATCTAGTTTGAACATTACTGGTTAAGCCATTGAGTAATAATATATCTCTCGTGCTAAGTCTACTGATGCCAGTAATTGCTAAAACATCAGCCCCTTTGATTACAATTCCACTTGCTGCTCTTATCGTTCTAACTGGATCACTTACGTCTTCTTTATTAGCAAATACTAAACGAGCATCTCCAGGCCCTTGGAAATGTTCAATTTGTATATTATACCATTGCCCTTGAGTTAAACCACTAGATGTAAATGTATGCCACACCGAATATTGTCCGTACCATTCATTTAACACTTGAACGTTATTAATCCATACTCTCACTCCATCATCCGTTAATATTGAAAAAGTATTTGAACCTCCCTGCCTAGCTTGCACTTGCCCTACGGCACGAATAGAAAAATTGTCTCCAGTGCCTCCTTTCTCAATAGCATATTGTTTGGTAAAATTAATTATAGGCTCTATATTAGTTGAACGAAGATTGGTAAAAGTGCTATTTGTATTGCCTGTATCATCAAACAATTGAACAGTAAGCCCTGCAGCCGGTGAAACTGTTGCCGTAATACCATCTCCAATATTATCCCATGCAGTTTCAACACTTGCTACATCTGAAAGATTATTAGCAGCAACTAAACCTGCAAATGCCATTACTGTTCCTCCCAGTTCATACTCACGCTAGCTTCTCCAGATGCAGTGCGAGCAGTAGCGACAACAAAAAGTGCGCCAGTGCTATCAGCTCCACCAGGAGTGCCTGTAATAAACATTTTATCAAAGCCAAACAATGGGCTGAGATCAAATTGACGACTATCGCCACTTGCAACAAAATAAGTAGCCACCCGATCTCCTCCTTTTAATACTCTATAGCCTTGCGTATCTACTAAAGCTGCGCCAAGGGGACTTGAAAGACTATCTACAAATTTATTGGCTACATAATTTGTCCCTCCAGCACTAGATGAACTTTGAGTGATGCCGCTGCTTGCAGGCCAAGATGTTTGTGCTTGAGTGGAACCGCTTCCAGGTATCAAACGCACTGCTACTGGTTGCTGCGCTAATACTACATCTGAAATGGTCGCGCCTGCATGGGCTTCTACTACCACACGAATAGGCCATGGAGAATTGCCTGAAATTGTAATTGATCGCCCTGCTGCACTAATTGTTGTAGTACCACTGGTAGGAAAAGTAATTGCAAAATCAGTGCCGTCGTTAGGTCCTGGCGGGAATCGCTCCTCTCCTACAACTGTTCCAAAGCGATTAAATTGAAGAGCTGGATAGCTAGATGCCACCCATAAAACATCATTTGAACCAGGCGTATAGCCAGAACCAGGCGTATAAGTTAATCCTGACGCCTTAGGAAGCAAGCCAATTCGTGCATAACCTGATTGTCCCATCAGTGACCTAAAAATTGTACCTTGAGTGACTCCGCTATCTATGAATCCACTGCTAACAGCATAATTATTCATCCTCCCCAATGTAATGCTTGTAATACCAGCGGGCATGGCTCTATCTGTCACAATTCTTGTTAAATCATTGCTAATTGAAACCACATGAGTAGCAAGAATGCCATTTCCCACAATCTTTACTTTATGGCCACTTCTGTAATCACTAGCTCCTCCTAATTCACCGCTGATGTCAGGAAAAAATTGTCCAGATGGAGTAATTAGTGTATTGGAATCAGTTTGGATGACGGTAATGCCAGATGCAGCATTAGCAGTTAAAGTGGTGCCATTACCATAATTAAAACTTTCCTCTCCAAAATAAGCTCTTTGAAATATTAAATCAAAACGCGCATCAGTTGTTGCAAATACTGATAAACTAACAGGAAATATACTTTTTTTGTTTATTATATTATTAATGTAGGGTTTTGTATTTAGGCCCAAAAGGCTTCTTGGCGTGGCATCAATTGGTTTTAATTCATTTAATCCAGCGGCACCAACCGTAACAGTGCCTTTATCCCCTCCATCAATAAATACACTACTGCCGTAAAGATTAATAAAAGCTGGAGATAATGCACCTGCTGTGGTACGTGCTTCCACAAAAAATCTTAAAAATGGACTACGAAGACTAGGAAAATAAAATTGATTTTCTGCGAAAAAATAATGTAAAGTAACCCATCGCGCTTCATCATGGCTAATTGGCACATAAGCTAAAAACCTAGCGCCAACAGCACCATACCAGCTAAATTCAATCTTAAACATCGTCACGCGAGATAAGTCTAAATTCCAACCAGTGCTGCCAATATTGGGCTGGATGGGATCACCATTCCAATCGTCCCTAGCAATTTTTGATGTGCCTAGATCAGGCGATGTGCGCACTACAAATAAATCACCACCTTTATCGAGTTGAAAGAAATAACCATCTCCCACATTATTACGACAGCCCCATTTAATTGTTTCTCCTGCATAATTACTACCAGTTGACATTCTTACGCCAAGAGTAAAACCAGTCACTCGTCCTGGTTGATAGCGAAATGCTCGTTTGCTTTCCCAAAGCGCAAGCATGGCTCCATTGGTATGTCCCCCTGGGTATCGACCAGTATTATCATCAACTAAATAAGTAAAACTAACTGGAGGAGGAAATACATAAGCTTGAATGGCACTTTCGGCTGGCAGATGGCGCCAATAATATCCATATTTCTTTTCATCAGCACCAACACCTTCAGTTCTAAAAGTCCAATCCCCTGGATCTGCTGCATAAGCATAGCCAGCAGCGTCGGGGCTGTTATAAAATTCTTTATCATTGATGCCATAAATATTTACTGCATCAAAAAGCCCTAATGATGTTTCGCTCCTTGGTATGCCTAACAGACTTATCTCTACTTCACTTGCTTCGCTATTAACAGAATCAACAGTTATGTTGGCACCATCAGAATTAGAAATAGTAGCCGGAATAATGCCTTCATCTGCCGCAAGTACTAAGGTGCCCCTTGAATCTCCCGTTAATGGTTCTTGAACAATGGGATCAATTAACGAATCTCCCGTAAGGAAATCAATGAGTTGAGCATCAATAAGTTTGCTACCGGCTGATTGTGCATCATCAGGCACTTGATAATATTCAGAAAAATCTTGTGCCATTTATTTACACTTGCTCCTCCCAAGTCAACGAAGCGCTCATGTTTACTGATGCACCAATACCTTGTGCAAATACATATAAGGTATCACCAGTTCCAGCAGTCAATGGATATGACAAATAATCTTTGTTGTAACCAAAATATGGGGCTAAATCAATATCTACACCACCAGTGCCTACAAAAAAAGTTGCAACATTGGTTCCGCCACTTATTGTTACAACACCACTGCTTGTAGTAACATTTGTTGGGCTTAAAGTGCTTGTACTGGTAAAAGAAGGAGTGCCGGAAACAGTAGTAGGGTTTTTTATAAGTTTTACGACAGCACGACCACTACTGCCCACACCTAAACGAGTGGGGTAAACTTGCATTCGATTGCGAATTGAATTAACATTTTCTTTTATTTGCAAGCCAATTAACATTGTGCCGCTTGTTGCTACAGAACGATCAGCATCATTACTTGCCGATCTGGCCGTAACAGTGCCTTTATCTCCTCCGTCGATGTAATAAGAAGCACCATATTTATAAATTGCACATTCATTTGCACTGGAAGATTTTTGTGCTAAGTAAGAAATGGGAAGTGTAGGATTGGCCAGGCTAGGGCTTGTGAGTTGATTGGAAGCCCGTATGTGATGCATGCGAGCCCATCGTGCTTCCCCAGTAGTTGTAGCATCAGGAACATAAGCCAAGAAATGACCACCAACAGCACCGTACCAGCTATATTCAACTTTATACATTGTAACTTTTGAAAAATCAATGTCCCAAATGCTTGTTTTGGTAACAATATCATTGTTTACATCCGTTACGGAGGTGCCATTGGTATATATCACCACGGGATTGCCTGCAGTGCCTCCAACCGTTAATGTAAAAGAAGTGCGGCCTGGTGTTTTATCTGCGTAATACTGTGTTTTTGTTTCTGCATCTAAGCGATCATGGCTGAAATATTTACGTGGCACACGATATTCGTATGTATATCTATACGCGGCTTCTACTGAAATAAAGCTACCAGCAACACTTGTTGCACCATCTGAAGAAGCAATGTTGCCAATGCTTGTACCACCAGTACCACGAACGCTGCTATCAAAAAGACCAGCATGGATATAAGTGAGACCAGCTCGCACTATTACTAAATCTGTTCCTGCCGTACCAATATCACCATCTGCTGTATTTGGCGTAAGAATACCTGGCTCATTACTGCCAAAAGCACTTGTTCGTCTTACGCAATAGCAATTAAAATCTTTACTGGCTGAATCTGACTGACCACCACCTTGCACTTCTATGTAATAACCATCGCGTTTATCAAAAGCACCAAATTTTTTAATATCAGTTGAATCATTGGAAATAGAATTTCTCACCCCGAACGTGGCTGCACTTACCCTACCCGGCTGATAGCGAAAGAAACGCCTACTACTTAAGATTTGATAATTATTTGTTGTTGCACTTGCTAAAAATACTTTTGCTGCACTTTCGTTTGCAATATGAGTGCTAGAACCACCACCTTCACTAGCCCATTCACTTGGATTAATATCATAAGTGGTAACATCAGCAAAAATACCAAGCGCCACTTCAGCACGAGGAATACCAAGTAAACTTAAGCTAACTTCACTGATTTGTTGGTTTGCTACTTCTACCGGCACTGGCGTTTGATCACTGGCAATTACCACTGGCAAACTTACTGCCATTGTTTGTTGGCCAGGAGGAATTGGCGCTGTACGCCCTACCGTTACAACTGATACGCCTTCTTTTAAATCAGCCATAAATCCTCAAGGAAAACAATTGGAAAAAGTGGTGCCTACGATTACTCCGCCGCCCGCCACTGTATCTTGCTTTAGTCTATAAACATTTCCACCAATTCCTGAGGCTGTAACGCCAGAAAGAGTGGCAATGGTGAAAGAATAAGGAGCAACATAAGTAAGGCCCGTCAAATTAGTGTAGATGCGAGCACTTGTGCCATTGTAATTGATGCCACTAGAAGTGGTGGTGCCACCAAACACCACTCGTTCTGTAGCACCAAGGCCATGATTAGTTTGAGAAACAAACACACCACTACTAACACTAACTAAACTAGCTAATTCATCTTGCTTTTCAATACGAACATCCCACGATAATGAGCCTTGTATTTCGTTTTCAGTGTAAGCAGTAGGAAAGAAACTTTGACTAATAGCTGCATTTTGTGGTTCCTCGGCTGCGTCCCAAATTGTTGCCACTTGAGAAGATGTAAGCCATAGCCTTACCACTCCATTACGAAACGGTTCCTGCTTTTCTACATTAAAAGCAGTAACTTGTGATAATGCTCCGGCGGTTGTGTTTTTCCATACAGAAGCACACACTTCTACTAAACTTAAATCGAATGGTTCTCCATCGCTATCTTGCAACAATAAGCCAAAACCATCAAAAAAATCCCTACGCAATAAATGCAAATTAACTTGAGGAACAAGTTTAGTAGCAAGAAAAGTGCTCATGCCACCTCTCGATATGAAAGCATCACCGTATAAGTGGTAGTATCACTTACCACAGCATTAATTTTTTCACTAATTACACTTTCAAAAAGCCCTAATGGATTACTTTGCACCAGATTACCATTGGCGGCAATGTGGAATGGAGGTGTTTTGTCTGTTGATGCACCGCTTTGAAGCTTCACCGTACAACCGGATATTGAAGTGATAGTCATAGCCATCACTCGCAGTTTTCGACTGCTTACTGCTGTAATTACATCGGCATTACCACTGGCTGAAACAAAAGCACTTTTTAATTCAGAAGTGAATAAATCATTATTCACAATGAATGGATCGCCAACGGCACCAGCGCCAGTGGCTCTTACGTAGGCAGCATTGCCAGCAGCATCAAGTCCGTAAAGATTTGCCATGTTAGAGAATCAAGAAAAGATAGCGCTGGTTAGGCACTTCCGTGCCACTTATCAATCTTACTGTTTGATTCTTTGTGAAATCAAACGATAATGGACTGGAAAACGCTACCGTACTATAAGCGTAGGGAGAGCGAATGCCATTGATGCCTATTGTAGCAATTCTAATTTGATAAACCCCTTGCCCGTTGTAATCGTCATTGGGAAAACGAATGTAATTAGTAGAAGTGCGTCCAATATTCACCCATAATTTATTTTCAATATCCAAATAATCTACATCAAACGCACCAATAAATGGATTGTTTTGTAATGGCTGCCAGCAAATAGCCGGATGTACGGCTGCATTAAGAATGGAATATGAAGAAATTTTAGGGTAATCCCATGCCACTTCGTTGTAAGCCATTACGATACCGTCCCAAGAATAATACTGCTTTGTGATACAAGTGGTATTGTTTGCAGTCTAGACAGTGAAACACGCTTAGAACCTAGTTGAGGGCTATCAGCAATAGCAAATTTATCTTCATTATATAAAGAAGCAATTACCGTCATCCGTCCGTCGTCTTCATTAATTGAAATCACGCGAAATTTTCTTATACCATCAGCATCCTCCTGCAGCACCCAAGGAGCGCCTTGTATAGGCGCCTCAGGCAAGGCCGGATTAATACTGAGCACAGAAGTGGCGCCAGGGCTATTAAGCACCGTACGGCTCTCTAGGGAGCCATTAGGAAGCATTACGGTGAGTGTGTAGGATTTACCGTTCAACAAGGTGAATGGAGAATCAATGGTAACGGCAATTGTTGTTGCTGCAGTAATTCTCCCCCCATAACGCTTTCCTCCTTTTGTTGGATCTGCAATGCCAATGATTTCCCCTGGTAGCAAAAAGAATCCTTCCGTACCAGTTTTAAACGTAACGGTTTCCGTATCCAATTGATCTGTTAGTAAGATCCATCTTCCCACTCGTTGCGCTTGCCCCTGGGAAGTGGTGCCAAAAGCTCTAACTTCTACTTCATGGTAACCATAACGATCAAGACCCTCAGCGTCCTCCACATATTCAATCTTGCTTTTATAAGAATCATCTGGATCGTTCCAGCTTACCAATGCAACTGTTTTTCTTGCTTTACGTGCCGTGCCTTCATAAGCAAATGGTGGTGTTGTTACATTGCCATTATCATCCGTTTCTTGAACAACATTAGCAGGAGAGAATATTTTAGTAATCGCTTTAGGCCGATCCTGAATGGCGACAACTGTTCCTTCACTGAAATATAGCATCCCACGAAAAGCAGCAGCTAAACTATTTAAAACGCTATAAGCTTCTCCTCGGTCTGTAATGTAAGCATTAAAAGTAAAACGTGGCTCCCTGCCGCCTTTACCGTCACTCACCAATTCATCACAATATTGAGCAATTGCAAATAAACTATAGCGATCCACTTGATTCTCGTCTATAAATTGCCCTGCTCCATATCTTGTATTAGTCAATAAATCATAAAATATCCACACCGGATTATTACTCCATTCTGTTTTAAACGTACCATTCCAGATGCCTGCATATGATCGCGTAATGGGATTATAATTTTGAGGAATTTTAATTTTAATTCCTAGCATATCTGCTGCTACTGTTGGCACTGCAGAAAAATTTTCAGCTCCAATTTTTAAGCCAAGTAATGCTGTATTTGGGTAGCGAAATGATTGATTTATAATCCCTACAATTGCCTTAAAATATAAATCATTGCTTTCGGTGGTACTGGTAGGATCTGCTAATGTTCTTTCAACACTTACTATCCATGGGCCATTGCCAGACAGTGAATACTCGTATTCAAACTCCACCGGCCCCCTAGATTTACCACCAATTACTTTATTGTCATTCACAATTACTGAACCATTATCAGATGCAATTCGAATATTAAAGCTTACAAATCCCCCTCTAACATCACCATTGTCTTTATTGACGTAAAATAATGATCCAATTCCTATCCTCACTCGTATTCGATTAAATATACTGCTGGTAGTAACCCTGAAAACGCGACCGGCTGCTTGTGTAAGTTTAATATTCACGCCTTGTTCTGCTCTTACATCGTCAAAACCGGGCATGGGATCTTGGTTTTGCACTCCCACGCGATAATCAGCAACAATAGTATTCACACCAGTATTGGTTTCAGTGCGAACTAATCCTGGTATTGAGTTAGTAATAGCGGGAATTAAGCTTCCTTTACCTTGCGCTGTTGAAGGAGAGCCTGTAAAAAATGCATTAATTGAAAAATTAGAACTGCCGTCTCTATTTCTTAGTGGCACACCATCTAAAAATATACGAGTAAGTGGATCTACACCATCTTCAAAACCTTGTATTTCTCCTTCAGACAACACTGCAACAAAACTAGCTTCCGACCGGCTTCGTAAAGATTCAGGATCTTCTTCTGGCTTGCGTGGATTACTGCCACCCTTACCCTTACCGCCGCCTCCGCCTCCTCCGCCTCCTTTGCCGCCGCCCGCGCCACTATAAATAATATCGTCTTCTAATTCCATGGTAGGTAAAGTCATTACGCCGCCACTTGTTGAGTGGAAAGTGATGAACTAATAATTAAAGGACTTTGAGCAAGAAATCTACCATAAAGTAAAGGTATTGGTGCCCCTTGCGAAGTTAATTCTGCAGCGCGATCAAACAAAAAACTATCTTTACGTTCTGCGTCGCCTTTTGGTGTTTCCACTGGTGGCGTAAGCAATGATGCAATACCAGTTAAAACCATGCCCACACCAAAGCTAAACAATAAACTTCCAACACCAATTGGTGTCGCACCAAAAGTGCCAATTGCAGCAGCACCTATAACAGGAACAAAAGCTAATGCAATT
>Ga0247832_1007147_pt1 | contig 11841 bp, 13 predicted proteins | sample LaCruzMarch2015__10_FD_192407 | JGI IMG/M metagenome (GOLD analysis project Ga0247832, IMG submission 192407) | Freshwater microbial communities from meromictic Lake La Cruz, Castile-La Mancha, Spain - LaCruzMarch2015_4m | ecosystem: Environmental > Aquatic > Freshwater > Lake | place: Spain...
TCCAACGCCTCATCATTGCCCTCGGGTACAAAGATTTCCCGCTTGGTAAAGCCTGCTCTATCTATACCGTAATCATAAGCATACCTGGCAAAAATTTGTTGCATTATTTCTCTATGACCTTGTACTCTAAAGAGATAATTAAAATGATATTCCATCTTCGGGTTTGTTAAGTTTTTAAACCCGTGGACCTCAAAGAACACTGGTTCACTTTGCTTTTTGTATTTGCTAAATATTGACTGATGATGCTCTATGTCATACCCAGCCTTGACATAATAAAAATGGTGCTTTGTTGGGTCAGATCCCTTAAAGATGTCTTCACATTTATATACACCACCTTTATTAAGACTTATGGATTCGTACATGAGCCGATAAGATTCTTGTATGTTTAACAAATCATTGCATCTGTTCATTTCATGTATTTATGATTTTTCAGCGACGACGCTTCAGTCTAAGAATAGGTGCAGCAGTTGATTCTTTGCATCTCCATTATATATTATCTGTATATGTCCAACAATACACAAACATTAACTGATATCGTAACTGCATATGCTGCTGAAGCTGACAAGTTTTGGAATGGCAACAATGCTGCTGGTAGCCGTGCTCGCAAGGCTCTGCAAGAAATTGGCAAATACGTCAAAACGGAACGCAAGCGCATCCAGGAAGCCAAGAACGCTCGCAAAGTGGCCAAAGCCTAAACTACCCTAAAACCGAATGTTTTGCCCTGACTCTTGATCAGGGTGAAGCCATTGTGTTTGTAGAACCGTTTCAACATGCTCAATGATGATGCAGTCTTGCCGCTGGACACTGGTTCTGCTGACAGAGCCATGAGGGTCCCTGCAGGGTAGGACATGGCCAGATGGTTCAGTATCTCTGATCCTGTGCCTTGTCCTCTGTGACGGGGCAACAACTTGATGAACTGTATCCACACATAGGTAAATGTTTTGGGCAATGTCAATTGTTGCAAGTACTTAATAACTGGGTCTTTTTTGTCTGCTTCAAAGTATTGCATCACTTCATGTTTGGTCACATTGGGAACCACATCCACTTCATAGTCAGCAATCTTTTTGCCATCATGCAACACCCTTTGACCTGCAGCATCCAATTCAAGTGATTCAAGCAAGTTGCATATGCATGCATCAAAGTTCATGTTCATCTTGAGGTATCCATTCTGAAGCCATTTTTCTGTGTTCATCAGCATTCTTTCGGCCTTGCAATGCAGCTTCTTTGCGAGCTATTTTGGGGTTGTATTTCTTGGATGTGTGCCAGGCCTGTTGTCTGGTTTGAAAATGACCTGCACTGTCCACAAAGCCATCCTCAAATTCAAAATGACCTGCAGTCATTCTGTAAAACCTGTTGGAGGCCACTTGTTTGCTCACATGGTGCAAGGCAGCCAACCGTTTGATGATTCTGTCATGCACATCAACATGCATGTTGCCTGGCTTGCCTGCTACCACTTTGCCTGATGGCAGCTTTACTGCTGGAGCCACAATCTTCAACTTTTCCAACAACATCTGCACTGCATCATCAAACTTTAACATGATATTATTTATGACACTATATGGCCAAAATGCTTTTCAGTTTTTGGCTTCATGGGCACAGGCACCTCTTCTTCCATTTTAAATACTCGTTCATGGGATATTAACTCCCCTTTTATAACATGTTCTGGTCCGCGAAATACTCCCGCTTTATAATTGCCCATGTCCACACCTCCTATGTCAGGTCCTATGCTCAATTCCACTTTCTTGTTGTAATCTGGTTTAATCCAATTTGTTGCTCTGTTGTATATGTCTCTGTTCTTTTTAGATAGCTTATTGAGAGGGCTTATCACGTACTTAAAAGAGTCGATGTATTTTGATGTTTTTAATCGTTGAAATTTTATTATAAGAACCCAAAACTCTTTGCCTTCTTTCTGTTCGTTTAGCTTGTCAAATATGTCAACAAACGACTCTTTGGTTTTGGGTTTCATGGGTATCCTCTCTCTGAAAAACCCCATCATGTATTTCTTGGTCTCTTCCACATCTTCTTGCAATTCTTTTTTGGTGCCAAAAATCCAGAGCATTTCATCATAATGATCCACGTTTTCCGTTTTATAACCATGCCTGTATGCATGCATGCGTGTCATCTTTCTCAATTGTGACCAATCTTGTTCAGTCATGCTCTTCACTGGCTTGATTTCATAAACACCACTTTTGTAATTGTTTTTGCCATATTTGAGCCACTGCATCAACACATGATCATCACAATTTTTTAGTCTGGACTCATTCAACCCCTTTAATATGTCTGCAAAATGCTCTTGAGTTTTGGGCTTCAACTGTCTCACCATCTTTTCTTTTTCAATGGCTTTAATAATATGCTTATAATCAGAATTGTACCATTTGAAGCCTGTCCTAAACGCATCATCATGAGACCCCATATTTTTAAAATTGCCTATATCTTTAAAGGAATAATCGTTTTTTTCCTCACCTCTTTTGTGCTCAAATTCAACTACTTTTATATCAACAAATGCTTCCTTATATTTTTGAACATTTAATCGAAAAGTATATGTTATCTCTCTCACATCACCCACCCAACCTGTTTCGTCCACTTCAACATTTATTATGTCCATGTCCAATGGTATTAAATCTGTTTTACTCTCATTGAGACCACCAAGTATGTTGCCAAAAGTCTCTTTAGTTTTTGACTTTACTGTAATGCCTGGTTCCAATTTTTTACCATAAGCCAGTTTGTAATACTCCAGCTCTCTCTCCACAACATTCAAAGGAGCCACATACATCAAGACCCTTCTACCAAATTGATAGTAATGAGATGTCTTTTGATCAGGAAAATATTCCCTATACTTGTGCACACCTTGTTTGAACGAGGTTGTTTTACCTTCTTCGTTTTCTAAAATTTCTTTTTCTTCTTTGTTAAGATCTTCTAGTTTTTTAATAAAATAATAATCCTTTTGATCTTTTTTATTGTTGAGATGCAATATGAGAGCGTACAGTTCTGGCTCTTGTTTGCTCTCCTTCAATCCTGCCATTATGTCTCCAAAATGCTTCTTGGTTTTTTTCTGCATGGGTAAGGTTTTACGTTCTTCAAAATCAAAATCAGAACCATAATCTTTTTGGTAAGACTTTGCAATGTCGCGTATGGCCTCTTCCGATCCAACAAAAGCAACAAAAGCAGTGTATTTAGCGTACGCTCTCGCTTTCATCTCATATGCTTTGAAGTCACCTGTGGTGGCATACTTATTCATCATCTTAATCAGACCTTTTTCATGTTCAGTCAAATCACTGTATTTTATAAGCTTACCTTCTGCATATCTGTTGGAAAACTGCTTGGAGTAAATGCCAAAAAACAACACATACTCATTTGGTATCTTAACTTTCTTTGATTCTGATAAACCTTGAATCACATCACCAAAATGTTTTTTGGTTGCAGGCTTCATGGGCACTCTTGGTATCAACTTTGCATGGAGCACGTTTGCATGAATCTGTTTGTATGAGTCCAACATTTCCTGCAATGCTTGTTTGGGACCCACATGCATGACCACTATGGTGTGCAGGTCTTTCTTTTTGTCAACATCAATGTATTTGGAAGAAGTCTTGACTCTACCATGTTTGCCTGTGCGGTCTGGCATTTTGACCAAATTCTTGGTCATGGCCATTTGTTCTTCTGTGGCATCTTTGAGTGGACTGAAAGTGTAATAGTCATTCAAATTGGGCTTGTTGCGCAGCTCAACCACCAACATCCATTTTTCACTTGTGTGTTTGTATGCTTCTGATATAAGATATAAATCTCTTTTCACTGTTATTATTTACTACGTTGCAGCACTACGTCTACTTGATCCACTCAGCTTTCAACACCCTGCTGGGGTTGTCATCCACCAACATCAACAAAATTAAAATGCAATGTTTCATAAATTGTCCATGATGTCTCCAAAATGTGGTTCTGCTTTCTTGCCCATGATGGGCTTTCTCTCCACATAATTATCACTCTTATTAACCCATAAATAATATTCTAAAAATTCGTCCAAATCTCTTTTGTCACCTTTGTACATGGAAGCAGTTTGCAGACCAGGCATAAAATTTATTTGATTGTCTGAAGCCAAAAAAACTGAAACATTGAACCTATCATTAAATCCAGATTCAATTTTATTTCTTACCATGATATTATTTATCTCTCAATGTGCCTATGATGTCTCCAAAGTGTTTGGATGTTTCTGGTTTCATGCCCAGTGCAAATTTTTTCAAATAAATGTTTCTCTCATGTTGACCCATGACGCCAAATTTTAAAACTTCATATTCTTCTCTGCTAAGGTTTAATTTTCTATCTATTAAATCTGTGTAAAACTCACCCCCAGGCAATGTTCTTTTGGGTGGTCTCAAGTCCAAGTATCTGAAGCTGCCTTCCACTTTACGTTGCAAGCCTGTGTCCAATAACAGCATGCTATGTTTATTGGTTTTAGAATTTACATTTTTGTAAAAAGAAAAAACCTGAACTATTCTGTATGTCTCACCTTTAAACTCCACAGTAATGAAATCTTCTAACCTGTCACGCTCAGGTCCCTTTTCTCTCTCAAAATCCACCACCACAGGTGCACGATCTGATTTCTTTGCTTCGGTAAAATATGTTTTAAAGTTCATCTAATATACCTCCGAAGTGCTCTCTGGTTTGAGGTTTTAATAAGAAAACTTTTGGATTTTTATAAACCTCGTAATTAGTTATACATTTAAAGAGAGTGGAGTGCTTTTCTTTTATCAATTTATGAAGCATATTCTTTATTACTTTAACATCCAGCTTAGCTGAAGAGTGTAAATTAAAAATTATACTAGAGTATTCCGAAATTACACCTTCAAACTCATCATGGTAAACAGGGTCATAAGGGTCGACAAAATATAGACCCACGAATACATCTCCCAATTCTTCTCTTAATTTTCTAACTAAGCTTACTGATAAAAAATCATAGATTCTGTCCCCGAGCACATTGTATTTTCCTTTTATACCTTTTGGATCGTCACCACGTATATTACGCAAATATGGAGCTATTTCATCACTACTAAGACATTTTGGGGTTAAATCCAAATGAAGAAGAAAAACCCTATTCATAATCATTATGACAAACCTCTCATGATGTCGCCAAAATGTTCTGCAGTCTCTGGCTTAATTTTTAAAAGGTAAACTTGCCTTTCACGCTCAGTAAATTTGAGAAGAAAATCATTTATAGCCACCATGTCCGGATAAATAGATGTTACTGCGTGTTGGTATGATTTTGAAACAAACTTTTTGGTGTGTTGAAAATTTATAACCTCTTGTCTGGAACGATCATTCCATTTTTTAAGACGATTTCTGTCTCCCATGAAATCATGAAAACCCTCACCCTCGTTAGTTATTTTTAAGGTACCATCTTTTTGTTGTTTAAACTTTGTATTTTCAAAATAATATATGCCCACCAGCACATTGGGCATTTCTTCATAAAACTCCCGGGTGAGATAATACTTGTTGCGTACTTTAAAAAGTATTTCATCTGTGCCTTGATGGTATTGATCCTCATCTCTCCACAAACTCAATATTTCAACTTTGGGAAATTTACCAGCACGAACAGCTTTGATACCCTCGCTCAACCCTACCAAGATGTCTCCAAAATGTTCTTGAGTTTTGGGTTTGAGGTTTTTCACAAACAAATGCCTTTTTAACACATCCAATGTGACGTTGTTTGTCAAAAATGTGCCCAATTCTCTTAAATCTTTGCCTATGCTATTTCTTCTCAGTTTCAGTTCACTCTCAAAATTCATGCCATAAGTAGTGGCCATCGATGTTTCTCCGGAATGTCTCATTTGGCCATGTGTGCCTGAGCCTTTCAAATTAGGTTCAAGCAAATATATCCCACTCTCCCGTGCCTCACCATGTACAACTATGGTGTATATTCTGTACGTGCAATTATCCTCCTTATCCTTCACATCATACACGTACATATCTCCATCCTTGATCTTAACATTCAAGAGCTTGAACCTGTTGTCATTCTGCACACTTTCTCCCAGATTGGATAGTATGTCTTTGAACTTATCTTCTGCATCTGGCTTCATGCCATACTCTTTCAAGCTTCTTTGTTTTTCAGTCATGGCATAAGCCTTGTGCACCATTTCTCTCATCTTCTCCCAACCCAACAGGTCTTCTTTAAAAAATTTATGATTTTTAATGGTGCTGTCTGTTGCCAAGTCACCCAAGCCATGCAGATGCACATTTTTATCTATGGAATGAAATATCATGCCATCTATGTCAGTGTCTCTGGCATTGTCAAATATGGATGTTCCACATATCTCAGGCTTTCTGTTGTCCTCTTGCATAACGATTTGATGCAGGGTGTATCTCTTTTTGTTGTGTTTGTCTTTGAAGGTGAACACATCAAAACACGTGTTTGAATTGCTCATTGCCCGGTCCCTGGAAAAGTCAACCAAATCCACCAACTCTGCAATGGATTGATAGCTTTCAAATATGAGCTTGGATTGTTTGTTCATACACATTATTTAATACAAAGAAGTGAGTATATTGCCAAAGTGTTTGTCAGTTTCTGGTTTCAATTTTCTTCTAACAAAGTAGTTCTTAAGCTTTTCTATTTCATTCTTTGAGAACAAAGCGTCAGTAACTACTATGTCAGCCAACTCATGCAGCCCGCTTATGAAGTATCTGCTCAACAAAGGCAGTATTACATCATATATTTCTTTTCTTTTGTGGTGATCTATTAGTTTAAATATTAATGAGTTAACTACAGAAAATAACCAAAAGCCTCCAGTCTGAGGCAACATTAAATTTAATTTATACTTGTCAATGTAATTTTTTATGACATACTGTCTTTGATTGCCATCACCATAATAAGAAGAAGTGGGATACACATAAAAAAACTTTCGCACAAAAGCATCTGGCAATGCAAACCCTGTTGCTCTTTCAAACAAGTTGCCCATTTTTAATAGTGCTCCAACATGGCCCTCTCTGTTCAACGTTTTGTTGTTGTAAGCAGCATTTAATAAATCTTCAGCAGCCATTTTAACAAAATCTTGTTCACCCTTTGTTATTGCACCTATGTCCAGATAGTCCATGTTCTCTTTCAATATGCTTCTACATGATTCATTAAAATTTAAACCTGTTAATATGTCTCCAAAATGTTTTTCTGTTTCAGGTTTCAATCTGAAGCCTGGCTTTTTGTGCACCAATATCCAATCTCTCTTTTCTTCTTCAATACTCATGTAAGAGCCTTGTCTGTAAAACCCTGGCACTTCAACGTTCATTTTTTCAAAATTTGCTTCATCTAGCTTTTTATTTTGCAGACTGTTGGACTTTTTTTGCACTGTTTTGAATGCCACTATGATTTTGGAGCCTGTTGCCAAATCTGTGACGCGAGAATAGTTTCGATCTTTGCCTTTTAAAAATTTATCTGTGACTTTGAACACAAAAGCGTAATTGTAAAAACTGTGCTGCTCCAAGAAATCTACAATTGCTTTTAAATTTTTAATGTTAAAATAATTCACAAGAAACGTGCTGTTGGAACCAGGGAAGAACTTTCTCAAAGCACTGCCCCTGTACAAGCTTCCAACTTTTAATTGGTCGAATAGTCTCATAAGTTGCCTATTATGCCTCCAAAATGTTTCTGTGTTGACGGTTTAAGAGATCTTTCAAACATATAATCTGTATTGTTGAAGTTGGCTAAAATTGCATACTTTACAAATACTTCTGCTACTTTTCGCACTGTGTCTGGCTTGTGATCATAAAACATAAAGAGATACAATGTAGTGTTTATTTTACCAGAAGTGTTTTGACCTACATATTCCTTTGCCTCTTGCCCCCTTATTCTAACACCAGTGGATAATAGACCCTCTAGATCATTTATGTCAATATCAGGGTTATCATAAATTAAATTGTACAACACATCAGAGTTCATGTAAGGTTGCATTATTTCACTTCTTATCATGTTTTCAATGGCATGATCTTCATTGTAATCTTCACCTTCTTCGTCAAAATTAAATTTTCCTGCTATTTGAGATATGTATTTTAAGAATAAATCTTTTATGACTTGATACAACCCACCAGTATTTTCCAAATAGTTTACTAACTCAGTATTAACGTTGTAACCTTTTTTGACCTTAGCAGCGCTTACTAATATGTCCACAATCTTTTGCTCCTTGGGTGTTAGTTTAAAGCTTTGAACCTCTTGAACGGTGGGAGTGTAGTTATGAAAAGATTCAAGCAACTCTCTAAAAGATTCATTAAAATTTAGATTGGAAAGAATGTCACCAAAATGTTTTTGAGTGCCTGGCTTCATGATTCTCAAAGTTCTGTATTTTTTTAACTGTCTTAAAAATCTGCCATTCAAATCTTCTGGAGCAAAACCATCATCATCAAATTCATTCAGGCTGCCCACAAAGGCGTGCATGCCAGTTCTCACAATGTCTTTCACTTTGTTCAAATCAGTATAAACACCTGCAAAGTCCTCTTTGCCCCAACCATGCAAACCTCCAAGCAACATGGTGGTTGACACATAGTGATCACTTTTTTTCCAAATGGTGTCAGCGTTTTTTTTGTTGAAAATTCTGTATATCAGGGCCTTAACTGAAGGCTCTATGTCCAAACTCAAAAAAATGGAAGCCACATAAAACCAATCTTCGCCTCTCATGTTAGCAGCATTGTGACCTATCAAATTGCACAGAAACTTGTAAATTTGTTTGGATAGAAAATCCTCATCTGGATAGTCCAGTGTATCATCAGTCTCAATGCCACCAGGTCTTATTATGGACTTTTTGGCCAATTTCACATAATATTGTTGCAAGAACATTGCAATGAGAGTCACATGCTCTTCTTCTTTTTGAGTCAAAGGAATTGGCGCATAACCATCAATGCCTTTGAAGTGAGTGCCTTCGAGTATTATTCGAACTTGTGTGTAGAATCCCATCTCATTATTTAATGGATGGTAACCAGCTAGATCCGCTTGGCTCATCTGGAATTCTCAATGTTTTCACACCACTTCTCAATCTGGATGGCTTGGCAGTGTGTTTTTCTATCTTGTTCAAAAGGTCTCTCAAACCTTCTGCCACTCTGTTCAAAACTTCGCCGGAGTGCACTTCTTCATCTTCATCCACGGGTTGTCTGTTGCATTGGCTCTCCACAATGGCATTGTATGCTTGTAAAATTGATTTGCTCATCTTGTTAACAACATTCTAAGTTTGTACATTATGGACCATGGAGAAGTGGACATTGCTGCTTTTTTAATTTCTTCTCTCAATGTGCCATCAGTAATTTTGCTGCTCACATATTGATTTATGAAAGATTTCATTTGTTCCACATCAATGTTTTTGTATCTGTCCAGGCCAAAATTGCCTAAATCCAAAAAGAAAGCATCTTCTATTTCATCAATCAAATCTTTTATTTCGCCCAGTCTGGTTTGAAACATGTAATATTTTTGACTTTTGGCCACAGGTTGCTCAGTCACTGTGGCTGGATCCACATTGCTGGATTGTGCAAATTGCTCCAAAATTTTATCAAACTCATGGTAATCTCTTTTAACACCTAGCAGATTGCTGTACTTGGAGTTTTCCAGTATGGCTCTCTGTGCAGATGTTATCTTGCAATGACCATAATAATATTTTTCTGCCAATCTTTTTATTTTTTTGTCTTTAGTTTTCATTTTTTAACTTTGCAACCTCCTCCAGCAATAATTTCTTTGATCTGCGGTAGAACTGTGTTTAAAAATTCTTTTTTAACTGCAGGGTCAAAATTTTCTTCCACCACAAAATCCAACAAGAAGCCAAGAATATCTTTTGGAACTTCTTTGTTTAAATACTCAAACATGATGCACACAGCTTCTGGTGACAAATTATTCATGATCATGGCCAACCCAGTCATGATCTCTTTGTCTTCTGGTGATATGTTGCCACCTGCTGCTTTGGCATTTGTGGCTGCAATTTTCAATTTGTTGGTCACAAACACAATCAAAGCCAGACTTTTGTCCAAGGGTTGATCTCTGAGATATTTTTTGGGGTCTTTGAGTATTTTGCCAATGTCAAAGGATTGTATGTGTCTTAAAAATGTGTCAAATCTGGTGGCCCATGGCACACCAGCTCTTTGTGCAGCAAACAATTTTATTCTTTCCACTGCATTGAATGGCCGGCCTCGAGCCTTGGATTCATCATATTTCTGTCTGAAGTATTCTATGCCTTTGGAAATCTTTTCCAACACCCTGGGGGTAACAAAAGGGTTTTCACCTTGGGGCTCTTTGTACAGAGCATCTTCAGGAATGGCTTTGGTGAATGCAATGATGGCATCATCAATGCCTGCATCTGATGCATATCGTCTCCATTCATCAGGATTCACCACCAACACACCTGCACCAAAGCGATTAATGTTGGCAGGTGATATTGGCTCGTTGCCAAACAATTCACCCATGTTGCATGCTGCAACCACGCCCACTTCCTTGGCCATTCTTCTGTCGCCCAACACCCTGTCCAACACTATTTTGAAAGCTGCATCTTTGACTTCTTTGCTGCCTTGGTTGAATTCATCCAAGAACAAAAATCCATCTGCTCCTGGCCTGGACAACATGTATGCCCATGATGGAGGACTGTACACTGTGTAGGGTTTGTCTGACTTGACTGGAATGCCAACCACATCGGAACGATCCATTTCTGCCAATCGCAAGTCAACATAAATGAAATATTGCTCTGGTGATTGCATCAAGATGTCTCTCTCATTATCATTGAGATCAAAAAATTCTACAAACTCTTTGCCCTTTTCTTCTGCAATGCGTTTGCCCACTTGTTTGAAGATGGAGCTTTTGCCCACACCTGGATCTCCTATGAGCAAAAATGATTCTTTGAGATCATAAGCTGCCTCAGCTTGTTCTTGCACTTGTCTTATGGTCATTTCAGGAAACTCTGTTTCTTTCCAGCTCACCAGTTCTTCATTGCCAAATCTGGGTATGTCAACCAGAGATGTTGAACTCACTGCTTGTGCTTCTTTGTTGGCCCCAGCAACCAATGCATTGGCTTGGGCAGCAATTTGATCCGAAGTCACTTGAGGTTCTTCCGCTTGTTGTGCAATTTCTGCTGACTTTGCTTTTAATTCTGAAGCTTTGTTCTGTATTTTGTTGGCTGGCCGAGCCCCAGCTTTGGAAGTGAAGGGAACACCTTGTCCCACAGCTTCACTTATCACCTGGTTGTACAATTTTAAAATATCTTTAGAATCAAGATCCATGCAGTTATTTATGTCAGTTCAACATCAATGAAGTAAGTTGGGCCATACTTTTTTAATATTTCATCTGATCCATCTTTGGTTATTAAAAACAATTTTTTAGGAGCTTTGGGCAATATGGGATTGTCTTCCACATAACCGTCTGTGAAAACCAACAGACCCCCTTTGATGGGTTCACCTGGATTTTTCTTCTCCAAATATTTTTGAATGCAAGATATGTCTGTGCCACCGCCTGTTGCTTTCATTTTCATGAGGCCAGTTGTGATTTGTGACAAATTCATTTTGGAGGTGTCCACATCAAAAGCGTCAGCAACTTTGGTGTCCCACAGCAGAACAGTCATTTTTATTTTGTTGCCTCGGTAAGTTTTAATGATGTTGATTATTTCACTCAAAAATGTTTTCAGCACTGCATCAGAGATGGAACCACTGGTGTCAATGGCCACCACAGCTTGCAATTCATCTTTCACAGCATATTTTCTGGGATGAAAGAATGAACCTCCACTGAGACGCCTGCTGGGCCTGGACCAGTCTGTTTTAACCACTGTAGACCCCACAATGAAATTTTTAAGCAATTGCTTCCAATTGACTCTGCCTTGCAAAAGTTTTTTATCAAATGAACGA